>ERZ1645187.497-NODE-497-length-38773-cov-8.236376_pt1 | contig 38773 bp, 39 predicted proteins | sample MGYA00575352_ERZ1645187 | MGnify/ENA primary metagenome ERZ1645187 (study PRJEB40837, sample SAMN11349314) | freshwater sediment metagenome | isolation source: river sediment | host: Sediment | place: India: Wazaribad , New Delhi | collected 2017-02-21 ... | reverse complement strand
GTTTCCTGGTCAGACCAGGTGCCGTCGAGGTGGTTGGCAAACATCTGCACCATGCCGCCGTGGCCGTAGGCCAGCTGCGCCAGGGCATTACAGACGATACCGATAGCCGTCTCGGCACCGTCGCGGCACAGCGCGCCGGTCAGCGACACACAGGAAGTCCACGGCTCGATGCCGCGATCCTGGCAGAACTTCGCCATCTGGAACGCGTTCCAGTCGATCTTCATTTCCGGAATGATGTGGATGCCGATCTGGGTGTTCCAGGTCTTGCGGCGATCAGGGTTGTGGTCATCAATACAGGCAAAGGATGCTGCGGCAGACGATGCCGTACACAGCAGGCCCTGGTGCATGCCAGGACGACCTTCCTCGCGACAGATGCGCTGGATCTGCGCACACTCCCACTGGGCGGCATACATTTCCGACAGGGTGCCAGCCTTGGCCGAGTGACCGTGGATCACCTCGATACCGCCGGTGATACCCATCGCCAGGTTGGTTTTTTCCTTCACGAACGAGCGGATATAGGCATCGTGCCACTCTTCGCCGATAACACCGCATGGGCCACCCGCCAGGATAGGCATTTTTTTCTCGAAAGCCTTGCGGTAGGTGTACTCGATGCGGTCATCGCCCTGGCCGAATTTCGACACATGCGGATTCGAGCTGTAGTACTCGGCGGTATCGCGGATTTCCTGCTCCGTGAGTGAAATCACGCGGAAGGTATTGTTGTGGTAGATGCCACACTCGGACAACAGCTTGACGGCAGCATTGAATACGCCATCAGCGGTTGCGTCATCAATAACGGTGCTGTCTGGCGTGTACTTCACGCCAAATTCTTCGGCAGCCTTGCGCAATACGCGCGACCACTTGATATCGAACTTGCTTGACTTCTCGATGACCTCGCCGGTTTCCGCGCGGCCCTGGAATTCCATGATGTCCAACAGTTTGCCAGCCATGTCTTATCTCCCGAAGTGTGCTGCCATGATGTTCTTGCAGAGGGTTACTGCTTCCATTGCGTTCGGAGCCCAACCGTCAGCGCCCATCATGTCGGACTTCTCCTGGTTGGTTTCCGCACCGCCCATGATGACCTTGAAACGATCCTGCAGGCCCATGTCGCGCACATAGTTGACCACGTCGCGGCAATTCGGGATCGTGGTCACCAGGAAGGCTGACAAGCCGATGATATTGGCATTCTTGTCTTTTGCCGCGTTGATGAAATCCATCGCATCGACATTGACGCCGAGCTGGTGCACTTCAAAACCGGCGAGTTCCAGCTGCTTGGCGACCAGGCCATAACCGATGTCGTGCAGGTCGCCGGCTACCGCGCCGATGACCACGCAACCCTGGCGGTCACCTTCGCCGGATTTCGGCAGGTGTGGGTTGATGATCTTGATGCAGTTCTCGGCCAGCTCGCCACCCACCATCAGCTCGGCGAGGAAGTATTCCTTGGCCTCGAACAGCTGGCCGATTTTTTCCAGCCCCTTGACGACACCGTCTTTCAGTACGGAGACCGGATCGAGGCCCGCATCGAGACACTCCTGCACCAGCTCGATCGCCTCGTCATCCAGGTCGGCAATCAGCTCGGCAATTTCGGCAATATCATTTTGATCCATAACAGTCTCCTGTCGCTGTGATTGTGGAAGCTTCTGGTTCAGGCCGCAGCGCGGTCGCGGCGGCGCTTGCGTGTTTCCGCCGGGGGCGGCGCGGGGTCAATACCATACCGCGCCAGCGACGGAAATGCATGTTTTTTGTGGGGCAAAAGGGTCGCGTCGACGAAGTGCGGCACAAAGCCCGGCTCGTTGGTCAACTCGACATAATGGATACGGCGGGCGATGTGCTCGGCTTCCTCACGCTTGGCCCGGTTCATCAGCGCCATACGCGCCCCGTCCCCGGCCGCGTTGCCGACCGAATGCATGTGCTCGAAGCCGACATCATGGAACAGGCCGAGCATCAGCGAGCGGCGCAGGTCCAGGTGCGAACCGAAAGCCCCGGCCAGGATGACCCTCTCCGGCTTGTCGCGACCCAGCTTGTCGAGCAGCACCTGGATGCCGGAGTAGACAGCCGCCTTGGCCAGCTGCACGTTACGCACATCGTCGATTGTCATTGTGATGTCGCGCCCGATCGCCGTCTCCGCCGCCCAGGCAATGACAAACTCCGCATCACCGTCCTCGCCACGCCGCAAGCGGGGCGTCTCGATTTCCATGTTGAACTTGCCGTTGGCAGCCAGGATGCCTGCCTTGTACAACTCGCCGACCGTGTCAATGATGGCGGAACCGCACAGGCCGATGGCACCGATGTCCGACGGTTCAAGGCGTGTGTTCCAGGCCTCCTTGCCAATGACCTTGAAGCGCACGTCAAAAGTCTTTGGTTCGATGCGCACTTTCTCGATAGCACCGCGTGCAGCGCGAACGCCGTACTTGATGCTGGCGCCTTCCAGTGCCGGCCCGGTCGGGCATGACGTGGAATAGATCCTGTCGCGATTGCCGACCAGAATCTCGCCGTTGGTGCCGATATCGACAATCGCCACCAGCTCGTCGGAGTTATATGGTTCGAGCGCTATCGCAACTGCCGTGTTGTCGGCGCCGACAAAGCCGGCCTGGTTCGCCAGCAGATGCACATTGATCGATGGCAACACATGCGCGAGATGCAGGTCGCGCGACTTGATATTCACGGAATGGGCAATGCGCGGATTGAAGGGCGACTTGCCCAGCGAATCCGGATCCAGGCCCAGGAAAATATGGTGCATACAGGTGTTGGCTACCAGCACGATCTCGCTGATATCTGCCGCGGTGTAACCGACGGATTGCGTCACACGGTCAGCCAGTTCCGACAGCGCGCCAGTCACCGCTTTCTGCATGCGGTGCAGTTTTTCTGGATTGTCGCTGGCCGCTATGCGGTTCATTACATCGTCGCCGCCGATCTTGATCTGCGGGTTCATCACCGACTCGGTGGCGATGGTCTCGCCGGTGTGCATGTCGCACAGGTAGGACGCCATGGTCGTCGTACCGAGGTCGACGGCCAGCCCGAGCAAGGTGCCCGACGTATCGCCGTTCTCGATGCGCACCACCTCGCCTTTGCATTGCGGATCCTGGCGCCAGACAGTCGCTGTCAGCTGCATGACCTTGGCGCGTTGCGGCTTGGCCATGTCGCTTAACTGCTTCAGTGCCATGAAATCGATATCCGCCTCGACATCATGCTCAGCCTTCAGCGCATCGCGCAACCGCTCCCAGTCGCCGCGATGGTCTTCCAGTGTCGGTGCCGGCACGGTGACAAAGTACTTGCGTGTGACCAAGTCACGCACCGCAACCGGCTTGCCGGCTGCCTTGCGCACGATGGCTTCGCGCACGCGCGCTTCTTCCGGGATGAATACCACGGCATCACCGAGCACGCGCGCCTGGCAACTCAGCCTTTCGCTGTTCTTGAAGTGGTGCTTGCGCGCCAGCCTTTGTTCATGCTCGCTGGCCGCGGTGACATGACTCTCGCGCGAGCGCATGCCATGGCGGGTTGCTGCGGTGACCATATGGCCCATCGACAATTCATGGCCTTCATCATCAAAAGTGCCGTCGAGCACCTGGCACTTGCACTTGGCGCAGGCACCGGTGCCACCGCAGATCGACTCGATGCCGACGCCCAGCTCCCGCGCAGCATCCAGCAAGTGCGTGCCAGCAGCAAAACGGCCCTTGTGGCCGGACGGCAGGAACAGCACTTCAAACTTTTCCACATCACTCATGACTTGTCTTCCACTCCGAGCATCTGGCGGGCCACACGCTTCAGCTCCTGTTTATAGGTCTGCAAGCGGAAAGCCTCCAGCACAGCATTGTTTTCACCCCCGGCCAGCAAAGGGGCATCCATGATGAAAAACATCGACGCGCCAGCGAGGATGGACCAGAACTGCACCGGATCCATGACGCGGAAGGCGCTGGATTGTTGCCCTTCGCCCAGGGCTGCAATCAGGCGCGCGAACATCGGCTCGACATAGCGCTGCACCTCCGGCCGCAGGCCGCCTTCGGATCCGGCCACTTCACGCATGAACAGGCGCATCAGGGCGGGGCGCTCACCGGCGAAATCAAGCCAGGCTTCCACGGCCGCCTCCACCCGCTCCGGCAGGCTCGCCGGCAAGGCCAGGGCAGCCACTATCCTGTCATTGAGCTGGGTGAAGAGCTTTCCCAGCACGGCGTTGTACAGGGTTTCCTTGTCCTGGAAATGGTAGATGATCGCTGTACGCGTAATGCCAACGTCCTCGGCGATATCCTCCAGCCGCGTCGGGTAGAAACCCTTGGCGGCAAAGCGCAGCTCCGCCGCGCCGAGGATCATTTCGCGCGTTTCGTCCGCCTTGAGGGTGGTGCGGCGGGGGGGCAGGTTGCTGGCTTGACTTACTGACATGCAAGTATCTTACTCGCGAGTAAGTTTTCATGCAAGCACCTGAATGGTCATGGTATAGTCGCTGCCTGTAACCAGTCACAGCATCCTGAATGAGCGCGTTTACGGGCAGCCACGCCCCGGACGACAAGGGAGTACAGCCAACCGATGTCATTGCCTACCCTGCCATTGCTGGCCAGCCAGACCGAAGAGATGGCCCTGATCAAGCAGCATATCCGCCAGTCCACGACCACGTCGCCGGTGCACATCCTCGAAGCAGGTTGCGGCTCCTGGTGCCACCTGGATCTGCAGGACATCCCGCACCACCTGACCGGCATCGACCTGGATGCCGAGGCGATGGCCATCCGCAAGCAGAAATACAATGACATCCACGAGTGCATCGTGGGCGACCTGGAAACCGTGTCCGCCCCTGCCGCCAGCTACGATGTGGTCTACAACTCGTATGTGCTGGAGCATATCCGGCAGGCAGACAAGGTGCTGGAGAATTTCCTGCACTGGCTGAAGCCGGGTGGGATCATCGTCATCAGGGTGCCGGATGCGAAGTCGGTGCATGGCTTCATCACACGGGTGACACCGCACTGGTTCCACGTCCTTTATTACCGCTATGCCCTCGGCCAGGCCAATGCCGGCAAGCCGGGCTACGCGCCCTACCCCACCCACTACCACCCCGCTATCTCGCGCGAGGGGATGCGGGAATTCTGCCGCAACCACAACGCGGAGCTGCTGGTGGAAATGGGCGAGAAGTATTACCAGCCCGGCAAAGGGCTGGCCAAGCCCCTGATCCGTTTCGTGAAAAAAGCAGTCAATCTTCTGTCACTGGGTGCGCTCAGTGCAGAACACACGAACCTGCTCTACATTATCCGCAAGCCCTGAAGGCATCAGCGCAACAGCAGCGCCTCATAGGCACCGTGCACAGCTTCCAGAGTGAATACTTCGCCATGGCGGATGCGGGCGGCCTCGCCTAGGGCACGGCATTGCGCCGGATCCCCGCACAGCGCTGTAATGGCCTGGTCGCACTGCTCGATGTTCGCAAAATACAATCCAGCCTGCTCACCGACCACCCAGCGGTTGAATTCGTTATCGTGGGCAATGACCGGCGAACCGGCAGCGAGTGCCTCGACCAGTGACGGATTGGTGCCACCAACGGTATGGCCGTGCAGGTAGAACAGGCTGTGGAAGCGCAGCGACTCGACGACAGGCTTGTCATAGATGGCGCCAACAAACATCACTTCATCCGAGGCAGCCGCCCTCACGGCATCGTGGTAGGCATTGCCTTGCACATAGTTGCCAAGCACGACCAGCTGCAGCTTCCGCTTGCGGCGGGAAAACGCCCGCACGATCTCGAGGATGCTGTTTTCCGGCTCGGGCCGGGCAATCAGGATGCAATAGCCGCCAGGCTGCAAACCATAAGGGGTGAGCAGCGCAGCATCAGCCGTGTCGACCCGGCGGGCGCCATAGGGAATGACGGTGATCCTGCTGTCATCCGTTTGCCGGCCCAGCAAATGGCGCCGGATGCCCGGGTGATCGGCAATCAGCTGGTCAGAAAACCAGGTGCCGAATTTTTCGTTGAGATAGAACCAGGCCTTGGCCAGGCGCCCCCACTTTGCCCGCTTCCACTCGACACCATCCATGTTCATTGCACTGAAACGACCGAAGAGCTTGTAGAGCAAGGAAAACACCGCAGTGTTGTAACCCAGCACTAACACCTTGCCAGGCATACGCAGAGCCAACACAGTACTCGCCAGGTCAAACAGGATGGTGGAAACCTGGTTATCCGCCGGCAGGGAAATCCTGACCCGTTGCACGCCACACCAGTCATCGCGAACCACGGCAAACTTGCCGACTTCCTGGCAAAAAACCGTGACTTGCCAGCCGCGATCGACCATGTAAAGGGCAAAATCATGGGCAAAGGTCTCGAAGCCGCCATGGGCCGCCGGCACCCCGCGAATACCGGCAATCAGCAGTTGTCGCTGTTGTGCAGGAGAAGCAGCCATCAGCGATAACCGAAATGCCGGATCATGCGATCAAAGGGAGCCTGGATGAAATCAGGAAGCTCACAGGATGCAACTTCAGGGGAAAAATCCTTCGCAGCCTCTACATATTCCAGGATGCTGCGATCCTGTCGCAAACCACAGAATGCGGTCAGGTTATCGACTGACACAGCGGTGTCATTCATAAGATCTTCGTAACGGATAACGAACAGTTTGTCACCCCATTGCGCCTGGCGCGCGGCGATTTCTTCCATCGTCAGTATCCATTCGATAGCCGAGCGTTGTGTATCATCGGTAATCGCACGGAGGGTATCGACATGGGCGGCAAAATCAGGATGGCCTGGTAGTAATTGGTCGCAAAGGAAATGCCATTTCCGGTCATCCAGCCCCCACCAGTTTTCCCTCGAGCCATCCAGCTCAATGGCATTGCGGCGGTTCCATGAGGCGACCGAGCGGATAACGTTATGCCCGCTGCGTACGATGGCCACAAAGCGGGCATCCGGGAAAATCTGCGCAAGGAATGGCAGCCGGAAAATCATTTCCGGGTATTTGTCCACGATGCGCGGTGAGCGCGTGCAGGCACAGCACAGTGCATACATCGCGCGGATGGCGCGTGCACCCTGTTCGGTAACACCGCCTTCATCCATGCGGTAACGGGCAGGGCCAAGCACGTAATTGCCGACGAGATCGTCTTGCGGGAATGCCAGGCTCCACATCAGCTTGGGCTCATTGAAATAGGCAACAGCCGGATGCACAGACATCGCATTGCCGAGGAACGTGGTACCACTGCGCCCCATCCCCAGGATGAATACCGGCCGGTCTACTGCAGCACCGGCAAATGGTCGAGAACACTGCTGGAGAAAGAACCGCGTCAGCGGATTGAGGGCACGGCCGCGCGTGGTCAGCGGCCGTCCTTCCAGCAAGTAGCAGACCAGGCGGCGCAGGACTTTTGTCCAGCCGAAGCGTTTGTAGGTCTGGTCAATCTGGGCAACCATGAATGCTGTACGCCTGTCAGGTGTTACGGGAACTGCCGATGACATCGGCATAGATACTGTTCATTTTTTCATAATGCGACTGTGGCGAGAAATGTTTTTCAACACGCAGGCGGCCATTAGCACCCATGCTGCTGACACGCTCAGGATCTGACAGCAGCTGGCGGATTTTCGCGACCAGGTCATCCACACTGCCTGGCTCAAACAGATAGCCCGTCACACCATCCTCGATCACTTCCGGCAAGCCGCCGATATTGGCCGCAATCACCGCCTTGCCACTCGCCATCGCTTCGGCAGCGACCAGGCCGAATGTTTCCCCCCATTCACTGGGGATCACGACACAAGCAGCATTGCGCACCAGATCCTTGAGTGGCTGCCCGGTCAGCATGCCGGTCAGCACCAAACGGCCGTCACGGATTGCTGCGGCTTCCAGCTGGCGGATATTCTCCAGCTCCGCACCATCACCTGCCATCACCAGTGTCTGCCCTGCCTGTCTGGCGGCTTCGATCAGCGTGTATATGCCCTTGACCCTTTCCATCCTGCCAAAATACAGCAGGTAATCACCCACCGCATATTCCGGCTGGAATTCCTGCACATCAATGAAGTTGTGCAGCACGGTCATTTTCCCTGCCGGAACGCCCATATCACACAAGATACGTTTCTGCGCATGGCTGACACAGAGGAACCGGTCGATACTGTCCATGGATCCCAGCAGGCGCGCCACATACATCTCAGCAACACTGAGCAATGAGCGCGAAAGTGACCCGCGGTTGCAACGGTGCATAGCACCGCGGTAGAAGTGGCCGCCGCTACAGTCGCGACAGTCCGTGCCATGTCGCTGCAAACTGTAAACCGGGCATACCAGCTTGTAATCATGCAGCGTCTGTATCACCGGAATGCCGCGCTTTTTCAGTACCGGCAATATTGATCCCGTCAACTTGCCGTAGTAGATATGCAGGTGCGCAAGATCAACCGCCGCATGGCCCAACAGACTATCGAGCGACCTGCTGGCGGCAGGACTGTAGATAAAACCAAGTATGTCTTGCAGGCTCTTCCGTTCGAAGTCGCTGCCCCAGGGGAAATAATCCTGCCACGGACTGGGCCGGTTCCTGTCATCCCTCGCTACAAAGGGGATGACCTGATGGCCATGGCTTTTTAACAATGCCTCCAGGGACATGAAATATTTTTCCGCACCACCAAAAGCATAGTATTTCTGGTGGATATTCAGGATATTCATCTGAACCCTGTTTCCCGGCTGTCCAATCCAGTCAGCGAATCCTGACCCTGAACAGCAACTGAAAAAAGAAAATCAACAATCCATACCACACCAGCATCACAATCGTGGTCGCCAATCCCGGCGCCATTGCCAGCAAAATGTAAAAGTAGGCACAGGCCCCGAAAACCAGCTTGCCCGGGCTCTTGCCACGGGCAAACATGCCATAAGACGCCGTGATGATGAAACCATAGAACATCATGCCAAAAATGATGCCCAACACACCGAAGTTGAGATAAAACTCGCCGATGATGCCAGGATTGAAGCCATCCCCGGCAAAATCCAGGTTAAAAACCTCTTTCTTGAGCCACTCACCAGGCCCCGTCTGCTTGCCTGGTATCAGGAAATTGAAGCCGCGCAGGTAGAAATACCCGTATTGGTATGGCTCCGACGCAGGGAAATATTCCACGATACGCTGCAGCGATGTTGTCCTGATAAAGAAATTCTGCGCGGTGTATTCATAAACATTCATCATGTTCTTGACGGTGGTTATGCCAGACAGGTATCGGCTGTAACCATACGCGACACTGGCAAGGAACATCACAACCGCACTCAAAACCAGGAATGGCACGTTGAACAGTTCCTTTCGCACCCTGTAGGCAATCATGGCGCTGACAGCAATAATACTGACAAAGAATGTCCTGTACCCCTGCAAGGCAATACAGCCTATCAGCAACAGGCCAGTAAGAATCAGCGCCAGCAAGGCTCGCTTCCTGTTGAGCACCACAGCCAGCATCATGTAGTAAACAGGCACTGCCAGGGTTGTCAGCTGCCGAATATGGTATGTACCTTCTGCCTTGACTGTCCTTGCGTATTCTATGTCACTGGAGAAAATCGGAATTTCACCGATTTGCCATATCCATAATGTCGTGAAACCCAAGGTGCCCAGCATGGCCAGGAACAGCAACATATAGCCCTTGCTGATACTATACCCATCAAAATGGATATCGCGGAAGTCTGTTTTCGGGCTCCATACCAACATGCTGAGCAAGCAAGCGGAATAGCCGAGCAGGGTGTAATAGTAATTGGTGTCAATATGCTGCCGCGGGAACAGCATCTCATACAACGGCGCCCCGAGGCCGTAATACACCAAGAAAACAAACATGAACAATTTGACCGGGCTCGCAGCGGGTCTTTTCCGATCCAACCACAATGACACCACGGTAATAGCGACATATGTCGCTATGTATTCAACCATCATTTTTTCTGTTCTTTAGTCTGTAGATGTACATGGCCGGCAGCACGCATCCCGCTATGGCAGCAACTGTAGCAGCTATTGCCACACCTTCCGCCATCAACATCCTGGCCAGTGCCAACAATAGCAGCAATTTCAGCACAAACATCAGCAAGGCATTAATCGTCACCAGCCAGGTCTTCTTGTCGGTATAAAAGGGCAATTCGAGAATTGGAATCAGGCACTGGCACACCAGCCCTACCCCGAGGATCCTCAAGATCGTAGTCACCTCGTTGATGGCCACCGGACTCATTCCCTCTCCGCCAAACAGCAGCACAATGATTTCCTTGGCAAACACCTCGATTACCAGTGTTGCCGCCGCCGCCAGCACGAATCCTGCTTTCACGTTTCTCAGCAGCATAGCCACCGTGTTTTCCCTTACCAGCCGGTTGATACCCACTACGGCAAAGCTGTGCCCAACCAGGGTCTGGATTGCAGCCACTATCCTGAAAGCCATGTAGTATTTGGCCAACAAGCCCACTCCCAGCCTTGTCAGCACCAGACGTTCAAGCAGGCGCCCACCCTGCCCGATCGCCATCGACAGCACAGTCCAGGTGACTGCACCCAACAGTTTGTCGAGCAGCTGCCGATCCGGCAACACATCCACCGCATAGGCAAAGTTTTTCCCTCTTATCTTGTAAACCAGGAACAGTATATAGGCTCCATACCCGGCAACAGTGCCTTTTGTTACACCTGCAATCGTCACATCCCCCTGCGATGCGATCACTGCCATGGCAAACAAGGGAGGAATGATATTTCGCTGGGCCAATGCGCCATTTTCCCCACACAGCACCAGCATTGCCGCCAACACTGCCCCAACTATCCCTAGAGGAATGATCAGAAGCAGCAAGCCAAGGCAACTTTCCAGCAACTCGTAGTGTTCATGCCGCATCTGTTCAGTTGCTAATGCCTGCGCCAGAGGCCCCGTTGACGACCACAAGACAATCATCACGATAAAGCCAGCCAGAACCGACAGGTTTATGACTGCACTGATCTGCCTATCTCCACCCTTTTGTGATCGGCATTCTGCAAAGACCGGCACCAACGCCGTACGCGTTCCTTCTCTGATTATTCCTTCAAGAATCAAGGGAATCGTATTGATGAGCACGTATAGGTCTGCAATCGTGCCGGCACCAAATTTCTTGAATACCAGCATATCCACCAGCAGTGACAGCACCATCCCTGCAAGTGTCAGCGTCATGAACCTGTAGACCTTAAGGTCCAACAGCGACTGGATTTTCTTCAGCATTTTTCCGGACTACAGAAAGAAAAAGAGCATCTTTCGATGCTCTTTTTCAGTTTCTAGGATACTTCTGTCTGGGATCAGTACACAGCCCTGAGAGCCGGGTGTGCGCTGTCCAGATAGATTTCCCTGACCCTGTCATGGTGTTTCATCTGCCAGACGCGGTTAGCACCGGTAGCATCAACACGCCACAGCAAGTCTTCTACACCATCTGCATTGTAGTCAGCTGAGCCAGCATATTTGAAGCTGGTCGGCAGTACAGGCGGATAGCTGGTGCCTACACGAGCACCGCTCTCGATCTTGGCAATCTGCACCTGACCGGTAGACTCATTGTGCAGCACGATGTCGGCATCGCCATCACCGTCGGTATCAGAGGCACCAACCGGCTTGTAGGCAGTGTTGATAACAGGGAGGTAGGTTACACCAACCCTTACACCACCAGACATTTTCCAGATTTGGCTTGAACCATTGGAGCTGTTGTACCACAGGATGTCAGCCACATCGTCCTTGTCGAAGTCAGCTACTGCTGCTACTGCAAATGCGCCAGATATAACTGGCAGGTAAGACTCACCTACACGACAAGCACCAGCCACACAGTTTGCAGGATTCTGCAACAACCAGGCGTGGATAGCGCCAGTGGTAGCGTTACGTACCAGCACGTCTGCGTCGCCATCACCATCGAAGTCGCCAGCGCCGGCTACAGTATAGCCAGGAGCGGTTGACGGCAGTGTTGACTTCACATGGCCACCTTTGATGCCACCCACCCAGTTGTTGTCGCTGAGCCAAGTGTTGTTCAGGCCAGTAACTGAGTTGTGGAAGATAACGTCAGTCAAACCGTTACCGTCGAGGTCAGCGAGGACTTTCGGCACCAGCTGGAGATCGGTCATGTTACCCGGATAGAGCTGGGCTGCACGCTGATTCTTGTGCATTTCCCAAACCTGGGTACCACCAGCCGGCTTGTCGGCGCCAGCGTCAGTCGGACGATACCAGTAGATGTCGCCAGTCAGGTCGCTGGTGAAGTCATTGCGACCAGCGCGCTGGTAGCCTTCTGCCCACAGGAACTCATCGAAGTTGCTGATGCCATCGGCATCCGCATCACCTGCCAGGCTGCCTTGGTACTGCTGGGCCACCAGGAACGACAAGGTGTTGGTCTTCATTTGCGGCAGCAGCGGCGGGTTCTGCTCGTCAGGTGCCGGGCCAGTGACATTGTAAATACCATGCAATGCCAGTGTTTCGCCGTTATCAGAAGCGGATCCGCGATAGACGACAGTCACCGGGTTACCTTCCTGGTCAAGAACGTCCAGATTGATTACCAGGCTTTGCGCATCGCCAGACCATGAACAGCCCGGGGGATCCACCGGCGTGCCATCGAAAACAGTCAGGCTGTCGCTGACGGTGCCGTCGCCGGCATCAGCCACAGTTTCTTCGTAGCCTGACTTGTTGCGGCCACTGCAAGTGCTGGCAGTATCAACCACACAAGCGCCGGCAGCATTCAATGTCAGCGAACCGCGAACAACGCACTCTTCTTCCTGGTAGACCGGCGTGGCCGGGTTCTCATAGGAAGGCGTCACAGGCGTGCTGGCAGAGTAGGTTGCATCCAGTGCGTTGAAAAGGTAGGTCTTGCCTTCCAGCGCGACTGCACCTTTGCGCACACCGACAGCGATACCGCCTTTCTGGTCGCCAGCCGAACCGTTGCTGATGTGGTCAACGGTATCTACGCCATCCGATACCAGGTAACGGAGGTCTGCTGAAACATCATAGGTTTCAGTCCAGTTGTTAGCAGTCAGGCTGCCAACATCACCACTCAAATCACCATATTCAGTCACGTAGTTGACGGTGATTTTGCCTGCTTCCGGAATGGTGTAAGTACAAGACAATGGGCGCGCACCCTGTCCATCACCGACCTGGTATTGATCCAGCCAGTCAGCTTCGCCCGCCACCACCGATGCAGTAGTACCCGTGTTAACAACACCCTGCGCGAGATAGTTCCAGCCATCATTCTGGCCACAGAAACCCAAGCCGATGGTGCAGTCTAAGTCCATAACACCGACGTAGCCATCCCCGATCAGGGGATCCTTGACCAGGGTTGCTGACTGGTGGCTGTCAATGTCATTGATGGTACAGGTACCGTCACCATTGAAAGAAACATCCATGGTGCGGGTGTAGTTGCGCTCCGCCAATGCGAAGTTGGGCACAGCGTAAACCGAACGCTCCAGACCTGACGCCATCTGGCTCCAGTTGTGGTTGCGGCTGACGATGCGGTAGGTGCCAGTCAGCCATGATGACTGCAGGCCAGTCGAAGGCTGTACGGCAAACGACAGATCATAGTCAACTGAGCCAGCCACACCGGCAGTGAAAGTGATGTGGCGAGCAGAAGACAGGGCGCGGTTAGGCGTCAACAGGACTGCTGCATCGCGATGGTTGCGGACATACGCTTCGTACAGCTCGCCGCCGGCGTTAACCAGCGCACTGCTGTCGGTGACCACTTCACCAGCCTGCGTTGAGTCTGCCAGCACCAGACCCTTGGTTGGCGGCAAGGTGCGCAGCTGGCAATCAGCCGTACCGGTAGTGACCGTGCGGACACCGCCTGCGATGGTCACGTCAACACCTTGCACGCAAACCGATTCACTGACGACGCCGACCGCTCCAAGCGTATCGCCACCCGGCAGAGCAGTGGCAACCATACTTACAGTCGAGCCCGCAACAATGGCTGTCGCCACTGCCAAAGGCTTCATCGAGATTACTTTTTTCATCCTCGGATACCCCTTAGATATAACTTATTGTTTTATAAGCCACATTTTGTTCGTGACCCATTCTTGCCACCCTGCCAGGAGCTTTTGACAGCTCGCCATCAGGTTTAATTGCCCCTTGAAAATACCACAAGCATTTTTCCCTGGCAACTAGCGCCCCAACATGCCTCCAGCGACTGGGGGGCCTTAAGCCTTTATTAAGCTAATAGGTTTAAAGTTGCTCGCTCTGCATACCAGAACGGAGACTCGACATGAAATCACCTTCTCTAGTGGCCGCAGCATGCCTGGCCGCAATCCTGTTCGCGTCCATTTCGCAGGCAGACGTGGTTTCGGACGTTGCCGGCCTGCGCAGCGAATGGGACCAGATCAATTTCACCATGAAAAAAGAAGAGCAGGCCAAGCCACTGGAAAACCTGATCGCTCGCGCCCACGCCGTCAGCCAGGCTAATCCGGGCAATGCCCCGGCCCTGATCTGGGAAGGCATCATCCACGCCACCTATGCCGGCGCCAAGGGCGGCCTGGGTGCGCTCGGCGAGTGCAAGACTGCGAAGGCGCTGTTTGAGCAGGCCATTGCCGTTGACCCTAATGCCCTGGCCGGCGCCGCCTGGACCAGCGCCGGCTCTCTCTATTATCAGGTACCAGGCTGGCCAGTAGGCTTCGGCGACGATGAGAAAGCCGAGCAGATGCTGAAAAAAGGCCTGGAGTTAGGCCCACAGGACCTGGACGCCCACTATTTCTATGCCGACTTCCTGATCAAGCAGGAACGCTGGCAGGAAGCGGTCAATATCCTGCAACGCGGACTGGCCACCCCGCAGGATCCCCAGCGACCCCTGTTCCAGCAGGCCCGTCGTGAGCGCATGGCCAACATGCTCAACACAGCCAAAGGCAAGTTGTAACCACCCGCCTCAGGCAGGGGCCGGGTCCATTTCCGCAGAAAAGATCCGGTAGCCATTGGGCTGCTTCCTTGCGCAGCAAGGCACGCAACCTTGCGGCAATCGTGCGCAACACAAGATCGCCCGCGTCATGGCCCAGCGTATCGTTCACCGGCTTGAAACCATCCAGGTCGATAATCATCAAACCGACAATGTTCTTGTTACGATCACTGCTCGCCAGTGCACGCGTCAGCTGTGCGTCAAACATGCTGCGATTGGCCAGCCCTATCAGCGGATCGTGTGCGGCAAGGTAGGCATAGCGATCCCTTTCGGCATCCCGCTCGAATTTCAGCCGGTGATTGATCGACTCGAAATTTCAGTAACCGGAGGATGTAGAGATAGCCACCCATCATGAGCAGCAATGACGAGGCCACCAGGATACGGGCCTTGTAGAGGATCTCCTGGTCAGCGGCATAGGCACTTGCCAACCAGGCGATCAAACCACTGGCTGATCTTCATCGATTCCTTCTCCAACTAAAAGGTTGGCCGTCCTGATCGTTATTATTTTTTATGGAGGGGTGTTACTCAGATGTAACGACTGGTGCGCGTCATGATACGTGACACCAGCGTCATGCCACGCTTGACCGGCAGCGGGAACTGGACGCCACCGGCAGCCAGTGCCGTGTGGCTGTGGCGCGCTTCGTCCTCGAGCATTGTCGCGACAATCGCACGGCTTTTGTCGTCATGCACCGGCAGCGTTTGCAAGTGCTCTTCAAGGTGTTCGCAGACCTGGTCTTCAATCGCGGACACAAAACCGAGACTGACCTTGTCACCCACCAGCCCGGCGGCTGCTCCCAGGCCGAAAGACATGCCGTACCACAACGGGTTCAGCAGCGACAGATGGCCACCCAGTTGTTTCACGCGCTCCTCGCACCAGGCGAGATGATCGATTTCCTCGTCGGCAGCGCGCTCCATTTCGGCGCGCACCTCCGGCAAGCGGGCCGTCAGCGCCTGGCCCTGGTACAAGGCCTGGGCGCACACCTCGCCGGTGTGGTTGACGCGCATCAGGCCGCGGGACAGCTTGCGCTCGTCGGCCGTGAGCGAACACTCCGGCTCCGCCCGCGCCGGCGACTGGCGCAGGGCGGGTTGCGTGTTGCCGGTCAGCGTGCGCAGGGCGCGGTCTGCTGTCATCAGGGCATGGTCCAGGCCGCTCAACTGGCGACCGGTGGTGTAGTGCGACATCGTCTTGCCTGCAAAAGCTGTTTGGCCATGACTGGAATGTTAGTCGGTTTGCTGTTGCGCTGCATCAACCCTGCAGCAAGCGGATTCTTGGACGGCAGCGCCGGCAATCCCCTATCATTGGCGATAATCGATCTCATCCATGCCGCCATGCCCGCCACCGAGACCCTGACACTGGACCAGTGCGACAAGCGCCGCTGCTTCCAGATCGTGACCCTGCTGCCGCAGCCGCGCTTCGGTGCACAGGACGGCCCGGTCACGATGCGGCTGAAGGAGCTGGGATTCCTGCCCGGTAATCGGGTGACCGTGATCGGCTTCGGCCTGCTGGGCCGCGACCCGCTGGCCGTGCAGGTCAACGGCACCAAGTTCGCCCTGCGCAGCACGGAGGCCGCCAAGGTGCTCGTGCAACCGGTGGACGCATGAACACACCGATCCGGTTCGCGCTGGTCGGCAACCCGAACTGCGGCAAGACCTCGCTGTTCAACCGCCTGACCGGCGCCCGCGCCAAGGTGGCCAACTATCCCGGCGTCACTGTCGAGCGGCGGGCGGGCGAGATTGCCGGGCTGGGCCGGCGCGCCGAGCTGGTCGACCTGCCCGGCACCTACAGCCTGCATGTGACCTCCCCCGACGAACAGGTCGCCCGCGATATCATCCTCGGCCAGTTTGTCGGCGAAGCTGTGCCGGATGTGCTGGTCGCCGTGGTCGATGCCACCAACCTGCGGCTCGGCCTGCGGCTGGTACTGGAACTGAAAGCATTGCAGCGGCCGATGCTGCTGGTGCTGAACCAGATGGATGCGGCCCGCCAGCGCGGCATCACCATTGACGATGCCGGCCTGGCGCGCGCCATCGGCCTGCCGGTAGTGGAAAGCGTAGCGATCCAGCGCGGCGGGGTCGATGAGGTGCTGGCTGAACTGCAGCGTTTTGCCAGTGCGCCACCGTCACCGGCCACGCCGATGCGCAGCGACCAACTGGCGCGTGAGGAATCGGTCGAGGCGCTGTACAGCCGGATCGAGAACCTGTTGCGCGATTTCGTCACACAACCGGCCAGCGCCCCGGCGTGGCAAGACACGCTCGACAGCATCGTCATGCATCCCCTGCTGGGTTGGCTGGTGCTGCTCAGCGTGCTGCTGTTGACGTTCCAGGCCGTGTTTGCCTGGGCCGCACCACTGGTGGATGTGATTGATGCCGGCGTCACACTGGCTGGCGACTGGCTTGGCAGCCATTTGCCCGCAGGCATCCTGAAGGATTTCCTCGTCAACGGCGTTATCGCCGGCACCGGCGGCGTGCTGGTGTTCCTGCCGCAGATCATTTTCCTCTTTCTGTTCATCCTGGTGCTGGAAGACAGCGGCTACCTGCCGCGCGCCGCTTTCCTGCTTGACCGACCGATGCGTGCGGTCGGCCTGTCCGGCCGCTCCTTCATCCCGATGCTGTCAAGTTTTGCCTGCGCAGTCCCCGGCGTGATGGCGACACGCACCATCCAGGACCCGCGCGAACGCTTCATCACGATCATGACGGCGCCGCTGATGACCTGCTCGGCGCGATTGCCGGTGTATGCCCTGATCATTGCGGCCTTTATCCCTCGCCGCACTATTCTCGGTTTCCTGAACCTGCAAGGGCTGACACTATTCGCGCTGTATATCGCCGGCATCGTCAGTGCCGCCGTGGTCGCCTTCATGCTGCGCCGGCGTGCTGCGCGCGAGGAATTCCCGCTGTTGCTGGAATTGCCGAGCTACCGCTGGCCCATGCCTTACCACGTGTACCTCGGTTTGCGAGAACGCACGATGATCTTTGTCTACCGTGTCGGAACCATCATCCTAGCGCTGTCCGTGCTGCTATGGTTCCTTGCCAGTTACCCGGCAGCGCCGGTGGATGCCACGCGCGCCGCCATTGAATACAGCTATGCCGGCCAGCTCGGCCACTGGATGCAACCCCTGTTTGGACCGCTCGGTTTCAACTGGCAGATGTGTATTGCGCTGATACCGGCGATGGCGGCGCGCGAGGTGGCCGTCAGCGCGCTCGCCACGGTCTATGCCGTGGGCGGCGAGCAGCTGGATGCGACTCTGGGCACACTGCTCGCCACAGACTGGAGCCTGCCTGTGGCGCTCGCCTACCTCGCGTGGTTTGTCTACGCGCCGCAGTGCATCTCGACCATTGCCGTGGTTCGGCGCGAAACCAACTCGCTGGCTGCCACAGCTTTCTTCACCGGCTACCTGTTTGCGCTCGCCTATGCGGCAGCGTGGCTGGTCTACCGGATCGCCTTATGGTTGCTGTGAGGTGAGCGCGATGTGGCAGGAACTGATTGTCGGCATTTGCGTACTCCTCGCGCTATTGTTCGTGCTGCGGCGCTACCTGTTCCGGCGCCAGCCGGGCTGTGGCGGCTGCCAGGGTTGCGGTGACAAGGACAAGTCCTGCGCCGGGCGAGACACCTGACAGCTTCAGCGCTGCACTGGCACTGCCGCCAGCACAATCGGCAGGGTCCAGTGCGTCTTGAACAGCGGATGCCAGAATACCCGCAGGATGTCATGGCCATTGCTGATCTCCGCCGTGCCGTGGAAACGGCGTTCGAAGGTGCCTGCCTTGACGACCTGGCTGACCAGCGGCCCGCCATCGAGGTTCAGTGCCAACTGGAGATCAAGCGGCGCCTGGCGCAAGAATTCACCGAGGCGGTAAATCGTGAAGAAGCCGGTTTCGGTCGAACCGAGGATCACCCTGCCCGCCCGATCGAGCGCTACAAAATTGCGCGCCGCCAGCCAGTGCCGGCTCTCGGTGGCGCGATTCCTGCCATCGGCATCAATGAGCAAGGGGTAGGAGACCATAGCGTCGGCAAACGGCGCAATCGCCGCGTCGACATCGCGGCCTTTCAGGTCGATGATGGCCGGCTGCAGGCCGTTGAGCACCAGCGCACCATGGTCCGAGGAATATTGCAGCGGCCCGTAGTGTTCACCGGCGTGGCGCAAGGGCGTCAGCGGGGTGAAATCCTGTGCAAAATAACTGCCATTGACGACCACGGCGGCGCCCAGCGCCGCCTGCCACTGCTCGGCTGTCTTGCTGCCGGCAGGATCCCAGTGCACAGAAAGCCGGTATTGCTGCGGGTCTAGCCGCACCAGCACCATGCGGTCGACGGCAACACCGTCGACACTGAGGACAGTCTCTGCCGTTTCCAGCCCCGGCGCGGGCTGCTGCCACTGCAACGGCGACAGCGCAGGCATCGGCACCACCGGCCGCATCGCCACTTCCAGCCAGTGAGGGCGCATCAGATACATCACCGCCGATATGCACAGCACGGCGAAGCCCAGCACTAGCGCGCTACGCGACCAGCCTGGGCGCCGCAGCCACCTTCCCGCCGCAAACAGCAATGCGCAAAACCCCAACAACAGGGCCAGCAACAACAGCGAAAAATTGATATCCCGGCTTTCTGGGAGAAACAACCAGACCAGGGATTGCATCTTCCATGCGAACATGACGTCGTGACCTCCGTGTTACGGTTTTACCTGCGTGTTATATAGTGCGGCACTATAGCCACGCGCCGCCATTTGACAAGCCTGCCCGCCGGAGAAAAACCATGCCCGCCCTGTTCGGTTCCGACGCCTATTCTCCCGCCGAGATTGCCGAGAAAATCGAGAGCGTCGGCGTCAAGAAAGCCCGTCTGCCCTTCCTGTCGATGGCGATGCTGGGATTGCTGGCCGGTGCGTTCATTGGCTGGGGCTCACTGTATTTCACCGTCGTCACTTCCGATGCCTCGTTGCCTTTTGCTGCCAGCCGCGTGCTGGGCGGCCTGGTGTTCTCACTCGGCCTGCTGCTGGTGATTGTCGCCGGCGCGGAACTGTTCACCGGCAACAACTTGCTGGCGATGGCCTGGGCCGACGGGCGCATCACCACGCGCGAACTGCTGCGCAACTGGGTGATCGTCTGCTGCTCCAATTTTGTCGGTGCGGCTGGCCTGGCGCTGTTGGTGTTCCTTTCGGGCCATACGGCAATGAACGACGGCCATATTGCCGAGCAATACCTGAACATTGCCAATGCCAAATGCCAGCTGCCTTTCCTGCAGGCGCTATTGCGCGGCGCGCTGTGCAACGTGCTGGTCTGCCTCGCGGTGTGGATGGCGATGGCAGGGCGCAGCGTGACAGACAAGGCCGTGGCCATCGTGTTCCCGATTTCGGCATTTGTCGCGGCCGGGCTCGAACACAGCGTGGCGAATTTCTATTTCATCCCGCTTGCGTGGATGATCAAGCTGCACGGCGGTGTTGCCGGCTATGACGCGATCAGCATCGCCGGCTTCCTGCACAACATCGTGCCGGTGATTCTCGGCAACCTGCTCGGTGGCGGCGTGCTGGTCGGCATGGTCTATCACGTCATCTATCGCCGCGCGACGCCGGGATCATGAACAGCGGCTATCTGTACGGCGCAGCGACTGTCGCTGTCTGGGCCGGTTTTGTCTTGCTGGCGCGCCTCGCCGGCCACCATGGCCTGAACGGTTATGACCTGACCGCGCTTCGCTTCGGCGTAGCGGCGATTTTCCTGCTGCCGGCGTGGCTGTTCTGGCACCGGGTGCCGCTGTTCAACCGGCGCATGCTGGCGCTGGTGGCCAGTGGCGGCATCGGCTATGCACTGTGCGTGTATTCCGCGTTCCGGTTTTCTCCCGCTTCGCATGGTGCCGTGCTGTTATCCGGCATCCTGCCGTTCTTTGTCACGCTGATGGCGTGGGCCGTGCTGCATGAAATCCCCAGCCGCGCGCGCTGGCTGGCACTCGGTGTGATCGGGCTCGGCGTGTTGTGTCTGGCGCGCTACAGCCTCGCCGGCTTGCAAGACAGCTGGCCGGGCGACTTGCTGCTGGTCACTGCGTCGGCGTTGTGGGCCTTGTACACCGTGCTGGTAAAACGCTGGGCGTTCAGGCCGTGGGATATCACGATCGGTGTCGCGCTGCTGTCTGCGCTGCTGTACCTGCCGGTGTATGCACTGCTGTTGCCGAAAGGGTTGCCGGATGCCTCGTGGACGACGCTGATCGTGCAAGGTGTTTTCCATGGCGTACTGGTGGTGATCGTCGCGATGCTGACCTTCATGCAGGCAATGGCCAGGCTTGGCCCCGCACGGCTGGGTGCGGTAATGGCGACCGTGCCCGCCGTCGCCGGCCTCGGCGCAGTGCTGGTGTTGGGCGAACCGTTTTCGTGGCTGCTGGTGACCGGTTTGCTGCTGACTTCCGCGGGAGCGTGGCTCGGTTCGCGCGCGTGAGCGGCTGGCTCAGCGCAAGCGCCTCACCAGACCGGACGCAGCAACAGCAAGCAGCGCGATGACAGCGGCCGCCAGCAACAGCGGCGGCGGCAGGAACGCAAAGCCGAGCAGGCGCGCCGGCAATGGCAGGTACAGCGCCAGTAACAGCAAGGCACAGGTTCCACTGGCGACTGCCGCTACCATCGGCGTCACACTGGCCAGCGATGCCAGCAGCGACTTGCGCTGCGCAGAGTGGGAAAAAATCAGTAGCACATTGCTCAACACCAACAGCGCAAAACCGAAAGCCCGCGCCACTTCTGCTGGCATGTTATGCACACCCCAGGCGTAAGCTGCCAACACAGCCAGCAGTACCACCGCGCCCTGCAGCAGCGCCGCGCGCAAGGTCTCACCACCGAACAATGGCGCATCAATCGCGCGCGGTGGGCGCTGCATCAGGTCATCTTCTGCCGGCTCGTTCTCGAACGCCAGCGAACAGGCAGGGTCCAGCACCAGCTCGAGAAAAGCGATGTGCATCGGCAACAGAAAACCCGGCAAACCGAACAGCACCGGCAACAGTGCCATGCCAGCAATCGGCACATGCACGGACAGGGTGTACGACATCGACTTCTGCAGGTTGTCGAATATGCGCCGGCCCAGCGTCACCGCGCGCACGATCGAGGCAAAGTTGTCGTCCAGCAATACCAGCGACGATGCCTCGCGCGCCACATCGCTGCCGCGCTGGCCCATCGCCACACCGACATGCGCAGCTTTCAGCGCGGGCGCGTCGTTCACACCATCGCCGGTCATCGCCACGATTTCGCCATCGGCTTTCAGCGCCTGCACGATGTGCAACTTCTGCTCCGGCGCAATGCGGGCGCACACCTGCACGGTGCGCAAGCGCTGTTGCAACTGCTTGTCATCGAGTGTCGCCAGCTGGTCGCCTGTCAGCACGTCACCAGCCGGCAACCCAGCACGCTGCGCGATGGTACGGGCGGTGGCCGGGTAATCGCCGGTGATCATCAGCACGCGGATACCGGCACTGCGGCATTCGGCAACCGCTGCCGGAATCTCGCTGCGCAGCGGATCATCCAGCCCGAGCAGGCCGACGAAGCGGAAGTCGAAATCATGCTGTTGTTGCGGCCATGCATCACCACGAAAACGCGCCTGCGCCACAGCCAGCACGCGCAGGCCGTCCGCCGCCATGCCATTGACCGCTGCGGCAATCCGGCCAGCCTCTGCACTTTCAAGATGACAGAGATCGATAATCGCCTCGGGGGCACCCTTGGCGGCCACGACATAGTCTTCACTATCGACCGCCTGCCAGACATGCGCCATCGCACGCAAGACCGGTGACAGGCCGTACTCGTGCACGAGCTGCCAGTTGCTGTGCAGATGTTCTGTCTCCGCGAGGAAATGTTTGCCCAGGCGATGAAATGCCTGTTCCATCGGGTCGATCGCATTGTTTTCGCTCGCAAGGATCGCGTACTCGACCAGAGCGTGAAATGGTTCAGGCAGTGACGCCGCGTTGTCGTGGTAGTCAACGCGGTGCATCCCGGTGCCGTTGTGCAATTGCGCCACAGTCATGCGGTTTTCCGTCAGCGTACCGGTCTTGTCGGTGCACAACACCGACGTCGCACCGAGTGTCTCGATCGCGGCGATACGGCGTGTCAGCACGCGCTGCCGCGACAGGCGCCAGGCACCCAGCGCTGGAAAAACAGTCAGCACCACGGCATATTCTTCCGGCAACATCGCCATGGCCAAGGCGATACCGGCCAGCAGTGCCTCGACCCACTCGCCGCGCAAGCCCACATACAGCACCACCAGCGCCGCACTGAGCAACACCGCCAGCAGGGCCAGCCTGCGCACCAATCCGGTTGTCTGCTGTTGCAGCGGGGGGCGCGATTCGCCGATGGTTTCCAGTGCGCTGCCAATGCGACCCATCGCGCTACGCACACCGGTCGCCGTCACCTGAGCCACACCTTGCCCGCGCACCAGCAGCGTGCCGGCGTAGACATACGACTGGCCTTCGGCCCCTGGCACTGCTTGCGCCGTGGTAACGTCTCCAGCCAGCTTGTCGACAGGCAGCGATTCGCCCGTCAGCAGCGATTCGTCAGCTTGCAGCTCATTGGCCGACAACAACACTGCATCGGCCGGCACCCTATCCCCTTCCGCCAGCAGCAACACATCGCCGACCACCACCTCGCGTCCGGCGATGCGCACCGCCTGGCCGTCGCGCAGCACCAGTGCCCGCGGGCTGGCCAGCTCACGCAAGGCCTGGATCGCTTTCTCGGTGCGCCCTTCCTGGTACAGCGTCAGGCCAACGGTTGCCAACACGAAACCAAACAGCGCGATGCCTTCCTGCAGGTCACCCAGCGCGAGGTACAACGCCCCCGCGCCGAACAACAACAGGAACATCGGTTCGCGCAAGGTGTCGCGCAGGATGCGCAGCCAGGTGCGCTGTTGCGGCGCTGGCAAGGCATTGGGGCCGTCCTGTGCCAGCCGCGCAGCGGCGGCAGCGGCGGTCAGGCCTGTCGGTTGTTCGGGTGATTGCATCGAGCCGCTTATCGTTGCCGGTGTTAACCACGAGTATACCGGCACAACACGCGGAGGACGCCACTTCAATGGTGATGCATGTCACCGCCCGGCAACTGCGACTGGATCTTGAGCACAAACGGATCACGCTCGCGGTCACCAAGGTCCGCGTAGTCAATCAGCTCGTATCCATCACCGTTTTCGTATTTCCACGGCGACTGGGCCAGCGGATGCACCGCCAACAGCCGGGTGGTTTCACGCTGGCCATCACGTTCGCGCACCAGTGAGTACGGAAGGTTCACGTCTACCCGCCACATCACCTCAAAGCGCTGCCCATCGACATCGCCGCGGTAATGACGCAGCGGATTGCCGTCTTGCCAGCTGCTGCCGGTCTCTTGCAGGGCTTGCAGCACTGCCGGGTCGATCAGCATGGCCTGCCGCTGCCATGATGGCTGCATTCCCAACACTGCAAAATCATCGGCCAGGTATTCAATGCCTTTGCGATCTTCATGGAACAGTTGCCGCATCACCAGCAGCTTGCCGTCACGCAACCAGGTTTCCCCGGTGTTCACCGTGACATTGTCAATATCGATGCGGTTGGTGCTGCGGAACATGTGCCAGCGCACTTCCTTGCTTTCATCCCGGCCATGGCCTGCGTGATCATGGCTGTGATCAGCCTGCTCGCGAACCGTAACGAATTCGGCCGCCACCGGCACCGTATCTGCGGCGAGATCCAGAACCGGCACCGGACGCGTGCTGGCACAACCTGCCAGCACGGTTACCAGTGTCAGCAGCAAATAAACAACTGCTTTTTTCATTGCATGGCCCGCCTTACTTGTCGAAGCCGAGTGCATTGGCCATCACGTGGAAGATGTAGTGCTGCTCACGCGTGCCCTTGAACAGCTGCGCGCGCGGTCCCTGGGCGTAGATTGCCACGTCTTCACCTGCGTGGGTTTCCGATCCCATCGGCACGGTCGCTTCCTGCATGTACGCAGGCACGGTGGTGTCGACATTCGTCAGGTCGGGGCGCAAGGCGCTGCCGGTATAGGTGGCAGCAACGGTGCCCTCCGTCGCTCCGTCAAACTCCTTGCGCTGCGTGCCACCGGTCCAGCCCGGCCCGTTGGCATAGGACACCGTTGTGTACGGCAGGCCCAGCGAATCGGTCAACGGCGTGCCATTGATGGCTGCCTTGCCCAGAATCGGGTTGCCGCGGGACGGGTAGCCGGCGATGGTGAACACATGGCTGTGGTCGGCGGTGACAATGATCAGCGTGTCTTTCGGGTTGGTCATTTCCATGGCCTTGCGCACGGCATTGGACAACTCGATTGTGTCCGTCAGCGCGCGGTAGGCATTACCGGCATGGTGCGCATGGTCGATACGACCAGCTTCCACCATCAGGTAAAAACCTTTCTTGTTATTGTTAAGAACCTCTATAGCTTTTTCTGTCATTTCGGTTAGCGAAGGCTCACCGGCCACGTCAGTGGCGCGATCAGCCTCGTAACGCATGTGTGAGCGCTCGAACAGGCCAAGCAGGTGTTGGGTGTTTTCGGTGTCGACAGCATCGAATCCGGCCTGGTCATAGACGAAAGCGGATTGCGGGTAATTCGATACCCATTCTGCAGTCAGGTCGCGACCATCCTTGCGCCGGCCTTTCAGCGATGTGTTCTCCGGGTCGCTCATTGTGTTCGGCATGAAATAGCTGCGACCACCGCCGAGCGCCACTTCGAGGCCATCACCAAATGGAAATTCGACCAGTTGGCGCGCAATGTCTTTCACCGTCGCGCCAGCCGGCAGGTTGCTGTCCGCCTCCCAGTCGCGGTTGGATATATGTGCATAGTTCACTGCCGGTGTAGCGTGTGTGATACGCGCAGTCGATACCACACCAGTAGACATCCCTTTTTCTTCGGCGATTTCGAGGATTGTCTTCACGCTTTTTGACGCAGTGACTGCAGCATCCGGTTCAGTGCGGTTGATGGTCTGGTCAACCGAGATGGCCCCGTCATTGGTCTTGATGCCGGCTACCATCGCGGTGGCAGTCGGTGCCGAATCTGACGTCTGCTGGTTGGCACTGGCCGTGACCGAGTGCGCGAGATGCTGGAATTTTTCAAAGCTGAGGCGATTGATCTCGCCATCGCCGGCATTCATCTGCCCCTCGAGGATGCGTGCTGCGGTAACCGTGGACACGCCCATGCCATCACCGACAAACAGGATCACATTTTTCGCCTTGCGGTTATTCGTCTTGGCCTTGCGCTGCACGAGCAGGTCTTCCTGGCCCTGTGCATACCATTCCTCGGCAGAGGCCGGGGCTTCGGCGGCTTGCGGCAGGCTGGTGCCGGTCAGCATGGCGGCGGCAATGGCGGTGGTCAGTGATTTTCTGGCGGCATTGATTTTCATCGCGGCTTCCCTCTCGGGTGTGGACAGGAGTCGCCACACTAGAAGGCAGCCATGACAGTCGCATGATGGTTTGGTGACATTCCTGTCAGCAAACCGTCATGACTGTTCAGCCGAAAGCAGTAATCTCCACCCAGCCGCGGATCTTGTCGACAAACACAAAGGCGGAATGCAATTTGCTGACGTAGCGGGCATCGCCCTGCTGCGGGGGATCGTATTCTTCCAGCCCCTCGAGGGCGAGGCTGCTATCCATCGGTTCGCGCCAGCGCAGCCGGCGGGGACAGGTATCAAGGCCAAGCTCCTGCGCCGTCCAGCTCAGGCCATCGCGCTCGACCGGTGAGGGGCCGGCGTGGTCAGCGGCGACGAACACCGCCGACGTGCCGGCCATTTTCTTGAAGACCTGCTGCATGATTCCATCTCCCTGCTAGCTGGCCTGCCGCCATTGAAGCAGCTGGCCGGGCGCAGGCCTTGCGCTGGGTCATGCCGGGCGCAGTGTCCTCAGACGGTTTTTTCCTTCAGCGCTGCCTTCTTCCGGCAGGCGGCCCGGCGCTCGGCGCGGACGGACGACCAGGTGTAGAAGCGGACCAGCAACGGGTTGACCCAGCTGTCCAGCGCAATCAGCGCGAGACCGGCCAGCACGGCACTGAACAGCACTTCCGCCACCATGGCGTTGCTGTTGAAGGGCATTGCCAGCAGGGCGAGGACGGACAGGGCGCCGCCAACCATGTAGGTATCGATTCGCATGACAATCTCCTTTCTGTGATCGAGTTCACAAAATAGGGGCATTGATTGGAATAACAAACCCAATTTTCGGCAACTGCCTAGCCGGGGGAGGTTTTCCACCAGACCAGCCCGCCAATACCAATATTTCAATACTTCTTGTAATATTGAGCCATGGATACCATGACTGCCATCCCGATCTTCGAAGCCCTGGCCTCTGGCACCCGCCTCGACATCTTCCGCCTGCTGGTGAAAGCCGGTCCCACCGGGCTGGTCGCCGGCGATATCGCTGCCGCCATGTCACTGGCGCCGAACAATGCTTCCTTTCACCTGAAGGCATTGGTGCAGGCCGGCCTCCTGAGTGTGGAACCACAGGGGCGGTACCAGCGCTACCGCGCCAACATGGCAGTGATGGGCGAGCTGGTCAGCTACCTGACTGCCGAGTGCTGCAACGGCCAGCCAGCGGCCTGTGCCCTGCCTTCACAGCCTTCCTGCATTAACCCTACTTGCGAGCCAAGACCATGAATGTGCTGTTCCTTTGCACCGGCAACTCGTGCCGGTCCATCCTCGCTGAAGCCACTTTCAACCACCTGGCACCGCCCGGCTGGCACGCCGTGAGTGCAGGCAGCCAACCGGCCGGTTACGTGCACCCGCGCTCGCTGGCCTTGCTGGCGCGCGAAGGTATCAGTACCGCGAGTTATCACAGCAAGTCCTGGGACGATTTGCCGGTGACACCGGATATCGTCATCACCGTCTGCGGCAGTGCTGCTGGCGAAACCTGCCCTGCCTACCTCGGCAATGTGCTGCGCACGCACTGGGGGGTGGACGATCCCGCCCATGCCACCGGCACCGATGCAGAAATCGATGCGGCATTCATGATGGCTTACACCATTTTGCGCAAGCGCATCGAGGCATTTCTGGCATTGCCGCTGGAACAGCTGGGGAAAAATCCTGAGCAACTGAAAACCGCCATGGATCGCATCGCGGAGCAAGTGACATGAGTTTTTTTGAACGCCATCTCACCGCGTGGGTTTTTTTCTGTATCGTCGCCGGCATTGCTGTGGGCAAGTTATTGCCGGGTGTTAGCCAGGCGGTGGGCGCCATGGAATACGCCAACGTCAACCTGCCGGTCGGCCTGCTGATCTGGGTAATGATCATCCCGATGCTGATGAAAGTGGATTTCGGCGCGCTGGCAGAAATGCGCCAGCATGTGCGCGGCATCGGCGTGACGCTGTTCGTCAACTGGCTGGTGAAACCGTTCTCGATGGCCTTTCTCGGCTGGCTATTCATCCGCGAACTGTTCGCACCGCTGCTGCCAGCTGAGCAGATCGACAGCTACATCGCCGGCCTGATCCTGCTGGCCGCCGCACCGTGCACGGCGATGGTGTTTGTCTGGAGCAAGCTCACCAACGGCCACCCGCTGTTCACGCTGTCACAGGTTGCGATCAACGACACGATCATGGTGTTCGCTTTTGCACCGATCGTCGCTTTCCTGCTCGGCATGTCCAGTATCACCGTGCCATGGGACACCCTGCTGACTTCAGTCATTCTTTATATCGTGATTCCCGTCATCATCGCGCAAGCCTTGCGCAAGCAACTGCTCGCGAATGGCCAGGCCTCGTTTGACGCGGTGATGGACAAGATCGGCCCCTGGTCTATCGCCGCGCTGCTCGCCACGCTGGTGCTGCTGTTTGCCTTCCAGGGTGAAGCCATCATCCAACAGCCGCTGGTGATTGCATTACTGGCCGTGCCGATCCTGATCCAGGTGGTTTTCAATTCAGCATTGGCCTACTGGCTGAACCGCACTGTCGGCGAAGCACACAACGTGGCCTGCCCCTCTGCCCTGATCGGGGCGTCGAATTTTTTCGAACTCGCCGTCGCTGCTGCGATTTCCATCTTCGGGTTTGAATCCGGTGCCGCACTGGCCACCGTCGTCGGCGTGCTGATCGAGGTGCCAGTCATGCTGGCCGTAGTGAATGTGGTGAATGCCAGCAAGGGCTGGTATGAGCAAGGCAGCGCGAGGAAACACGCATGAGCCATGATTTCAGTGAATTACCGAATATCCAGCCTGAACTGATCGACATACCGGACACCCGGAAAATTTTTGCGGCAACAGCCTCGACCCACCCACCCCGCATCCTGCTGCTGTATGGCTCAGTGCGCGAACGCTCGTTCAGCCGTCTTGTCGTGCAGGAAAGTGCCCGTATCCTGCAAGCATTCGGCGCTGACACACGTATCTTCAATCCATCGGGTTTGCCACTGCCGGATGACGCACCGGCCGATCACCCGAAAGTACAGGAATTGCGCGAACTGGTGCAGTGGTCCGAAGGGCAGGTGTGGTGTTCCCCGGAACGCCACGGCGCCATGACGGGGATCATGAAAGCACAGATCGACTGGATTCCGCTGGCACTCGGCGCTGTGCGCCCGACCCAGGGTAAAACACTCGCCGTGATGCAAGTATGCGGCGGCTCGCAATCGTTCAACGCCGTGAACCAGCTGCGCGTGCTGGGCCGCTGGATGCGCATGTTGACCATTCCCAACCAGTCATCCGTTGCCAAGGCGTTTTTGGAATTTGACGACAATGACCGCATGAAACCTTCGGCCTACTACGACCGGATTGTTGATGTGATGGAAGAGCTGGTGAAATTTACCCTGTTAGTGCGCGACCGCAGCGACTATCTGGTCGACCGTTATTCCGAACGCAAGGAAAGCGCGGAAGAATTATCGAAGCGCGTAAACCAGCGTTCCATTTGATGATATAAAGACGAAAAAGAGGCTTCGCATGGAAACATTCATCCGGGTTATAGAAAGTGGTGCTGGTAACCTCGCCGCCTATCTGGCCGCCCATGTGTTGCTATGCCTGCTGCCCGCTTTCTTTATTGCCGGGGCGATGGTTGCGCTGATCCCGAAAGCGAGTATCACACGCTGGCTGGGGCGCCACACCCCGCGCTATATTTCGTATCCGGCTGCTGCCGCCGCCGGCTCACTGATTGCCGTGTGCTCCTGCACCATCGTGCCGCTGTTTGCCGGCGTCTATCGCAAGGGCGCCGGCATTGGCCCGGCGATGACTTTCCTGTTCTTCGCCCCCGCCGGCAACATCCTGGCGCTCGCCTACACCGGCAGCGTACTGGGGCCCGAGTTTGCTGCAGCGCGTTTCCTGCTGTGCCTGCTGTTCGGCATCGGCATCGGCATGATCATGGCGATGCTGTTTTACAAGGATGACGCGCAACATGATGCCAATACCGACGCGATGTTTGCCGAAAAAGCCGTGATCGGTGCTGCAGCGACTGGCGTACTGCTGTCACTCGTCACGTTGCTGATTGCCGGCACACTGAAAGTGAGTGTGTTGTCCGCGGTGCTGTTCCAGTTCACCTTGCCGCTGTCATTCGCCGATGCCTGGCAGGCGCAGCTGTTCGCGTGGGTGCCGTTCGACGCCAGCAAAGGCGAGGAAGGGGTTAGCGTCCAGGGTTCCATGTTGATCGCCCTGCTGTTTGCGATCGGCATCACCGCCTGGAAGGGCATGGAAAACATCATCGAAGGCGCCAACCGCTGGACCTGGCTCACACTGGCGCTCACTGCGCTGACACTGCTCTTTGCCACCCTGTCAGTGAAAGCAGACAGCAGTGGCCTGGTGATCGGCCTGACCGGACGCGTGCTGGCAGAAGCAGCGTCCATGCTGGCCGTCATCTATTTCGCCAGGCAACTCACGGCGGAAGACTGGCAAGCCTGGTTGTGGGAAGCGTGGCGCTTCGTCAAACAGATATTCCTGTTGCTGGTGGCCGGCGTATTCGTGGTTGGCATGGCGCGGGCGATCATCCAGCCGGCATGGATCGAGGCACTGGCCGGCCAGAACAATTTGCAGGGCAACCTCACCGCGGTTTTCTTCGGCGTCTTCATGTACTTCCCCACGCTGGTGGAAGTGCCGGTGGCAAAAATGTTCCTCGAACTCGGCATGCATCCCGGCCCCTTGCTCGCCTACCTGATGGCTGACCCGGAACTGAGCCTGCAGAGCATCCTGATGATTTCGGCCGTGATCGGCCGCAGGAAGGCCTTGTCCTACGTCGGGCTGGTTGCGGTTTTCAGCGTTGTCGCCGGTTTGCTGTTCGGCAGCTGGGTTGATAATGTTGGCGTTGTCATCCAGTGAGGATCAGGCATGTTGACGGTAAAAATTCTCGGTTCAGGCTGTGCCAACTGCAAGAAACTGGAAGCTGTAGCGCGCGCTGCAGCCGACTCGGCCAACATACAAGCCGACTTCATCAAGGTCACCAACCATACCGACATGCTGTCTTATGACATCCTGTCCACACCAGCAATGGTGGTAAACGAAAAAGTGGTCTGCCAGGGAAAGATTCCCACCCAGGCCGATGTGGTGCAGTGGCTTACTGCCGACTGATGAACCTTGATTCTCTCCGCGCCGCTTTCCTCGCCGGCAAACCCTACGTCGAGCGCGACGGCAACGAACTGATCCTGCAGTTCGGTCCGACCAGCATCCAGAGCCAGCTCAACCCCGACGAGCCCGACCGCCTGCTGCTCGGCTACACGCGTACACTGCTCGGTTTCCTGCTGTTCGTGCCGCAGCCACAACAGGTGACAATGATCGGCCTCGGCGGCGGCGCGTTGCCAACCTGGTGCTACCGCCACTTTCCGGCCATGCGTATCGACGTGGTGGAAATCAATCCGGATGTCATTGCACTGCGCGACACGTTCCGCGTGCCGGCAGACGACCAGCGCTTTGCCGTGCACTGTGCCGATGGCGCGGATTACATCGCCGCCCTGCGCCGCCAGCAGGATGTGATTATCGTCGACGGTTTCGACGTCGGCGGCCAGGCGCCCACCCTCTGCACGGAAACGTTCTACCGCGACTGCCACGCGGCGCTGGCGGCCGGCGGCGTGATGGCTGTGAACCTGTCGGAAAATGCCAAGCAACATGCCGGCTTCATCAAACGCATGCAGCGTGTGTTCGGCAGCGACCATGTCATCGTCGTCAAGGCCGAAGCCTGCACCAACAAGGTCGTGTTTGCCCTGAAACCGGCTGCAGGCGATGGCGAAGGGTTTTCACAGAAGGTGCTGCTGTCCCGTGCCGCACAGCTCGACAAACTTTATCCGGTGGCATTCCGCCAGATTGTCGAACGGATGGCGATGAACCACCACAACCCGCTGGAGGACTGAAGCCGCAGCAAAAAAACGGGCCCGCAGGCCCGTGAGAAGGTGGTGACAGGACAGGATCAACTGTCAGTGACGGCCATCAGAAGCTCGCGCTGTTGCGCAGTGCCTCGATGCGTTTCTCCAGCGGCGGGTGGCTCATGAACAGGGCCGCCAGTGATTTCTTGCCGTTGATACCGAAAGCGGTGAGCTGGCCTTCCAGTGTGCTCTCGTGCGACAGCTTCAGGCGCTCCAGCGCGGCAATCATCTTCTCGCGACCGGCGAGCGCGGCACCGCCGGCATCGGCGCGGAATTCGCGCTGGCGCGAGAACCAGGCCACGATCGTGCTGGCGATGATGCCGAACACCATTTCCAGCGCAAACACGGTGGCAATGTAAGCCAGGGCGCCGCGCTCGCGGTCACCGATCACACTGGCCACCATGCGGGCCAGAAAGATGACGAAGGTGTTCACCACACCCTGGATCAGCGTCAGCGTCACCATGTCGCCGTTGGCGATGTGGCTCACTTCATGGCCCAGCACCGCTTCGGCCTCGTCACGGCTCATGTGGTTCAGCAGGCCGGTGGAGACGGCGACCAGCGCCTTGTTGCGGTTCATACCAGTGGCGAAGGCATTGACGTCAGGCGAATCGTAGATCGCCACATCCGGCATGCCGATACCGGCAGCCTTGGCCTGGCGCTGCACGGTTTCAACCAGCCAGGTCTCCAGCGGCGAGCGCGGCTGCTCGATCACGACGGCACCGGTCGTGCGCAGGGCCATCCATTTCGACAGGGCGAGCGAGATGACCGAGCCGCCCATGCCGAACACGAAGGCCAGCAGCAGCAGGCCGGCCGTGCTGTTGCTGTTTAGGCCGGTGTAGGACTGCAACACGCTCAGGACTATGCCCAGCACCAGCACCACGGCCAGGTTGGTCATCAGGAATAGGGCTATACGTTTCATGGCACTCCTCGTTGACGGTTATCCGTCGTCTATATGGTCACACCCGGCCGGGTTGCAAGCGATGGGGATCACTGGCACACCCTTATAACCGAGTGTACCCGTAGGACAAATGCTGTCAGGAAAGTTCCGCAGGCACCCCCCGGAAAAACCGGGGGGCGGGTGTAGAAGGAAGGTCAGCGGCGACGGATCAGGCCGGTATTCTTCTCGTCGTCGGTCTGCTCGATGCTGAGGCCGGCCAATGCACTGCCACCACCGGTGTTCTCGGCCGCCAGCTTGATCATCAGGCGCAGGTCGTTCGGTGCATCAGCGTGCAGCAGAGCGTCCTCGTAGGTGATCTCGCCGGCATCGTAGAGGGTGTACAGCGCCTGGTCGAAGGTCTGCATGCCCAGCTCGGTCGACTTTTTCATCAGCTCTTTCAGGCCATGCACCTCGGCCTTGCGGATCATGTCGGACGCCAGCGGCGTATTGATCAACACCTCGATGACCGCACGGCGGCCCTGCCCATCCGGCGTTGGCACCAGCTGTTGCGCCACAATCGCTTTCAGGTTCAGTGACAGATCCATCCACAGCTGGCTGTGCCGGTCCGCCGGGAAGAAGTGGATGATACGGTCCAATGCCTGGTTCGCGTTGTTTGCGTGCAGGGTACAGAGACACAGGTGGCCGGTTTCAGCAAACGCGATCGCGTAGTCCATCGTCTCGCGCGAGCGCACCTCGCCGATGAGGATGACGTCGGGCGCCTGACGCAGGGTGTTCTTCAGGGCGATCTCGAACGATTCGGTATCAATACCCACCTCGCGCTGGGTGACGATACAGCCCTGGTGCTGGTGGATGAATTCAATCGGGTCCTCGATGGTGATGATGTGACCCTTTGAATTGCGGTTGCGGTGGCCGATCATCGCTGCGAGCGAGGTCGACTTGCCGGTGCCGGTGGCGCCGACGAAGATGACCAGGCCGCGCTTGGTCATCGCCAGTTCCTTGAGGCTTTCCGGCAAGCGCAAGTCATCCAGTTGCGGGATGTTGGTTTCGATGCGACGCAACACCGCGCCCATCAGGTTGCGCTGGTAGAAGGCATTGGCACGGAAACGGCCGATACCACGCGCCGACACGGCGAAGTTTAGCTCGAGTTTCTCCAGGAACTCCTCGCGCTGCTTGTCGTTCATCAGGCCGAGGACGACCTCGCGCGTCTTTTCCGGTGTCAGTGGCGTGTTGGTGACTGGCACCACCTTGCCGTGCAGTTTCACCGAGGGCGGGACACCGGCCGTGAGGAACAGGTCGGAGGCACCCTTGTCTACCATCAATTGCAGCAGCTTGCTGATATCCATGGCTCAGGCTCCCGCTCAGAAGTTTTCCGGGATCTTGGCTTTCTCGCGGGCCACATCGCGGGTAACGACACCTTTCGCGACCAGGTTGGAGAGGCACTGGTCCAGCGTCTGCATGCCGATCTGGCCACCGGTCTGGATCGCCGAGTACATCTGCGCGATCTTGTCCTCACGGATCAGGTTACGGATAGCGGGTGTGCCGCGCATGATCTCGTGCGCCGCCACGCGGCCACCGCCGCTCTTTTTCAGCAGCGTCTGCGAGATAACCGCCTGCAGCGATTCGGACAGCATCGAACGGACCATCGCTTTTTCTTCCGCCGGGAACACGTCCACCACGCGGTCGATGGTCTTGGCGGCCGAGGTGGTGTGCAGCGTGCCGAACACCAGGTGGCCGGTTTCTGCGGCAGTCAGTGCGAGACGGATGGTTTCCAGGTCGCGCATCTCGCCGACCAGGATGATGTCCGGGTCTTCCCGCAGTGCTGAACGCAGTGCTTCGTTGAAGCCGAGGGTGTCGCGGTGCACCTCGCGCTGGTTCACCAGGCATTTCTTGCTCTGGTGCACGAATTCGATCGGGTCCTCGATAGTGAGGATGTGTTCGTACTTGTTGTCGTTGATGTAGTCGATCATCGCTGCCAGTGTGGTCGACTTGCCCGAACCGGTCGGGCCGGTGACGAGGATCAGGCCGCGCGGCGTGTGCGAGATGTCCTTGAACACCTGGCCCATGCCCAGCTCTTCCATCGTCAGTACTTTTGACGGGATGGTACGGAACACGGCACCGGCGCCGCGGTTCTGGTTGAAGGCGTTAACGCGGAAGCGCGCCACACCGGGCACCTCGAACGAGAAGTCGGTTTCCCAGAATTCTTCATAGTCCTTGCGCTGCTTGTCATTCATAATGTCGTAAATCAGGCCGTGCACCTGCTTGTGTTCCAGCGCGGGCAGGTTGATGCGGCGCACATCGCCGTCGACGCGGATCATCGGCGGCAAGCCCGCTGACAAGTGGAGGTCGGAAGCGCCCTGTTTGGCGCTGAAAGCCAGCAGTTCAGTGATATCCATGAAGAAAGACCCGTAGTGTTTTTTTAGACTTCGGACACCGCAGCCGACCCGCGACCGAGCATCCATGACAACCATCCTCCCCAATATAGCCAAGGTACGCGACCGTATACAACAAGCAGCCGGCAAAAGCGGCAGGAACCTGAGCGAGATCACCTTGTTGGCCGTGAGCAAGACCCGGCCGGCCAGCGCCATCGCCGAGGCGCATGCAGCCGGCCTGGTGCATTTCGGGGAGAACTACGCCCAGGAGGCCCAGGCCAAGCTCGACGCCCTCGCCCACCTGCCGCTGGTCTGGCATTTCATCGGCCCGCTGCAGTCCAACAAGACCCGGCTGGTGGCCGAGCGCTTCGACTGGCTGCACAGCCTGGACCGCCTGAAACTGGCCGAGCGCCTGCAGGCCCAGCGGCCGGCCGGCTTGCCGCCGCTCAATGTCTGCATCGAGGTCAATATCGACGACGAGGGCAGCAAGGCCGGCATCGACCCGGCCGGGCTCGACCGCCTGGTGGCAGCCCTGGCCGGCATGGACCGCCTGGCCGTGCGTGGGCTGATGGTGATCCCCCGCGCTGGCCAGCCGCCGGCCGCCACGCTGGCGAGCTTCCGCCGCACGGCCGACCTGCTCGCCGGCCTCAGGCAGCGCTACCCAACGCTGCCGCTCGACACGCTGTCGATGGGCATGTCGGCCGATCTGGAGCTCGCGATCGAGGCCGGCAGCACCATCGTGCGGGTCGGCACCGACATCTTCGGCCCCCGCGTATAATCGCCGCTCTTCCAGGAGACCCAGACATGACCCACCCCACTATCGGCTTCATCGGCGCCGGCAACATGGCCGCGAGCCTCATCGGCGGCCTCGTCGCCCAGGGCTTCAGCCCGCAACGCCTGTTCGCCGCCGATCCCAACACCGCCGCGCTGCAGGCACTGGCCGGGCAGCACGGCATCCAGCCCTGTGCGGATAACGCTGCCGTGGTGGCGCAGGCCGAGGTGCTGGTGCTGGCCGTAAAACCGCAAGTGATGAAGGCCGTGCTGGCCGAGCTGGCACCTGCCGTGCAGGCCCGCCGGCCGCTGGTGATCTCGATTGCCGCCGGCATCAGCATCGCCTCGCTGTGCCAGTGGCTCGGCGGCGAGCTGCCGGTGGTGCGCTGCATGCCGAACACCCCGGCGCTGGTGCAGCGCGGCGCCTCTGGCCTCTATGCCAATGCGCAGGTGTCACCGGCCCAGCGCGCCCAGGCCGAGGCCATCCTGCAGGCTGTCGGCATTGCGCTGTGGCTGGACAGCGAGGCGCAGATTGACGCCGTCACTGCCGTCTCCGGCAGTGGCCCGGCCTATTTCTTCCTGCTGATGGAGGCGATGACCGCCGCCGGCGAGCAGCTCGGGCTGTCCCCGGCGACCGCGCGCGCGCTCACGCTGCAGACGGCGCTCGGCGCGGCCGAAATGGCCGTGACCAGCGATGTGGATGCGGCCGAGCTGCGCCGCCGCGTCACTTCACCGGGTGGCACCACCGAACGCGCGATCGCCCACTTCGAACAGAGCGGGCTGCGCGACATCGTCGCTGGCGCACTGCAGGCTGCGGCCGTGCGCTCACAGGAACTGTCGGAACAACTGGGCTGATCACGATGAACCCTCTCTCGCAAATCGGCATCCTGATACTGCAAACCCTCGGTGGCCTCTATGTGCTCGTGGTGATGCTGCGCTTCCTGCTGCAGGTCGCCCGCGCGGATTTCTACAACCCGCTGTCGCAGTTTGTCGCCAAGGCCACCAACCCGCTGCTGTTGCCGCTGCGGCGGGTGATTCCCGGCCTGCTCGGCCTGGACCTCGCCTGCCTCGTGCTGGCACTGGCGGCGCAATTCGCCACCGTGTTCCTCTCCGGGCTGTTTGTCGGCCTGCTCAATCCCGTCGCGGCGCTGGCGTGGAGCGCGCTCGGCCTCGCCTCGCTGGTGATCTACATTTATTTCGCCTGCATGATCGCGATGATCGTCATCAGCTGGGTGGCACCGTACACACGCCAGCCGGCGGCGCTGCTGGCGATCCAGCTGGTGCGGCCGCTGTGCGCACCGGTGCAGCGCATCATCCCGCCGATGGGCGGCATCGACATCTCGCCGATTTTCGTGTTCCTGCTGCTGAATGTGGCGCGCGTACTCATCGAGAATGCAGCGGCGCAGCTCGGCGCACCACGCCTGCTGGTGCCCGGCCTGTTCTGAACCGCGATGGCTTTCTACACTCTGCAGGATGACACACTGGTGCTGCGCTGCCTGGTGCAGCCGAAAGCCTCGCGCGACGAGATCAGCGGTGTGCAGGACGAACGCCTGAAAATCCGCATCACGGCGCCACCGGTAGACGGCAAGGCCAACACCCACCTGATCCGCTACCTGGCCGATGTGCTCGATGTGCCGCGCTCACACATCGCGCTCGCCAGCGGCGACACCGGCAAGCGCAAGACTTTTCGCATCAACGGGATCGGCACGCTGCCGCCTGCCCTGCAAGCCTTCGAGGACACCCCGCCATGACGCTCGCGATTTTCGACCTGGACAACACACTGCTCGGCGGCGATTCCGACCACAGCTGGGGCGAGTTCATTGCCGAGCTGGGCATGGTGAACGGCGCCGACTACCGCGCTAAGAACGATGCGTTCTACGCCGACTACTGCCGCGGCGCGCTGGATATCTACGCCTACCAACGCTTCGTGCTCGCACCGCTGGCCGGCTACCCGATGGGCGAACTCGCGCGCTGGCATGCCGAATTCATGCGCGAGAAAATCGAGCCGATCATCCTGCCCAAGGCACAGGCCCTGGTGGACAGCCACCGCGCGCAGGGCCATCACCTGATGATCATCACCGCCACCAATTCCTTCATCACTGCGCCGATTGCGAAACGCTTCGGTATCGACACCCTGCTCGCCACCGAGCCGGAATTGCGCAACGGCATGTACACCGGCGATGTGGCCGGCGTGCCGTGCTATCGCGAAGGCAAGGTGGAGCGCCTCAATGCCTGGCTGGCGCAACACCATGAATCGCTGCGCGGCAGTTTTTTCTACAGCGACTCACACAATGACCTGCCGCTGCTGCAGCGGGTGGATAACCCCGTCGCCGTGGACCCGGATGAACAGCTGCAAGCGTTTGCCGAGCAGAACGGCTGGCCGGTGGTGAGCTTGCGCGCGTAGGGACATGGCACACCTTCGTTTCCGGAGGCTGCATGATGAATTCTAGGAGAGCGCAGGCTCACCAGGTGCGCCTGGCCGGCCGTAGACTGGCATGGCAGCCACCTTCATGGAGCCCACATGCCACTGGTGCAACTCATCCTGCTTGTCTTCGCCCTCTACCATCCGTTCTTCGCGCTGGTGCTAGTGTTGCTGGTGCTGGCCGGGTCGGTGTCGCTGGCCGAGCATCTTTGCAAGCCGCGGGCGCGCGGGGCGCGACGTCATTGGTGACGTATAAACTGTGTTAGGTGTCAACGAGATCCAGAGGAATTTGGGTCGGGGTAATAGCTAGGTATTG
>ERZ1645187.495-NODE-495-length-38804-cov-152.506671_pt1 | contig 38804 bp, 31 predicted proteins | sample MGYA00575352_ERZ1645187 | MGnify/ENA primary metagenome ERZ1645187 (study PRJEB40837, sample SAMN11349314) | freshwater sediment metagenome | isolation source: river sediment | host: Sediment | place: India: Wazaribad , New Delhi | collected 2017-02-21 ... | reverse complement strand
ACTCCACTGACGTAGCGCACGGTTTCGAAGCCGATCGACTTCCACACCGCCCATTCGACGTTCTCCGCCCAGACGTTCGGATCGCGCGCCGCCCTGCGCAGCTTCTTGATGCGCTCGGGACCGGCGTTGTAGGAGGCGAGCAGGATCATCATCCGATCGTGCTCGCTCATCTCCGGCTGGGCGACGTAGGTGCGCCGCAGGAAGGCGAAGTACTTGGCGAAGGCATGGACGTTGGTCTCGAGATCGGCGATGTCGGGGAGGGCGACGTTTCGATCGCGGGCGGTCGCCGGCATCATCTGCATCAGCCCGCGCGCTCCGGCGCGCGACTTCGTCCGATGGTCGAAGTGCGATTCCTGGAAGGCGACCGCCGCCAGGAGATAGGGGTCGATGCCGTAGCGCTCGCCGTAGGTCTCGAAGTGACCCGCGAGCCGCTTCAGCAGTTCGATGTTCGCCGGGTCCTCGGCGCGCGCCAGCCATCGATCGCCGCGAACGTAGGTCGCATAGGCGATGTTGCCGGCCTCGGTCCCCTTACGGGCGGTGGCGACGAAACGGTCGACCTCCTGTTTCAACAACGGGCTCTCCTTGCGGAAGGCCCATGCGGTCTCGCCGCCGCTGCGCACCGGCGCGGCGCGGTGCGCCACGAGGTCGGGATGAACCCGGCTCCACGCCTCGAACTTGTGCTCGTCGGCGACCGTCGCTGCGATCAGGCCGGCGTCGACCATCTCGAAGAGATCCTCGTCCTCGAGCCAGGGATCGGCTTCGACGATGTCGATTCCGGCGCGCCCGCGTCCGCGCAGGGTCTCGTCGACGGCGCGAAGACTGTCGTTGTAGCTGCTGGCGCGGCGAACCGTGATCCGGCGGCCGGCGAGATCGTCGATCGTGGCGAACGGCGCGGCCTTCGGGCCGGTGACCACGAGCTCGCGCACGTCGCCGAGGAACGGTGCGCCGAAATCGACCCGCTCGCGGCGCTCCGGCGTGATCGTCAGATTGCCCACCGCGATGTCGCCCCGGCCGGCGACGAGGTCTTCGACGAGGTGATCGCGCGGCGTCGGGATGAGATAGACCGTGACGTGCTCGAGCTTGCTCCTGCCCTCGTTGATCTGCTTCTCGAAGTCGCGCAGCGTCTCGACCGAGAGACCGTGCAGCTCGTTGCGATCGTAATAGAGGAACATCCGCGACAGCGGCACGAGGGCCCGAACGGTCCGCCGCGCGACCATGCCGTCGTAGTCGCCGGTCCAGGGCGCCCTGAGTGAGGCCCGCAGTTCGCGACCCACCGGCTCCGCCTCCACGCCGACCGCCGCCCCGAGGACGAACGCGGTGGCGACGGCGAAAAGCGCGACGAGACGTCGAATGGTCGAAGCTCGCCAGGAGATGGGGCAGGTCATGTCGGTTCCTCCCGGATCGAATGCCGCCTTTTCGTCTCGATCCGCATGTACCTGAGGTCTAAGAATTGTAAAATGCGAACATTCATTGTCCGATGATCCGGAAAACGAAGCGTATTCAACGTTTCTATACTCGAAATATTCTCGAATTCAGGTGGAGATCTACATGAATGAGACTGGCCATTGAGGTGCATGCATGCGAACCTGCCGTGCAATGAACGGGGGCACGCATGAAAGTCCTGTGCAAGTGGGTCGCGACGGCGGCGACCGCGATATCGATCTCGGCGGCGGGAGTGCTCTCCGCTGCGGCGGGGACGCTGGAGAGCGTGCGGACGGCCGGCGTTCTTCGATGTGGCATCGGCGAGGATCGGCCCGGCTTCTCGCAGCACGACGCGGCTGGTGACTGGATCGGGCTCGACGCCGATTTCTGCCGCGCGGTCGCCGCCGCGGTACTCGGCGATGCGGCGAAGGTGCGGTTCGTCCCCCTGCTCGTCACCGAACGTTTCGCCGCCCTGAAGGCGGGGCGGGTGCATCTCCTGGCGCGATCGACGTCGTGGACGCTGTCGCGCGAAGCCGGTTTCGAGGTGCTGTTCGTCGGTCCGCTGGTCTTCGATGCACAGAAGGTCCTGGTGCGCGCCGACGGCGGTATTCGCGGGCTCACCGACCTCGGCGGCCGCTCGGTGTGCGTCCTGCGCGGCACCGATCAGGCGAACAAGCTCACCACCGCGACGGCTCGACTCGGCGTGGCACCGTCGATCGTCGTCACCGACGGCGAGAGCGATCTCCGCCATGCCTTCGCGGAAGGACGGTGCGAGGCGGTGAGCGGCGACGAGACGTTTCTCTCGGCCTTGCGCCTCCGGCCCGACGGCCCGCCGGGGACCGCGCTTCTGAGCGACGTCGTCGGCAAGGAGGTGATCGGTCCCTGGGTCCGCCAGGAGGACGCCAGATGGTTCGGCATCGTCCGCGCGGTGCTGTCGGGGCTCGTCGCCGGCGGAGAACGCGGTCTCGGACGGGGTGCGGCGCGCGACGCCCTCGCCGATCCCGCGAAGCTGCCCGCGACCTACCGGGACGCGATGCGGCGCGTCGCGGTCGGCTACGGTCTCGCCGACGAATGGCTGTTGCTGGCGCTCGCCGCCGTCGGGCACCACGGCGAGATCCTCGACCGCCACTTCGGCGAGCACGGCGCCGTCCCGATCCCCCGCGGCCGCAACACGCTCGCGAACGACGGCGGCCTGTTCTTCGCCCCGCCCTTCTGATCCGAGCCTTCGTCTCGCCCCTCCCGCCGCGGAGCCTCCTTCATGGCCGCCCTCGACTTCGAAACCGTCTTCATCCCGCTGGTCCTCGCCGGCGTCATCGCGATCATCGCCTTCGACCTGCTCGATCTGGCTCTGGCCGGGCTGATCGGTCTTTCCGCGCTCGTCGTCTTCGATGCGCTCCGTGTCCAGGACCTGCAATCGGCGATGAGCAACGGCGGCGGGTCGATCGCTCTGCTGTTCGGCGGCATGGTGGTGGCGCGCACCCTGGTACCGACCGGCATCTTCGACATCGTCGGCGCGGTGTTCCTGAGGGCGACCAAGGGAGACGGTCGGCGATTCCTGATCGGTCTCATGATCCTGGTCGCCCCGCTCTGCGCCTTCCTGCCGAACGCGACCATCGTCGTGCTTCTCGGGCCGGTGGTGGTGTCGGTCTGCCACCGGCTCGAGGTGGACTTCATCATGCCGCTGATCCTCACGGCGATCATCTCGAACACGGCCGGCATGCTGACGCTGGTCGGCGATCCCGCCACCTTCGTCATCGGCACCGGCATCGGCCTGACCTTCGGCGGCTATCTCGAGAAGATCAGCCTCGGCGGTCTCGCCGCGCTCCTCGCCATCCTGCCGCTGCTGCCGCTCGTCGGCCGCGACGTCTGGCGTCGGCGCATCGATCTTTCCGACGAAATCGCCATCCCGCGACTGGAGCGGCCCGCCCTCGCCCTCACGGCCTTGGCGGTGCTGGCGCTGATGATCGCGCTCTTCCTCTTCGGCGACCGGCTGCCCCATCCGATGCCGCCGCCGGCGGTGGCGATCGTCGCGGCGGCACTGGCGTTGCTCGTCCTCCACGGTCATCGGGTCGAGACCGTCGAACAGGTCTTCCGCGACATCGATTGGAAGACGCTGGTCTTCCTCGGCTGCATCTTCGTCATGGTCGAGGCGGTGACCCGGACCGGCATGCTGCAGGGGATCTCGCGGGCACTCTACGACGGCTTCGGCAAGGACCTCACACTGGTCGGCACGGCGATGCTGTTGCTCGTCGGGCTTCTCTCCTGCGTGCTCGCCAACATTCCCGTCGCCGTGGCGATGACACTGGTGCTGAAGAGCTATTTCGTCATCGCCGGGTTGGTCCCGGAAGAGGCGCTCGCCTCGCACTACGGCGCTTGGCCGGATCTCGCCCTGCCGACCTTCACGGCGATGATGTTCGGCGCGACGCTGGGCGGCAACGCCACGCTGATCGGCGCCTCGGCCAACATCGTCGGCGCCGGCATCGCCGCCGCACACGGCCGCCCGATCGGCTTCGGCGCCTTCATGAAGATCGGCGTGCCGATCACCGTGGTGCAGCTTCTCGTCGGGCATCTCTATGCGCTCGCATCGAGCCGGTGGTGATCTCGGTCGGCGAAGTGAAGTCCTTCGACCGGATCTCGCCGCGCGCCCGTCGAAGGGCCGCGGCGGCGTGCGTTCCGGGAGCAGCGGGCGCGACGAGGGTTGCTGCCTGCATCACACCCGATGACCGTCGGTCCCGCGGAGCCGGTCTGTCGACGTGGGTTGTGCCGATGGACGGTGGCGAGAGAGGGATGGAAGAGCGACGTCCGAAGCCGCCGCTCTTCTCGACCCGTCACCCGGCGTAACGGCCGCCGAGTCTCACGCTCTTCTTTCCCGCGTCACGGCGAGGCGGTCGGAGTCGCCGCGCGGCTCGCGTCGGCCGAGAGGAAGGGGTTTCCCTCCCGCATCGCCACCGATCGGCTCTCGAAGGCCCGATGGATCGGGCAGAAGACGGAGTCCGGCAGGCTCGGTCCGCGCGTCTCGAAGAACAGGTCCGACGAGTCGTTGCTCGGCCGAGCCCGAACCGCCAGCCTGGCGAGACGGTCCTCAGTCGTCTGCCCGACGCTCTTCGCGCCGTTCGTCGCCGTCTGCGTGTTCGGCAGGAGGGACGAACGTTTATCGGGCGACTGGCCCTGCTTCTTCTGCTTCTGAGCCGCCCCGGCCCCCGTGTCGTCCATCTCGTGCGTGTCCGGCACGCTGATGGTGTTCTCGCCGAGCCACGTGTCGAGGCCGAGCGGCTTGAAGCGGCCCTTCGCCTCCACCGGGAAGCGGATGGGCTGACCCGGCATCACCGGCAGCACCGTGCCCTTGTCCACCACGATGGTTCCGCCGACGACCACATAGGGGATGCCGACCGGCGGCAGCCCGTTCTCGCCGTCTTTGTAGGTCGAGCGCGCCGCCACCGTCTTCGGATCGAACATCGTCAGGTCGGCGACCTTGCCGACCTGAACCCGTCCGCGCTCCTTCATCGCTTCGATCCCGGTGTCACCCAGGTGCTTCGCGGTCCAGTAGCTGAGCTGCGACAGGGTGAACATCAGCGGCACGCCCTGCTCGCGAGCCATCTGGAGGGTCATCGAGTAGGAGCCCGCCGTGCGGGGATGGCCGGCATAGGCCGTGGTCGGAGCGTCGAACGGCAACAGTTTGCCGTCCTTGCCGAGGCCCGCCATCGCGTCGGATGCGACGACCATGTGGGGGATGGTCAGCCAGTACTTCATCCACTTCTTGCGGGGCGGGATGTGAACGACGACGGTCTTGTCGGGCGTCTCCTTCACCGCCTTGATGAACTCGTCCTTGGTCAGGAACTTGTCGATGCCCGGGTCATAGATCGTCTCTTCGTACTTGTAACCGTTCGTCGCCTCCCACAGGTCGGGACGGAGGAAGTCGGCGCTGATCAGCGTCGATCCGGCGGCCCAGGGGTAGTACTCGGCCCAGACGTTGAACCCCTGCTCTCGGGCGAGCCGGAGCTTCTCCTCGTTCTCCCACCAACCGTAATCGTTGTCGTGGGCGAGCAGCAACGGCGCCTTGAGAACCATGGCATTGGTCAGGACTTCGTCCAGCCCGAGGGGCGCTTCGGTCGGCGTCTGCGAGTTCAGATGGAAGCGGGTGTGGACGGAGGTGAAACGGCCGTAGCGGGCCGCGGCGCGCTGGGTCTCGAATACTTCGTACGACGTCGAGCCGCGCTGCATGTACGCCATCGCCGCGCCGACACCGAGGGCACCCTGACGCAGGTCCTCGTCGATCAGTGCCATCAGCTTGTTCATCTGCGCGATGTTGCTGCGGCTGACGGACCAACCCGGTGTCCCGTCCTCACCTGCCTTGCCGCCCCAGTAGAACCCGTTGGTGGCGTCGATGGGGCCGTCGATCTTCATCTCCGGGTCATGCACATAGACGCGATTGAAGGCCAATCCGCTCGTCGTGCCGTAGTTGACCTGCCAGCCGGACTTCGCCTTCTGCGCATACCATTCGCCGACGTGGGTCGCGCCGGCTTCGAGATCCATGCCGGTGGTGATGCCGTCGGCCACGGCCAGCTTGGTGGCGAACGAATCGACCGCATGGTAATGCGTGTCGATGAAGCCCGGCGCCACCACCAGGCCCCCGGCGTCGATGGTCTGCTTGCCGGCGATCTTCTTCTTGGTGATGGCGGTGATCCGCCCCCCCTTGACGCCGACGTTGGCGACGGCGTCGAACCCGGTTTCGGGGTCCATGACCCGACCACCGTTGATGACGAGATCATATTGCTGAGCCGCTGCCGGGGTGGCGATGGCCATGACGGTCACGGCGGCGAGCACGAGACTTTCTCGTTTCATGAAATGGTCCTCCTTCGCTTCTCGAGCGTATTTCTGGGCGTTCGACTATCGTCCGAGGGTCGAATAGTAGTCGTAGAGTGTCCTCGCGACCTCGGCGATCGCTCGATCACGATCGGGGGGCGGCGTATCGCTGGACTTCGTGAAGACCACGATCGCGAAGCGGCGGCCGTCGGGAAGGGTGACGTAGCCGACGTCGTTGGCGACGCCGCCGCTCGTGCCCGTCTTGTGCGCCACCGGAGTGCCGCGCGGCAGCAGCGCCTTGATGCGGCCCGCGCCCGTGCTGGTGCGCGACATGCTCGCCAGCAGAAAGTCGCGAGACGTCCCGCCGACCGCCTTGGCGCTGTCGATCTGCATCAGAAGGTCCAGCATGGCGATCGGCGTGGACTGGTCCCGCGGGTCGGCTTCGTAGGCGGTGTCCTTCGACAGGGTGGCGAATTTCGCGGCCGCGCCTGGATTCTTGCGCACGAACTCGGTGACGGCGGCCGCGGTTCCGGGAACCTTCATGTCGAGCATGTCGGTCATCAGATCTTTGGTGTTCCGGTCGATGCGCATGCCGGCGATCGCGAGCATCCGCATCGAGGCGGTGATGGCCGCCGGCCCTCCGGCCAACTCGAAGACCTTGTCGGTAGCGGAGTTGTCGCTCAGCGTGATCATCACTTCGATCAGGTTGGCGACGGACAGCTGGATGCCCGGGTGGACGAAGTTCAGCGCGATGAGATTGTCTCCCGCGACGATGTCGTCCGACTTCAATTCGACCATCCGGTCGAGAGAGAGCCCGCCGGTCTCGATCTTCTTCAGAACGGCGATCGCGGCCGGAATTTTGTAGGCGCTGGCCATCGGGAACGTCTCATCGCCGTTCACGGCGATGACTTCGCTGCGGCCGATGAGCTGCGCCGCTACACCCACCCGCCCGACCAATGGCGAAGTGACGGCTTCGATGTGTTTGATCAGAGCGTCATTCGCTCGAGCCGCCGGCGGCTGACCAAAGAACAGGAGCACCGTCGCCGCGAGCACTCCGATCAGTCGTTTCATCATGGGTATGCTCCCGACCTCGCTTGAACTGCGCACACACCGACCTCCTCCGCCGCCGCGGGGAAGGTCGCGTCGAAGGGGATGGTGGACGACGACGCGAACTCCTTGGTTCTCATCCGCCTCCTCGATTCGCCGCCGACCCGTCGCATTGGCCGCCGCCGTCGTCGCCTGCAGGTTCTTCGTCTCCGTTCCCGACCGTCGAGCCGGATGGACTTCTCCCGTCCGACGGAATTGCAGGGACGGGATCGCGGATCAGAATCCGAGCACCTTGAAACCGACCTGCACCGACCAATCGGCGGGCCTCTGGCCGCCGACCAGGATCTGCGGCTTGAAGTAGACTTGGCCGGCACCACCGAGCACCTTGCCGGTCATCATGCCGAAGGTGGTCGTCATGCTACCGTAAGTGGCATCACGCTGCCAATCAACCACCACGGCAGGATCGAACGTCACGAAGAAGCGCGGATCGGAAAATTTCGGCACGTAATAGAAATCGAGCGTCGTCGTGTCGATGCGCGAACGCCCCCGGTCCGGGTCGCCCAGCGTGACCTGCTGCACCACGGCCGGGGCGAAGATGTCGCCGTTCTCCAGGAAGCGCGCATAGAAGCCCGACAATTTCGCCGAGGTCTGACCGGATCCGAGATCCGGGCGAGCCGCCGTGTTCGCCACGAGTTCGGCCGCGTAGGCGAGGCCCCAGGTCTTGGTCACCATCGGCACATGGGTGAACTTCACGGCGACGTCGCCGAGGCCGAAGCTCTTGTCCACCGGCCCCGAGGCATAGGGCAGAGTGACGCCCAGGGCCATGTTCTTCGCCTCGCCGAACGGCTGCGTATAGAAGGCCTCGAAGAGCGCGCTCGACCTCCCGGCGAGGAGATCGTTGTACTTGGCCTGGATGCCCGCCGACGTCGAGAGAAGGGTGGGATTGGTGCCGTTGTCGACGTCTTCCGCCGCCGCAGGAAATGTCGCGACGACGAGAAGGATCGCCGGCCACGATGGGATCACTTTCGAACGCATGTCCTTCTCCGTCTCGGCTCCACCGGAACGACGGTGTCGCGCCCCCAGCCTTCGGGCGAATCGTGAATTCCGAATGCGATGCGTCGCTGAACCGGTCTCGCGGCAGGCCGCACGTGACCTCGCCCGTCGCGCCGCCGGGTCAGCCCCAGACCTGCGAAGCCACCCGATAGAGGTTGCCACCGAGGAACTTGCCGCAATCGGCCGCCGTCCAACCGCGGCTCAGCAGCTTGTCGACCAGCGCTGCGATGATCTGATACGGCGCCGGGGTGGGGACCCCCTTGGCCGACATCGCCTTCATGACGCCGCCGTCGGGGAACAGAAGCTCGCCGAGCGGCCCCTGGCCGGCCCAAGCGGTCTTGTTGACGTCGGGGATCCAATCCGATCCGAAGCCGACGTGATCGACGCCGGTCAAACTGACGATGTGGTCGATGTGGCGGAACAGGATATCGGTCGAAACGATGTCCGGGTTGGTCGGATCGACGAAGGCGCCGACCGCGTTGATCGAGCACACCCCGCCGCTCTTCGCGATCGCCTTGATCAGCCCGTCGGAGTGGCTGCGGGGATAGTCGCTCACCGCTTTGGCGACCGAATGCGACGAGATCACCGGCTTGCGGCTGCGCTCGATGGCGTCGAAGGCGGTGCGCTCCGCCGTATGGCTGACGTCGACCAGCATGCCGTACCTGTCGTAGGCATCGATCAAGAGCTTGCCGTAACCGGTCAATCGGCCGTTGTCGGGCTCCATGCAGCCGTCACCGACGGTGTTGCGCGTGTTGTAGGCGAGCAGGCAGTAGCCGTAGCCGAGCTGCCGCCAGAGCCCGACCATGTCGGGATCGCCGGCGAAGAGCGCCGTCCCCTGATGGGTGAAGAAGATCCCGAGCCTGCCCTCGGCCGTCGCCGCGTCGATGTCCTTGGTGGTCCGGACGATGCGGTAGCGGTCCGGACGCTCGTTGATCTTCTTGAGATAGAAGAGCAACGCCTTGGCGATGCCGCCGACGCTGGTGTCGAGTGCGTCCGCCGACGGGCAGGCGGCGATCGCCTTGAACCCGGCCTCCCGGATCTTGTCCATCTCGGCGTGGAATTCGGGGGCCTCCGGCGTCGACCACTGCGTCGGCCATACCCCCGAGAACAGCGAATCCATGGTGATCGATGCCTTCACGATCTCCCGCGCCTTGTCGGAGGCCGGATAGACGTGGAGCCGCTGCGGGATACGGGAATAATCCGGACCGGGGGCATTCAGGCCTTCGGGATTGGCGATGTTGGGCGGGAGATCACCGGCCTTCGCCTCGCCGGAGGTCAGCGCCAGAAGCGCCGCGACGCCGGCCATCGATCCCGCCGAAGCGGCGAAGAACGACCGGCGGTCCATGCCCTTCGAGACGGACGCTCTCGGCTCGATGTCGGCACCCGAGACCTCCGCTGTGGCGGTGACGGTTTCGACCAGGGATTCGAGTTGCTCGATGTCTCGGGATCTCATCTTCCGTTCTCCACCTGATCCACCGTTCGGGTTCATCGTCGGTTGTGTCGCGTCTGTCGCGGCGCCGTGTTCGAGCGCGCGTCGGGAGTGGTTCCCAACGTCCTCGGTCGCCTTCTGGAATGCCCGCCCCGAGCATCCGGTCCGCAAATGTCCGCGCCGTGTGCGACCACGCATCCGCCACGGAGCCTCATGCGCTGTACGTTCGTTCAATTCGCAGGATGCAGAGTTATCGAACCTCGAACCGGTCTTCGTCACGAAACAAAAATTCGATCGGCGCTCTCGGGTCCGTGATCAGACTATACGGAGGCCTCGAAAACAGGCATACGCATTCGAGGTACAGATCCTACACTTGCTCTTTGCGGCATCGGAGGGCATGTACGAGCGAAATCCGACGGTGATATTTCAAGGTACGAATCCTACACCTCGCCGTCACGTAGGCATGAAAGGAGCAGGGGGGTTGTCCGAGACGGACTTCGGCACGGCGGAACAGTCGAGCCTCCACGGCCGGTCCGGGGACGTCCTGCTGCGCCATCCGGACCATTTCGCCGGTCTGCCGATCGTCGAGGCTCAGGTGACGCAGCTCGGTCTCGGCAACCAACAGGTGTCGAGCTGGCGGGTGCTGGGCGAAGACACGCTGCTCGTCCGTCTGAGTTTCGAGCCCCGTTCGGTCGGTCGTGTGGTGTCTCATCCGGGTTGGTTCGTCCTGTTCGTCCCGTTGCGCTGGCGGGGCGACTTCACGTTCAACGGTCTGACGGCGCGACCCCACGACGCCTTCATCGCCCGGGCCGACCTCGGCTACGCCACCGTCGGCGCCGGCCGCGACACCATCGCGGTCGGACTGCGGAGTTCTCGCCTCGTCGCGACGCTCACCGCTTTCGCCGGGCGTCCGATCGACGTCGCGCCGCTGCTCGATCGACGACTCGGATTCGGAGAGGTGCTGGGCCCTCGGCTCGGGCAGCGGCTTCTCCGAGCGATGGCGGGCGCCACGCCGTCGTCGGACATGGACCGCCGGTCCCGTCTCGGCCCGACCGCCGAAGACGACCTGTTCTCGGCGATCGCCGACCTGTTGCTGACGGTCTGCGACAGCCACCCGGTGCGGAACCCGGTCCGTAGCAGCGCGCTCGAGATCGTCCGTGCCGCGGAACGGATCTTCGAGGCCGATCAGACGCGCTCGCCCCGTCTCGCGGACATGTGCGCGGCGAGCGGCGTCGGGCAGACCTGGCTGCACAAGTGTTTCCTCGACATCTACGGCTGCTCGCCGGGCACCTATTTCAAGGCCCGCCGCCTCTCACTGGCGCGCGAACGCCTGCTCGATCCCAGCGTCCCACCGACCGCCATCAAGCAGGTCGCCCTGTCGCTCGGGTTCATCAACAGCGGTCGCTTCGCGTTCGAATATCGGGAACGGTTCGGAGAGAACTCCTCCGACACCATCCGCGCCGCATCCCCCGGCGATCGTCGGCCGTGAAGTCGGAACCCGAAGCACAGGATGGGCAATCTACGGCTACGCTGGGCGAGACTACGCGATCGACCGCCCGCCGATGACCGACCAGTTCTCATCATCACCTTCTACGGTGCGCCACTCCTTTTCAAAGACTTAGCGATTGTACGGGCGCCTCGCTTGTAGGGGTTAGCTACCGAATGGCAACCATCACCGATTTGGCGGCGCACGCGGTCAACTCCGGACACGCTCTTTCCACCCCACTGGGTAGCACGGCAGATGCCAACAAGTTCGGAATCGAACGATTCCGAGGTGACGCCCTCGGGAGTGGTGTAGGAGCGCCGATCTTGGGTGGGGACCGAAGTGGGCTCGGGCGGCCACGGCGGGCAGCTCGATGCGCGGATCATCGCTCATACTGGGCTCACGAAATTCGGACTCGTCCGAATTTCATCCGCATCACGGCCTGTCCGGCCGACGCCCGCTCGGGCTCGCCTTCGCACCCGAAGTTTCGAAGGGGTCGCGACATCGTTCGACCTCACGCCAGCCCGAGGCCCCGGAGCCCGTCGACGACCAGTTTCACCGAGACCAGGGCGAGGGCGGCGAGCACCAGACGGAAGAACCATTCCTCCGGCACGACGCGGGTGAGGCGCACGCCGAGGAGCGTCGCCAGGATCGCCGGCGGGAACATCGCCGCCATGGTCTGCAGATTGTCGAGCGAGAGCTGGCCGAGCTGCCAATAGGGGACGAGCTTCACCGCGTTGATCACGGCGAAGAGCACCGTGTTGGTGCCGGCGTAGACCATCTTGGGCAGGCGTTGCGGCAGGACGTAGATCTGGAACGGCGGCGCCCCGGAATGGGAGACGAAGCTGGTGAAGCCGGTGACGGCGCCCCAGAAGAGGCCGCGCGGCACGTCGGCGGTGTGGGGCGGGCGATCGCGGTGGTGGTTCGCCATCCGCTCGATGGCGAAGGCGAGGCCGATCGCGCCGACGATGAACGTCACCGCCGCTTCCGGCACCAATCGGGCTGTGGCCCAGCCGAAGCCGATGCCGGCCATCGCGCCGGGCAGCAGGATGGCGAGGTTGCGGCGCGAGAATTCGTGACGAAAGGCCCACAGGCCGAACATGTCGGTGACGACGTAGATCGGTAGGAGCAGCCCGGCGGCCTGGACCGGCGAGACCGCCAGCGCCAACACCGGGACGCCGAGCATGCCGACCACCGGCAGGCCGCCCTTGCCCAAGCCGACCAACATGGCGGCAGGCAGTGCGGCGAGGAGGAAGAGCGTGTCCGGCGACGGCATGGGGGTGGTCGGATCCGGTCGGGAGGGCGGGAGGTCCGGTCGGGCGGCGCGGGCGCCGATGGCGGGGCGAAGTCTTTTTGCAGTGCGAGAAATTTCGATTTTGATCCACCGCAAGGCGCGAGGCGGCGCACGGCGTAGTCGAACGTAGCATTGCGAGCCTCGCGGCTCGATGTGAAAGCGTTCCAGCGCCGAATTCCAAGCCCCAACGGCGGAAACCGGACCCGGAGGAGAGCCCATGACGAGCCGTTATGCCGAAGTCTACCAGAGCTGGAAGAAGGACCCGGAGGGTTTCTGGGCCGACGCCGCTTCCGCCATCGATTGGGTGAAGCCCTGGGAGAAGGTTTTCGACCCGTCTTCCGGCCCCTACGGCCGTTGGTTCGCCGGCGCCGAGATGAACACCTGTTTCAACGCCGTCGATCGTCACGTGGCGGGAGGCCGCGCCGATCAGACCGCGATCATCTACGACAGCCCGGTCACCGGCATCAAGGCGAAGATCTCCTACGCCGACCTCCTGACCCGGGTCCAGGCCACCGCCGCGGCGCTGGCCGACGCCGGCGTCGCCAAGGGCGACCGCGTCATCGTCTACATGCCGATGATCCCCGAGGCGCTGGTCGCCATGCTGGCGGTCGCCCGCCTCGGCGCCATCCACTCGGTGGTGTTCGGCGGCTTCGCGCCGCGCGAACTCTCCACCCGCATCGACGACGCCAAGCCCAAGGCGGTGATCACCGCCTCCTGCGGCATCGAGGGCAAGAAGGTCCTGCCCTACAAGCCGCTGCTCGACGAGGCGATCAACCTCTCGACCCACAAGCCGACCTCGGTGTTCGTCACCCAGCGTCCGCAGGCGGTGGCCGAGCTGGTCGCGCCGCGCGATCACGATCTCGGCGCGCTGGTCGAGAAGAACAAGGACCGCGTCGTCCCCTGCGTTCCCGTGCTCGCCACCGATCCGCTCTACATCCTCTACACCTCCGGCACCACCGGTGCGCCGAAGGGCGTGGTGCGCGACAACGGCGGTCACGCCGTGGCGCTGACCTGGACGATGAAGAACCACTACGGCATCGAGCCGGGCGAGGTGTTCTGGGCGGCGTCCGACGTCGGTTGGGTCGTCGGCCACTCCTACATCTGCTACGCCACGCTGCTCTACGGCGCGACCACCATCGTCTTCGAGGGCAAGCCGGTCGGCACCCCGGATCCCGGCACCTTCTGGCGCATCATCTCGGAGTACAAGGTCGCCGGCTTCTTCACCGCGCCGACCGCCTTCCGCGCCATCAAGAAGGAAGACCCGAACGGCGAGTACCTGAAGAAGTACGACATCTCCTCCCTGCGCAACCTGTTCCTGGCCGGCGAGCGCGCCGATCCGGACACGGTGAAGTGGGCGGAGGAGAAGGTCGGCGTGCCGGTGATCGATCACTGGTGGCAGACCGAGACGGGTTGGGCGATCGCCGGCAACCCGGTCGGCCTCGGCCTCCTGCCGGTCAAGCACGGCTCGCCGACGGTGCCGATGCCGGGCTACGACGTGCAGATCGTCGACGACGGCCTGCACCAGATGAAGCCGGGCGAGATGGGCTCGATCGTCATCAAGCTGCCGCTGCCGCCCTCGTGCCTGCCGACCCTGTGGAACGCCGACCAGCGCTTCACCGACAGCTACCTCGTCGACTTCCCCGGCTACTACAAGACCGGTGACGCCGGCTACATGGACGAGGACGGCTACCTCTTCATCATGGCGCGCACCGACGACATCATCAACGTCGCCGGCCATCGCCTGTCGACCGGCGGTATGGAAGAGGTCCTCGCCTCGCATCCGGACGTCGCCGAATGCGCCGTCATCGGCGTTCACGACGACATGAAGGGCCAGATGCCCTGCGGCTTCGTGGTGCTGAAGGCGGGCGTCACCAAGACGCCGGAGGAGATCGAGAAGGAACTGGTCTCGCTGGTGCGCGCCAAGATCGGCGCGGTGGCGGCGTTCAAGGTGGCGATCACCGTCGATCGCCTGCCCAAGACCCGCTCGGGCAAGATCCTGCGCGGCACCATGCAGAAGATCGCCGACCATCAGGCGTGGAACATGCCGGCGACGATCGACGACGCGTCGGTGCTCGACGAGATCGAGGCGGCGATCCGCGAACGCGGCATCGGCGTCTGATCGACCCATCGGGGGGAGACGGAGAGGCCCGGTCGCAGCGATGCGGCCGGGCCTTTCTCATGGCCGCCGTCCGAGCCGGGTGGCGCCGCCCGTCCCTCGGGTCCGGGATCAGTCGCCGAACAGGGCCTCGCGTAACGCGTGCCAACTCGCCGCATCGGGGGCCAGGAGGAGGCAGCCGTCGCGGTCGGTGGGGCGGTAGGGCGTGCCGTCGAGTTTGGCGGAATGGCCGCCGGCCTCGGCGTGGATCAGGACGCCGGCGAGGTGATCCCAGGGCATGAGCTTGCCGTGGACGAGGATGTGGCAGGCGCCGGAGGCCACCAACCGATACTCGTGGGCGGAGCAGCGGTAGGTATAGGCGGTGGCGAGGCGGGTCATGCGGGCGGCGACCCGCTCGCGGATGCCGGCGGGCAGGTAGGTCCAGGAGACCGAACCGTGCATCCGCGCCACGGCATCGGGCGCGGCGACGCGCATCGCCGTCTCGGGGCGGCCGTCGAGGAAGCCGTGGACGGCCCCGCGCCCCTTGAGGGCGGAGGCGTGGGAGCGGCCGATCGGATCGTAGATGATGCCGGCGATCGTCTCGCCGTCTACGACGACGGCGGCCATGACGCCGAAGAGCGGCAGGCCGGCGGCGAAGTTGAAGGTGCCGTCGATCGGATCGACGACGATCGCGACGCGGGCGTCGGCGAGGCGGTCGAGGCGGGAGGGGTCGTCGGCGACCGCCTCCTCGCCGATGAAGGCGGCGCCGGGGAAGCGCCGGGCGACGGCGGCGGCGATGCGCCGTTCGGCGGCGCGGTCGGCGACGGTCACGAGGTCGAGCGGGCCGGTCTTCTCCGCGACGTCGCCGGGGGCGAGCCGGGCGAAGCGGGGGAGGATCTCGGTGTCGGCCGCCTCGACCAGGATGGCCAGGAGGTCGTCACGATCGGCGGTGGTGAAAGCTGCGGTCATCGGGCGGCTCGGGTGGTTGCGCCGAGCCTCCTTCATAGCCTGCCGTCCGCGAGCCGGCGAGGGCGCGGTTCCCGTCGGGGACGCGGCCCAGACCCGCGCGGCGCCCCTTCACTTGCCCGGGCTGAGCTCCAGACGGCGGATCACCTTCATCGTCTCGAGGTCGACGAGGAGGATCGCCGCGCCTTTCGGGCTCTCCACCGTCACGGTCATGCGGGTGCCGTCGAGCCTGGTGTCGACCACCCGGCCACCCTCGGGCAGCGGCAATTCGGCGACGATCGGGCGATCCCAGGCGACGGCGGGCTTCACATCGACCTTGGTGACGCGATAGAAGATCGCTGCGAAGACGGCGACGAGGCCGAGCACCATCACGCCCGACGACCAGAACAGAAGTCGTTTCAGCTTGGCCTGGAGGCGGAGCTGGGCGGCGTCGAGGGGCTTGTCGTCTTCTTCGGCGAAATTCGGATTGGTCATCGGGACTCGGGTTCTCACGAAATGGTCAGAGAGACGAAGCGCGAACGGATGGAACGCAAGGCGGCAGAATGGGCCGAGAGCCTCGCCGAAACGCCTTCCGTCGCGGCCGCCGGCACACTCGGCGACGATCCCGAGACCGAGGATCTCGGACCCGAGGAGGATGCGCCGGCGCCGGGCGCCGGGCCGATCGAGATCACGATCGAGGCGGGAGCCCCGAGCGAGCGGCTCGACGCGGCGCTGGCGCGCCGGATCGCCACCCTCTCCCGCTCGCGGCTGAAGAGCCTGATCGGCGAGGGACGGGTCACGATCGACGGCGCGACCGTAACGGACGCCTCGCGCAAGATCAACGCGGGGGCGCGCATCGTCGTCGACCTGCCGGCGCCGACGCCGGCGGCGCCGCAGGCCGAAGTGATCGCCCTCGACGTGCTGCACGAGGACGCCGAGGTGATCGTCGTCGACAAGCCGGCGGGGCTGGTGGTCCATCCCGGTGCCGGCAATTGGTCGGGCACGTTGGTCAACGCGCTCCTGCACCATTGCGCCGGCTCGCTCTCCGGCATCGGCGGGGTGGAGCGGCCGGGCATCGTCCACCGGCTCGACAAGGACACGTCCGGGGTCATGGTGGTCGCCAAGACCGATCGGGCGCATCAGGCGCTCGCCGCGCAGTTCGCCGACCACGGCCGCACCGGGCCGCTGGAGCGCGCCTATCTCGCGGTGATCTGGGGGGTGCCGAAGTACCGCGAGGGGACGATCACCGGCGACATCGGCCGCGATCCGCGCAATCGGCAGGCGATGGCGGTGGTGAAGTCGGGCGGGCGCGAGGCGATCACCCATTTCGAGGTGCTGGAGACCTTCGGCGGCGAAGGGCGCGAGGCGGTCGCCAGCCTGGTCGAGTGTCGCCTCGAGACCGGACGGACGCATCAGATCCGCGTCCACTTCGCCCACATCGGCCATCCGCTGCTCGGCGACGATCTCTACGGGTCGGGCTTCCGCACCAAGATCACGCGGCTCGATCGCGAGGCACCGGAGGTGGCGGAGGCGTTGCGGGCGCTGGGGCGGCAGGCGCTGCACGCCCGGCTCTTGGCCTTCGCCCATCCGACGCGCAAGAAGACGATGAGCTTCGAGAGCGACATGCCCGAAGATCTCGAGCGTCTGGTCGAGGCGTTGCGCTCGCTCGACTGAGGCGAGCGGGGGTATCGTACCAGCCGGCGCGGCGGGGGGGACCCGCTCGTGGCGATTCGGTCGACGGCCGGGGTGCGTCGGGCATCGCAACGGGGAGGATGGCGCATGATCGGTTCCGAGGCTTCCGCCCCCACGGTGCGCACCCGGCGATCCGGGCTCGTCGGCTGGGTGCTGTTCGACTGGGCGATGCAGCCCTTCTTCACCCTGGTGACGACCTTCGTCTTCGCGCCCTATTTCGCCGCCCATCTCGCCCGCGACGCGGCGACCGGGCAGGCGCAATGGGGCTATGCCACCGCCTTCGCCGGGTTGGTGATCGCGACGCTCTCGCCGGTGCTGGGGTCGATCGCCGACGCCTTCGGGCGCCACAAGCCGTGGGTGGCGGCCTTCGGCTGCCTGATGATGGTCGGCTCGTCGGTGTTGTGGCTCGCCGCGCCCGGTCATCCCGGCGCGGTGGCGCTGGCGCTCGCCGGTTTCGCCATCGGCACCATCGGGGCGGAATTCGCCACGGTGTTCAACAACGCGATGATGCCGCATCTGGTGCCGTCGGCCGAACTGGGGCGGCTGTCGGGGACGGGCTGGGCGGTGGGCTACGTCGGCGGGCTGGTGTCGTTGGTGGTGGTCCTCGGCTTCCTCGCCGGCGATCCGCAGACGGGCAAGACGCTGTTCGGTCTTGCCCCGCTCTTCGGGCTCGATCCGGCGCACCATCAGGGGGCGCGGGTGGCCGGGCCGCTGGCGGCGTTGTGGTTCGCCGTCTTCGTCCTGCCGATGTTCCTGTTCACGCCCGACGGGCGGCAGCGGACGCGCGCCACGGAGACGGTCGGGGAGGGGCTCGCCCGGCTCGCCGACACGGCGCGGGATCTCAAGGCGGTGCCCGGGCTCGGGCGATTCCTCGTCGCCAACATGGTCTACACCGACGGGCTGGTGGCGCTGTTCGCCTTCGGCGGCATCTATGCGGCCGGAGTGTTCGGCTGGTCGACGCTGGAGCTCGGGGTGTTCGGCATCCTGCTCACCATCACCGGGGCGATCGGTGCTTGGGCCGGCGGACGGCTCGACGACCGCTTCGGCTCGAAGGCTGTGGTGCTGGGCGCGCTCGTCGTGCTCTTCGCCATGGTGGTGCTGGTGGTGTCGATCGATCGCGGCCACGTGTTCTTCGTGGTGGCGGTGGCGAAGGGCGGTGGCGGGCTCTATGCCGGCACGGCGGCCAAGGTCTATCTCCTCGCCGGGGCGATCATCGGGCTGGCGGCCGGGCCGTTGCAGGCGGCCTCGCGCACCCAACTCGCCCGCATGGCGCCACCGGAGGCGATCGCCCGCTTCTACGGCTTCTTCGCCCTGTCGGGGAAGGTGACGAGCTTCATGGGGCCGCTCGCGGTGGCGGTCGTCACCGACTGGAGCGACAGCCAGCGCGCCGGGGCGGGCGTGTTGGCGGTGTTCCTGGTGCTCGGCTTCGTGTTGATGGCCGGAGTGAAGCCGCCGCGGCACGGCTGAGGGACGGGGAACGACGACGGGGGAGGCGTCGCCGCCTCCCCCGCCCGATCTCGTCCGATGCCCGTCGCTCAGTGGCGGAAGTGGCGCATGCCGGTCGTCACCATGGCGATGCCGGCCTTGTTCGCCGCATCGACGACCTCCTGATCGCGCATCGAGCCGCCCGGCTGCACCACCGCGGTGGCGCCCGCCTCGACCACGACCTCGAGGCCGTCGGCGAAGGGGAAGAAGGCGTCGGAGGCGGCGACCGAACCCTTGGTCAGCGGCTCGCTCTCGCCGGCCGCCGCGGCGGCGTCGGCGGCCTTGCGGAAGGCGATGCGGGCACTGTCGACGCGGCTCATCTGGCCGGCGCCGATGCCGACGGTGGCGAGGTCCTTGACGTAGACGATGGCGTTCGACTTGACGTGCTTGCAGACGCGGAAGGCGAAGGCGAGGTCGGCCGCCTCACCGGCGCTCGGGGCGCGGGCGGTGACGGTCTTCAGCTCGACCGCGTCGACGGTGCCGGAATCGCGGCTCTGCACCAGCATGCCGCCGGCCACCGTCTTGGCGGTGAGGCCGGCCGCATCCGGCTTCGGCAGACCACCGGCGAGCAGCAGACGCAGGTTCTTCTTGGTGGCGACGATGGCCTTGGCCTCTTCCGTTGCGTCCGGGGCGATGATCACCTCGGTGAAGATCTTCACGATCTCGGTCGCGGCCTCGGCGTCGAGGGTGCGGTTGAAGGCGATGATGCCGCCGAAGGCGGAGACCGGGTCGCAGCGCAGCGCCTTGGTGTAGGCCTCGGCCAGGGTCGCGCCTTCCGCCACGCCGCAGGGGTTGGCGTGCTTGATGATGGCGCAGGCGGCGGTGCGGGCGGGGTCGAACTCGGCGACCAGCTCATAGGCGGCGTCGGTGTCGTTGATGTTGTTGTAGGAGAGCTGCTTGCCCTGGACCTGGGTCGCGGTGGCGACGCCGGGGCGGACGTCCGCCGTCTTGTAGAAGGCGGCCGACTGGTGCGGGTTCTCGCCGTAGCGCATCGGCTCGACGAGCGTTCCGCCGAAAGCGCGGTACTTGGGGTTCACCTCGCCGATCGCGGCGGCCATCCAGTTGGAGATGGCGGCGTCGTAGGTGGCGGTGCGGCCGAAGGCCTCGAGGGCGAGGGCCTTGCGCAGCTCCAGCGTGGTGGCGCCGTCGTTGGCGTCGAGGGCGGCGAGGACGTCCGAATAGCGGGCCGGGTCGACGACGACCGCGACGTAGGCGTGGTTCTTGGCCGAGGCGCGGATCATCGCCGGGCCGCCGATGTCGATGTTCTCGATGCCGGTCGCCCAGTCGGCGCCCGTCGCCACGGTCGCCTCGAACGGATAGAGGTTGACCACCAGGAGGTCGATGCCCTGGATGCCATGGGCCTCCATCGCCGCGACGTGCTCGGGATCGTTGCGCACCGCGAGGAGGCCGCCGTGGACCTTGGGATGCAGCGTCTTGACGCGGCCGTCCATGATCTCGGGGAAGCCGGTGACCTCCGAGACGTCCTTCACCGCGATGCCGGCCTCGGCGATCGACTTACAGGTGCCGCCGGTCGACAGCAGTTCGACGCCGCGCGACGCCAGAGCCCGGGCGAAGTCGATCAGCCCGGTCTTGTCGGAAACCGACAGCAGGGCGCGCTTCAGGGGAACGCGATCGGGCGGGGTGATGTTCTTGACGGTGATCGACATGGTTCGAGTTCGCCTCTCGAGAATGGATCGCGAGGTCGCGGAACGGGTGCGGCCGCTCGGCTCGTCGGGTCTCGGGATCCGGGAATTCGTCGCCGGGCCGATAGCACGAATCCGACGTCGGGCAAACCCGACGGAGGGCGGAAATCGGCAGAGGCGGCCGGTTGGCGCGGCGCGGCCGGAGGCGTGGAGCACGCCGGGCCGGGAAGGGCGCCGCCGATCCGCAGGTTCGGACGCCGGGCCCCGGACGATCGGAAGTGGCGGCGGCGAAGGGCTGCGATCACCGGCTTTCGGCCGGCTGCACATAGTTCGTGCAAGGGTGGATTTCGTTCGAGTTCGTCCGTCGACGTTAGGACATGGTTAATCGATGCGCGGACGAATGAGGGGAATTTCGAAGGGAAGAAACTCGTATGCAGTCGCTCGCCATTCGCCACAAGCTCGTCGGCATCGTCGCTCTTCTGCTGGTTCCGATCGCGCTGCTCGCTTCGCTCTTCGTCGCGCAGAGCCGTAAGGACGTCACCTTCGCGGCCAAGGAAGCGGACGGAACTCACTACCTCCAGGCGGTGTGGCCGGTGCTCTCCGCCGCCACCGCGATCGACGTGGGGGCCGTGGGTTCGCGGCCGTCGACGGAGGCGCTGGCGGCGCGTGGACGCGAGCTCGACGAGGCGATGGGATCCGGCGAGGCGGCGCGGGCAGTCATGAAGGCGCTGCCGGGGCTGGCGGCGACGCGGCGCGACGAAGCCGTCGAAGGGCTGATCGCGGCGTTGCGCGGCCTCGTCTCCAAGGTCGCCGACGGATCGAACCTGACCCTCGATCCCGACCTCGACAGCTACTACGTCCAGGATTCGGTGACGGTGAAGCTGCCGGAGACGGTCGATCAGGCGGCGGCGCTGCTCGCGGCGACGCGGGCCCAGCGCGGCGCGGCCTCGCTCTCCGACGACGACAAGGCACAGCTGATGGTGCGGCTCGGCACCTTCTCGGCGGCGGCGGACGGGGTGGCGAGTGATCTCGCCTCCGCCTTCCAGGGCAATCCGGACGGATCGGTCAAGGCGGCGCTGACGGCGAAGGTCGAGGCCTTCGCGGCGGCGGCCAAGGCCTATCATCAGGCGATCGACCGGGCGGCGCGGGAGATGCGCGACGACGGTCGGCGGGCGCGGCTCGATCTCGCCCCGGCGGCGGCGGCGCACGGTGAGCTGCATCGTGCCGCCGATCAGCTGTGGGTCGCGGCGGCGGCCGAACTCGACCGGCTGCTGACGGTGCGCATCGCCGGGTTCCAGTCCAATCTGTTCCTGATGCTCGGCATCTCGGGGTTGGTGGTGGCGCTGGCGCTGGCGGCGGCCTGGGTGGCGTCGCGCTCGATCATCGCCGGCATCGATCGGCTCGACGCCCGCATCCGTCATCTCGGCGACGAAGATCTCCATGCCTCGATCGATCTCGCCGAAGGTCGCGACGAGATCGCTCAGGTGGCCCGTGCCGTCGCCTATTTCCGCGATCGGACCATCGAACGGCTCGAAGCGGCCAATTCCGACGAGCGGCGCCGCGAGATGGTCGAGCAGGAGCGCCGGGCGATGCGTGATGTGGCGGCGCGGGTGCGCCGCTCGGTCGGCTCGATCATCGCCCTGCTCGGCGAGCTGACCGGACGCATCCAGACCCAGATCGCCACCGTCACGACGAATGCCGCCGACACCCGCCACGGGCTGGCCGAGGCGATCGAGCGGCTCAACGTGGTGACGGCCGACAGTTCGGTGGTGGTCACGGCGGTGAGCGAACTCTCCTCGTCGATCGGCGAGATCGCCTCGCAGACGGCGCAGTCGGTGCAGGCGTCCGATCAGGCGCGCGATCGTGCTCATGTCGCCACCTCGGTCGCCGACCGTCTCGGCGAGACCAGCCGGCGCATCGGCGAGATCTCCGGTCTGATCGCCGACATCGCCTCGCAGACCAACCTCCTCGCCCTCAACGCCACCATCGAGGCGGCGCGCGCCGGCGAGGCGGGCAAGGGCTTCGCGGTGGTGGCGCAGGAGGTCAAGGTACTGGCCGGGCAGACCTCCAAGGCGACCGAAGAGATCGAGCGGCAGATCGCCGACATCCGCGCCGCCACCCACGACGTCGCCGCCTCGATCGGCGAGATCGGCGTCGCCATCTCGTCGATGTCCTCCTTCTCCACGGCGGTCGCCGGGGCGGTCGAGGAGCAGAACGTCGCCACCCAGGAGATCACCGGTAGCCTGCATCGCGCCAGCGACGCGACCCAGGCGGCGGTCGATGCGATCAACCACCTGCCGCGCATGGCGGAGGAGACCGACCGGGCGGCGGTCAACCTGACCGGGCTGTCGCACGAACTCTCCGAGCAGGCGGAGCGGCTGTCGAGCGAGCTCGAGCGGCTGTTGCGTGAATTGACCGACGAGCGGCGGGCCGCCTGACGCCACGGACAGGGACCGCACACGCAGTCCCACACCGGGCTCGGCCGCGCCGCCGCCGGGGCGAACATCCGGTTCATGACGTTGATGGCGACGAAGGTGCCTTTCGTCGGCCGTGGATGAGACGGCGCGCGAAGAAGTGAGTCGCCCTCGACGGCCGGTCTGTTGCTATGATCGGGTCGTCGCGTGATCGCGATCGACGACTCTCCGCGTCGGGCTCTCGCCCGTCTCCCGCCGACCGCCCGCCCGGGCCGGCCTTGTACCGAAGTTTCCGAGGACGACCGCCGATGGATCTGCGCCCCACCGCCACCGCCGAGACCACCGAGAAGGATCGCCCACTCTTCGACGACATCCGCCTGCTCGGCCAGATCCTCGGCGACATCGTGCGCGAACAGGACGGCGAGGCGGTGTTCGAGGTGGTCGAAGAGATCCGCCGCCTCTCCGTCGCCTACCGCCGCGACTCCGACGCCGAGGCCGGCCGCCGTCTCGACGAGCTGCTTCAGCGTCTGAGCGCCACCGAGACGGTGTCGGTGATCCGCGCCTTCACCTATTTCTCGCACCTCGCCAACCTCGCCGAGGACCGCCACCATCTGCGCCGCCGCGCCGTCCACCGCGCCCGCGGCGAACATCGCGACGGCAGTCTCGACAAGGCCTTCGACCGCTTCCACGACGCCGGGGTCGACGGCACCGCGGTCGCCCGGGCGCTGCGTCGCGCCTGGGTGTCGCCGGTCTTGACCGCCCATCCGACCGAGGTGCAGCGTCAGTCGATCCTCGACGCCGAGCGCGCCATCGATGCGCTGCTCGCCGAGCGCGACGGGCTGCATCACCCCCGCGACCTCGCCGCCAACGCCGCAGCGATCCGTTCGCGCGTCGCGCAACTGTGGCAGACGCGCATCCTGCGCTTCGTCAAGCTGACGGTCGAAGACGAGATCGAGAACGCCCTCGGCTACTACCGTTCGACCTTCCTGAAGGAGATCCCCCGGCTCTACGCCGACCTCGAGGCCCAGGTCGGCGCCTCGGTGCCGGCGTTCTTCCGGATGGGCAACTGGATCGGCGGGGATCGCGACGGCAACCCGAACGTCACCGCCGCGACGCTGGTCACCGCGCTCACCCGCCACGGCGACGTGGCGTTGCGCCATTATCTCGACGAGGTCCATCACCTCGGCCGCGAGCTGTCGATGTCGGCGATGCTGGTCGCCCGCTCGGCCGAGCTCGAGGCGCTCGCCGAGGCCTCGCCCGACGTCAGCGCCCAGCGCCGCGACGAGCCCTATCGCCGCGCCCTGGTCGGCATGTATGCCCGGCTCGCCGCGACGCTGGAGAAGCTCACCGGCAATCACGTCGAGCGTCATGCCGTCGCCGCGGCCGCGCCCTACGGCGGACCGGCGGAATTCATCGCCGACCTGCGCGTCGTCGAGGAATCGCTGCGCCGCAACCACGGCGCCCCGATCGTCGCGATCCGCCTCGGACCGTTGATCCGGGCCGTCGAGGTCTTCGGCTTCCACCTCGCCACCACCGACCTGCGCCAGTCCTCCGACCAGCATGAACTGGTGGTCGCCGAGCTGCTCGCTCGCGCCCGGGTCGAGCCGGACTATCTCGCTCTCGACGAGAGTGCGCGCCGCGCCCTGCTGCTGCACGTGCTCGGCGATCCGCGGCCGTTGCGGGTGCCGAACGTCGACTATTCGGCGCTGGCGACCGGCGAGCTGGCGATCTTCGAGACGGCGCGGCGGCTGCGCGCCGACTTCGGCCCCGATGCCATCCGCCACTACATCATCAGCCACACCGAGGCGGTCAGCGACCTGCTCGAGGTCCTGGTGCTGCAGAAGGAATGCGGCCTGATGCGCGGCACGCTGGCGGTCGGCGACACCGCCACGGTCGATCTCGTGGTGGTGCCGCTGTTCGAGACCATCGACGATCTGCGCGCCGCCGATCCGATCATGCGCGCCTTCTACGACCTGCCCGGCATCGAGGCGATGATCCGCGCCTCGGGCGGCGAGCAGGACATCATGCTGGGCTACTCCGACAGCAACAAGGACGGCGGCTACTTCACCTCGACCTGGGAGCTCTACCGCGCCTCGACCGCGCTCGCCCGGCTGTTCCAGTCGAAGCCGGGCATCGCCATGCGTCTCTTCCACGGCCGTGGCGGCGCCGTCGGCCGCGGCGGCGGTCCGTCCTACGAGGCGATCGTCGCCCAGCCGCCCGGCACGGTGAAGGGCCAGATCCGCCTCACCGAGCAGGGCGAGGTGATCAACGCCAAATACGCCAACCCGGAGATCGGCCGGCGCAATCTCGAGACGCTGATGTCGGCGGCGCTGGAGGCGACCCTCTTGCAGCGCAGCGAGAAGGCGCCGCCGGAGTATCTCGCTCTCGCCGAACGGCTCTCCGAGGCGAGCCGCAAGGCCTATCGGGCGCTGGTCTACGAGACCCCGGGCTTCACCGACTACTTCTTCGCCGCCACGCCGATCGCCGAGATCGCTCAGCTCAACATCGGCTCACGCCCCGCCTCGCGCAAGGCGACGCAGCGCATCGAGGACCTGCGCGCCATTCCCTGGGGCTTCTCCTGGGGGCAGAGCCGGGTGACGTTGCCGGGTTGGTACGGCTTCGGCACCGCCATCGCCGCGGTGACGGCGGAGGCGAGCGAGGAGACCTGGGCGCTCTTGGCGCAGATGAACGCCGAATGGCCGTTCTTCCGCACCCTGATCTCCAACATGGACATGGTGCTGGCCAAGGCCGACCTCGGCGTCGCCCGGCGCTACGCCGATCTGGTGCCCGACCGGGCGCTCGCCGAGAGCGTCTTCGCCGCGATCGAGGACGAGTGGACCCGCACCGTCGAGGCGCTCGCCCGCATCACCGGCAACACCGAGAGACTCGCCGACAACCCGACGCTGGCCCGCTCGATCGCCCATCGCTTCGCCTACATCGCACCGCTCAACCATCTGCAGGTCGAGCTGATCCGGCGCTGGCGCAAGGGCCTGCGCGAGGACAAGACCCAGCGCGGCATCCTGATCACCATCAACGGCATCGCCGCCGGGCTGCGCAACACCGGCTGAGGGCGGCGTCAGCCGCCGTAGGTCTCCAGGAACGCTTCGACGGGCAGGCCGCGGAAGTCCGGCAGCGCCCGTCGCAGCGTCTCGTGGTCCCAATTCCACCAAGCGAGGCGCTCGATCCGTTCGCCGATCGCCTCGGGGAAGCGGCGGCGGATCGGCCGGGCCGGATTGCCGGCGACGATGGTCCAGGGGGCGACGTCCTTGGTCACCACCGCGCCTCCGGCGACCACCGCGCCGGTGCCGATCGAGCGGCCGGCGAGGACGATGGCGCCGTGACCGATCCACACGTCGTGGCCGATGGTCACCGCGTGGTCGCGCCGCCAGCGGAAGAAGGCGTGGTCGTCCTCCTCGCCGTCGAAATAGGCCGAGGCGCGATAGGTGAAGTGGGCCTGGGTGATCCGCTCCATCGGGTGGTTGCCCGGATTGATGCGGGTGTGCGCGGCGATCGAGCAGAACTTGCCGACGGTGGTCCAGATGATCTCGGCGTCCTGGACGACGTAGGAATAATCGCCGAAGACCGTTTCGGTGAGGCGCGAGCGGGCGCCAACCTCGGTGTAGCGACCGAAGGAACAGTCGGTGACGATCGCCGTCGGATCGATGGTGGGTTCGAGCGAGAGCTTCTTCACGGGGGGAGACCTCAGACGGCGAAGGGGACGCGTTCGAGAACGCGGAAGGGGGCGTCGCGCCGCTCCTGGCGGAAGACCGAGATCGCATCGACGGCGAGCGGGCGGGCGACGTCGTCGAGGAAGCCGGCGAGCCCGGCGCGCACCGTCTCGCGGCGCGCCTCGGGCAGCGCTCCGGTCAGCGTCATGTGGAAGCGGAAAGCCTCGAACACCCACGGGTAGCCCCAGCGGTCGACCGCGGCGATGTGGGCCGGATCGACGAGCGAGGCGATGCGGCGGGCGCGTTCGGCCTCCGTCAGCGGCGCGCGGAACGGCTCGAAGGCGACGAGGCAGTCGGCGGCGAGGCCGTCGAGGTCGGCGTTGCGGCTCTCCGGCGTCAGCGCCACGAAGTCCTTCAGGGTGCGGACCGCGAGGTCGGGGACGGCGAAGCCGTGGCGGGTGGCGGCGAAGCCGCGCGCCGCTTCGACCAGGAGGGCCTCGTCGGCGCCCTCGGCGAGTTCGAACGGGGCCTTCAGCGTGGCGTGGAAGCCGTAGCGGCGGGGCTCGGCCGTCACCTCGGCCCAGTCGTCGGCGTCGCAGGGCGGCAGGCTCGGAAACGGCAGGCCGGCGCCGGTCGCCGCGTCGCGGCCGATCACCCGCGAGGCGGCGCGCCACAGCGGCGTGTCGGGAGAGGGCGCGAGATAGATCGCGTAGCGCGGCTTCGCCATGGTCGTCCTGCCCTAGGAGGCGACGATCGCGGCGAGGAAGCCGGCGATCGCGGTGTCGAGTTCCCCGCCGTTGTCGATGGTGGTGTCGGCGGTCGGCCGGTCCCCGGGTTCGAAACGGCGGGCGAGTCGTTCGGGGCCGGCACCGTCGCTCGGTCGGGCCCGGGCGGCGATGCGGCGGGCCAGCACTTCGGACGGTGCCGTCACCTCGACGACGGTGACGTCGGGCCAGCGCCGACGCGCCTCACCGATCACCGTGCGCGAGACGTTGATCACCACCGTCGAGCCTCCCGCGAGATCGGCCTCGATCGTCGCCGGAATACCATAGAGATGGCCGTGCGCCTCCCAGGCGAGGGCGAAGCCGCCGCGCGCCGCGACCGTCCGGAAGCCGGCCTCGTCGGCGACGACGTTGTCTTCCGTCGCGCTCGCCGGGCGGGTCACCACCCGGCGGGGGAAGACGAAGCGCGGATCTTCGGCGAGCATCGCCCGCGCCGCTTCGATCAGCGTGTCCTTGCCGGCGCCCGACGGGCCGACCACCAGCACCAGCCGGCCGGGCAGCACCTCGGTGGTCGGCGCCGCGCCGTCGTGCGGCCGGGCGGTGTCGAGACGACCGTCCATCACGACACACGCCGGCCGAGGCGGAAGACCTCGCGCACCACCGGGTGGCCGTCGACCTGGCGGATGCGGACGAGATCGCCGCGCTTGTCGACGGCGATCTCGCCGCGATCGGTCATGCCGGTCGCCTCGGCCGGGTTCTTGGTGACGGTGCGGATGGCGCCGGGGAGGCCGCCGATCGCGGCGACGCCGGCGAGACCGAAGGCGCCCTCGATCAGGCTCACCGGCACGTAGTCGGAGGAGAGGATGTCGAGCACGCCGGCCTCGGCCAGCTCGATCGCCGAGACGTTGCCGGAGTGAGATCCGCCGCGCACCACGTTGGGCGCGCCCATCAGCACCGCGAGACCGGCCGCATGGCTCGCCGCGGCCGCCTCGACGGTGGTCGGGAACTCGGCGACGGCGACGCGGTCGGCGACCGATTCGGCGACGTGGTCGACGAGGGTGTCGTCGTGGCTGGCGAGCGCCACGCCGCGGGCGTGACCGATCTCGACCAGGGCGCGGCGATGGGCGAGGGCGTTGCGGTCGTGCAGCGCCTTGCGGCCGGCGAAGAAGGCATCGAGATCGGCTTCGCTCATGCCCTTCTTCTTGCCGCGGTAGTAGTCGCGCAGCTTCTCCTCGTTGCGGAACTGGCGCTGGCCGGGCGTGTGGTCCATCAGCGACAGGAGACGGACGTCGAAGCGCTCGAGGTAGTCGCGCGTCTGGTCGAGGACGTCGTCGGAACAGATCTCGCAGCGCAGATGGGTGTGGTGGTCGACGCGCAAGAGACCGGTGGTCTTGGCCCGCTCGATGGCGTCGCCCAGCGCGAAGAGCCGTGCGCCGAGCGAGACGCTGTCGCCGTCGGAGCCGGCGCGCAGGCTGTCGAAGACGGTGGTGATCCCGGCCGCCGCGATCTGCGCGTCATAGGCGAAGACCGCCGAGAACGGTTCCCAGAACACCTTGGGGCGCGGCGAGTAGTGCGGCTCGAGATGGTCGGTGTGCAGTTCGACGAGGCCGGGGACGAGGAGGTCGTCGCCCCAGTCCTCGGCGACCGGCAGGATCCGATCGACCTCGACGGCGACGATCACGCCGTTCTCGATCACCACCGTGCCGGGGACGACGCGGTCGGCGAGGACGATGCGTCGCGACGAGACGACGAGCGAACCGACCGCTTCGGGCGGCGTCGCGGCGATGGATTTGGTTTCGATGAGGCTCATGGTGTCTCGTGCTCTTCGAGGGGGCGTCGATCGAGAGATCCCGGACGTCGGATACCGCCGTCACGCGACGGACGTGTGACCGGGCTGGTCAGGCGGCGGCGCGTCCGGCGGTGGCGAAGCCGCCGACGTCGACGATCCGGGTCGCGACCCGGTCGCGCACATCGCCATCGTGGAAGATGCCGAGCAGCGCAGTGCCGGCCGCCTTCTTGGCCTCGATCAGCTCGACCACGGCGGCGCGATTGGCGGCGTCGAGCGAGGCGGTCGGTTCGTCGAGGAGGAGGAGGCGGACGTCGGCGATCAGGCCGCGGGCGATGTTGACCCGCTGCTGCTCGCCGCCGGAGAAGGTCGCGGGCGGCAGCGACCACAGCCGCTCGGGGACGTTGAGCCGGGTGAGCAGCGCTTCGGCGCGGGCGCGGGCTTCGGCCGGGTCGAGCCCTTGCGCCAGCGCCGGCTCCATCACCACGTCGAGTGTGGCGACGCGGGGGACGACGCGGAGGAACTGGCTGACGTAGCCCATGGTCGAGCGGCGCAGCGCCAGCACCTCGCGCGGTTCGGCGGTGGCGACATCGACGTCGCCGACCACGATGCGGCCGCGATCGACGCCGTAGTTGCCCCAGACCATCTTGAGGATCGACGACTTGCCTGCCCCCGACGGCCCGCCGAGGACGACGCATTCGCCGGCCCGGACCTCGAAGGCGACATGGTCGACCACCGGGATCGACAGCCCGCCGCGCAGGTGCATGGTGAAGCTCTTGGCGACGTCCTCCACCCGGAGGATCGGATCGATGGGGGTCATGTCCGGCCTCACGGTTGCAGGATCGAGGAGACGAGGAGCTGGGTGTAGGCCTCGCGCGGATCGTCGAGGACGCGGTCGGTGAGCCCCGCCTCGATCACCCGGCCCTGGCGCATCACCATGATCCGGTCGGAGAGGAGCCGCGCCACGGCGAGGTCGTGGGTGACGACGATCACCGCCAGCCCCATGTCGGCGACGAGCCGGCGCAAGAGGTCGAGCAGGCGCGCCTGCACCGAGACGTCGAGCCCGCCGGTCGGCTCGTCCATGAAGACGAGGCGCGGCGCGGTGACGAGGTTGCGGGCGATCTGCAGACGCTGACGCATGCCGCCGGAATAGGCCGTCGGCTTCTCGTCGATGCGGCCCACGTCGATCTCGACCCGCTCCAGCCAGTCCTCGGCCTTCGCCCGGATGTCGCCGTAGTGCCGTGCGCCCACCGCCATCAGCCGCTCGCCGACGTTGCCGCCGGCCGAGACGCCCATGCGCAGGCCCTTGGCCGCGTCCTGATGGACGAAGCCCCAGTCGGTGCGGAAGAGATGGCGCCGCTCGGCCTCGCCGAGCGAGACGAGATCGCGGATCGACCCGTCGCGCATCCGGTAGGCGACCGAGCCGGATGTCGGCGTCAGCTGACCGGACAAGAGCGACAACAGCGTCGACTTGCCGGAGCCGGATTCGCCGACGATCGCCAGCACCTCGCCCTCGCGGATGTCGAAGCCGACGTCGCGGCAGCCGAGCCGGTCGCCGTACCACTTGGTGAGGCCGCTGGCCTCGAGCAGGGGAGCGGTCACGGGCGGGTCTCCTTGAGCATGTCGCCGAGGAGCGCGCCGCGATGGCCCTCCTCGCGGCGGGTCTCGCAATGGTCGGTGTCGGAGCAGACGAACATCCGCCCGCCCTCGTCGTCGATCACCACCTCGTCGAGGTAGGCATCGGTCGCCCCGCACAGCGCGCAGGGCGCCTCGAACTTGGTGCGCTCGAAGGGATGATCTTCGAAGTCGAGGCTCTCGACCTGCGTGAACGGCGGCAGGGCGTAGATCCGCTTCTCGCGTCCGGCGCCGAAGAGCTGGAGCGCCGGGTTCATGTGCATCTTCGGATTGTCGAACTTCGGGATCGGCGAGGGATCCATCACGTAGCGCCCCTCGACCTTCACCGGATAGGCGTAGGTCTTGGCGATGTGGCCGTGGGTGGCGATGTCCTCGTAGAGCTTGACGTGCATCAGCCCGTAGTCGGCGAGCGCATGCATCACCCGCGTCTCGGTCTCGCGCGGCTCGAGGAAGCGTAAGGGTTCCGGGATCGGCACCTGATAGACCAGCGTCTGCCCGGCCTTCAGCGGCTCCTCGGGGATGCGGTGGCGGGTCTGGATGACGCTCGCTTGCGCCGTCCGGGTGGTCACCGCGACGCCGGCGGTCTTCTGGAAGAAGGCGCGGATCGAGACGGCGTTGGTGGTGTCGTCGGCGCCCTGGTCGATGACCTTGAGCACGTCGGCCGGCCCGAGGATCGCCGCCGTCACCTGGATGCCGCCGGTGCCCCAGCCGTAGGGCATCGGCATGTCGCGCGCCGCGAAGGGCACCTGATGGCCGGGGATCGCCACCGCCTTGAAGAGGGCGCGGCGGATCATCCGCTTGGTCTGCTCGTCGAGATAGGCGAAGGCATAGCCCTCCGCCGGCTTGATCGGCGCGGTCATTGGGCGGCCTCCTGGTAGGTGTCGCCGCTCTCCGCCTCGCGCGCCGCGCGGGCGGCGGCATGCTCGCGCCGCATCTCGCGGACGAGGGCGAGTTCGGCCTGGAAGTCGACGTAGTGCGGCAGCTTCAGATGCTCGACGAAGCCGGTCGCCTGGACGTTGTCGGCGTGGGAGAGGACGAATTCCTGGTCCTGCGCCGGATGTTCCGTTTCGCCGCCGAGTTCCTCGGTCCTGAGCGCCCGGTCGACCAGCGCCATCGCCATCACCTTGCGTTCGACCTGGCCGAAGGCGAGGCCGTAGCCGCGGGTGAAGCTCGGCTCGATCTCGGCCGAGCCGGCGAACTGGTTGATCATCTGGCATTCGGAGAGGGTGACCGCGCCGAGCGGCACGGCGAAGCCGAGCTCCGGCACTTCGAACTCGACCTCGACTTCGCCGATGCGGATCTCGCCGGCGAAGGGATGGGTCGAGCCGTAGCCGCGCTGGGTCGAATAGCCGAGCGCCAGGAGGAAGCCCTCGTCGCCGCGGGCGAGTTGCTGCAGGCGCAGGTCGCGCGAGGCGGGGACGCGCAGTGGCGCCCGGGTGAGGTCGCCCGGCTCGACGCCGTCGTCGGAGGCGGGTTCGGCCTCGATCAGGCCCTCGCCGTCGAGGAGGTCGGTGACCCGCGGCATCGCCGCCGCCGCGCTCGTCGCGTCGCGCTCGGCCAGCGGCGTGTCGCCGTCGGCCATCAGCGCGAAGTCGATCAGGCGGTGGGTGTAGTCGAAGGTCGGCCCCAGGATCTGCCCGCCGGGCAGGTCCTTGTAGGTCGCCGAGATGCGCCGCTCGACGGCCATCGCGGCGGTATCGACCGGCACCGAATAGCCGAAGCGCGGCAGCGTCGTGCGATAGGCGCGCACCAGGAAGGCCGCCTCGATCAGATCGCCGCGCGCCTGCTTGATCGCCAGCGCCGCCAGATCGCGGTCGAAGAGCGAGCCCTCGTTCATCACCCGATCGACCGCGAGCGACAGCTGTTCGCGGATCTGGTCCGCCGCCACCTCCGGCACCGCCCGATCGCCGCGCCGGCGATGGGCGAGCAGCCGATGCGCCGCGCGGATCGCCTTCTCGCCGCCCTTCACCGAGACGTACATGATCAGATCTCCTCGAGGCGGGTGGTGCGCGGCAGGCCCATCACCGAGGCCGGACCGGCGAGGATCAGGTCGACGCCGCGCGGGAAGAGCGCGCGGTTGGCAGCGAGCCGGAGGGCGAGATCGGCCGGCGCCCCGGCGATCGTCACCTCGCGGGCGCCGTCGATGCCGGGGCCGGCGAGGCGGAAGCGCCGGCCGGTGTCGAACCCGGCGACCTGGAGGACCAGCGTCGCCGAGGTCGAGGGATCGACGTCGGTGCCGAGGGCGAAGTCGGCGAAGTCCGGGCAGTCCGCCGCCGTCCCGATCACCGCGAAGGCGGCACGGGCCGGATCGGTGACCGCCGGGGCGCCGGTGTGGAAGGCGAGCCAGGCCTCGATCTCCGGGGTGCGCAGGGCCGCGTCGCGCCACACCGCCGTCTCGAAGTCGGCGAGGGTCGCGATCACCGCCGCGGCGACCGGCGAGAGCGGCGCCGGGGCTTCGGTGAGGCCGCCGACGGGGCGTTCGGTTCCCGGCTCGGCGAGCGCATCGAGCACGGCGCGGAAGGTCGCCTGCGATTGGAACACCGGATCGTGGAAACCCGGGGCGATCGTGGCGGCGAGAGCGGTCGGGGAGGGGGCCATCAATCGTCTCCGCGCACCAGGGTGAAGAAGTCGACGCGGGTCGCCGCGACTTCCGCGGTGCGCCGCGTCTCGTCGCGGGCGATGCGGGCGGCGAGCGGCGCCAGGATCTCGCGCTCCAGGCGCTCGCGGGCGGTGCCCTCGACCCACAGCGCGTCGAGGAGGGCGGCGTCGCGGGCCTTCGCCCGATCGCGGCCGAGCACGTGGCCGAAGCCGGTCGCTCCGGACGGGAGGCGGACCGCGGCGCGGGCGACCGTCGCTTCGCCGAGGTTGAACGGCGCGCCGGAGCCGCCGATGCGGCCGCGCAGCATGACTAGCCCGACTTCGGGCGCGCGCAGGTCGACGACGCCGGCCGGGGCGAGGTCGCGCACGGCGCGCAGTTCGTAGGGCGTCGCCTTCGCCGCCAGCGCCATCACCGCGCGACGGGCGGCGGCGCCGGCCTCGGCGATCGGGGACGTCGTCTCGATCGGAGCCATGGTTCCTCCAGGGGATGCGATCGTTCGCGGGTCGACCCGGAAGTCCGGGATCCGACCCTTCATGAAATGTATATAGATCTAGACGATTATACTTTTATGACGGCGTCGTGGCATGATCCATGGACGAGATCGGCGACGGGCCGGTGACGGGGAGAGGTCGATGTTGGCGCGCGGCAAGGGCATCGCCATGTGGCGGCAGGTGGCGGAGATCCTGGAGGCCGGCATGGCCGACGGCACCTGGGGCCAGGGCGCCCGCCTGCCGACGGAAGCCGAGCTGGCGCTGCGCTTCGGCGTCAATCGCCACACCGTGCGTCAGGCGCTGCGGGATCTTTCCGAGCGCGGCCTCGTCCGGGCGCAGCAGGGCTCCGGCACCTATGTCGAGCGGGCGCCGCTCACCTATCCGATCGGCACCCGCACCCGCTTTTCCGACATCGTCGTCGCCCAGGCGCGGGAGCCCTCGGGGGACCTCCTCGTCGAGACGCTGGAGCCGGCCTCGCCGCTGATCGCCGAGGCGTTGCGCCTCGCGGCCGGCACGCCGGTGATTCGGCTGGAGACGACGCGCCGCGCCGACGGCGTGCCGATCTCTTGGGGCGTCTCGGCGTTTCCGGCGGAGCGCTTCCCCGACATCGCCCGGGTCTATCGCGAGACGGCGTCCTTCACCGCCGCCTTCCGCGCGGCGCATGTCGTCGACTACGTCCGCGCCGAGACTCGCATCGGCGCCCGCATCGCCGACGCGATCGACGCCGAACGGCTGGAGATCGCCCTGGGTCGCCCGGTGATCGAGATCGACTGCGTCAACGCCGACCTCGACGGCCGCCCGATCCAATGGGCGCGGGCGCGGTTCGCCGGCGATCGGGTGCGGGTGACGGTGGGGTGATCAGGTCTCGATGCGCCGTTCGCCGATGACGGCGAAGCGGATGCGGGCGGAAATCTGGTCGATGATCGCCACGGCGACGAGGATCATCAGCACCAGGAGCGACACCTGCTGCCATTCGAGGGTGCGGATCGCCTCGGTCAGGTACATGCCGATGCCGCCGGCGCCGACGATGCCGATGATGGTGGCGGAGCGGGTGTTGCTCTCGAAGTAATAGAGCACCTGACCGGCGATCACCGGCAGGATCTGCGGCAGGATGGCGAAGCGGATCTCGGCGAGGCGCGAGCCGCCGGTCGAGGCGACGCCCTCGATCGGCTTGCGATCGACCGCTTCGATGGCTTCCGAGAACAGCTTGCCGAAGGCGCCGAAGTCCGAGCTCATGATGGCGAGGATGCCGGCGAAGGGGCCGAGGCCGACGACGTTGATCCAGATCAGCGCCCAGATCAGGGTGTCGACGCCGCGGATGGTGTCGAGGCCGCGCCGGGTGAGGAAGTGCAGGACGCGCTGCGTCATGACGTTCTTCGCCGCCAGGAAGCCGAAGGGGAAGGCGAGCAGCGCCGCCGTCAGGGTGCCGATCAGCGAGATCGCCACCGTCTCGCCGAGCGAGTCGAGGAAGAGCCAGAACCGCGTCGTGGTGCCGGCCGAGGGCGGCACCATCAGGGTGATGAAGTGGGCGAGTTGGCCGAGGCCGGAGCCGACGCGGGCGAAGGAGAAGTCGAGCCGCCACAGGGCGAAGACGAAGAGGCCAATCAGCCCGGCGATCACCGCGACGGTGGCCACGCGGGTCCGCAGCGAACCGGCGAAGATCTCGGGATGGCGCTTCTCGAGTTCGGGGCGATTCTCGCGCGCCATCGGACCGAGGGCGGCGCGGACCCTGCGGGTGGTCGACATCGGGCCGCCGGGATCGCCCGACATCTGGACGAGGACGCTCATGCCCGGGACTCCGTGTCGGTGAAGCGGTGGCGCAGGCGCTCGGTCAGGAGGTCGATCACCATCACGGTGAGGATGATCAGCACCAGGATCGCCGAGACGTCGGCGTAATAGAACTTGCGGATCGCCTCGATCAGGTCCTGGCCGATGCCGCCGGCGCCGACGAAGCCCATCACCGAGGCGCCGCGCACGTTGATCTCGAAGCGCAGCAGCGTGTAGCTGACGAAATTCGGCAGGACTTGCGGCACGGCGGCGAAGCGCACCGTCTGCCACCACGAGCCGCCGGCGGCGGTGGTGCCCTCGACCGGCTTCATGTCGATGTTCTCGACCACTTCGGCGAATTGCTTGCCGAGTGCGCCGGTGGTGTGGATCGCCAACGCCAGCACGCCGGGAAGAGCGCCGAGGCCGAAGGCGATGACGAAGATCAGCGCGAACACCAGTTCCGGCACGGTGCGGCAGAACTCGAGGAAGCGCTTGACGCCGCCGCGGAGCCACGGGCTGCGGCCGAGATTGCGGGCCGCCATGAACGACAGGACGAAGCCGCCGATCGCGCCGAGGACGGTGCCGGCATAGGCGATCAGCAGCGTCTCGAGGATCAGCTTGGCCCAGTGCGACAGGCCCCACATCCATTCGCCCGGCGCCACGAACACCGGGCGGCCGACGTGGTCGCCGTTGTCGAAGGTGAAGATGCGGCCGACGTAGTCGGAGACGGTGCCGATGCGGCGGACCATCTTGACGAGGTCGACCTCGGCGAACCAGCCGGCGAGGATCACCAGGACGACGAGCCCGGCGACGCCGGCGAAGGTCTTCAGGCGCGCGGCGCGCATCGACCGGGCGTAGGCCTCGGCGAGGGGGCGCAGACGGTCGTCGGGGAGACGGGGCAGCGTCGTCGGCATGGGGCACGGACAATCGTTCGGGCCGGCGGAGCCGGTGAGCGGGGCGCGCGGAAGGCCCGCCGACGGGTCGCGTCGGCGGGCGTTCTCGATCGGCGATCAGGACGCCTTCTTCTTGCGCAGCTCGTCGACGAACTTGTTCAGCTCCATCACCGGCTTGTAGGCGTCGTGGGTGACCGGCTGCCACGGCTTCTGCTTGCCGTCGGTCATCTTCTTGAAGGCCTCGGGCTCCTTGACCGGGAAGGCGAGGAGGGCGGTCGAGATCGCCTTCTTCAGGTCGTCCGGCAGGTCGGACATCATGGCGATCGGCGAGTTCACGATCTGCTCGGACTTGAAGATGATCCGATAGTCCTCGTACTTGGCCATGCCCTTGCGCTCCATGCGCTTCAGCATCGACTCGTTCTCGTCGTTCCACCAGTTGGCGGCGACGTCGACGGTGCCCTGGCCGAGCGCGATGACGGCGTTCTCGTGGGAGCCGGTGTAGACGACCTTGCCGAAGAAGCTCTCCGGCTCGATGCCCATCTTGGCCAGCGAGAAGCGCGGCACGTTGTTGCCCGAGGTCGAGTTCGGGTCGACGAGGCCGAGGTTCTTGCCCTTGAGGTCCTCGATCTTCTGATAGGGGCTGTCCTTCTTCACGTAGAAGACGGAGTAGTAGCCCTTGGTGCCGTCCTCGTTCACCTCGATGGCGATCGGCTCGATCTTGGCGCCGACCATGACGGCGCGGGCGTAGGAGGCCGGGCCGTAGTAACCGATGTGGATCTGACCGGCGCGCTGGCCCTCGATCACCGCGGCGTAGTCCTGGGCGATGCGGAGCGTCACCTTGGTGCCGATCTCCTTGGAGAGGAAGTCCATCAGCGGGCCGTAGCGGTCCATGGTGCCGGAGGCGTTCTCGTCGGGGATCTTGCCGAAGACGATTTCGGGGTACTGGGCCTTCCAATCGGCGGCGACGGCGCCGGTGGCGGAGAGCGCGACGGCGCCGGCGACGAGGCCGAGCACGGAACGACGGTCGATCATGGGGATTGCTCCTCTCGAGAGTGTCCGAGCGGCGGCCTGCCGCGCGGGACGGATGGGGGCGAAGGGTGGGGTGGGCCTCACACCGGCTCGCGGACGTGGGCGGCGTCCCAGGCGGCGCGGATCTCGTCGGGGGTCGGATCGCCGGCCGCCGGGATCTCGACGACGTCGGCCGCCTCGAGCCCGTAGAGATCGCGCACCACCGTGTCGGTGAGGTCGCGCGGCGTGCCGTCGAAGACGATCCTGCCGGCCTTCATGCCGATCAGCCGGTCGCAGTAGCGTTTGGCCAGATCGATCGAATGGAGATTGGTCAGCACGGTGATGCCGAAGTCGCGGTTCACCCGGAGCAGCGCGTCCATCACCACCTTGGTGTTGCGCGGGTCGAGCGAGGCGATCGGCTCGTCGGCGAGGATGACGCGGGGTTCCTGGACGAGCGCCCGGGCGATGGCGACGCGCTGTTGCTGGCCGCCGGAGAGCGAGCCGGCGCGATTGGCGGCGAGACCGGCGATGTCGAAGAGCTCGAGGGCGGAGAGGGCGATCGCCTTGTCGTCGGCCGACCACAGGCGCAGCAGCGAACGCCATTCGGCGACGTGATCGAGACGGCCCATCAGCACGTTGGTCAGCACGTCGAGCCGGTCGACGAGGGCGAACTGCTGGAACACCATGGCGCAGTCGCGTCGCCAATGGCGCAGCGAAGGGCCCTTCAGCGCGGTGATGTCGCGGCTCTCGAAGACGATGCGGCCCTCGCTCGGCTCGACGAGGCGGTCGATCATCCTGAGCAGGGTCGACTTGCCGGCGCCGGAGCGGCCGATGACGCCGACCATCTGGCCGGCGGGGATCTCGAGATCGACGGCGTCGACCGCCACGAAATCCCCGAATCGTCGCGTCAGTCGTTCGAGCGTGAGCATGCGGGTCTCCCTTTCGGCGCGCGGACGCGCCGATCGGCCGGTCGGGCCGGCGGTCCCTCGGGTTCGATGGGATCGGCTTAGGGGGTCCCCACTACGGTTTCGTGACGGGTCGACGTCGTTGCGATGACGGTCGGGGTTCGTCCCCCGGAGACGGCCCGGGGCGCGCAGAGACGCCGACGCCCGCCGCCGCGCGAAGCGGAGACGGGCGTCGGGAGGTCGGGGCGGGCGATCGTCGGCGGTGGCGATCGCCGCGCCGCGGTCAACGGAAGGCGCTCGGAAGCCAGAGCGACACGGCCGGGATGTAGGTCACCAGCATCAGCACCGCGAAGGCGGCGAAGTAGAAGGGCCAGATGGTCCTGACCGCCTGCATGATCGGGATCTTGGCGATGGCGCAGGTGACGAACAGCACGGAGCCGACCGGCGGGGTGCAGAGGCCGATGCCGAGATTGAGGATCAGGATGGTGCCGAACTGCACCGGGTCCATGCCGAAGGCGTCGACCA
>ERZ1645187.494-NODE-494-length-38812-cov-15.894419_pt1 | contig 38812 bp, 37 predicted proteins | sample MGYA00575352_ERZ1645187 | MGnify/ENA primary metagenome ERZ1645187 (study PRJEB40837, sample SAMN11349314) | freshwater sediment metagenome | isolation source: river sediment | host: Sediment | place: India: Wazaribad , New Delhi | collected 2017-02-21 ... | reverse complement strand
ATCAGTCTGGCAAGAATTGATTTTACAAAGACAGATTTTTCCGGGACCGGTCTGTGGAAATACAATATCGCCTACGAATATTTGTCTTATTGTGAATCCGGAGATTGCTGGGGAGGCAGCCCCGGAAGCCCGCCCCCTGATGAAGTGAATACCTGGGTGGAGGGAATCGGGCTGTTTTATTATCATTGGGGGTCTCCTTTTACATCATTAGCCGAAACCTACAGAACCTATGTGGTTTACTTAAAAAAATCTGGTCTGAGTTGGGGAACAGAAGTGTATGTCGGGCAGGATGAGATGGCATTGAATCAATTACAATTAAAAGTCTTTCCAAACCCAACGACAACAAAGCTCCGGTTTGAAAATAGTCTGTCTCCCGGTGGAAGGCTGCTTATCTATGACATAAACGGAAAATGTATCAAATCTGTCAGCATCGAAGCTGAAACTGCTGAGGTTGATGTACAAGACCTGAAGCCCGGATTGTATCATTTGCAGCTTGTTAACCAAAACAGAGCGCAAACATGCAAGTTCAGTAAGCAATAGATGAATTTCAGGCATGTTGCCGGTATAACATTGACACATTGTTTGCGGAATTTTTTAACGAATACGGCAGGCCTGTTTCAAGCGAAAACGGATTGATCAGGTTATATCATCTGTGTATTTAAGGAAAATCATTTGTTTGTGCACTGGAAAACAAAAAATTATAAACAAATAGATGTTGGTAAATTTGTTGAATTGAAAAAATGTTTCTATTTTTGCACCCCGTTTTGGAAAAAGAAGGAACTAAAACGAAAGAAGCAATTTATAAGTCAATGAATACACTGAGTTACAAGACAATCAGCGTCAACAAAGAAAACGCTGACAAAAAGTGGATGGTAATAGATGCCGAAGGGCTCGTATTAGGCAGGTTGGCCTCAACCATTGCCCAGGTACTGCGCGGTAAGCACAAACCTTCCTACACTCCCCACAGTGATTGTGGTGATAATGTGATTGTGATCAACGCTGAAAAGGTCGCACTCACAGGAAACAAAATGGAGACAAAATATTATGTTCGCCACACAGGATATCCGGGCGGACAGAGAATTCGTCCCATTAAGGAACAACTGAAACGCAAACCCATTGCCGTTGTTGAACATGCTGTGAAAGGTATGCTGCCAAAAACCAAGTTGGGTGCAGAGTTGTTTCGCAATCTTTATGTTTATGCCGGTCCAAGCCATAAGCATGAAGCACAGCAACCTACTGAATTAACCTTAAATACAATTAAATAATTATCATGGAAGTAATCAACGCCTTAGGCAGGAGGAAAACGGCTGTTGCACGCGTTTATCTCAAAAGCGGAAATGGCAGCATCGTGGTAAATAAAAGAGATTTCAGGGAATACTTCCCAACAGGAATCCTGCAGTTTGTTGTTGAGCAACCACTGGCACTCACCGGTAATGTCGGCACTTACGACATCAAAGTGAACCTTGCCGGCGGTGGTATCAACGGTCAAGCTGAAGCGCTCAGCCTTGCTATCAGCCGCGCCCTGATCGAAATCAACCCCGAGTTTCGTCCTGTTCTTAAAGCTAAAGGCCTCCTGCGCCGCGACCCACGTATGGTTGAACGCAAGAAACCAGGTCAACCCAAAGCACGTAAGAAGTTCCAATTCAGCAAACGTTAGTCTTTTGGGGCAAACGATTTTGTTTAGTATCCAAATTGCTGAGATGTCTTCCCAGACCTACCCAGCAATTGTGTTCGTGAATGTAAACATTTTTTAATCAATTATTTATGTCAAGAGTATCTTTCGAAGAATTATTGGATGCAGGTGTACATTTCGGTCACTTGCGCAGAAAATGGAATCCAAACATGGCGCCTTATATCTTTATGGAGCGCAATGGTATCCATATTATTGACTTATACAAAACACAAGCTAAAATTGAAGAAGCTGCCAATGCGCTGCGTCAATTAGCCCGCTCAGGTAAAAAAGTTTTGTTTGTTGCCACAAAGAAACAAGCAAAAAGCATTGTTGCCGAGGAAGTTGCAAAGGTTGGAATGCCTTACGTAACTGAACGCTGGCCCGGTGGTATGCTCACCAACTTTGCAACCATTCGTAAAGCTGTTCGTAAGATGACGAACATTGATAAACTGATGGTTAGCGATTCATACCAGAACCTCTCAAAAAGAGAGCGTCTGCAAATTCAACGCGAACGCGAAAAATTGGAAAAAAACCTTGGTAGTATCGCCGACCTGAGCCGCCTTCCTTCAGCGCTCTTCGTTGTTGACGTTATCAAAGAACATATCGCTGTTGCCGAAGCACGTAAACTCAACATCCCTACTTTCGCCATCTGCGATACCAATTCCAATCCAAATATCATTGATTTCCCAATTCCGGGTAATGACGATGCCAGCAAATCTATTGCGTTGATCGTTAGAACAATGGCTGAGGCTATCGAAGAAGGATTGAATGAAAGAAAGTTGGCCAAAGATAAAGGTCAGGAAGACGGTGATGCTGATGGTGATGACTTTAATGATGACAATGATAAGTCATTCGACGTGGAAGATGAAGACGGCAAAGGTGAAGGCAAAAAAGCACCTGCTGACGATGCTCGCGGCAAAAGACCACGCAGACCTGCTACCAGAAAGTAAAAGAAACTAAAAGATTTTATATCCTATGAATATTACCGCAGCCCAAGTTAATGATCTGAGAAAGCTCACCGGAGCCGGAATGATGGATTGCAAAAAAGCCCTCGTCGAAAGCGAAGGCGATATGGAAAAAGCTGTTGACTATCTGCGCAAAAAAGGCCAGAAAGTTGCCGCAAAACGCGCCGACCGCGAAGCTACTGAAGGTGTTATCATTGCCAAAACCAGCGCTGATGCACAATATGCTGCCGTGATTATGGTGAATTGCGAAACTGACTTTGTTGCTAAAAATGAAGATTTTGTAAAGTATGCCCACAGCATTCTTGATCTTGCCGTAGCTAACAAAGTGCAAACTGTTGACGAGCTGAAACAGCTTGAACTCAATGGTCGCAAAGTTGAAGAAACTATCACCGATCAGACCGGAGTTATTGGCGAGAAAATTGACCTTGGTGCCTTTTTTAAAGTTGAATCAGCCATCACAGCAGCTTATATTCATCCTGGCAACCGTATCTCAACAATCGTTGGTCTCAACAAAGCTGATGCACCAAACGCAGCACAGATAGGTCGTGAACTTGCAATGCAGGTTGCTGCCATGGATCCCGTTGCAGTGGATGAAGCTGATGTTCCGCAGGATGTTATCCAGCGCGAAATCGAAATTGGCATGGTGCAAGCCCGCAACGAAGGAAAAGCAGAAGATATGCTGGAAAAAATCGCCCGTGGAAAACTCAATAAATTCTACCGCGAAAGCACCTTGTTGAACCAGGATTTTATTCGTGAGAATAAGAAAACTGTAAAACAATATCTTGCCGAATCCGACAAAAATCTGACAGTTGTTGCCTTTAAGCGTGTTGCTTTGGGATAATCAATTGATACATACAATAAAAAAAGGAGCTTTTGGCTCCTTTTTTTATTTCCCCCCTAAATAGAAACAAGCTGATTGCTTCAGCTCAAAAAGCATTATTGTGATAACAGCGATTTCACTATTGACGCAACAAGTTGATTATCGGCTTTCCCGGAAATTTTTGCTGAAACAATTCCCATCACTTTGCCCATATCTCTCATTCCGCTTGCTGAGGTTGCTGCAATTGCTTCCTGCACAATTTGTTTTATCTCATCCTCTGCCATTTGTTTAGGCAGATATGCTTCGATGATTGCTGCCTGAAAGCTTTCTTCTTCAGCTAGATCGGGGCGCTGCTGACCAGCATAGATTTCGGCAGCCTCACGACGCTGTTTTACTAATTTTTGGAGCAGCTTCAATTCAACGCTCTCAGGAATGATCCCGCTTGAAACGTCTTTGCCGGTTTTCTCAAGCAGCAATGCCGCTTTGATTGCCCGCAAGGCGTTGAGCTTGCGCGAATCTTTTGCAAGCATTGCCTGCTTGATATCATTGTTAATCGTAAATTCCAATTCCATATTACACTGGGGGTTTAGTCAACATTATCGTGTAAAAAAGGATTGTCTAACCTCAGACCGGGGCGACCTGGTGTTGGGTCAATGCTGTAACGCGAAACCTCCTGCTGCGACATTTCCTGTTTAACATCAGTACCTTTGCGCATATAAGCCGGTGTACGTTCGAGTTCTTCAATTCCCTGATCGGTTTTTATTTTCAGACTCATGGCTTTCAGTCTGTTTTGCCTTTCAAGGCTGCGACGTTCCATCTCGGCACGTTCGGCATCTTCATCATGGTATGAAAGCTCTGAAATAGTTTTTTTGATGATCTCGGTTTTGGCCTCAACCACCGGCTCAACAATTTCAAAGATAATTTCATGGGTCTCAACGCTGGTTTCCTGAATATATAATTCCTCAGCCACTTCTGCCGTTTCCTGCTCAAGCAGCGGTTCGAAGGTTTCGGTCTTTGTTTCTTCTACTGTTTCGAAAAGCTGATGAACAACTTGCGAAGGCGATTGTGATGCATGGTGCGCAAAATCTATCCTGGTTTGCTCGATAGTGGATTCGGTTTTTTCCTCGCTTCCAAGGCTGAAAACTTTTACAGGATTATTGGAACGCATTGACTGGAAGCCTGTTGCTTCTTCTTTTCTGTCGCCATACAACGGGTTTACTTTTACATTTGAGGATGCTGTGTTGTTATAAAACAATTCATCAATCTCAAAACCTGTTGCAATCACTGTAATGGCGATGCTGTTTTCAAGGCTCTTGTCAACACCGTTACCCCAGATAACCTCGGCAGTGTTTCCGCAAATATGCTGGATATAGTCCGTAATTTCGTGTACCTCATCCAACGAGATTTCATCTTCGCCGGAGGTGATATAAAGCAGAATATTTTTTGCTCCGGATATGTTTGAATCGTTCAGCAATGGCGATCTCATCGCTTCTTCGATGGCTCTTATTGCACGGTTTTCGCCGGCAGCAACAGCAGAACCCATGATGGCTTTTCCGCTGTTTTTCATCACTGTCTTCACATCTTCAAAGTCAACGTTGATGTAGCCGGTCACGGTGATAATTTCTGCAATTCCTTTGGAGGCGGTTGTTAAAACATCGTCAGCTTTTTTGAAAGCCTCGGTAAGACGCATATTTCCATATTCTTCGCGGAGCTTATCATTGCTTATAATGAGAAGCGTATCAACATGTTTTCTCAATTCATCAATGCCTTCGATAGCTTGCTGCCTGCGTTTTTTTCCTTCAAAGCTGAAAGGCAAGGTAACGATACCAACGGTTAAAATGTCGAGATCTCTGGCAATCTTGGCCACAACAGGGGCTGCACCGGTGCCTGTTCCACCGCCCATACCTGCAGTAATAAAGAGCATCTTTGTATGTGGCTCAAGTAAGTCTTTTATTTCATCGCTGGTTTCGATGGCGGCTTCGCGGCCAACAGCAGGGATGTTGCCCGCACCCAGTTGTCTTTTTCCGAGGTGAATTTTATTTGGTACCGGACTTGTATCGAGGGCCTGCGAGTCTGTATTGCACAATACAAAATCCACACCCTTGATTCCTTGGTGGTACATATGTGTTACAGCATTGCTTCCGCCTCCTCCAACACCTATTACTTTGATGATATTTGACTGATCCTTAGGATGTTCAAACTTTAGCATTTCGGTCATAATTCTGGGTTTTAAAATTAAGTTCTTGTTTTTATCTAATTACCTTATATTAATTTTTTTTTTAACAATTTGCGGTTGATAACCTTTATTCTATCAGATCGCGATCGAACAAACGGATGATTTTATCAAGATAGCTTTGTCGTCTTTTTTCTTTAATCTCTTCTGAATGAATGGGTTCTATTTTTACTTTTTTATCACTTCGGCCTTCGGTATCTTCCTTGATCTGTTCCATTTCCAGCTCAAAATCGTAGCGTTTGATGCCTTCGATCACAAGTCCGATACCAGTTGCATACATCGGGCTTGCCAATTCGTCGGGTGTTCCTTTGGCAAGATGTTCGTTTGGATAGCCAATTCTAACCTCCATGCCCGTGAGGAATGACGAAAGCTGATCAATATGTTTCATCAATGCGCCGCCGCCGGTGAGAACAATGCCGGCAATGAGTTTTCTTTCAAGACCTGAATTCTTGATTTCATAGTAAACATGCTCAATTATTTCTTCCATTCGTGCCTGAATGATTGAAGCGAGATTGCGGAACGAGATTTCCTTGGCAGGTCTTCCCCTTATTCCCGGTATTGAGACTACTTCATCATCGCGGTTTTCGCTTGCAAGGGCTGAGCCGAATTTTACTTTCACCTCCTCAGCATGTTTTTTGATGATCGTGCATCCCTCGCGAATATCTTCGGTAATAATGTCACCACCAAAGGGGATGACGGCTGTGTGACGGATAATCTTGTCATAGAAAATGGCAATGTCTGTTGTGCCACCGCCGATATCAACCAAAACCACTCCGGCTTCTTTTTCCTCATCACTGAGCACCGATTCGGCAGAAGCTATTGGTTCAAGAATCAGATCAACCATTTCAAGTCCGGCTCGTTTCACACATTTCAGAATATTTTTTGCTGCTGCGGTCTGCCCGATGATGACGTGAAAATTGGCTTCGATTTTGCTGCCTAACATTCCAACGGGTTGTTTTATACCTTGCTCACCATCAATAATATAATCCTGAGGAATCACATCAATAATCTCTTCGCCGGCTGCCATGCTAAGCTTGTACATGTCGTTGTTGAGCTTATCAATTTCGAGACGGTTGATTTCTTTGTCGTGTACCTCCCTGATCAGACTCCCGCGGTGCTGAAGGCTTTTTATGTGCTGGCCGGCGATGCCGACATTTACATATTTGATGTCAACTCCTGAACTGATTGAGGCTTCCTCAACAGCTTTTTTGATTGATTGAACGGTGTCTTCAATATTTGAAACCATACCGCGCTTCACCCCGATGGACTCAGAGCGGCCGTAGCCCAGAATGTCAATTTTGCCGTTTTCGTTACGACGTCCGACAATACAGGCAATTTTTGTTGTTCCAATGTCTAATCCGACAATAATTTCAGAAGTTTTCATAGGGAATCTCTTTTAGTACAAACAATTTGGTTTTTAAAACTTGCGTTGATAGTGTGATAGTTATGTAGTGCAGGGTCGTTTGACCTGGCCTGAAAAAAGGCTGAAACATTAAAGATTTTTTGAGCGATATAATTGGTGTCGCCAATATAGATTGGTGAATCACCGATTTTTGGACTTAGCTCTATGGTTTCGTTTTCATTGATGAAGATCTGATCAATGAGCACTTGCATGAAAGGATCTTTGTTGATGGCACCGGCTGTTTTGGCGACGGAAAACACACTGTGCTTTTTGTTGATGAGTTTTGACAAAGGAAGGGCTGAATTATCCGGAACCGGCAATGAGCTGATGTTTCCATTTGCTACAATCACGCGCGAAATAAAATCAGGATGTGTTGGAAACAGTACGTTGTCTTCTCCAATATAGAAAGATTGATTGGTGAGAGTGAAAACGCGTACAACAGGTTTACGTTCGGTCAACTGCACTTTTATTTTACGTTCGAGCGTTGATGACGCTTCTGCTTTTACAACATACGGATTTTGCTCCAGACTTGTTTTCAATGCCCTGATATTGGTCCAGCCCAATGCCTTGGTGCGATTGGCTCCAACCATCTCGGTGATTTCTTTATACACAACATTATATGAAAGAAACCCGCCTTCCTGCTGTTGTTTGATCTCAAGTTCAAGGCCGGTCACCGGTAAGCTGTAGTGAACTGTACGTGCAAAGCCCAGCAAAGCAACAAGCGCGGCTGCTGTCAGAATCCAGGTTGTGATTGTTAGGATGCGCTTCACCATGACTCAATGAGGTATTGCAAAGGTTCAACCAGCTGATCAATATCTCCGGCGCCAAGTGTCAAAAGAACTTCTGGTTTTGATGCTGATACATAATCAATTACCTCAGTTTTTGTTAATAATTGCCTGGTCGGCACCGTACACAAATGCAAGAGTTTTTCAGAAGTCACACCCGGGATGGGTTCTTCTCTTGCCGGATAGATGTCGAGCAAAATCAATTCATCCAACATACTGAGACTTTCTGCAAAACCATCCATGAAGTCGCGGGTGCGGCTGTAAAGATGGGGCTGAAAAATGCCGCATATTTTCTTGTCTGGAAACAGCTCTTTTGCAGCTGAAATACATGCTTTCAGCTCTTCCGGATGATGGGCATAATCATCTATGTAAAAGTGTTTTGGTCCGTTCACAAGGCTGTCAAACCGTCGCCAGACCCCCGAATAGCTTTCGAGTGCCTTGGCAATTACATGTTGTTCAATACCATACTGAATGGCAACTGTGGAGGCTGCCAAAGCATTTTCGATGTTGTGACGGCCGGCTACCTTAAGCCTGATCGTAATTTTTGGATTGTTGCCGTAATACCAGTCATAGCGGAAACGACCATTTTCGACGCCCGGGTTTTCGGCCCTTGAAAGTGCTGATGCTGAAATGGCATAGGTGCTTGATTCAGTATTTCTTTGAAGTGGAAGCCCTTCACGGTGAATTAGTTTGCCTCCTGTTTTGATGCCATTCACAAATTCCTGGTAATTGCTGATCATTGAAAGGTGATCATTATATATATCCAGATGGTCGGCATCCATCGAAGAAACAACGGCCATTTGGGGCCGGAGTTTCAGGAAGCTTTTGTCATATTCATCTGCTTCAACAACAATCACTTCAGCGTCGGGGCATGTGACAAGGTTGCTTTGAAAATTGTTTGCGATACCACCGATAAAGGCTGTTACCCTGATTCCGGCCTGGTAGAGCAGGTGGGTGATCATCGAGGTAATGGTGGTTTTGCCGTGTGTTCCGGCTATTGCAATCGTTGGGATTGATTCGGTGATTTTTCCGAGTACCTCGGCTCTTTTTAACAAAGGAATGCCTTTCTCTTTGATAAAGGCGAGCTCATTGAGCGTAGCCGGAATGGCAGGCGTGTACACAACAAGCGAAGTTTCGTCAGGAATCATCGTGCTGTCGTCAGAATAATGAATTGCAATTCCTTCCTGCTCAAGTTTTTCGGTGAGGGCTGTACGTGTTTTATCATAACCCGAAATGATGGCACCCTGTCCTTTGAAGTAGCGCGCAAGGGCACTCATCCCGATACCGCCAATTCCCAGAAAATAGATATGTTGTCCTTTTTCTGTTTTCATCTTTGAGCGAGATTTAGAATTTGGGCTACTATATTTTTACCGGCATCGGGCAAAGCAAACTTTTGTATGCCTGCCGACATTTCTTCCCGCTGTTTTTTATTTGATGCAAGATCAATGATAGCCGGCAGGAGTTCTTTGTCGGCCTCACTGTTTCGGATCATCACAGCCGCTCCTCTGTTTACGAGACGTAATGCGTTTTGTGTTTGGTGATCCTCTGCAGCTGTTGGCAGGGGAACAAGAATCACCGCTTTTCCCACAAAGGATAATTCGGAGATGGCCATGGCTCCGGCACGGGAAACCACCAAATCGCTTGCAGCGTATGCCAGATCCATCCGCTCAACAAAGTCAACAACTTTTATCTTATCGCTCAATCCGGCGTCGAGAACTGCCTGTCTGGCTTCTCCGAAGAAAAGCTTCCCTGTTTGCCAAATTAGCTGTATATCAGCATGATGAATTTTTTGTAGATTGTTCTTGATGGCTTTGTTAATGGCTAACGCACCCTGGCTTCCTCCGGTTATAAATGCAACTGTGCTGCTTCCAATCAACTGGAAGTATTTCAAAGCATCTTCTTTTTTCCCCACGGTTTCAACAGCTTTGATCCTGAGTGGATTGCCTGTGAGCACTGTTTTCTCCTTTGAGAACCACTTTTCCATGTCTTCATAAGCAACACAAATTTTGTTCACCTCTTTGGCTAACAGTCTGTTGGTGATTCCGGGATAAGAATTCTGTTCTTGTATGAGCGTCGGAATCTTTCTTCTGATGGCCATCCTGAGTGTGGGGCCGCTGGCATAACCACCTACGCCGATCACCACATCAGGTTTAAACTGACGTAGAACAGTGTTTGCTTTAGCCATGCTGCATACAAGTTTTAGCGGAAATAGCAAATTGCTCCAACTCATCTTTCTTTGAAATCCGCTGATCCATAGTCCTTTGATGGGATACCCGGCTTTGGGCACGCGATCCATCTCCATGCGACCTTTTGCGCCAACAAAGAGGATTTGCACCCCGGGCCGTTGCTGCCTGAGTTCGTCGGCTATGGCCAGGGCGGGGAAGATGTGTCCGCCCGTACCGCCTCCGCTAATGATCACTTTCAATGACTGTGGCTTCATCAGACGCGGGGATTTGTGATTTTTTTGCAACTTCTTTACTAACACTTAAAATGATTCCAAGCGACAAACTTGTAAACCAAATGGATGTGCCTCCCATGCTCACGAGCGGTAACGGTTGCCCGGTAACTGGCAACATGCCCACGGCAACGCCCATATTGATCATGGCTTGAAACACGAGGCTAAATGCAACGCCAATGGTGAGAAAAGCGCCAAAAGTCTGCGGTATTTTTGTGACAATGACTACTGCCCTGAAAAGCAATATCAGGTATAAAAGCACGATAAAACTACCTCCCAACAGTCCGTATTCTTCAACGATGATTGCAAATATGAAGTCGGAATAGGGGTGAGGCAGAAAATTGCGCTGTGTGCTGTTGCCGGGTGCTTTGCCAACAATTCCACCGCTCGCAATCGCAATCTGTGCCTGCTCGGTTTGGTAATTGTCGCCTGTGCCATTCATAAAGTTCTCAACACGGTTTTTCCAGGTTATCAAACGCCCCTGACGTTCTTCGGGCAATTGGCTGAGAATGAAAATAAAGATTGTAAGTGCCACAATTCCAAGGCCAATCAGTGAGAAGATGTATTTCATATTGATTCGGCCAATGAACAACAATACCAGACTTGTTGAGAACAACATGGCAGCTGTGGAAAAATTTGCTGGAAGAATCAAGAACACAACGAGCAGAACAGGAACCATCAACGGCACAAAAGCCGACTTAAAGTCCTTGATGTTTTCTTGTTTTTTGGTCAACAGACGGGCTAAATACATTATTAGTGTAAGTTTCGCCAGGTCGCTGGTTTGAAAAGTAAGATTAAACGGCAATGGGATCACACGCTTGGCATCATTGAGGTCGAGGCCGAACAAAAGCGTAAACAACAAAAGCGGCACACTTATCCAAAGGGCAGCCTGAAACACGGGAGAGAAATATACATACTTGACTTTGTGCGCCAAATACATAAAAAGTAATCCGATTAAAAGTATTACAAGGTGTTTCATCATATAATACTCTGTGTTTCCACCTTTGAATTTATATGCCAGCGTGCCTGTTGAGCTATAAACCGCCAATAGTGAAACAACTGAAAGCAAAAGCACAACAGCCCAAATAACTTTATCACCTTTTATGTCTTTCAGCAAGCCCATTTCGTATTGGATTACAGCGATTTAACAGCCATTTTAAATTGATTGCCCCGGTCTTCGTAGTTTTCGAACAAATCAAAACTCGCACAGGCGGGCGACAACAAAACAATGTCGTTTTTTGCAGCCAGCAAAGCTGCAACACCTACGGCCTGTTCAGCCGAGTCAGTATTCACGATGGTTTCAACCTTTCCTTCGAAAACCTCATGAAGTTTTTGGTTGTCAGTGCCAAGGCAAACAATTGCTTTAACTTTTTGCCTCACCAGGGGGACAAGCTTTGAATAGTCGTTTCCTTTGTCAACGCCGCCTGCTATCCAGATTATCGGACGGTTGAAATATTCCAAGGCGTACCATGTTGAGTTTACGTTGGTTGCTTTGGAGTCGTTGTAAAACGATACGCCATGCACATTTGCAACATATTCAAGCCTGTGCGCAACATTTTGGTAGTCCGACATGCTTTGTTTGATGGTTTCGTTCCGGATGCCAATAATCTTAGCAGTTAAACCAGCTGCCAAAGTATTGTACATATTGTGCCGCCCTTGCAGCGCAAGCTCTTCAATCGTCATGGTAAAGGGATTTGGATTGATGTTGAAAAAGAGTTGGTTATCTGAAAAATACCCGCCTGTTGAGGCGGTGGTTGGAGACGAACTGAATGCAATTCGTTGGGGATGCGTGTTTAGCGAACCCAACATCTGCATTGTTGCAGCATCATCAGCACAATACACAAGCGCATCATCCACTGTCTGATTCATGCAGATGCGGAATTTCGACTTCGCATAGGCTTCAAAAGAATAATCATACCTGTCAAGATGATCGGGAGTGATGTTGGTGATAATAGCAATGTCGGGTCTGAAGTGAACGATGCCATCCAATTGAAAACTACTTAGTTCCAAAACAAAATAGTCGTGGTCAGAATGAGCCAGATTTGCTGCAAAACTTGTCCCGACATTGCCTGCAACACAAACATCAAGACCTGCTTTTTTCATTATATGACCCGTAAGCAGCGTGGTTGTAGTTTTTCCGTTGCTGCCTGTAATACCAATAATTTTGGCCTTTGTGAACCAGGATGCAAATTCAATCTCAGAGATAATGTCGGCTCCGGCAACTTCTTGCAGGATTGGTGCCCTGTCAGAAATTCCCGGACTTTTAATAACCAGACCGGCTTTGCTCACTATCTCAGCGCTGTGTCCGCCCTCTTCGAATGCAATGCCGTTTTCTGAAAGAATTTTTTTGAATTCAGGTTTGATTTGAGCGTATTCCGAAACAAATACCTTGTAGCCTTTTCGAGCTGCAAGCAAAGCTGCGCCTGTGCCGCTTTCGCCGCCCCCAAGCACCACAATGTTTGTGTATATGTTTTGGTGTTTTGTCATCTGCTATCTGAGCTTCAGTGTGATTATGGTTAGGATAGCCAGAAAAATTCCAACAATCTGAAACCTCAAAACGATTTTGGGTTCGGGATATCCAAGTTTTTGAAAATGATGATGTAACGGCGACATTTTGAATATCCGGCGACCTGCTCCAAATTTGCGCTTTGTGTATTTAAAATAGCTGACCTGCATGATTACAGAGAGACTCTCAGCTACGAAAATGCCGCATAAAATAGGCATGAGCAGCTCCTTGCGGATGAGAATTGCAAAAACAGCAATAATGCCGCCGATGGCCAGACTGCCGGTATCGCCCATGAAAACCTGGGCAGGGTAGGAGTTGTACCATAAAAATCCGATCGTGGCTCCAACGAAGGCGCTGATGAAGATTGTAAGTTCTCCTGTATTTGGTAAATACATGATGTTCAAGTAGTCTGCAAAGATGATGTTGCCCGACACCCAAGCCAGCACACCCAATGTTGCACCAATGATGGCCGATGTTCCTGTTGCCAGCCCATCCATGCCGTCGGTTAGATTTGCACCGTTGCTGATGGAGGTTATGATGAAGATCACAATTGGAATGAAAACCAGAAAAGCATATTTTTCATAGCCCGGTCCTACCCATTTGAGAAGCGAGGCATAGTCAAACTCATTGTTTTTTATAAATGGAATTGTGGTTTTCGTTGCGCCCTGTTCAGCCTCACCAAACCTCGAAAAAGGCAGGTTATGACTACTTGTTTCAACGATCTCACTGGTTTTAAGATTCGATTTTTGGCGCGTTACAACTGAGTTGTCAAAATACATGGTGATACTCACGATAAGACCCAAGGTTACCTGACCAAAAATTTTCAACTTGCCAGGCAAGCCTTTTTTATCTTTTCGGAAAACCTTGATGTAATCATCGGCAAAGCCAATTCCGCCAAGCCATAAGGTGGTGAAAACCATTAAAATGATATAGGTGTTATCGAGTTTGGTAAACAACAGGGCCGGAATCACAATGGCTGCAATGATTATTAATCCGCCCATGGTTGGTGTTCCTTGTTTTTCGAGCTGGCCTTCAAGTCCCAGGTCGCGCACAGTTTCGCCAACTTGTTTCCTGTTCAAATATTTGATCCAGCGTTTGCCAAACAAAAGCGTAATTATCAGCGAAGTAAGAACAGCCGCTGCTGCCCTGAAAGAGATGTACTGAAACACCTGTGCTCCCGGAAAATCAAAGGTTTGATCTAAATATGTAAACAAATAGTAGAGCATAGGTTTTTAGGTATTATTTGCTTTATTGAATAATTGTTCCACTTCCTGTTTGTCGTCAAAAGGATGTTTTATCCCATTGATTTCCTGATACTTCTCGTGTCCCTTACCCGCAATGAGAATGATATCGCCGGGCTTCGCCAGCATTACAGCAGTTTTAATTGCTTCTTTTCGGTCCCTGATGATGAGGTATTTGCGATAGTGCTCGCCCGGTACTCCCTTTTTCATCTCATCCAGAATGTCGTCGGGGTTTTCGAAGCGGGGATTGTCCGAAGTGAGTATCAGTTTATCACTCCAGGCTGCTGCAATGCGTGCCATCTCCGGTCTTTTGGTTTTATCGCGGTTTCCACCTGCTCCGGCAACGGTGATCAGTTGCTCGTTGTGTGTGCGGATGGTGTCAATGGTCCTAAGAACATTCAGCAATGCGTCAGGCGTGTGTGCATAGTCAATGATGGCAATAACGCCTTCGTCTGATTTAATCCAGTCAAAACGACCTTCGGCACTTTTCAATTTGCTGATACCTGTCAGAATTTCTTCTTTTTTCATTCCCAGTAAACTGGCAGCACCGTAGATTGCAAGCAAGTTTGAGACATTGAATTTGCCAATTAACCTTGTGTAAACTTCATGTCCGTCGAGTTGCAAAACCAAACCATCGAAGGTGTTCTCCATTATCCTGGCCGAAAAATCCGCAGCGTTTCCAACACTGAATTTTTTTATCAGCGCCTTCGTATTCTGTGTCATATATCTGCCGTTCTTGTCATCAGCATTCACAAGCGCAAAGGCGTCATTTGGCAGCAGATCGAAAAAAAGTTTCTTTGCGTCGCGATATGCAGCAAAACTTCCATGATAGTCAAGGTGGTCGTGGGTGAGATTTGTGAATATGCCGCCCTTAAACTTCAGGCCGAAAGTCCGCATCTGAGAAAGTGCATGCGAACTCACTTCCATGAAAGCATGCGAACAGCCTGCTTCAATCATCTCATTGAGTAATGAATTGATGCTGAGCGGATCAGGAGTTGTATGTGTTGATGGCAGGACTTTGTTGCATATTTTATTCTCAATGGTCGAGAGCAAGCCGCAGGGATATCCGGCATCACTGAACAGTTGGTGCAGCAAGGTGGCAATTGTTGTTTTTCCGTTGGTTCCTGTTACACCCGTAAGAATAAGTTTGTGTGAAGGATTGCCAAAGAATGCAGCTGCGGCCAAAGCAAGACTGAAACTGCTGTTCTCAACCTGAATCCAGGTGCAGTCTGCTGAAATATGTTCAGGAAGTTTCTCGCAGAAGATTGCTGCAACACCTTTATCTACAACTTGTTGTATGAAATTATGTCCGTCAGTGGCTGTGCCGGTGATGGCAAAAAATGCCATACCCAGCCCTGCATTCCGTGAGTCGAAGGTCAGGGCTGAAATCTCCCTGTCCTGTGATCCGATCACTTGCAAAACCGGACAAACCGCGATGAGTGTGCTAAGTTTTTTCATCACATCATCAGATTTAGTTCGACCATTTGACCTTGTTGAGCTGCCATGCCCGGTGCAATAGACTGGCTTATAACCCTTCCTTTTCCTTTGATCGTTGTTTTTAATCCCATGTTTTCAAGGATAAAAACAGCGTCTTTGGCATTCATTCCCGAAACATCCGGAACGATACCCGAAATAAGTTCTGTTGGTTTGAGCATCATGGAATATTTTTGAGCTTCTGTCTCAATCCATGTATTGCCTTTCATGTTTTGGTTAACGATTACGCCCAACGTTCCATATAGCTGATAAACATCGTTGGTAAAGCATTTCCCTTTTATAGCCGGAACATTCAATGTATCTGATTTTTGAGCCTGAATACCATCATGAATTCCGGGTCTTGTTGCATAGATCTTGTCTGCGATTTCCTTGAAAACCGGAGCTGCAACGGCACCGCCGTATATTTTTCCTGCTGATGGATTGCTTACCATGACGATGCAGCTGTATTTTGGGTTTCCAGCAGGAAAGTAGCCGGCAAAAGAAGCATTGTAATTGGTTTTGTTGTAGCCTTTGCCTCCCGATGCTATTTGCGCAGTACCGGTTTTTCCGGCAATCTTAAACGGGCTCTTGTTGAGTGCCTTGGCAGTGCCATGCTCCACAACACCTTCCATCAGTTTTTTGGCAGAATCAATGGTGCGTGATGAAGCAATTGACTCGTCAATAATGATTGGTTCAAAACGTTTTATAATGATATTACCTTGTCTTATCTCTTTGATAAACTGTGGCTTAACCATTTTTCCGCCATTTGCAACCGCGTTGTAGAACGTGAGCATTTGCATGGGTGTGATCGTTATCTCATATCCGATCGACATCCAGGGCAGGGAGGTTCCATACCAGTATTTTTTGTCGGAAGGATGCTTGATGTAAGGTTTTCTTTCACCTGGAATATCCAGGCCGAGCGGCTGGTCGAGGTGCATGCCGTAGAGTGCCTCGATGAATCTTTCCGGGTGATCTTTATATGCATTCCAGACCATTTTTGAGATGGCAACGTTCGACGACTTCTCGAAGGCTTCACGAACGGTGATGCGCCCGTCGCGAATCGGGTAAACGTCTTTCATGGTCCGGTTGTAGTAGTTCATCTGCCCGTTGCCGATGTTGATAATTTCGTCGAGTCTGATCTTATTGTCTTCCATAAGTACCATCATCGAGGCTAACTTGAATGTTGATCCCGGTTCAACACTTTCAGCGATTGCATAATTATAAGACTCGTGATAGGTGCCACTTTTTTTATCGAGTTGAAGATTCGAAATTGCAACGATCTGTCCGGTAGAGACTTCCATCAGGATGGCACATCCCTGCTCAGCTTCGTTCTCGATAAGGTTTCTCCTGAGCGCGCTCTCAGCCACGTCCTGAATGTTGATGTCAATCGTACTGATGATATCGTGCCCGTTGATGGGTTCAACAGCATTTTCATCAAACAAAGGTTTCCAGTCGCCATTGTTGATGCGTCGCTTAACTTGCTGTCCGTCAGTTCCTTTTAACACTTCGTGAAACGCCCCTTCGATCCCGACAAAGATGTTTTCACGGCTGTTTTCATATCCGATCGTTCTGTTTGCCAATTCCTTATATGGCTTTTCGCGCCTGCTGCCGGGTATTAATATCAGTCCGCCGGCATATTTTCCTTTGTTGAAGATTGGAAGTTTCTTGAGCGCTTTGATCTCGGCATAGGTAGCCCTGTTTTTCAGGAGCATATAACGATTGCCATCAAGTCGTTCGCGCCGCAGGTCCTGCAGGTATTCGCGCTTGCTTTTTGTAGGGAAAATTCTCGACAGGCCTTCAGCAAGTGAATCAACCTTGGTGTTAAACGTTTCATTGTCAATCAACTCCGATGCTACATCAAATCTAACTTCAAACACAGGAACTGTTGTTGCCAGCAATGAGCCGTCAACCGATAAGATATTGCCTCTCATGGCCTCGATTCCGAAAACTTTTATTTCCTGTTGTTCGGCTTTTTCGAGAAGCTCTTCTTTCAATGTTGTTTGGATATAAATTATCCTGCCGATAATGGTGAAGCCGAATATGAGCATGAGCCCATACACCAGATAAACGCGCCAAAGTATGTCAGTCTTGGGGTTGATCATAGTTTTGGTTTTTTAGCGACAACGATCTTTTCAACAGGTTCGGTTGATTCTTTCAAGCCGGTTTTTGCCAGTTTACGTGCCAGCTCCGATTGCTTGCTCTCGAACATCACTGCAGATTTACCATAGATGTATTCATACTGCAGCTCCTTTATTTCGCGGTTCACACGGTCAATCGTACGGCTTGTTGCTTCGGTATAATATGTGTTGGCAATATAGATGAGGGCAAGGCCTGCAAGAAACAGGAAGAAACGTGCCTGATTGGTTGCCCATTCATGCGTAAGAAACTCGCCACCGAGCACATCATAAAATGCCTGTGAAAAGACCTTGCGTCCTTTCCCGGCTTTCCTGCTGCTTTTTGGCTGAGCGGCTTGTTCTGTATTTTCTTCTTTTTCCTTCATTTTATCTTTTTTCAGCAATTCTGAGTTTTGCGCTCCTGGCTCGCGGGTTCATCGCAATTTCTTCTTCTGTCGGAATCACTGCTTTTCGCGACACCAGAATGAATGGGCTGAGGTTGTTGCCATAAAAATCCTTGCTTGTTTCGCCTTTGACATTTCCGGTTTTCATGAGGTTTTTTACGAGACGATCTTCCAGCGAATGATATGAAATCACAACAAGTCTCCCACCGGGTTTGAGCATTTGTACGCTTTGTTCGAGAAACGACTCAAGTGCCTGCATTTCCTGGTTCACCTCGATACGAAGTGCCTGAAATAACTGTGCCAGTGTTTTGTTTTCCTTTCCGCGGGGCAAATGTTTTGCCAACACATTCCGCAGGTCGGTTGTTAGCTTGATCGGATGCACATTTCTGGCTTCAATGATGGTTTGCGCCAGCCTCCAGGCATTTTGAAGCTCACCGTATGTATTGAAAACTACCGTCAACGCTTGCTGGTCGTAGGTGTTCACAACATCTGCGGCAGTCAGTGGATTATTTTTGTCCATACGCATATCGAGCTTTCCTTCAAAACGTGTCGAAAACCCGCGCGAAGCTTCGTCAAACTGATGTGACGAAACGCCCAGATCAGCCAGAATTCCATCCACCTGGGGCTGGCCATGTAGCAACAAAAAGTTCTTTAAGTACTTGAAGTTTTGTGGAATAAATACAAAGCGTTGATCCTGAATAACATTAGCAAGCGCATCCTGGTCCTGGTCAAAGGCAAAGAGCTTGCCACCCTCCTCAAGTTTCGATAAAATAAGTTTCGAATGCCCTCCGCCACCAAAAGTAACGTCCACAAACGTTCCGTGCGGGTGCATGTTTAAGCCCTCGACACTTTCGTGCAAAAGAACCGGATTGTGGTACATACGTTATTTGATTACAGATTAATTCCACCCAACTTTTCTTCAAGCAATTTTTCGAGACTTTCCTGGTCAAGCTGCCCCAGCTGTGTTTTGTAGGCGTCTTTATCCCAGATTTCCATATACCCCGGCAACGAATTGATGACCACATCTTTGGCGAGACCTACTTCATCAATCAGGTACTTGGGTATCTGTAAGCGCTTGCTGCTGTCGAGCTTTACCATCCTTGCTCCGGCATTGTATTTCCTCATCAGGTCAACATTGCTTTTGACAAACTGGCTCAGCCCCTTAAGCTTGCGCTGTGTTTCCATCCAATCGTTCATGGTGTAGAGCTCAATGCACTTGCTGAAAAGACCCGGACGAATGACGAATCCCTGCTCCAATAACTCTCCAAGTTGCTCCTGGAAATCAGAAGAGATCATCAAGCGGCCTTTGGCGTCGAGCTTACACTGGTATTCTCCGATTGGATAGTTCAAAAAATTGTGATTTAGGTTGTAAAATTACTGCATTTTTTCCCACTAATCTCCACTTTTTACCACCTTTTTGTATATTTGGTTACACTTTCGCTGTGTTTTTATTTGAAATAGTTCATAAAATATTGAATAACAGTTGATTAAATCTCAAAAAAAGTTATCAACAATTTGTGAGCGCCCGGCTTGCGTATTTAAGCCTGGTTGTAAGTTTCTTGAATTGAAGTATATAGCTGCATTGCAAGTAAAACAGGTCTTTTATCAGTACATATTGCGTTTTTTCGTTATATTTGTAAATAATTTCCAAAAGGGATATGGCGCTAAAGGAGAATGATGCGGCGGCAAAGGCTGTTGATGTTGAAAAAATTATTGCAGGAAAGAACCCGGCTTTGGCCAGATTGCTTCCGGGATTTGTGGTTGGCTATCTGAAACGAATCATCCATCAGGACCAGGTCAACGACTTCATGAGTCGTTCAAAGGAAAAGGTCGGACTTGAATTTGTGGATGCAGTTGTTGCAGAGTTTAACCCGCGCATAAAACTGATTGGTCTGGAAAACCTGTCTTTGGTGCGGCGCATGGTGGTTGCAAGCAATCATCCGCTGGGCGGGCTCGATGGTATCGTACTGATGCAGGCTATCGGAAAGGTAAGAACTGATATTCAATTCCCGGTCAATGACATACTCTTGTATCTGACAAATCTTCAGCCACTTTTTGTTCCTATCAACAAACATGGAAGCAATGCTGAGAATATTCGTATCCTCGACGAAACGTTTAAGAGTGATGCAGTTATCAGCTATTTCCCTTTTGGTCTGGTGTCGCGAAAACAAAAAGGCATCATCCGGGACCTTGATTGGAAGAAAACATTTTTAAGCAAAGCGAAGAAGTTTCAAAGAGACATCATCCCCACACATATCAACGGACAGAACTCTGCTTTCTTTTATAATTTATCCGGTTTAAGAAAGAAACTTGGGATCAAAGCCAATATCGAAATGCTGTATCTGGCAGACGAGTTTTTCAAACAGAAAGACAAGGAGATTACGATAACATTCGGACAACCAATTCCTTATACACTTTTTGATAAGCGGTTTACAGATGTTGTCTGGGCCGAGAAATTAATGGGTTATGTTTATTATCTTGCCAAACATCCTGATGCTGTTTTCGATCCGCAAACGGATTATTTTTCACTCATTTAGATCAAGCCAAATCACAAACACACATATGGAAAAATTAATTGATGCAGTTGACAAAAGGTTGTTAAAAGCCGAGCTTACGCATAAGCATTTTTTGCGAAACACGAACAATGGCGGCAACGAGATTTTTGTTTTCAAGGCTGAAGATGCACCCAATCTCATGAATGAGGTAGGTCGTCTGCGCGAACTGTCGTTCAGAGAGTCTGGCGGCGGCACCGGAATGGCCATTGATGTTGACGACTATGATTTTGGCGAAGGTGGTTTTAGCCAGTTGATTGTATGGAATCCCGAAGAAGAAGAAATTGTTGGTGGATACAGGTATGTTGATTGCAAAATTCTGAAGATTGGTGAAAACGGGCAGGTTCACACGCCAACAGCACACCTTTTTCACTACACAGAGAAGTTTATCAAAGAGTTTCTGCCTTATACAATTGAACTGGGACGGTCGTTTGTGCAACCTGCCTATCAACCGACAAAAAATTTGAGAAAGGGCATGTATTCGCTTGATAACCTGTGGGATGGTTTGGGAGGTCTTGTTAAAGAACATCCTGAATCAAGGTATTTCTTTGGAAAAGTTACGATGTATGGTCATTTTGAGGAACATGCCCGCGACCTGATTCTTTACTTCTTTAACCTGTATTTTCCTGATAAGGATAAACTTGTTGTACCGCATATTCCTCTTGTTTACAAGACTGCACCGGAGGAATTGGCAAACTATTTCGAAGGCCGGGATTACGAGGTTGACTACAAAAAACTCATCCAGCTTGTCAGGTCATACAATGAAGGCATTCCTCCGCTTTTCAATGCCTATATGAATTTGTCGTCAACCATGCGCACCTTTGGCACCGCCCTCAATGCATCGTTTGGCAAAGTTGAAGAAACCGGCATCATGATCACAATTGACGACATTTTCACTGCTAAGAAAGACCGATACATTAATAGTTATATCAAAGGGGAAAGCCCCCGTCATATTTTATGATGATCAAAGAGGCTGTTTTTATTACCAGCAATTCAAAAATTGACAAACTTCCGGCTGCAACTTTGCCTGAGTATGCATTTGTTGGTCGTTCAAACGTGGGTAAATCCTCACTCATAAACATGCTGTGCGCAAGAAAAGCACTTGCAAAGACCTCGGCAAAACCTGGTAAGACAATCACTATCAATCATTTTCTTATTGATAATGCATGGTATCTTGTTGACTTGCCCGGCTATGGATATGCGAAGCGGTCAAAACTGGCACGCGACCAATGGGCTGTGCTGATGGATGCTTATCTGCTAAAACGAACCAATTTAGTGTGTACGTTTATTCTTATTGATTCGCGCCTGAGCCCGCAGGCATCTGACCTCGAGTTGATGGAATGGATGGCCGAAAGACAACTGCCTTTTGTGCTCGTTTTTACCAAATCGGATAAGCTTGGAGCAACAAATCTTGAAAAAGCCATTGCTGTTTATAAAGAACAGCTCCTCCTGAATTGGGAAGAGCTGCCCGAAATGATTATAACTTCTTCTGAAAAAGCCCGCGGACGCGACGAGTTGTTAGACTATATACAATCAAACAATCAATTATTCAAAGCTATTCAAGCTCAATAATGAGTTGATTTTTAGTCACTCTGTCACCTTTTTGTGCTAGAACACTTTTAACTTTGGTGTCAAAAGGTGCCTTGATCTCATTCAGCATTTTCATGGCTTCGAGTATCGCAAGCGCTTGTCCTGCTTTAACCTCCTCGTTTTCTTTAACAAGAACATCGGTGATGGTGCCTGGGATAAAGGCTGTCAATAATTTGTTATTTACAGCTTCGAAAGTCTTTCGCGTGGCATATTTTTTCGTTAAGGTGGTTTGGTACTCGATGCTGTCAATCACAATATCAACAAAACCACTGTCGGCGTTTTCATTTTTTTCCTTTTTCATTGTCCTCTTTTTCAATGTTTTGAATTTTAATGATGATTAACAATGTAACCAAATAGCGTTAAAGGCATTTTCTGCCGGAAACATTAAAATGGAGGAACACCGTGTTTCTTCATTGGCACTTCAACAATCTTGTCTTTCGAGATTTCGAGTGAGTGCATCAGCATACGCCTTGTTTCGCCAGGTTCGATCACTGCGTCCACATAACCATAAGCAGCTGCTACGTATGGGTTTGCAAACTTGGTTTTGTATTCTTCAACCTTTTGTTTGCGCATCTCATCGGGATTTTCAGCGGTCATGATTTCTTTTCTGAAGATGATGTTGGCAGCGCCTTCAGGTCCCATTACTGCGATTTCGGCCGTGGGCCATGCAAAAACAAAGTCGGCACGTAAGTGATTGGAACACATTGCAATATAACCTCCGCCATAGGCTTTTCGCATGATAACGGTGATCTTTGGAACTGTGGCTTCAGAATAAGCATATAACACTTTTGCTCCATGCCTGATCACACCTGCATGTTCCTGGTCAATGCCGGGAAGGTAGCCCGGAAGGTCAACCAAGGTCACCAACGGAATGTTGAAAGCGTCGCAATAGCGGATAAAACGGGCAGCCTTGTCAGAAGAATCAACATCTAAAACGCCTGCAAGCACAAGTGGTTGATTGGCTACAAAACCAACCGTATCGCCGTTGATACGGCCAAAGCCTATCACAATATTGGCTGCAAACAATTCCTGAACTTCCAAAAATTCTGAGTTGTCCGAAAGTGATCTGATCACATGGCGCACATCGTAAGGTTTGCGCGGATCGGTTGGGAGGATGTTGTCAATTTTATAATCCCGGGTTTTTGGGGCTTTTTTCGGAAAGCGTTCAGCTTTCTTCATGTTGTTCCACGGAATATAGCTTACGAGTTCCTTTATCTGATCGAAGCATTCTTCCTCGCTTCTCGAGAAGAAGTGGGCATTTCCTGTGATTTCTGAATGTACCCTGGCGCCACCAAGTTCTTCCATGGAGATTTCTTCGCCAAGCACAGTTTTGATGACCTCGGGGCCGGTGATAAACATTTTTGATATGTTTTCAACCACAAAAACAAAATCTGTCAAAGCAGGTGAGTACACTGCACCACCGGCACAGGGCCCCAAGATAACAGAAATTTGTGGAATAACACCTGATGCCTGGGTGTTGCGGTAAAAGATCTCACCATAACCGGCGAGTGAATTCACACCTTCCTGAATACGTGCACCACCCGAATCATTGATGCCGATAATCGGCACCTTCAACTTCATGGCGTGATCCATAATCTTGGTAATCTTTTTCGCGTGCATCCAACCGAGCGAGCCTCCTGCCACAGTGAAATCCTGCGCATAGATGCAGACCGGATGTCCGCTGAGAGTGCCGGTGCCTGTGATTACTCCATCGCCGGGCAAGTACTTTTTGTCCATGTCAAAATCCTTAGCGGCATGCTCAACAAACAAGTCATACTCGTGAAAAGATTTCGGATCAAGAAGGGCAATGATACGCTCACGGGCTGTGAGTTTTCCGATTGATTTCTGCTTCTCGATGGCTTGTTCACCACCTCCCATCAATGCTTCGCGCATGCGTCGTTGCAAATCGCTGGTTTTCTGTTTAATACCCATAAATGGTTCTTTTAGATTCTGTGTTGTGCAATAAACAAGGAGACAAAAAACATTAACTATCTGAAAATAAATTATTTAACCTCAAATAATTGCTGTGGAAACATATTGTCCCAAGGCAAAAGTAAATTATTTTGGGTAATACACAAATGTTATAATCTGCATATAAAAGCATAAAGAAAACTTTAATGTTGAATAACAATTACTTAATGACATAAAAAAAACATCTGTTCATACAAACAGATGTTTTTTTTCGAAGCTGAACCATTCAAAAACGGCTGCTTTTGAATGCTATTATTTCTTTATAACAAGCTTTTTGCTGCTAACAATTTGATCTTCAATCACCAATGAATAAAAATAGACGCCTTCTCTCAATTGATCAACAGGGATGCTCATGCTGCCAAACCTCTGTTCGATGTTCTTTTCGATCAGGGTTTGTCCAAGCAGGTTCGAGATTTTAATTTTCGCTGTGCCCCTGATTGCCGAAAGGTCAAAGTCGAAATTCACCTTTGCTGTTGCAGGGTTTGGATATGCATTACCAAAACGAATATTTTCTTTCCAGTCATTGACTGAGGATGGGGTAACTTTGAATTTTGCAACGAACGATACGCTGTCGGTCGGGTTCGATTCGATGTAAAATGTATATTCAAGAATTGAGGTGCCGAGCTTGCCCTGTGGGAGATAGTGCCCTGAGAATGTTTCTTCGGGGGCCATTTCAAACGGGGGAATCTCAAAGGCTGTTGGAGCAACATCAACCCAGGGCGCAAAGCATTGTACCCAGCAAAATTGGTTAACACTTCCGGGTATCGTGTCATGCGTGATGCGGTGTACCAATACGGAAACCGAACGGTCAGTGGTGTTTTTAACTTTTACATGTGCCACAACTTCGTAAAACAAGTCGTCAGAAAGTTCGCCCAGCACCAGCAGTGTATCTCCGTTGTTCATGGCTTCTTCACCATTATATAAGGTGAGTGATTGCGACCGCAGGTAGCCGCCGGTCAGGATAAACAGGAGCAGTATTAGTAATGATTTTTTCATATCTCAGTTTTTAAATTTATTATCAAATATCATGCTAAAGTTTCGTTATAATGACAATACTTTGTTCAAAAAGGTTGCATTCAACAAAAATCAATCGTCCAGCAGGTTTAAAATCTCGTCGCTTACAAAATTTGGAAGGGTCACTTTCAACCTTGGTTCGTTTTGCATGGCCCGTTGAATGGCAAAGACGGCCTCTTTGTTTCGTGCCCAGCTTCGTCTGGCTATTCCGTTGTTCACGTCCCAGTGCAACATATTTTGCAGGCGACGGGCAGCTTCTTCCGATCCGTCGAGCAACATGCCGAAACCACCGTTGATAACCTCGCCCCAGCCCACGCCTCCGCCGTTGTGGATTGACACCCAGGTGGCGCCTCTGAAAGCATCACCGATTACATTTTGGATGGCCATGTCGGCGGTAAACCTGCTTCCGTCGTAGATATTTGATGTTTCACGAAACGGGGAGTCGGTTCCGCTCACATCGTGGTGGTCGCGGCCAAGCACAACCGGCGCACTGATATAACCTTCGCTTATCGCTTTGTTGAAAGCTGCAGCGATCTTGATTCTGCCTTCTGCATCGGCATAGAGTATGCGTGCCTGCGAACCAACAACAAGCTTGTTTTTTTGTGCTTCTTTGATCCACAAGATGTTGTCGGCCAGTTGCTGTTTGATTTCGGCCGGTGCTGTAAGGGCGATTTCTTCAAGTACCTCGGTGGCTATCCGGTCGGTTTTTTGCAAGTCGTCAGCTTTTGAAGAGGTGCAAACCCATCTGAAAGGGCCAAAGCCATAATCGAAACACAAAGGCCCCATAATGTCCTGAACGTAGGAGGGATAGATGAAGTTACCGGAATCATCAGTAACCGCAGCGCCTGCCCGGCTGCTCTCGAGGAGGAAGGCATTGCCATAATCAAAAAAGTACATTCCTTTGGCGCAGAGCTTGTTGATGGCATCAACCTGGCGTCGCAATGATTGCTGAACTTTATCACGAAAACCGTCCGGGTTGTCAGCCATCATTATCACTGATTCGGCATAAGTGAGGCCGGCAGGATAATAGCCTCCTGCCCATGGGTTGTGCAAAGATGTCTGGTCGGAGCCCATGTCAACCACTACATCCCTCGCGGCCAGTCGCTCCCACAACTCAACAATGTTTCCGAGAAAGGCAATGGAATGCGCCTCGTTGCGTTGTTGCCAATCGAGGGCAGTGTCAATTGCTGTGTCAACATTTTCAATCACTTCGTCAACCCAGCCCTGGCTGTGTCTTTTGAAAGCTGCTTTAGGGTTCACTTCGGCTGTGATGCTCACAACCCCTGCGATATTGGCAGCTTTGGGTTGTGCCCCGCTCATACCGCCAAGACCTGAAGTAACAAATAATTTTAATTTTGATTGATTGGCCGGGTGTTGCTTCATCCGTGCAGCATTCAGCACCGTGATTGTTGTTCCATGCACGATGCCCTGGGGGCCTATATACATGAAAGAACCTGCGGTCATCTGTCCGTATTGAGAAACACCAAGCGCATTGAAACGTTCCCAGTCGTCTGGTTTTGAATAGTTTGGAATGACCATCCCATTTGTAACCACCACCCTTGGAGCTTCTTTGCCCGAAGGAAAGAGCCCAAGCGGATGGCCCGAATACATCACCAGGGTTTGCTCATCTGTCATGGTGGCCAGGTATTGCATGGTGAGCAGGTATTGAGCCCAGTTTTGAAAAACGGCTCCGTTTCCGCCATAGGTTATGAGCTCGTGCGGATGCTGGGCCACAGCTTCATCCAGGTTGTTGCTGAGCATGAGCATGATGGCAGCAGCCTGTTTGGAACGGTGCGGAAATTCGTCAATATTTCTGGCGTGAATAGGGTAGTCCGGACGGAAGCGATGCATATAAATCCTGCCGAAACGTTTCAATTCGCCTGCAAATTCCTTCGCCAAAACCGAATGAAATGCTGCAGGAAAGTAACGCAGCGCGTTTTGAATGGCTAATTTTTTTTCTGCTGCATTCAGTATGTCCTTGCGTGCGGGTGCATGATTGATATGTTCATCGTAAGGTTTTTCCGGGGGGAGAATGGACGGAATGCCTTGCAATACAGCTTGTTGAAAAGAGGAAACGTTACTCATTGTTCGGGATTTTTTCTGAGGCAAAGCTACAAAAATCCTGTGGTCGTAAAAGCTAAAACTTATCCTGCGATCTTTTCAGGAGTTGAAAAAGAAACTCCCGCGCCCTGAACAGCTGTGCCTTTACGGTTCCAAGCGGGAGGTGCATCTTGTCTGCAATTTCTTCGTAGCTCATCTCTTCGTAATACCTCATTTCGATCAGGCTGCGGTAATGTGGCTTGAGTTTGTTAACAACCTGCCTCACCACAACTAGTTTCTGTGAGCGAATGATGCTGGCTTCCGGGTTTGGTTCGCTGTCAGCAAGGTTCAAGGTAGGTGTGTTTTTGGTGTCGGTTTCGGTAAGGCTTACTGTCTGAATTTTGTTTTTTCGTTGAAAATCAATACAATTATTGGTTGCAATGCGAAATAGCCAGGTGCTGAAACCAAAGTCGGCTGTGTATTGATCAAGTTTATTAAATGCTTTGCCAAAAGCTTCCAGTGTACAATCTTCGGCATCGTATGGATTGCCGGTCATCTTGAGCATCAAATAATAAACCGGTTCTCTGTAGTGATGAAGCAGTTGTGCATAAGCTTCCTGATCATGTTCATCCAGTGCGCGCCGGATAAGTTCATAATCTCTTCTGCCTTTTTCAGTAAGATGCTTGTTTACATCCATTTAATGGGTTTTGAAACACTGTTTACAAGAAATATAACCGGATTGAAAAACATAAAAAACAGTTCGCCGAAGGGAACAAGGTAAAACGAAAATTTCTCGTGAAGGCTTTTGGCGCTTTTCCAGAAAATAAACATCTGCTGAAATGTCCTGAATAAAAATATTGACAGTGGAAACACCCAGTGAATTGGAAGGAAAATCAGCCATATCACCGACGCAAGAAACGTTATTTGAGTGATTGGATACAGGGCAAGCAAAATCTTGATACCGCTTTTATAGTATTTACTTGCCGAGATATGCCGTCTTTTTTGCCGAACCCATGCATCAAAATTGGGCTGTGGTTCGGAAAAAGTAAATGAGGGTTTGCTCAGCTCAGGTTTTGAGTTGCTTTTGGTGGCCACTTCCTGAATAAACAAATCATCATCGCCGGATGGCACATTGTAGTGCGAGATAAAACCTTTGTTATCCATAAAAAGACTTTTACGGTAAGAAAGATTGCGTCCGACGCCCATATATGGCTTTCCTCCGATTGCTTTCGATAAGTAAAACATGGCAATCTGAAGTGTGTCATATTGCTGCAGAAAACCAAGCAAGCCTTTCTTTTTCAGGTATGCCCCGTAACCAATCACGATATCAGTGCCATTTTGGTAGTTACTGACCATTGATTTAATCCACTGATTTGACGTTGGTTTGCAATCGGCATCGGTAAGAAGTAGAACGTCATGTTTGGCTGACTTTATGCCCAGACTCAACGGAAATTTTTTTCCTTTGAAAAAGTTAAGGTTTTGATGAATATGAACAATGTTGAGTTTTGGTTCGTAGCGTGCAAGATCCGTCAGAAGCTCAGTTGTGCCATCGTCCGACGAGTCGTTCACAACAACAACTTCAAAGTCGGGATAATCCTGATAGAGAATGTAGGGAAGGTTTTTCTCCAGTTCAAGAACAGCATTTCGTGCCGAAATGACCACCGAAACAGGTGGAAGTGAGGTGTTTTGATCGTTTTGCGGCTTATTTTTATAAAATGCAAGACGCGAAAACAGCCCCCAATAATAGGCCATTTGAACGATTAAAGAGAAAGCTGCGACACCTAATACAATGTATGTTAGTAAGTTGAAGTTAAGATCTATCCACACAGGCCGTTTTTTTTGAGAATGCAAAAATATCCAATCTTTGGGAATTGGTTTATCTTTGTCCAAATTTTGATTGAATGGAGTTTACAATTCAGGGGAGAGACACAAAGAGTTCGGCACGGGCAGGCAACATCACCACAGATCACGGAACAATTGAGACACCTATATTTATGCCGGTTGGAACGGCAGGAACTGTCAAGGCAGTTCATCAGCGTGAGCTGAAAGACGACATTCAGGCGCAAATCATCCTGGGCAATACCTACCATCTTTATTTGCGTCCGGGTCTTGATGTTTTGAAACAGGCCGGAGGTCTGCATAAGTTCAATGGCTGGGACCGACCAATCCTTACCGACAGCGGTGGCTACCAGGTGTATTCGCTGAGTGCAAGACGTAAACTAAATCCTGAAGGGGTTACATTTCAATCACATATTGACGGGAGCCGGCATAAGTTTACACCTGAAAATGTGATGGATACACAGCGTGTAATCGGAGCTGATATCATTATGGCCTTTGATGAGTGCACGCCTTATCCCTGCGAATATGGCTATGCCCTCAAGTCGGCCGACATCACACACAGCTGGCTCGACAGGTGTATCAGCCGACTGGATGAAACAGTGCCTCTTTACGGGCATCAGCAATCCTTGTTCCCGATTGTTCAGGGCAGCACATACCGCGATCTGAGAATACGTTCCGCTGAATGTATAGCCTCAAAAGGTGCCGAAGGCAACGCCATCGGCGGCTTGTCAGTGGGCGAGCCGCACGAGATCATGTATGAGATGACTGAGTTGGTTTGTAACATACTTCCTGATGACAAACCGCGTTATCTGATGGGTGTGGGAACGCCGGTAAACATACTCGAAAGCATCGCGCTGGGCGTTGACATGTTTGACTGTGTGATGCCGACCCGCAACGGTAGAAACGGGATGTTGTTTACATCGGCAGGCATTATCAATATTCGAAATGAAAAATGGAAATCCGATTTCGGCCCTGTTGACGAAAATGGTTTGCAATTTGTTGATCATCAATACTCCAGGGCGTATCTGCGGCATCTTTTTGTCGCCGGCGAAATGCTTGGCAGCATGATCGCCAGCGTGCATAACCTTGGGTTTTACCTTTGGCTGGTGAAAACAGCCCGTCAGCATATCCTTGAGGGCGATTTTGCTGAATGGAAATCAATGATGGTGCCACGGCTGATGCAACGTTTATAATGATGAAGCTGATTGACTGGTATATTTTTAAAAAGTTCCTCGGGACTTTCGTCTATGCAATTTCATTGCTGATCATCATCGTGATCATCTTTGATATCAGCGAGAACATTGAGGATTTTTTGAAAAACAACGCCCCTGTCAAAGCCATCATTTTTGACTATTACCTCAATTTTATTCCCTATTTCATCAACCTCTTTGTTTATCTTTTCACCTTTATCTCGGTGATATTTTTCACCTCGAAGATGGCCGGAAACACCGAAATCATTGCCATACTGAGCAGCGGAGTTAGTTTCAGGCGCATGATGCGCCCTTACCTGATGGCTTCTGTCCTTCTGGCTGTTTTTTCGGCTTATCTTGGCAACTTCCTCATACCGAGAACCAATGAGTTGCGGCGCGACTTCAAAAACAAGTATATGGAGGTGCTGACCAAGGACCGAAACAGGAATATTCACCTTCAAATCGAAAAAGGTGTTTTTGTGTATGTCGAAAGCTATAACAGCGCCCAGCAAGTGGGCTACCGGTTCACACTCGAAAAATATACGGATCAGACACTGAGCTACAAATTGTCAGCCGACCGCATTGAGCGCGACAAAGCCGACAGCCTGTGGCAGATTATCGGTTTTGTGGAGCGTTTTATCGAAGGTGAAAAGGAACACATTATTAAAGGTGCAAAAAAAGACACCATCCTCCCTTTGAAAACAACTGATCTCTATGAAATAAAGGAAGACTTTGAAGTGATGAACTTTTGGGAGCTCAGGGAGCATATTGCTGATGAGAAGCAGAAAGGCAACGACAATGTGAAACTGTATGAAGTTGAGATGAACAAGCGGTTGGCTTCACCGGCGGCAATACTTATTCTTACATTTATTGGTGTAGCACTTTCGAGTCGCAAGGTGCGTGGTGGCATTGGCGTGCATTTGGGTGCAGGCATAGCCATAACCTTTTCATATATTCTCTTCATGCAGGTGTCAACAGTTTTTGCAACCTACGGAGATCTTTCGCCTTTTCTTGCCGCCTGGATACCCAATTTGTTTTTTGCCGTCATAGGCATTTATCTGGTGACTCAGGCTCCAAAGTAAACAAACCAGCGCAAACATTTATATTATGCCCATTTTAAATGCAGTGATGTCGTGGCTGATGCGGAAAAGAATTCATCAGATCGAACTGTTCGTCAAGTATCCACATGAGGTTCAGGATGAGTGGTTTAAGCGACTGATCAATGCCGGCCGGTCAACCGAGTGGGGGAGGCTGTATGATTATAAATCAATCAATTCGTACGACGAGTTTGCAAACCGGGTGCCGGTGAGCGATTATGAGCAACTGAAACCCTTTATTGACAGGCTGAGGGCCGGCGAGCAAAATATTCTATGGCCCGAAGAAATCAAATGGTTTGCCAAATCGTCGGGAACAACTTCGAGCAAAAGCAAATTTATACCCGTGAGCAATGCTTCGCTCGAAGAGTGCCATTTCAAGGGCGGAAAAGATATGATTTCGCTCTATGTAAACAATTTTCCCGATAGCGAGGTGTTCGATGGGCGCGGACTTGTGATGGGAGGCAGTCACTCAATCACCGAGGTAAGCACCGATTCATATTATGATGGCGACCTGTCGGCGATACTGATTCAAAACCTTCCATTCTGGGTTCAGTTCATGAAAACCCCAAACCTGAACATCGCACTGATGGATGAGTGGGAGGCCAAGATTGAAATGATGGCGCATGAAACCATGCAGCATGATGTGACGAGTATTGCCGGCGTGCCCTCCTGGACAATGGTTTTGCTGCGTAAGATTCTCGAGATATCCGGAAAGGAAAATATCTCGGAAGTATGGCCGCGCCTCGAGGTCTTTTTTCATGGTGGCGTGAGCCTCGATCCATACAGAGAACAACTCCGACAGCTGATCCCTTCCGGAAAAATGCATTATATGGAAACCTATAATGCCTCCGAAGGATTTTTCGGCATTCAGGATCTTTCTGACAGGAATGAGCTGTTGCTGATGCTCGACTATGGAATTTTTTATGAGTTCATTCCTGTTGATGCCTTGCAGGATGAAAATCCGAAAGTGCTGCGTTTGTCAGAGGTTGAAAAAGGCGTCGTGTATGCAATGGTTATCACAACCAATGCGGGCTTGTGGCGTTATTTGATTGGCGATACGGTGATTTTCACCTCTTTGTCGCCTTTCAGGCTAAAGATTACCGGCCGTACAAAGAGTTATATCAACACTTTTGGCGAAGAGCTGATGGTTGACAATGCCGAAAAAGCACTCAGTATTGCATGTTCCAAATGTCATGCTGTGATTTCTGACTACACAGCAGGTCCTCATTTTTCGCCCGACCGCCAAACAGCGGCACATGAATGGATCATAGAGTTCGAGAAAGCGCCCGAAAACCCCGACTATTTCAACGAGGCTTTCGACAATGCCCTGAAGTCGCTCAACTCTGATTATGAAGCCAAAAGATACCATAACATGGTGCTGATGCCTCCAATTATCCATGCAGTGCCTCAGGGAACATTTTACAACTGGTTGAAAATGAAGGGAAAACTCGGTGGACAAAACAAAGTTCCACGCCTGTCAAACGACAGGATAATTCTTGATGAAATTCTTCCAATTATCAAACGGTAGATTGAAAGCAATCCTTTACATTTGCGCAAAACTTAAGCCATGCATATCGCGATATCAGGAAATATAGGATCAGGTAAGACGACCCTTACCAGACTTTTGGCAAAACATTTCGGTTGGACGCCTCATTTCGAAGACGTTGAAAACAATCCTTATTTGCATAGTTTTTATGAAGACATGCAGCGCTGGTCGTTTAACCTGCAGGTTTATTTTCTAAACAGCAGGTTCAGACAGGTAGTCGAAATAAGACAAGGTGATAAAACGGTGGTGCAGGACAGGACCATTTATGAGGACGCGCATATTTTTGCGCCCAACCTGCATGCAATGAACCTCATGTCGTCGCGCGATTTTGAAAACTACAGCTCGCTCTTTGAGTTGATGAGCAGTTTCATCCAACCTCCTGATTTGCTGATCTATCTGCGTGCATCGGTTCCTACACTTGTGAGCCAGATTCAGAAACGCGGCCGCGACTACGAAGCTTCCATCCGCCTGGATTACCTTAAGCATCTGAACGAAAGATATGAAGCCTGGATTTCGAAATATACCCACGGGAAACTCCTCATTGTTGAAGTTGATGAAATTGACCTGGAGAAACCGGCCGACCTGAGCTTTGTGATCGAAAAGGTGAACGCCAACCTGCATGGTTTGTTTTAAAAGTATAAGATTCATTCAATGAATATCTTAGGTGTTATCCCTGCCCGTTTTGCCTCTTCACGTTTTCCGGGAAAACCACTTGCCGACATCAAAGGGAAACCGATGATTCAAAGGGTTTACGCGCAATGCCAGCAAGCACACTCGTTGAATAAAATCGTTGTGGCCACTGACGATTTGCGCATTTTTGAAGCGGTGTTGGCTTTTGGAGGCGAGGCAGTGATGACCTCTGCCGACCATCAAAGCGGTACCGACCGTTGCCGTGAAGCCTTGCAAAAACAGAACAGTGTTTTTGATGCTGTTGTGAACATTCAGGGCGACGAACCCACAATACATCCCGAACAGATTGATCAGCTGGCAGAGTTGTTGCAGAAGCAAAAGTTTGAGATTGCAACACTGGCTCATCCAGTTTCGGACGAAACAGAGCTTTTCAACCCCAATGTTGTTAAAGTAGTGTGCTCCGAACAAGGCAAAGCATTGTATTTCAGCCGCAGTCCGATACCCTATGTACGCGGAGCCGCTGAGGCTGACTGGCTGAAACACTTTCACTATTTGCGGCATGTGGGAATGTATGCCTACCTTACGCCTGTGCTTGAGCAAATAGCAGGGCTTGCCCTTTCGCCGCTCGAGAAAGCCGAATCGCTCGAACAACTCAGGTGGCTCGAAAATGGCTACAACATCGGTGTTGGCATCACACATCAGCTGAACACAGGGGTTGATACCCCGGAGGATCTTGAAAAAATCCGGAACTTTTTTTGATTTTCGACGTAGAACGACGTATCTTAGCAGGCTCATTTGCTCTGTTTAACAAAAAAATAGGATTATTTCACTGATAATATGAAGATTGCCGGATATATTGCTGATTTGCTTTTTGAGTACGAATGTGTTGTGATTCCCGGATTAGGGGGATTCCTCACACGCGACCACGCAGCCTATATTCATCCCATGAAGCATTATTTCAAGCCACCTCACCGCGAAGTGGTTTTCAACCCGATGCTTCGAACCAACGACGGGCTTCTTCTGAGTCATATTGCACGTTTTGAGCAACTTTCATACCAGGAAGCCAAGTCGAAACTTGATCGTTTTGTGCTCAAATGCCTCAGCGTACTTGACGAAGGAAAAAAGATTCACTTCAGAAGTATCGGCAGCATCTCCTACAACAAAGACAAGCAATTGGTTTTTGATGCCGACCCGCAACAAAACTACCTTTCGACGGCTTTCGGGCTTTCGGGTTTTGTTTCGCCCCCGATCAAGCGCGATGAGTTTCAGCGCAAGGTTGAGAAGGTGTTCAGCAGTCCGCCCCCTGTCAGAGAATCTATGCCTGCCACTGAGCCTGCTGTAGTATCCGCTGCCGCACCGGCCAAACGTATGCTTGCTTCAAAGCGCCCGAACCGTTTCCGCCGGCAATTGGCCATTACCGGTGTGGCTGCTTCAATTCTGGCAGCTGCCTGGGGCGTGATGAACTACGAAATAGTGGGCTATTACTACAACCAATACAAAGGACATGCAAGCGTTTTGCCGTTCTTTTATGTGAGTCCGAATGAATATGTAATCAAGAATATCGAGAAATTTCCGGTGGAAGCGATGGTGCCGGACCCTACCTTGTTTCATCTGCCCGAAGGCCTTTTCAAGGCAAAAGCCGGATTGAACGACCTCGTTCCTGCATTGCCATACAAGGCAGACATGGATGAAAATGACAAACCTGTTCCGGTAGTCACCGAGGAAGTGGTTGCAGCACAAACTCCTGCCAATGAAGAAGCCGTTGTTGAGGAAGAACCAACAACCGAAGTGCCGGCAGTGGTTGCTGAAAAGCAAGAGTCGGCTCCTGTTCTTCCGGTGGCAACACAAGCAAGCCGAATCACTGCAACTGAAATCAGGACAAACGTTCCTGCTGCGGAAAATCAAAAGAAGCTGTTGCCTGCAACAAAATCATTCTATATCATCGCCGGTGCTTTTAAAGACAAGCAAAATGCTGAAAAGCTGATTCAGTCACTGAAGGATAAGCAGTTTGAAGCAAGTTTTGCCGGTCAAACCAACGGAGGTTTGTGGCGGGTGAGTTATGGGGCTTTTGCTTCGGAAGAAGCTGCGGCTCAACAACTTCAAAGCATACGTCAGCATGAGAATGCACAAGCCTGGATTCTCGCAATTTAATTTCAAAACATTTACAGCGTGGGATCAAAGAACAAACTGCAAAGATTTGCAGAGAACCTGACATTTGATAATCTTTTTCAGTACAACTATGAGCAGCTTATCAACCTGCCTTTTGAATACAGAGGGAGCTGGGGAAGTAGTTTTTTTAAGAATGAAAAGCCCCTTGTGCTTGAGCTTGGTTGTGGAAAAGGCGAATATACGGTCGGCCTGGCGCAGAAATATCCTGATAAAAACTTCATTGGATTCGATATCAAAGGTGCACGATTGTGGAAAGGGCTGACGCTTGCAAAAGAAAGAGGCTTAGTCAATGTTGCTTTTGTGCGCACAAAGATTGACCACATCAACTATTTCTTTTCAGCTGATGAGGTGTCTGAAATCTGGATTACCTTTCCCGATCCGCAGCCCAGGTTGTCGCGTTCGAAAAAACGCCTTACCTCGCCTTTATTTCTTGAGCGGTATAAAAAGGTTTTGAAGAAAGACGGTGTCATTCACCTGAAGACCGACAGCCGCTTGTTGTATGATTTCACCCTTGAGGTGATAGAGGAACTTTCGCTGAAGCTCTATTATAAAAGCGATGACCTTTATGCCACCGGCGACGAAATGGAGGTGAAGGAGATACGTACTTTTTACGAACAGATATGGCTCAATCAGGGTTTGACCATCAAATATATCCGGTTTGGTTTTTAGCTTATGGAAACCTTGGGTTTTTTTGATCAGGTGTATGAGGTTGTTAAGCTGGTCCCGCCGGGAAGGGTGACAAGCTACGGTGCCATTGCAGCTTATCTGGGTTCGAAGGGCAGCGCGCGCATGGTTGGCTGGGCCATGAACCAATCGCATAAGATGTCATACAATATTCCTGCCCACAGGGTTGTAAACAGAAAAGGCCTCCTGACCGGTAAAGCACACTTTGGCGGCTACGATGTGATGCGCCAACTGCTCGAAAGCGAGGGTATAATAATCGAAGGAGACCAGATTATAAATTTTGGCGAGCGGTTTTGGGATCCCGCAAAAGAGTTGTTGCCGTAATAAACTTAGGTGGAGCTGCGGACAACCAATTTGGTTTTGATGACTTTTTTCACCGGTTTGAAATCCGAATTGTCATCTTCCTTCAGTCTTTTTAGCAGCATCAAACAAGCCTCGCGGCCAAGATCAAAGCCAAACTGATCAATGGTTGTCAGTTCAGGTTCGCTGATGGCTGCCGACTTGCTGTTTTCAAAACCTACAACTTTGATATCTTCGGGCACACGTTTTCCCAGTTCACGGGCAGCTTTGATGATTGCGATGGCCGACATATCATTCACGGCGAAGAATCCGTCGGGGGCTTCGGGTTTCCGCAGGATGTCATGCGCGGCTTTTTTGGCGGTTTCAAAGGTGTCGGCCAAAAATACAAGGTCATGACGGAAGTGAATGTTATGTTTCAGCAGTGCATCATGGTAACCCGAGAGGCGGCTCTTTCCAATCTGGAGGTTTTGGGGGGCAGCGAAGTGAGCAATCTTTTTGCATCCCTTTTCAATGAGGTGGTTCACTGCAAGAAAAGCGCCCTGATAGTCGTCGGCCACCACCTGATCGGCAGGAAGCTCCTCAGTGGTACGGTCGAAAAACACCACCGGAATTTCATTGTCAATCAACTTTTGAAAATGAGAGAAATCATTGGTTTCTTTGGAGAACGAAACCAAAACCCCGTCAACACGGTTTGTTAAAACCGCCTGGGTGTTTATCACTTCACGTTTATAGGATTCGTTTGACTGGAAAACCATCACGCTGTAATCGTTTTTATAGGCCACTTCTTCAATACCATTGATGATAGCAGAAAAGAAGTAGTGTTCGATTTCGGGGATGATGAGACCAATGGTTCTTGTTGAATTGTTGCGCAGGTTTAGGGCGATTCTGTTTGGCCGGTAACCAAGCAATCCTGCAAGTTCCTTAACGGCAGTTCTCGTTTTCGGGCTGATATCAGGATGGTCCTTAAGAGCCCTCGATACTGTTGATGTTGATAAACCTAACTTTGAGGCAATGTCTTTGATGGTGACCTGACGCTTCATTTTTGTCCTGTTACTTGATGATAGAGGATATTTGCAACTGATTTGCCGGATAAAGATACGACAATTTGTTGTCAGCAAAATCCGCATCAAAATTATTTATTTTATTTCAATCGTTTGCAATGTAAATATTGAAATAATAGTGCATTTAACAGTTCGTTAAGGAATGTTTTTCTAATTTTGTGTATCATAAAAATTAAGAAAATGTTAAGCAACTGATGTTTTCGTAAATTATTCTAAATCAAATCACTAATCACTAATCTCTAAAGTTTAACACTTATTAATAAATTTTTCAGGCAGTTATTGCTGCTTATGCTTGTGTTTGTAACAACATCTATGGCATTTGGGCAAACAGCTACTGTCAAAGGGATTGTAAGGGACAAGACCAATGGTGAAACTTTGCCCGGCGCTAACGTGCTGATCAAAGGAACCCTTATTGGTGCTTCAACTGATTTCGACGGCAAATACAGCCTTCAGAACATTCCCGCCGGCAATGCTGAAATTGAAGTAAGTTTTGTGGGCTATCTGCCTTCAACAAAAACTGTGATACTGAGCGCCGGACAAACGCTCGAGCTCAATTTTGATCTTGCAACAGATGCCGTGGCACTGGAAGAGTACATCGTTATCGGTTATGGTGTACAAAAGAAAAGCGACAAGACAGGGGCGGTTTCTCATTTAGTAGCCGATGAATTGAATCAGGGATCGTTGACAGATCCTATTCAAGGAATCCAAGGCAAAGCTGCAGGGGTATTAATCTCGAAAAAAGGCGGCGACCCTAACTCAGGTTTTGCGGTGCGTATCAGAGGATCGGCAGGATATGACGCTAGTACACAACCACTTTTTGTTATTGATGGTGTTTCGAATGCCGACCCAACCTCTATCGCTCCGGAGAATATCGAGAGTTACAACATCTTAAAGGATGCTGCTTCCACGGCGATATATGGCTCCCAGGGAGCAAACGGTGTTATAATTATTACAACCAAAAAGGGAAAATTCGCAGCCAAGGGTGCAAAGCAATCGAAAATTGATTTATATGAGTCTCGGTAAAGATAAATAAAAAGATGTATCTTAGGAGAAACATTT
>ERZ1645187.493-NODE-493-length-38831-cov-6.783010_pt1 | contig 38831 bp, 39 predicted proteins | sample MGYA00575352_ERZ1645187 | MGnify/ENA primary metagenome ERZ1645187 (study PRJEB40837, sample SAMN11349314) | freshwater sediment metagenome | isolation source: river sediment | host: Sediment | place: India: Wazaribad , New Delhi | collected 2017-02-21 ... | reverse complement strand
ATCGGTTCCGCCAGATAGACGGCAAAGGTCTTGTCTGCGAAAAAGTTGGGCAGTATGTAGATAAGCGGGATCAGGATGATGAATTTTCTCATAATCGCGACGATAATCGAGCTTTTCGCGTTTCCGATCGATACGAAGGTCATCTGGCACGCGATCTGGATCCCCATAATCAGCAGAGCCGCCGTATAGATACGCAGAGCCGGAACGGTAAAGTCGATAAGCTCGGCGCTTGTCGTGAACAGTCCGACAAAGATCTGCGGAAAAAACTGAACGAACGCCCACAATAACAGCGAATAGGCGAAGGAGGCGATCACAAGGATCTTAAAGGACTGCTTGACACGGTCCGCTTTGCCTGCGCCGAAGTTGTAGCTCGTGATCGGCTGAGCCCCCTGTGCCAGGCCCTGGAGCGGCATCAGTGCAAAGGACATAACTGTCGAAAGGATCGTCATCGCGCCGACCGCGACATCTCCGCCGTATCTCTGGAGAGATGAATTGAAGCAGATATTCAGGATGCTTTCACTGCCCTGCATGATAAACGGAGAGAGTCCGAGCGCCAGACATGGAGCGAGCATCCTCCAGTTAAAGCGGAAATATTCCTTCTTAAGCTTCAGTTCGCTGCGGCCGCTGGTCAGTATATGAAGCACCCATACGCAGCTGATGGCCTGTGAGAGGATCGTCGCAAGCGCTGCTCCGCTTACGCCCATGTTCAGCACGAAGATGAAGATCGGGTCGAGCACGATATTGCAGATGGCGCCGATCAGAACCGTATACATGCTGAGCTTTGCGAAGCCCTGAGCCGTGACGAACGCGTTCATGCCGAGGGTAAGTTGTACGAAAATCGTACCGATCGCATAGATATTCATGTAGCTTACCGCATAGCCGATCGTATTGTCGCTGGCGCCGAAGGCCATCAGAAGCGGACGGTTAAACAGCAGCAAAATGATCGTCAGTATAACCGAGACGCAAATCTGGAAAACGAAGCAGCTGCCGAGGATCTGCTCGGCACCCTTATCATCTCCCCTGCCCATCGAGATTGACGCTCTGGGCGCGCCGCCCATGCTTACGAACGCGGCGAAGGCCGATACGAGTACGATGATCGGCGAACAGACTCCGACGCCTGTCAGAGCCAGCGCCCCGACCTCCGCGATATGTCCGATATACACTCTGTCTACGATATTGTAGAGCATATTGATAACCTGCGCCGTGATCGCAGGAATTGCCAGCTGCCACATCAGCTTTCCGACCGGCGCTTTTCCGAGAAATTCGCTGTCTGATGAGGTGCCTTTGGTTTTGGTCTGATTTGTTGTCATTTTTTCTTTAATTTCCGTTCGATGTTTTGAATAATTCCGTCCGTCTGATCCAGATAACGTTCCCGTTCCTGATCGGTAAATCCGGTGAATATGACGTCTTCAAGCTCCGCGCGTATTTTACAGAGCTCGACTGCGGTCGGCGCGGCTTGTTCGGTGAGCTCGAGGTGGATCTGGCGCCGGTCCTTCGGGTCACGTTCCCGTGTCAGCAGCTGTTTCTTCATCAGCTCTTCCACCGCGTACGACACATTGGCCTTCGGAAGTCCCCGTCTTTCCACGGCGTCTTTTGCCGTATTCCGAGTCGGGTGATTGGCCAGATAGCACATCAGATCTTTTTCGGTACGCGTCAGCCCGTACTTTTTACAGACCGGCTCCGTCATTTTCTCAAACAGCATGCCTACGTTTCTGCCTATCGGCAGATCAAGATATCTTCTACTGTCAGTTTCCATATCCTCTCCTTCCGGCGCCCCGAAGCCCCGTTTTGCCGGCAGACCGGCAGCAATGAATTATTCATATTCGTTCGTTCCGAACTGTTCTTTATGAACTGTTCATATTGAACTGTTTTTATTATAGCGCGTATCCGTAAAAATACAAGGACTTATCCTGTTATTACCTGATTTTTTGTAAAAAAATAAGCCCAGGCGGGCTTTGCTCAAAAAGAAACCTGTATTCGTCTTGCCATGTCACGATCGAGCGCGATTCTGGAATTGCGGATGCTTACGATCATATTTCCGCCCATTTCTGTGATTACAGAAACTCTTTCACCTTCGGTGAATCCGAGAGTCTTCAGAAACTGTCTGGTCTTTTCTTTGCCGGTGATTCTGCTTACGGTAAGCATGTCGCCGCGCGGTGCAACAGTCAGTGCCATGAGAACTTCCTCCTCAATTTAGTACATCCGTTAATCGGAATCGCAAACTTTGTCTGTCCCTCTTTATATTGTTAGTATAGGCTCATTTTAAAGCAATGTCAAGGTAAGCTTACTTTGTCCGGCAAGAATAAAAAAAATCCGCTGCCTAACAGCAGCGGATCGATAAGTCTGTCTTAAAACATAAACAGAATAACCGGATAATAATCATTTCGGACATAGGTCATATTATAGCTGGAACTCACAGAATCATATGACAGCTGGTTGAGCAGCGAATCCACCTGGTCTGAGGACGCAACCCGGAGCGTCAGTGTCTTTTCTCCTGCAGCCGCCTTATCCTCGATTGCCTGCGTGATCTTCGCGAAAGCTCCGGACTGATCCAGATCGAAATCCAGACCTTCCTTCACATAATAATTCCAGGAGGGTTCCGCAAAATCCGGATAGGTCGTCAGCGACGTATCCAGGGTATGGGTCTTGTTCAGATCTGTGGTCGAAATCCCGAAATACGTATAATCACGGGTTCCGAAGGTTCCGTCCGTATAGTTCGGATCGTCCCAGGTCGGGTCTATCCAGCCGTACTCGTCGTCAATTTTAACCAGATTCCACGCGTGACTCTGATTCAGAACGGTCGTTCCCTGGGCAGTCGTCGCAAAAATACCGGCTTCGTTAAGCAGATACTGATAGGCTCTCGCATAGCCCGCACAGACTGAAGCGCCGTCCGCGACGGACAGGATTGTCTGATTGTTCGGAGCGTTCGTGTCGTAACCTGTGTTGTCGATAATATAGTCGTGCAGGTACCGCGCGACCTCATAGGAACTCATATCGTCCGTAATTCCTGAAAGCGCCGCGGTTTTCCACGCATCCACCCTGGCCTGAGCCGATTCGATATCGTCCGTATCCATGTTGTAGCGGATCGTAATTTTATCGACTTCTCCGGTATCCGGCCGGTAGGTATACTCGTAGGTATCGATCCAGAAAAACTCCGGATGATCCTGCGTTACGGCTTTCCAGATACGTTCAAGCTGATCATTCGTCACCGTGTTGCCTTCCAGATAGAAGACATCGCTTTTATTCTCAAGTTCTTTTACAACACGAATGTACGCCTTCTGTTCGTCCTCGGTGAGCTGTGAAAAAGCGCTCATCGCGTCGGACTGGATCTGGTCCTCCGAAACCGAAGTTCGTAATTCTTCATCTGTGACGGTATTGGTGTCGATCTTGTTAAAGGTGAAGAACATCATCCCGAAGACGAGCAGCAGCACGGCTGCAAATATTCCCGTCGCCCAGATAAGAAATTTTTTCATAATGCGTCAGATTCCGTTCTAGCGATCTTCCTGATCGTTTTCGCAGGTATAGATTTCTTCTTCTTCGACGACCGGAACTCCGATTTCCTTCATGACCTGGGCGGCCTTTTCATGGTCGCTTGTCTTCAGGATAATCGTCGGTACTTTTCCGTGGGTCGGGCGAATGATCGAATAGATATAACGAACGTCGATTCCGGCTTCCGAGAGCGCACGGAAAATCCCGGCCATTGTTCCGGGCTTGTCTGCCGGTTCAATCGCGAGAACGTTCGAAATCTTGACGAGATAGCCTTCTTCTTCGAGAAGATGGGCTGCCCGGTACGGGTCGTCTGTGATGATGCGGAGAATGCCGAATTCGTGGCCCTCCGTGACAGTGATGGACCGGATATTGATGCCGTTTCTTGCAAGGACTTCCGTAACGTCCGCAAGATGGCCGCGCTGATTCTGAATAAAGACCGAAAGCTGTTTGATGAGCATGCGTATCCTCCTATCGCAGGTCGATAACCCGCTGTGCTTTTCCTTCCGAACGCTTGAGCGTCTTCGCTTCTACCAGGTTGATCTTCGGATGGATTCCGAGAACCGTATGCATGCTTTCTCCGATCTGGCGGTGAAGATCTTCGAGCGCTGACAGCGAATCGATGATTTCGTGATCGACAACTTCCGCGTCGATGGAGATCTTGTCGAGGAATCCCTGCTTCGTGACGGTGATCTGGTAGTTGCTTCCGATGCCTTCGATGCCGTACAGAACTTCTTCGATCTGGCTCGGGAAAACGTTGACGCCGCTGATAATCAGCATATCGTCCGTGCGTCCGCCTATCTTCGCCATTCGTGCGGTGGTACGGCCGCAGGCGCAGGGTTCATAGTGAAGCGACGTGATATCCTTCGTGCGGTAGCGCAGCAGCGGCAGCGCGTGCTTTGTGATGGGCGTGATGACGAGTTCTCCCGTTTCTCCCGCCGGCAGCACTTCTCCCGTTACAGGGTCGATAATTTCCGCGAGGAAGTGGTCTTCGCTGATATGCATGCCGCTGAGCTGCGTGCATTCGCCGGCAACGCCCGGGCCCATCAGCTCGCTCATGCCGTAATTTTCACTTGCAAAGATTCCGAAGGTTTCCGCCAGCTTTTCGCGCATCGCTTCTGTCGAGCCTTCGCCGCCGAAACAGCCGACTCTGAGCTTCAGGTCGACGGCGGGATCCAGTCCCATTTCCTCTGCGGTTTCCGCCAGATGCAGCGCGTAGGACGGCGTTCCGATCAGAACGGTCGCCCCGAAGTCCTTCATGATCTTGATCTGTTTGCGGGTGTTGCCCGATGACATCGGTACGACGCCTGCTCCGACCCGTTCAAGTCCCTGATGGAGACCGAAGGCGCCGGTAAACAGTCCGTAGCCGAAGGAGATATGAGCGGTATCACGCTTCGTGACGCCGGCCATCGTGACCAGACGCGCGATGCATTCCTTCCAGTTTTCCATATCCTTCTTCGTATAGCCGACGACGGTGGGATTGCCTGTCGTACCGGAAGACGCATGGTAACGGACAATCTTTTCGGGCGGTACGGCGAACATCCCGAAGGGATAGTTACTGCGCAGGTCGTCCTTTGTCGTAAACGGCAGAAGACGGACATCCGACAGCTCGTTGATGTCTTCTGGCTTGAGGCCCATCTGCTTCATTTTCTGGCGGTAGTGCGGCACGTTCTTGTAAGCCCGTTTTACCGTCTTTTTCAGATTCTTAAGCTGAATCCGTTCAATTTCTTCTCTCGGCAGCGTTTCTGTTAATGACCAGATCATTTTTTACGTTTATCCTTCTCTTTTTCCGAATCAGTTTTTCGGCGGACGCCAGCTGGATTTGAGTTCGACAATTCTGTCAAAGACAGGAGCGCCGGGCTTCGAGTATTTCGGATCCGCATTAAAATAGCCGTTTCTGACAAACTGCACTTTTTCTCCGGGCTGTGTTTCGAGGATTCTGGGTTCTGCCAGACCTTCGGTCCTGACCAGCGAATCACTGTGGATCTTCTCGATAAAATCATCCGGTGAGAATTCGCCGTCCGAAATGAGCGGATTGTACAGATTGACAGGAACCTTAACGGCATTTTCCGCTTCCACCCAGTGGATCGTTCCCTTGACCTTGCGTCCGGTAAAGCCGGTACCGGCTTTCGTTTCAGGGTCGTAAGTGCACAGAAGCTCGACGACGTTGCCGTCGGCATCCTTGACTACTTCCTCGCAGCGGATAAAGTACGCGCCTCTGAGGCGGACTTCATTGCCGGGGAACAGGCGGAAATATTTTCTGACCGGAACTTCCATGAAGTCGTCCCGTTCCACGTACAGCGTGCGTCCGAAGGGGACCTTGTGCATGCCCATTTCCGGAACATCGACGTTGGTTTCCGTTTCAAGCCATTCGGTTTCACCTTCAGGCCAGTTTGTGATCGTAACCTTCAGCGGATCCATCACGACGTTGAGCCGCGAGGTCTTAAGCTTCAGATCGTTCCGGATAAAGTGCTCGAGCATCTGGCGGTCGACGGTCGAATTGGCCTTGGCCACTCCGATTTCTTCGCAGAATGCCTGCAGCGCTTCCGGCGTATAGCCGCGGCGCCTGAGTCCGGATACCGTCGCGAGACGGGGATCGTCCCAGCCGTCGACGACGCCTTCTTCAACCAGCTGTTTCAGGTAGCGCTTGCCCATGATCGTATCGGTCAGTCCGAGCTTTGCGAATTCGATCTGAACCGGCGGTTTTTCTTTGAATTCATCCAGATTTGCGAGAAACCAGTCGTAAATCGGCCGGTGGTCTTCAAATTCCAGGGTGCACAGCGAATGCGTGATGCCTTCGATCGCATCTTCGACCGGATGCGCGAAATCGTACATCGGATAGACATGCCAGTCTTCATCCGTGCTGTGATGCTCGCTGTCGAGAACACGGTAGATGATCGGATCGCGCATGTTCATATTGGGGCTTGCCATATCGACCTTCGCCCGCAGAACCTTGCTGCCTTCTTCGAAATCGCCCGCGATCATCTGATCGAACAGCTGCTGATTTTCTTCGATGCTTCTGTCTCTGTACGGGCTTTCGGTACCGGGCTGCGTGAGAGTCCCTCTGCCCTTCCTGATTTCTTCGAAGCTCTGATCGTCAACGTACGCGAGGCCCTTTGAAATAAGCTCCTTCGCGTATTGGATCATCTTCGGGAAATAAGATGAAGCGGATTTGTATGAATCTCCCCAGTCGAGTCCGAGCCATTTCAGGTCTTCCTGGATCGATTCGATGTATTCAGTGTCTTCCTTCACGGGATTCGTATCGTCGAAGCGAAGATTGAATTTTCCGCCGTAGCGTTTCGCGATTCCGTAGCTCAGAAGCGCGGCTTTAACGTGACCGATATGGAGATAGCCGTTGGGTTCGGGCGGGAACCGCGTGACGATCTCTTCCGGTTTATATTTTCCGCTCTCGATATCCGCATCGATCGCATTGATGATAAAGTTCTTTTTTTCGTTTGATTCCATTCTCGTCTGTAAACTCCGATAAAGATATAGTCTGTTTTTCATTATACCATAATCGGCGTATTGGTTTTAAGACGTAAAGCGTTGTGTTTGAGAAGGGTATCGCGGGGCATATACAGCTGATAGACCAGCAGGTCGCCCGCTCCGCTGGCTCGCGCCTCGCATTCGCTCCGTCTGCACGCAGACTACGCTCATCGCGGGAATAGAATTCAAAAGAACTGCTAAACCAACAGGTCGCCCGCTTCGCTGGCTCGCGCCTCGCATTCGCTCCGTCTGCATGCAGACTACGCTCATCGTGGGCCTAATATTTGAAAAGAACTGCTAAACCAACAGGAACGCCCGCTCCGCTGGCTCGCGCCTCGCATTCGCTCCGTCTGCACAGCAGACTACGCTCATCGCGAGCCGCGCGAAATAAGTCGCCAAAGCTCCTTTTGGAAGCAAGCTTCCACAGAAGCTTTTTCTCCTTATTTCTCTGTTGGTTTACACGAAAAAACCTCCGGCTGGGACCGGAGGATAAAAGAGAGGAGTAAAAAAATGATTTTTTAAGAAAACCTTTTTTACCGGTGATAATTTAATACCCTGGATAGGGTATATTAAAACAAACGGAGGTATTAAAAATGGATTTTTTTGAAGACCTGACTCAGAAGACGGCGAAGCTTATCGCCGATGTTGCTGAATCCGTAAAAGGCTTTGCGGATCAGGCGGGTAACGCGGCTAACAAAACCGTAGATATCATCAAGATCAAGGGCACGATTGAAGGCTCGAAGGCTGAAGTCAAAAAGCTGTACTATGAACTTGGCCAGAAGGTTTATGAAAACTATAAGGATGCCATCAATCCCGACAAGGACGATCCGGTAGATCAGATCTGTGCTCAAATCAAAACCCGTACCGATCAGATCGATACTCTGCGTAAACAGCTTGAAGCCTACGATGCCGCGATGAAGGAAGAACGCGAAAAGAATATGGATCAGGCACAGGCTGCCGGCGAAGATATCGAAGCAAAGGTTGAAGCGGCTGCGAAGAAGCTCGATGAAGAACTCGAAAAAATCGAAGCTGAAAACAAAGCGGCTGAAGATTCAGACGAAAACTCAGACGATACAACAGATGACGAACAGTAATTAAGCTTTCAAAAGGGCCGTGCGATATAAATTCGCGCGACCCTTTTATTTTGTCAGCCGGTTTTAGTCTCGTCACAAACGCTTTTTGTTCGTATTTTCATGCGTTTCCATATCGCAGATTCGCCGAGCAGCGCTCCGCCATGTATTTGCGAATAATCCTCATGCTTAATATGAAGAATTCCGATAGCTGCCTGTATCGATACCCGGGGCATCTTTCAGATAATCGCCATGCAGAAGCTCAAGCGTCAGCTTTTCTAAATCTTCCTTCTCCATCTTTTCATTTTCGACATATGTATTAATAATTCCGACAAATCCACCGGCCAGAAACGAAGCGATGTATTTTCTACCTCCGCTGACAGGACATAGCTGGAGTCTCTCTTCCTTGAGGATCCTGTTATAAAAGCTTTTATACAGAATTCCATCTAAACCGCTGTCTGCGATCTGTTTTAAAAAGCTGTAGTTCTTTGTTACATAGTCAGCGAAATATCTGCAGGTTTCCGGGACTGTCAGCAGCTGACTTTCCTTCCCCGGCTCAAACGGCGAATTGGCATCAAGATCGTATTCGATAATATTTTCTTTTGTCTTAAACCAGGTATAAAACGTCTGTCTGGAAACCCTGGATCTTTTACACAGCTCACTGATACTTATTTTCGCGAAATCTTTTTCTTCCATCAGTGCTGCCAGCGCGCTGACAATCGCATTCTGGGATTGAATGGCAGTTTTATTTTCTCCGGAGTACATACCACACTCTCTTTCTTTAATAAATTAATCATATCCAAAACTTGACAATTGTCAATCTGCGTTTTATAATTATTACATTGACAATTGTCAAGTTTGTAGGTTTAATGCACATAGTCAAAAACGACAGACGAAAAGGAGGTCTAATCGTGCTTCATTATACAGAACCGATCTATCGTCCGCCTTCCGAGGCTGACGATCTTTTTATTCAGGTAACCCAGGGCTGCTCCCATAATTCCTGCAGCTTCTGCGGACAATATAAGGATACTCCGTTCCGACTCTCTCCGATGGAACAGATCGAAGCGGATATTATCGAAGCTGCAAAGCTGTATCCGGACAAGAAACGTGTCTATCTGCTCAGCGGAGACCCGTTCGTTCTGAGCTTTGACAAGCTCAAACAAATCGGATTGTGGCTTAATCAGTATATTCCGTCACTCGAAGCAGTTGCGATGTTCGCTTCGATCAATTCAATCAAACAGAAAACCGATGCCGAGCTGAAAACACTCTTCGGGCTTAAAATGAATCTTCTGTACCTCGGGATCGAAACAGGAGATCCGGAAACCCTGGCTTTTGCCAATAAAGGACATAACGTTGAAGAAGCTTACACTCAGCTGAAACGTCTCGAATCTGTCGGAATCGGTTATCTCAGTGCCTATATCTCGGGACTTACCGGAGACGGGCTGGAAAAGGGGCTGGAAAACGCGAGAAATTCCGCAGCCTTCTTTAACAAAGTTCCTCCCGTGATGCTCGGGGTGACATCGCTGAGCATATGGGACAATACAGAAATAGGAAAGCTGCGAAGAGAAGGAAAATTCATCCCGGCGCCTGAGCTTCAGATGCTCGAAGAAACCAGGGAGCTTCTCTCCGGACTTACATCGCCGATGCTGTTTTCAAGCATTCATGTCAGCAATCTCGTACCGGTTATGGGAAGAATCCCGGAAGACAGGAATGAAATGCTGCAGACACTTGATCAGCAGATTGCAGTCCTGAAGAACGACGGCGATATTCCGCGGTATTCAGGACGAGACGGAAGAATGTAATCTGATTCCAATGAACAAGCAGACAGTGCGATGACTTGTTTAAACATGAAAAAGGGGTATCGAACTGACATCAGTCAGCACGATACCCCTTTTTCAGTTAAATGATCAGCAGTTAATCCCTCCGATCAATGGCCGAACAGCCATCCCATGATATTTTTATCCCCGGCAAACAGCATAGCACCGCCTCCGTGCTGATTTGCCGTACCCTGTGATGTAAAATATTCGCTGCTCTTCACATCAAGAACGAGGAGACTGCCGATTTCCTGCTCAGACAGTCCCTGCTGCTCATACAGCTCGTATATCCGTCTATAAGCTTCTGTAAAAGGACCGGAACCGTAATACTCGTCATCCTCCCCAGTCGGAAAGCTGCGGCGCGACGATAATCATCCTGTCATTGCAGCTCTGGGCCTCAAATCCGAATTCTTCAGTTTTCAGATTTTCGGAAGCTCCCTGAAAGTAAAGGCCCTGATATCCGGGCAGCGTGATATATAAGGCATACGCTTCACTTCCGTCATAACTGTCTGGCACATACAGATTAAAATGAATATCACCGTCAGCTTCCGAATTCAGTATATTATCGACTGAAAAGCCCCGATAATTGTCTGTACCCTTCGTAACCGAATCCCCGAAGCCGTCTGGTCCGCTGCTCTGCACGTCTGAAGAAGCCTCCGGCCCGCTGTCCGATTCATCCTGTGTTTCAACAGTATCCCGATAACCGGAACAGCCTGCGCAGCAGATCAGACAGCTCAATATCAGCACTGCGACGACTGTTTTCTTCATAGCCTAGACGGCTTGTCCCATTTCATAGGCCTGCTTCAGATAAGGAGAACCCTCAACAGCTCCTTTTTCGTATACGCCGGTGCCGTATATGACGCCTTTTTCCTTCGCGCCTTCGACACAGGCCGCATAACCGCGAAGGGACGCGAGAGTGGCGTCCATCGCTTCTCTTCCGCTGTCGGCTGCTGTCATAATGTAATAGAAGTCCTTATCCTTCACCTCGGTCCAGCGTGCTACCGTGCGGTCGATTACCGCCTTAAGCTGAGCGTCAATCGAATAGAAGTACACCGGTGACGCGAGAACGAGGATATCCGCATCGATCATTTTCTGCAGCAGCTCCGCCATATCGTCCTTAAATGCACACTGACCTTCATGGTCTCCGCAGTAGTAGCAGGCATGACAGTAACCGATCTTCTTTTCAGCAGGACGAACCTTTTCCACATCATTGCCGCTTTCAGCTGCGCCGCGCATAAATTCGTCGCATATCAGATCGGAATTTCCGCCCTTTCTCGGGCTGCCCGATAAAATCAAAACCTTTTTACTCAATATTAGTCTCCTTAATGATCAGCCGATTATTCCGTTGGCTGATTCTCTACTTCATAACGCTTTCAGCCCAAGTGCTGACGTCATCGGAAGATACGCTGGAACTGAAACGCTGTCCGTCCTTCCAGTCACCTGTGCCCGCCATCTCTGCCAGCAGTTCTCCGCTCTGACCGATTCCTGATGATGCGGATGTGCAGAACGGAATGACAGTCTTGCCTGTAAAGTCATTATCTTTAACAAAGTTGTCTACCGGCCACGCCGCGATTCCCCACCAGATCGGATAGCCGATAAAGACCGTATCGTAGGAATCCCAGCCCTCTACTGCTGTCGAAACCAGCGCCACGTTTCTGCTGTCAGGATCGTCGTGTTCTTTGGAAACACGGCTGTCGCTGTTGTTCCAGTTCAGATCATCGTCCGTATAGGGCTGGGTCGGAACAATTTCAAAGGTATCGGCATCGAGCGTTTTACTTATCGTTTCCGCGACGGCCTTCGTGCTGCCGGTCGCTGAATAATATACGACGAGAACCTTTCCGCTGCTCTCCGCGCTTCCGCCTGCCGACGCACTTTGGGTGGTATCAGAAGACGTACTGCCTGTTCTCGAACCGGAGCTGCATCCGGAAAGCATGCCCGTGATGAGGGCACAGCCTAATACCACTGCCATCAGTTTTTTTAATTTCATCTGTTTCTCCTTATTATCTGTTTTTCCCAGAACCTGACTGCCTCGTCGATCCATCCCTGCGCATTCGTGCCGATTCCGAGTCCGAAGCCGTGGGAAAGGCCTCTAAATCACTTTCATTTTAGCGGCCGGACCCGGCGATGTACAATATCGATTCCGCAGACATGTTTTCAGGAAATGAATAGCAGGATCTGATACACTGCATCGACCATCCGGTCACTAATATCGATTATAAGAACCGGTTGTTAGAACCGGTCAAGTCTTTTATCTGATTTTGAAGGATCAAATAAAAAACACGCCCGCAGACGTGTTTTAAATCAGTATATGTAGATATTCAATTCATAAAATCATACTTCGGCGTCTGTTCCACCGGCCATTTTTTGTATTCCGCCGTTCCAAGAAGCGGATCCAGACGGATCGCGGTGACGTTTCGCGTATTGTAGGTGTGATAGTAATACGTCCTGCTTTCCGCGCACATAACCGCCGTATACAGACTTACATCGTAGTGCGCCGTTTCAGTTCCTCCGCTTACGTTAAACGATCCGGCGTCGGTCTTGACGACACCTTCAGGTATTGTCACGGTGGAGAAGCCGTTGAACATCCGATTCACACAGTCCGGCTCGTTCCGCCCCTTAAGCAGCCAGTTTCTCGTCATCGCGAGACGGACAAAACGAGCCGGCGGTGAATAGTCGCTGGGAAGTCCGAGGAAACCGTCTCCGTCTCCGAAGCGGCTGAATTTAAGCCCGTCGATCTCCGCGGGCATCGCGCTGATCTGCCGGATCCCGACATAATTCTTCAGGTTGGTCATCATCCACGGATAATCCGGCGCGTTGGTCATAACCCCCACATTCTCCTCGTAGATCTTCAGTGTCTGAGCTGTCGGTTCGATGATGACGGTCTTCCCCGTCGTGTCCGAGAAGATAAAATGGACGGTCGCGACAGATCCCATGACCAGCTCGTTGACAAGTTCTGTCCGTTTCGCAAAATCGATGACTTCAGGCGTCGACGCGCACATTCCCAGCGCGGTTCCGAGGAAGAGCGCCGGATCGAGTCCGTCCGGTCCTGCCTTGTCCATCGGCGTATAGGACGCATAGCCCGGGAAGAGCAGCATACAGCCCATAAGCCCCTTTTCGTTTACGCCGTCCGCAAACAGCGGAATCTCCGTAACGGCCGGTCCGATCCCGACAAAACCGTATTTGAGCTTATTCGTCCCGGCGGACGGGTCCGCCAGCAGACGCGCATATTCGTATCCCCGCGGCATATACTGCAGAACCAGCGAGTTCATCGGCATCGTATCGAAGGTCCTTCCCTGAAAATGAAGGCTTCCGTCCGCCGAATCCCATTGATAACTCGAGCAGCCCCAGTTCATCATTGTTCTCTCCTGCTAGCGTATTTGATGATACGGACAAATAACTTCGATTATCCGTACTGTTTTATTAATACCCTGAGCAGTAAACCGATAACCCGATCCTCATCTCTCGGACTTCACATCCGTTTTTTCCAGGTATCGGATCCCGGCGAAAGACGCGGCTGCGATCCAGAAGACGGTTCCGCCGAGAACCTTCGTCATATCGATTATCGTCGGGAGCCCTTCGTGCTGGGCGTTGATCCCGATAATCGCAAGGGTGTTCGGGAAGAACCATATCCCTCTGCTGTAACAGGCGATTCCGATCACACACAGCGCGAGGCTGATTCCCACAGGGACCGCGAAGCTTCTGATTCGCATCGACAGATAGGACTGAATTGATGCGCCCGCCATGACCGCAGACGGTCCCCCGACCATCCACCACCACCAGTACGACGGCATCGATCCGGGAAGTCTTAAAATGAACGCGCCCGCAGCCCAGTACATCAGAATATTGACCGCCTGACAGAGCGCCGCCATAATAAACAGAACGAACAGCTTCGAAAACCAGATGGATGAGGCCGAAACCGGCGTCGTCATCAGTCCGTTCCAGTTATGGTCGAAATGCTCGACACGCCACAGATAGCCTGCGACGACAGCTGCCAGCACCGGGTAGAAGAAATACCCGAAGAACAGCGCGACCTGTGTCCACAGATCGAACCACGGATCGCCGGTGAGCGCATCAGCGTTGATAAAATAGTTTCCCGTTCCGATGAGTACGCCGATGAGCGGAAGCGCGAATACCGCAAACCACATCGCCGAATGTCTGAGCTTGATCAGCTCCGCCCGCACACACCGGAAGAATCCGCCGCGTCTGATCCCGGAGGCTTCACCGTTTAATTTCCGCGCCGCGAATACGGCGCCGTTTTCACTTGACTTCATTACTTCTCCTCTACTGAATTTCCGTCTACAATTCCATCGAAGCCGTTCTGCGCCTGAAATACAGACCCAGCGCGAGAAAACCAAGACTCACCAGCAGGATGCCTGCATAGTTCGGGTCGACGGGCATATACATCCACTGATTTCCGTCAGGTCCGGTTCCGAGCATCGTCATACCCGCCATAAAATTGAGGGTGTAGCAGCCCCAGGGCAGGAACCAGACGAAACCTGTAGGCATCAGCGAGGACAGCACCCCGATCAGGCCGCCGGCAAGCCCCTCGACCAGCACGATAAGCTGATTCTTAAAGCGCATGCTCAGGATCATCGCGAGAGTGAGTGTGATCAGATTCGCGCCTGAAATCCCGAGAAAGTTCAGCGCGAAGGCGCCTGCAGGGAATGCTGTTCCCAGCTGCAGGTAAGACTGGAGCAGCGCGCTTCCGACAGTCAGAAATACCGCGATTTCCATACAGACATAGACGATCAGAAACTTCGCGTTCCACAGGCTGCGGATATCCTGACCGCTGGTTCTGAGCAGCTTCCAGGTATCCCCTTTATGCTCTTCGTCGCACAGACGGGAGATCAGCACCGAAGCCATAACCGGCAGAAAGATGCTCAGGATGCTCAGCGCCTGGTCCTGAACGGCAAAATAATAAGTCTGCTCAGTCTGGAAAAATACCCGTCCGCTGTCCGGTATCAAGCGGTTGCTGTAGAGAATCCAGACTGTCGGCATGGCTGTCATTACCGCCCAGATGAGCCAGAACCCCTGATTCCTGATTTTGTAGAATTCGAGTCGCAGGCTCTTCGCAAAGGCCGTCACAGCGTAAGCTCCCTTCCGGTGATTTCAAGGAACAGCTCTTCGAGACTCTTCTGTTTCGGGTACAGACCGCATACAGGAACGCCGTTCTCTGTGAGCCGTCTGACAATCGAAGCCCGCTGTTTTCTGTCGAGCTGAGGCAGGATCAGGCTGTTATCCTCCGTTCCCGGATGCAGCGGCGCAAGCACCGCTTCAGCCCCGGCCGGATCGTCGGTCTCAAGCACGAAGCCCGGCTGTCTCGATCGGTTCAGATCTTCGACGGAGCCCTGATACACCAGCTCCCCGTGATCGATGATCCCGAGATGATCCACGGTCTTCTCGATTTCCGACAGCAGATGACTTGAGATCATGATCGTGATCCCGTGCTCTTTCGCAAGTTCGAGCAGGAGCTCGCGAACCTCTTCGATGCCGGCCGGATCAAGCCCGTTGACGGGCTCGTCAAGGATCAGCAGCTCTGGATTTCTCGCCAGCGCCATCGCGATCGCAAGCCTCTGCTTCATCCCGAGAGAGAACTCCCGGACCCTTCTGTCCTTCTGATCGTACAGCCGGACGATGCGCAGCGCCCGGTCTCCCCGCCCTTCCGGAAGATCGAGCAGCGTCTCGATAATCTTCATATTCTCCGATGCGCTCAGATGCCCGTAATAGCTCGGGCTCTCGATAATGCTCCCGACCCGCGAGAGGATCTCCGGACGGGTTTTATCGTTTAGCGTCGTTCCGAGAATCTCGATCTCTCCTGCCGACGGCCTTGAGAGCCCCAGCAGCATTTTCATTGTCGTCGATTTTCCGGCTCCGTTGGGACCCAGAAAGCCGTAAATTTCCCCCTTCCGGATCTCCAGATCGAGATTTCTGACCCTGTCGATGCCGTCGTAGGTTTTCGTAAGACCGGTCGTTCTGACCGCCGTCGTATTCTGTTCCATGGCGTACCTCCTTCGTACACTCTTATTGTCGTAAACCTGTCTTAAGTGACGATGGAGACAGCCTTGAGATTAGCTTGAGATTAACCGGAACCGTCTGTCACTCCCGCCGGTTCATATATAATTGATATGAGAATTGACAGGAATGAAAAAATGAACACGGAAACCGCCTTAAGGCAGGATCATATCGGAGTCGCAGATGACTGAAAACAACAAACTTGAGAAGCTCCTGATCGTCGACGACGAACGGGAGCTGTCGGAACTGATGAAGGATTCACTCGAACGTTCCGGCTATAAAAATGTGACGGCGGCTTCCTCTGCGGAAGACGCTGTGCGGATTATGAACGGCGGGATGCCGGATCTGATTCTGCTGGACGTGATGATGCCCGGCATGGACGGCTTCGAGCTTCTAGCGAAGATACGAGAGACCTCGAAGGTTCCCGTAATCATGCTTACGGCAAAGGGTGAAGCAGAGGATAAATACCGCGGCTTCGGAGCGGGAGCGGACGACTATCTCGTCAAGCCCTTTCTGATGCGGGAGCTGCTGTTTCGGATCGAAGCGGTCCTCAGACGGGCTTATCCGGAAAAAAGCAGGATCGTCCGGCTGAAAAATGCCCGGGTCGATCTGGACCGCGCGGAAGTCCTGCGCGGCGAAGAAACGCTTACGCTCACCGCGAAGGAATACGCGATCTTTATGAAGCTGTACGAAAATTCGGGACGGATCGTCTCGACTCCCTCTCTGTGTCAGACGGCGGTTGGAGAAGTCTGGACCGGCTACGAAAGCACGCTGATGACCCATATCCGCCATCTGCGGGAGAAGATCGAGGCCGATCCCGGAAAACCGGAAAGCCTCGTCACCGTGCGGGGTCTGGGCTACAAGCTGGTGATAAAATGAACACTGCAAAATTTTTCAAAAAGAATCTGAAACGCAGCATGACCCTGATTGTCCTGTTCTTTGTGACCAATGTCTGCGCGTTCCTGCTGTTTCTGACCCTGTTCGGACTCAGTCAGCAGGGTGAGATCCTGTATGACGGCGTCGGTCTCCAGGATGTCGTCGATACTTTTGACGGAACGGGCATATCCAGAGACGATCTGACAGAGCTTCTGCAAACCTACGACAGCTTCGCATTCCGAATCGACGCCGGAGGAAATATCGTCGATCAGATCGGCCTGCCGGAAGAACTCAATCATCAGTATTCAATAGCCGACGTCGCCGGCTTTTCCCGCTGGTACCTCGACGACTATCCGGTTAAAACCGAGATCGCGGACGACGGCAGCATCACGGTCCTCGGGCTTCCTGAAGGGAGTGCGGTCCGCTACAATATAATCATGCCGCTCCAGAACGTCGCCTGGTATCTCCTGCTTATCCCGATCCTTCTTTTAGGCAGTCTGTTCCTGTTTCTGTATCTACAGTGGTCGGATTCCGTAAAAACGCGGAAAGCAGTGGAACCGATACTTAACGGAATTGACAAACTGGCTGCGGGGCGACCGGTCAATCTGCCCGAAACGGGACCTCTCGCTCAGGTGAACGAAGAGCTTAACGAAGCCTCCCGGAAAGCGCGTCAGCGTGAAGACGTACGGACAGAGTGGATCTCCGAAGTCTCCCATGATATCCGCACCCCTCTTGCCGTGATCAGCGGCTGCGCCGAAGCAGTCGAAAATGAAGACAACGCGCGTTACTGTCGGAGGATTCAGGCGAATGTTATGAAGCTCCGATCCCTTGTCGAGACGCTCAACCTGAACAACAAGCTGACCTACGGTCTCGTACCTGCGGTTTTTAAGGAGGAAAGCGCCGCCGGTCTTTTTCGTGACGCACTGATCGATTTTATCAATGAGAATAATATGGAGCTTTTTCCGATGGAAACCGATATCGGAACGGAGGCTGAAGAGACTGCGGTATCTGCGGACAGAAATCTGATCGAACGGCTCGTATCGAATCTGATGGCCAACAGTATCGTTCACAATCCGGACGGAACGCGGATAGACGTCTCGGTTCATTCGGAGAATGGAGAAATCGTGCTGAAAATTCGCGACAGCGGAATCGGCATGGAAGAAGAGGAAGTGGAAAAGCTTTACGAATCGAATCCGGAAAATTACGAGTCTCACGGACAGGGTCTGCGGCTGGCGGCGAAGATCGTAAAGGTTCATAACGGATCGATCCGTTTTCGCTCTGAGCCCGGGGAATATTTCGAAACCGAAGCCAGGATCCCCGTCATTCAGAAACAGGCGGCTGATTAATGGGAATTAATGAAAACAGTTAAACTGAACAAGCAAAAAAAACGACCGCGGTCAGGAACCGTGGTCGTATGCGTTGTGGGCGAGATCGAAGCCGATGACGTACAGCGTCGGATCCGCTTTCTTTCGGATTGCGAGAATCCGGTAATCGATCTTTCCCTTTCCGAATCGGAAGCTCCAGACGCCTTCGTCCTTTGCGGGCCGTATTCCGCTGGGAGAAATACGAATCTCGCGAAAATCGATTTTTTCCGTCCCTTCAGATTTCGGCTGCGCAAGGATATTCGTCCATGACTCGCTGCTGAGCTGATTCATTTTTTCATAAAACAGCGCGCAGGCTTCCCTGTAAACGGCAGGATCCAGCGATTCGAGACGGAATTTGCCGGAACGTGTCAGATGGATAAACGAAAATGACGGCGAATCGCCTGTCTCAAGCTCGGGTACCTTTTTATCCGCGTTGATTTTCGGCAGCGGGCGCTCTACCCGGATTTTCTTGTTCTTCATGACAGATAATTCCTTGTAAAATATTCGCGCATCATTTCTCTCGGGACTTCCTCACCGGCAGGCGTATCCTTCCAGGCCGTTTCGGTACGGATCAGCGTGCGAAGTCCCCAGGCCGAATAGATTCCGAAATTAATATACATTTCTTCAAGCAGGGAGCGATCGTCTGGCGCAATCGCATCAGGTTCCGGCGCCTTATCGTAGGGGATGCTGCCAGAGCCGTATTTTTTATATTTATCGTATACCTTTTCGACGACAGGTCCGAATTTCCAGGCCATAACCGGCTCATCGTACATCGGAACGCCCCGGACCGCCATGCTTGCCGCCTGGGCATAGTAAAGCAGGCTCATCAGCCGCGGCGGAGTCATCTGTTCGGCCCCCTCATCTTCGATGAGCAGACGGTTTGAGGCGAGAAACCAGTCGATAATCGTATCGACAGGATAGATCTTTTTCTGCTTCGTATCTTCCATATGTTCCCTCTTTTTCAGCCTTATATTTCGCGTTCGTTTCATCCGGAGCGAATCGATTTATTTACTTAATATACCCGCCGGGCTTTACGACAAATAAAAAAAGCTCCGCCCTGAACCGGGCGAAGCTGGACGTATCTGAGTAAATTATTTGTTGAGAGCTTCCGACATCGCAACCGCGACCGCGACGCTTGCGCCGACCATCGGGTTGTTGCCCATGCCGATAAGACCCATCATTTCTACGTGTGCCGGAACGGAGGAAGAACCTGCGAACTGCGCATCGCTGTGCATGCGGCCCATTGTATCCGTCATCCCGTAGGAAGCAGGACCAGCGCCCATGTTATCCGGATGAAGCGTACGGCCTGTGCCGCCGCCGGAAGCGACTGAGAAATACTTCTTGCCGTTTTCGACACATTCCTTCTTGTATGTGCCGGCAACCGGATGCTGGAAACGTGTCGGATTGGTCGAGTTGCCTGTGATGGAAACGTCGACGTCTTCCTGCCACATGATCGCGACGCCTTCTCTGACGTCGTCTGCGCCGTAGCAGCGGACCTGGCCTCTGTCGCCGTCGCTGTAGGGCGTTTCTTCCGTGATCTTGAGTTCGCCTGTCTTATAGTCGAATTCCGTCGCAACGTGCGTGAAGCCGTTGACTCTGGAAATGATCTTCGCGGCGTCTTTTCCGAGACCGTTCAGGATAACGCGCAGCGGTTCTTTACGAGCCTTGTTGGCGTTTTTCGCGATACCGATCGCGCCTTCCGCGGCTGCGAAGCTTTCGTGTCCCGCGAGGAACGCGAAACATTTCGTTTCGTCGTTCAGGAGCATCGCGGCCAGATTGCCGTGTCCGATACCGACCTTGCGGTCGTCGGCGACGCTGCCCGGAATACAGAAGGACTGGAGGCCTTCACCGAGTGACTTCGCGATATCCTGAGCTGATTTGTCGCCCTTCTTCGCTGCGATCGCAGCGCCGACAGTGTACGCCCAGCCGGCGTTGTCGAAACAGATAGGCTGAATGTCCTTGACGATCTGCTGGACGTCTACGCCCAGATCGTCGCAGATCTGCTTGGCTTCTTCGAGGGAGCTGATTCCGTACTCGTTCAGAGCCTTATTGATTTGATCGATTCTTCTTTCGTAACCTTCGAACTGTACCATGATTCCCTCCTACTCTTCTCTCGGATCGATATACTTCGCAGCATCTTCGAAACGGCCGTAATGATTCTTGCAGGCTTCGAGAGCTTTTTCCGGATTTTCGCCGGCTTTAACAGCTTCCATGAATTTGCCCATGTTGACATATTCATAGCCGATGATTTCGCTGTTGTCGTCGAGTCCGATGCGTGTGATATAGCCTTCGGCGAGGTTCAGGTAACGCGGGCCCTTCGCTTTTGTCGAGTAGACCGTACCGACCTGAGAGCATGTGCCCTTGCCGAGATCTTCAAGGCCTGCGCCGATTGTCAGTCCGTCTTCGGAGAACGCGGACTGCGTGCGGCCGTAGACGATCTGCAGGAACAGTTCGCGCATAGCCGTATTGATTGCATCACAGACGAGGTCTGTGTTAAGTGCTTCGAGAAGCGTGCAGCCTACGAGCGCTTCGCTGGCCATAGCCGCCGAGTGGGTCATCCCGGAGCAGCCGATCGTTTCGATCAGGGCTTCTTCGATAATTCCTTCTTTTACATTAAGCGTAAGCTTGCAGGCGCCCTGCTGCGGCGCACACCAGCCGATGCCGTGAGTCAGACCGGAAATATCCGAAATCTGCTTGGAATTTACCCATTTCCCTTCTTCAGGGATCGGCGCGCAGCCGTGATGAGCGCCGCAGGTGACTGTGGTCATCTTCTTTACATCTTCAGAATAATTCATTCCTCTCTCCATCTATCATTTACTCAGCCGGGCTTAAAAGACCTCATACGATAGTCAGCAAAATAGCCGATTCTTCTGCAGCTGCAGAAGCCATCAGCTATTGCGGTTCGGAAGCGCGTCCGCTTCCCGGGAGGTCTTCATTCCCGTTCTCGTTAATCTTAACATAAACGGTAAGTCAGAATATATTTTTTCACACGCAGGACCAAAAAAAACATTGTCATCAGTCATGCTGATAACAATGTTTTTTATTATTGCAATTTATAATAATTTTTTCTCAGCGGGCACGCTGTACTGTTCTGTTCAATACAGGCTTAAGCCGTACGCACAGTACTGAGCCCACTGCGCAGCACAGGATATCTCCGGGCAGCGGCAGCCACAGCGCAGTTGACAGGAATGCTGTCAGCGTGCCGGAGGACCCGTATCCCCCCAGCGACAGGTACAGCCAGAGCACGCCCACAAGATAAATGACGGCTGTTCCGGCCAGCGCTGCGAAAAAGTATTTCAGGCCCTGACGGTCAACCGGGAGGATCTGCGACAGCTTCCCGCTGATCCATGCTCCGGGAAGGAAACCGATAATATACCCGAAGGTGGGCATAAAGATATACGCGGGACCGCCGCCCTGTGAGAACACGGGGATACCGGACAGTCCGATCAGAATATACAGAACTACGCTCAGAGTCCCGTTCACGGGTCCCAGCAGCATCCCGGCCAGCACGACAAAGCCCAGCTGGAGGGTGATGGGCACCAGCGGCGTCGGTATTTTGATAAACGCGCCTGCCGCAATAAGGGCCGTAAATAAAGCGATCCGGCATAAATCGCCGGTGCTGATTTTTTTCATAAATTCTCCGTGGCGGGCAGGTATTCGCGCCGCCCGTTTTTCTTCAGTGTCAGATACTCGCGAATCTGCTCGTCGGAAACGAGCCGCCGCCGGTATTCGTTCCAGATCTTCTTCCGGATGCCGCCGGCTGATTCTCTGGCGGCTCCGTCGAAATCTGCTCCGGTTCGAAGCATCTGCGCATAGGACCGCATCCTTAAGATAATCCCGTCTGCAAGACTGTCCCGCAGCGTGCCTAGCTTTTCAGGCCCGCAGCCGGACAGCAGCGCAGCCGCCGTATCGGCGATTTCCGGAGCGAATCCTCCGTCAGGCACTCTCAGATTGATACCGAAACCGGTGACGGCCCAGGCGATCCTGCCGTCCGCTCCCACCGACGTCTCCGTCAGGATCCCGCCGGCTTTTCTGCCGCAGAGCATCAGATCGTTGATCCACTTGATCTGCAGTTCGATTCCGCAGCAGCTGCGGACCGCGTCCGAGGCGGCAAGTGCAGCCGCGGGCGTAATGATCGCTGCTTCCTGAGGTAAACAGTCAGGCCGGAGAATCATGCTCAGATACAGACCGGACTGCGGTGAGCGGAACAGTCTGCCCTGCTGTCCGTAGCCAGCCGTCTGTACATCCGCGAGAACGGCCGTTCCTTCCGGAGCGCCGTCAGCGGCGAGCCGTCTGGCCGTTTCCTGCGTTGACGACAGAACACGATACCTGTACAGCTCCGGCATGTTACTGATCGGAGCCGGCTGCATCGGTCAGCGCGAACATGATCTGTCCCTCGCAGACAGTTTCGCCGTCAACCGAAGCCTTCACTGCGGCAAAGCCTGCGGTGCTGCGCATCCTCAGCAGTCTGCTTTCGAGACGGATCACGTCTCCGGGAACCACCTGGCGTCTGAAACGAAGCTTGTCTATTCCCGCGAATACCGCAAGCTTTCCGCGGTATTCCGGCTTTGACAGGATCAGAACGGCTCCCGTCTGTGCAAGAGCTTCGACGATGAGCACGCCCGGCATCAGATGCTTTTCCGGAAAATGACCGAGAAACTGCATCTCGTTGGCGCTGACAGCCTTGACTCCGACAACGCTGTCCTCCGTCATCTCGTCAATTCTGTCGACGAGAAGAAAGGGGTAGCGGTGCGGGATAATTTTCTGGATCGCGTTGCTGTCTAACGGCAGCGTCAGTCCGTTTACCGTTTCAGTCACATCATTCACCCAGTTCACCGTACTTTCTGAAAATAAGCGACGCGTTGTGTCCCCCGAAGCCGAGAGAGTTGCTCATAACCGCGTCATAATCCGTATGAACCGCTGCGCCGGTCACCAGATTCACATCACAGTCCGATTCCTTCGTGTTGATGGTCGGCGGGATAAATCCGGCGTTCATCGCGAGAATCGAGAAAACGGCTTCCGCCGCACCGGACGCTCCGAGCATATGACCCGTCATGCTCTTTGTCGACGTGACATACGGCTTGTCCGCATCGTCTCCGAAGGCGCGTTTCATGGCCTTGGTTTCAGAGACCTCGTTAAGAGAGGTGCTCGTTCCGTGGGCGTTGACGCATCCGAGATCTGCAGCGGTAAGTCCCGCTTCTTCGAGCGCTTCTGTCATTGCATTAGCCGCATAGCGTCCGTCCGGATCCGGCGCCGTCATGTGATAGGCGTCGCAGCTTGCGCCGTAGCCTGTGATTTCGGCGTAGATCTTCGCGCCGCGCGCTTCTGCGTGTTCATACTCTTCGAGGATGAGCATCGCGGCGCCTTCGCCCATGACGAAGCCGGAGCGCTCGCAGTCAAAGGGAATCGACGCACGGGAGACATCGTCTCCTTCGTACAGCGCGCGCATCGCGGCAAAGCCCGCGATGCCCAGCGTCGTCACGGAGGATTCCGTTCCGCCCGCAATCATCACGTCTTCTCTGCCTTCCCTGATCCGTCTGAACGCATCGCCGATCGCATTGGCACCGGCCGCGCAGGCGGTGACGATGGACGCGACATATCCGTGAGCGCCGTGATCCATGGCGATCTCTCCAGCTGAAAGATTGATCAGCGCCATCGGGATAAAGAACGGCGAAACCCGTCTCGGTCCCTTTTCGTGCAGCGTAACCGCGGTATCCTCGATAGTGCCGAGACCGCCTACGCCGGAGCCGATCATCACGCCGAAGCGTTCTTCATCGACATCCTGCTGCGTCAGCCCGCTGTCTTTATAGGCATCCGCCGCCGCCGTGCGCGCGAGGACCTGAAAGCGGTCGCTGAATTTGATATCACGCGGCGTCAGCGCTTCGTATACTTTATAGTCGCCGACCTGAGCCGCGAGCTTTACCTTATATTTTTCCGTATCGAACGCGGTGATCGGCGCGATCGCGCAGACTCCGTTTTCGAGACTGTCTGTAATTTCGGACATCTCCTGCCCGATCGGCGTGACGGCGCCCATTCCCGTAATTACAACGCGTTTTTCGTTCATAGCTCTATCTATATCCTTTGCTTGAATGTGCCTGTCTACTGCATGCCGCCGTCGACCGCGATAACCTGACCGCTGACATAGCCGGCCGCATCCGATGCGAGAAACGCGACGACCGACGCCACGTCCTCCGGTTCTCCGAAACGTCCGGAGGATATGCGGGACAGCATTTCCGTTTTAACCTTCTCCGGAAGTCCGGCGGTCATTTCGGTTTCGATAAATCCGGGAGCGACCGCATTGGCTGTGATTCCCCGGCCGCCCAGTTCCAGAGCCGCAGACTTCGTCAGGCCGATCAGGCCTGCCTTCGACGCTGCATACGCGGCCTGTCCCGCGTTTCCGCGAAGACCTACGATACTGGAGATGTTGATAATCCGTCCGAACCGGCGCTTCATCATCCCGCGGGTACATCCGCGGATGCATCTGGCCGCGCCGGACAGATTGACATCGATCACTCTGGCAAAATCTTCGTCCTTCAAACGCATCAGAAGCTTGTCATTGGTAATTCCGGCATTGTTGACGAGAATATCGATGCCGCCGGCAGCTTCAAGCGCTTTTATCGCATCCGCAACGGATTCTTCATCGGCAATATCGAAGCCGATAATCTGATGATCGCCGGGTTCGAGAGACGCGAGTACTTTTTCCGCGGCTTCTCTGTTGTGTCCGTAATGGACGATCACATCACAGTCTTTAGAAAGCGCTCTGGCGCAGGCAGCGCCGATTCCGCCGGAAGCACCTGTTACAAGCGCCCGTCTTCGTGTCTGTTCCATATCATTCACCTCAATCCGTGATTTTCTTCAGATCGTCCGCATTCTGAATTGAAACTGCGGTGATCTTTTCGTCAAAGCCCTTCTTTTTAAGAGCGGAGGCGGTCTTCTTGACAAAACCAGTAAGCGTGCTGCCCGGACCGATTTCAATAAATGTACGGACTCCGTCCGCGATCATATTTTCAATGGTCTGGGTAAACCGCACGGAGGACGAGATCTGCCTTGAAAGACTGTCCTTCGTATCCGCGCAGTCCGGTGTGCCCGTCAGGTTGCGGTAAACCGGAACAGACGCTTCCGACAGCTCGAACTGATCCAGCACGTCTGAGAGCCGTCTGCCTGCATCCTTAAGCAGCGAGGTATGGAAAGCGCCGGCAACCGGAAGCGCGATCACGCGCTTCGCGCCGAGACTTTTACAGATTTCACCGGCCTTCGCCACGGCTTCCTTCTCGCCTGAGATGACGATCTGTCCCGGACAGTTGTAGTTTGCGATCTCGGCGATTCCGAGATCGGAAGCTTCGCTGCAGGCCTGAGCGATCTTCTCTTCGTCGAGCATCAGCACCGCCGCCATTCCGCTCATCCCGACCGGCAGAGCCTCGGCCATGATCTGTCCCCGGCGCGCAAGAATACGCATTCCGTCTTCAGGACTGAAGACACCGGCTTCACACAGTGCGCCGTATTCTCCGAGGGAGAGACCGGCCGCCGCCTGCGGTTCGATTCCCGCTTCCTTCAGCGCCGCCGCTGCGGCGAGGCTTACGGCGAAAATCGCGGGCTGCAGCTGCTGCGTATTCTTCTGAGTCTGATCGTCCGCTTCGAAGCAGAAGGATTTGAGATCGAAATCCGCCGCGTCGTTCAGTGTGTCAAACACATTGCGGGCAGCAGCAGACTGTTCATACAGGTCCGAACCCATTCCAGTGAACTGGGCTCCCTGACCTGCAAATAAAAAAGCGGTCTTATTATTCTCCGTCATCATCGGCTCCTCTGTTTTTGACTTCAGTCCTGACACCGGCATTTTTGTCGGCGCCGCTGTTCTGATCTTCCAGCAGCTCGTCGAAGATTTCGCGGACGCTTGTCCGCCTGTTCACTTCTCCCGCGCGGGCTCCGCAGAAAACGAGTCCGTTTTCCGTATCCCCGCGCTGGGCATTGATCAGCGCTTTCGTGATACAGTAGGGCGTCGTCGCCGGATCACATTTTTTCAGACAGCACAGGCACTTCTTCGGCGGAATTCTATGGATCATCGCTTCTTCGATAAGCGGCGTCCGGACAGCACGTCCGGGAAGACCCGTCGGACTTTTAATAAACAGGATATCTTTCTCTTCAGCAGCAAGTACCGCGTCGATAAAGCCATCCGACGCATCGCATTCGCGCGCGGCGATAAAGCGGGTCCCGAGCTGAACGGCGCCCGCCCCGAGGTCGAACAGACGCAGCGCGTCGGAACGATCCATGATGCCCCCTGCAGCGACAATCGGGATTTCTTCCGGCGCCGCGACTTTTTCAACCTCGGCGATGACATCTGTCACGATCTCATCAATCGACTGTACGTCCCCAGAATCCAGCGCTTCACGGGTAAACCCGAGATGGCCTCCTGCAAGCGGTCCTTCGCAGACGATAAAATCTGGCAGTCTTCCGAATTTGCGTTCCCATTTCTGGATGATAAGCCTCGCGGCTCTTCCAGATGAGACGACGGGCGCCAGCAGAGCATTCTCCGTTCCCGGAATTCCGGGAAGTCCGAGGGGCATTCCGGCGCCGGAAACGACGGCGTCTGCTCCCGCTTCAACTGCAGTTTTGACAAGCTCGTCATAGTCGCTGCACGCGACCATGATATTGACGGCCAGGAGTCCCCGACCGCATGAGAGCACACGGGCCTTCCGGATTTCGGCAGCCAGCGCCCGCAGGTTTGCCTGCAGCGGCGAGCTTTCGTAATCCGGTTCGTTAAAACCGGGATCCGCGGCGGAAATCGTACCCATGCCGCCGCAGCTCATCACAGCGCCGGCAAGCTCTCCCATCGAGATACCGACGCCCATGCCGCCCTGAACGATCGGAACTTCAAGCACGCGTTCTCCGATCGCAAGACTGTTAAAAGAGGCCGGTTTATTCATTGGAGCACAGCCCTTTCGTCAGACGTGACAGCTTCTCTTCTTCAAGAGCCGCTCCGCAGACCATTTCTTCGAGAATTGCGGCGAGAGGCCGGATTTCCGACAGCGATCCCGCCGCCTGGCCCATCATCACCGATCCCGTATCGATATCGCCGTCACGAACCGCTTTTCCCAGTCCGCCAAGCGTAAGCTTTTCCATTTCCATCAGATCCGCGCCTTCGCTTTCGAGACGCAGATATTCGGTGCTCATCTTGTTCTTCAGGATCCGCACCGGCGCACCGATGGAACGGCCGGTTACGACCGTGCTTGAATCCTTCGCGCGCAGCACCGCCTGCTTGTAGTTGTCGTGGATCGGACATTCCTCCGATACCAGCAGACAGGTCCCGACCTGAACGCCCTGGGCGCCCATTGCCAGCGCCGCGAGCATCGTATCCGGTCCCGCGACACCGCCCGCCGCAATGACAGGTACGCTAACCGCCTGTACGATCTGGGGCAGCAGCGCCATTGTCGTGATCTCGCCGACATGTCCGCCGGATTCGCAGCCTTCCGCGATAATCCCGTCAATTCCGTAGCGTTCGAGACGGCGCGCCAGGGCCACCGAAGCGACGACCGGAAAGACCCGGATTCCCGCTTCCTTAAGCTCCGGAACGTAGCGTCCCGGATTTCCCGCGCCTGTCGTGACAGCCGCCGGTTTAAGCTCCGCAAGAACCTTGACGATCTCCGGCGTTTCCGGGTTCATCAGCATCAGGTTCACGCCGAAGGGCTTGTCCGTCAGCTCCTGAGTTCTGAGTACGGCTTCCCGTACCTGCGCCGCCGTCATGTCGCCGGTTGCGACAATTCCGAGAGCTCCGGCTTCGGAGACTGCCGCCGCAAATTCCGGCGTCGCGATTCGAGCCATAGCCCCCTGAAACACCGGATACTTTATATGTAATAGTTCGTTAATCATGTATTGTGTCTGATCCTTCCGGGCCGGCAGCTTCCGGTCCATCTGATTCCGATACCCGCGCTCCTGCTGTTTCCGAAGCGGAAGCCCGGGTCCCGATCTCGGCCAGTGCGGCGCCCCAGGAAAAACCGGCGCCGAAGCCGGTCAGGATGATCCTGTCCCCGTCTGCGAGCTTTCCGCTTTCGCGCATCTCTGACAGGGCGATCGGTATGCTTGCCGCCGAGGTATTGCCCCAGCGGTCGATATTGATATAAACGCGATCCTTCGGCAGGCGCATCCTGCGGGTCACCGCTCCGATAATCCGGCTGTTCGCCTGATGCGGAACGATCCAGTCGATATCGCCGACTGTACAGCCGGCAGTGTCGAGAACCTGTCTTACCGATTCCTCCATCGCGGAAACCGCAAATTTGAAGGTATCTCCGCCGTTCATTTCGATAAAGCCTGCAGGATCCGTTACCGGACCCGGGCCGAAAGGCTGAGGGCCCCGGGCCTTGATCCGGATCGTGCCTTCGTCGTCTCCCGCTGTCCGCGAAAAATGGACAAGAGGACGGCTGCCGCTTTTCGTCAGCACCGCGGCTCCGGCGCCGTCTGCGAAGATAACCGCCGTGCTTCTGTCCGACCAGTCGATAAATTTCGACAGATTTTCGGCTCCGATCACGAGGGCTGCTTCGATATCGCCGGACTGCATCATTGCGTCCGCTGTCCGAAGTCCGAACAGAAAGCCCGAGCAGGCAGCGCTGATATCGAAGGCGAAGGTCTGATTATCATTAAGTCCCAGCGCCTTCTGAACGAGACAGGCGGTGCTGGGCGACCGGTTGGCCGACGTGATGGTCGCGCAGACGATGAGTCCGATTTTCTGTATGTCAATTCCGGCATCCTCGATGGCCGCGCGGGCAGCCTGCTCCGCAAGCTTTTCCGTATCTTCAGTTTCCGATATATTGCGTCGTTCGATTCCGGTCCTGCTGCGGATCCATTCGTCCGACGTCTCCATAAACCGGCTCAGCTCGTCGTTCGACACTGAACGCGCAGGACGCGCGTGGCCGAAGCCGGTCATAGCCGGATATTTTTTTATTGTCTGATTCATTCCTGTTCCGTTCTCTGCCTGCGGCTGTCAATTCCCCAGCTGCGGATGCGTCTGAGTCTGTCTGCAGAAAGCTGCGAAGGCTTTTTCCGGCTCAATCCGGCAAGCTGTTCGCGCAGCATTTCGTCAATCTGGCTGCAGACATAATTGAAATCATTATGTGCGCCGAGAGGTTCCCGGATAATCGAGTCGATCACACCTTTTTTCTTCAGATCCTGAGCCGTAAGCTCCATAACACCTGCCGCTTCCTCCGCACGGCTTTCGTCACGCCACAGGATGCTTGCGAAGCCTTCCGGTGACAGCACCGAATAGACCGCATGTTCGAGCATGGCCAGATGGTCGCATACGGACAGCGCAAGCGCGCCTCCGGAGCCGCCTTCCGAAAGAACGATGCCGATGACCGGCGTCTTCAGACCAGAGAACAGCTTCAGACATTCGGCGATCGCCTGCGCCTGACCTCGTTCTTCAGCTCCCTTTCCGGGATAAGCGCCCGAGGTATCGATAAGCGTGATCACCGGCCGTCTGAACTTTTCCGCCTGGCGGGCCAGTCTCATCGCCTTCCTGTAGCCTTCCGGATGCATCATCCCGAAGGATCTTCGGATATTTTCCGCCGTGCTGCGTCCCTTCGCCTGTGCGAGCACAGTGACAGGACGGCCGTCAAATTCGCAGACTCCGCCGATCAGAGCAGGATCGTCCGCAAAGCAGCGGTCGCCCTTAAGCTCGATCAGATCCGGGAACAGACGTTCGATATAGTCCTCCGCCTTCGGACGAGAGGGATGGCGCGCAAGCCATACCTTGTCCCAGGGCGTCAGATCCGCGAATGCGGCTTTGCGAAGTTTCCTGATCTGCGTCTCGAGATCTTCCCATTCCGGAGTCCCTTCGCCGACTCTGCACTGATGTTCGGCAAGCTCGGCAATCTGACGTTCCGCTTCTCTGAGTCCGGACGGATTTTCAGATACGGACGGATTTTCAGCTGTTACGTCCACAGCGGCCTCCTTTCATGCAGAGACAGGAGAACACCAAGCTCGTCTTTCAGATCTCTGCGGTCGACGATCCTGTCGACAAAACCTTTTTCAAGAAGAAATTCCGCCCGCTGAAAATCTTCGGGCAGCTCTTCCCGGACGGTGGACGCGATGACGCGGCGGCCGGCAAAGCCGATAAGCGCGCCGGGTTCCGCGAGAATAATATCGGCGAGCATCGCGAAGCTTGCGGAGACGCCGCCAGTCGTCGGATCGGTCAGAATGGAAATATACGGAAGCTGTTCTTCGGAAAGTTTTTCGAGTGCGGCAGAGGTACGCGCCATCTGGATCAGGGACAGAATGCCTTCCTGCATCCGGGCGCCGCCGCTTGTGGTAAAAATTACGAGGGGAAGATGTCTTCTGATCGCACCTTCGACAGTACGGACAATCTTTTCACCGACCGTCTGTCCCATACTGCCCATCATAAAACGTGAATCCATGACGCAGAGCATGAATCTCTGCTCCCCGATTTTCGCAACGCCGCATACGCAGGCGTCGCGAAGACCTGTCAAGTCACGGGCCTTGTCGAGCTTTTCGCTGTAGCCGGGAAAGTCCTTGTCGGGGACGCAGAACGTTTTGTCTGTTTCCCTGAACGAATCGCACAGCTGCGAAATACGCTCGCGGGCGCCGATACGGATATGGAAGCCACAGTCCGGACAGACGTACAGATTTTCCTGCAGCTTGTCCTGCAGATAGCTTTTTCCGCAGGAGGGACAGGCCTCGAACAGATTGTCGGGGATCTGTGCTGTCTGATGCTCCCGCTTTCTGTTCAGTACAGCCCGCTTAAAGGCTTCGAGTTCCTTTCTGCGCCTTGTGAAAATATTCATGCGCTTTCTTCCTGTTCTTTTCTGCGCTTATCCAGCAGCTCGACGAAATCTTCGATCATATGCGTATCGTATTTTCCGGTAAGCACCTGAGGCTGATGAAGCAGCAGATACTGGAAGCCCGTATTAGTCTTGATCCCCGAAACGACCAGCTCTTCAAGCGCGGTGCGCATATTCCGGATCGCGCCGAGACGCGTTCTGTCAAAGCAGATCAGCTTGAGAATCATCGCATCGTAATACGGCGGGATCTCGGCGCCGGGATAAACCGCGGTGTCGATCCTTACGCCTCTGCCGCCGGGGAGATTGACGAAGCTGATTTTCCCGGGGCTCGGGGCAAAATTGTTGTCCGGATCCTCCGCGTTTATTCTGCATTCGACGGCGCAGCCCTTCAGACTGACATCCTCCTGAGAGATTCCCAGAGGCTGATTCTGAGCAGCCAGGATCTGCAGTCTGACAAGATCGAGTCCCGTTACCGCTTCGGAAATCGTGTGTTCGACCTGGATACGGGTATTCATTTCCATGAAATAGTAGCTTCCGTCCGAATCGAGCAGAAATTCGATGGTTCCGACCGAATCGTAGCCTACTGATTTCGCTGCCTTAACCGCGTCCGAGCAGATCTTTTCCCGCTGCGCGCCCGTCAGACAGTGCGCAGGCGATTCCTCGAGCATCTTCTGATTTCTTCGCTGCAGCGAGCAGTCCCGTTCGTACAGATGAATCACATTTCCGAAATGATCCGCGGCCAGCTGAACCTCAATATGCTTGGGCCGTTCGATAAATTTTTCTATATACACACGTCCGTCGCCGAAGGCTGCAAGCGCTTCCGATGAAGCGGAATCGAAGGACTGATGAAAGTCATCTTCATTCCTGCACAGACGCATACCCTTTCCGCCGCCGCCGGCGCTTGCCTTGATCATCACCGGGAATCCCGCCGCGCGCGCTTCGCGCAGTCCGTCTTCCCAGTCTTCGGTAACACCGTCAGATCCCGGAACGACCGGAATGCCGGCCTCCTGCATTTTCTTCTTCGCAGTCGCCTTGTCTCCCATCGCTTCGATCAGTTCGGGTGAAGGTCCGACAAATATCAGCCCGCATTCACGGACTGTACGCGCAAAGGTTGCGTTTTCCGACAGGAAACCGAATCCCGGATGAACCGCATCACAGCCGGTCAGGCAGGCTGCAGATAGAATATTTCCGATATTCAGGTAGCTGTCCGCACTTCTCGGACCGCCGATACAGACGGAACGATCCGCCAGCTGCACATGCAGCGCCTCACGGTCGGCGGTCGAATAGACGGCTACCGTTTCGATATCCATCTGTCTGCAGGTCCTGATTATCCGAACCGCGATTTCGCCGCGGTTTGCGATAAGAAGTCTTCGGATCACTGATCTTCCTCGATTTTAAACAGCGTCTGTCCGAATTCGACGAAGTCTCCGTCCGCAGGAAGACAGCTTATAATCACGCCGGGCTTCTGCGCATGAATCTCGTTCATCACCTTCATCGCTTCGATGATGCAGACGGGGTCGCCCTCCGCAACTCGGTCTCCGATGCTGACAAACGGAGCCGCTCCTTCCGCCGGAGCGGAATAGAAGGTTCCGACAAGGGGAGCCGTCAGCTCTGCATAGTCGTCCTGAACCGCATCCTCCGGCGCGCTGTTATCTGTACCGGCTGTCGTGCTTTCTATCATATCCTGCGCTGAAATAAGCGGAGTCTGTTCCTCCGGCAGGATCTGTATGTTTCGCTGTCCCGACTGTCGCCGGGTACCGACGTTCTGCTTCAGACAGAGACGCATCCCGTTTTCTTCAAGCTCCATCTTCGTTAAATCACTTGACGAAAACAGATCGATTAATTCGCTGAGTTTTTTCGTATCCATCATTCTCCACGGGCCGGAATCGTGCCGCGTCCCGCATGTACCTGAAAAGAGCCGGGAGTTCCCGGCTCTTTTGACTAAACGTTAAATTTGTGAATTCTACTGCAGAAGGTCAGGCAGCCTGCTTCTTTTCCAGAAGGTCCATGATATCCTGAACCGTAACGAGCGCTTCAAGTTCTTCATCTTCGATCGTTACATCGAAGGCTGTTTCGAGTTCCATCGACAGTTCGATAGCCGCCAGTGAGTCCAGGCCGAGATCTTCCTTCAGGCTCGCTTCAGGCGTGATAAGTGCTTCATCCACATTGACCGCTTCTACAATAACCGCTTTAATTTTATCTAACATACCTAACCTCCGGGGGAATTTACTAAACATATACTGTTTTCGATGTCGCTTATCTTACGTCCAAATGGATTAAAAGTAAATAAATTTTAACTTAAATTATTAATTTGAGAAGCGTTTCAGGCAAAAATTTCTCAGAGCGTTCCAGAAAACAGTCTGTTGTAATTAAAAGAAAATATAAAAAGCGTCTCTTGTCGTTTAAATAGCTTTTTGTCGTATTTCAAAAAAAAGACGCCGTACAGCCGGAATACTCCGGCCATACAGCGTCTTTGAAATTCTATTGAATCAATCTGTCGTCTCAGAATCCGGTCTTCTTGTCTTCAGGCTGTTCGTCTGTGATCACTTCAACCTCTTCGACAGGACTCGCGTCGTCATCCACCGGTTCCTTCGCAACGGTGTAATCAGGTTCCATGACGTATTTACCGTCTTTATAATCGATAATGAACTGTTCGTCTTCGTTGATATCGCCCTTGATGATCGCCATCGAGACCATCGTTTCGATATTCTGCTGAATATAACGCTTAAGCGGGCGGGCGCCGTAATTCGCGTCGTATCCGTTGTCTACGATCGCTTCCTTCGCCTGGGATGAGAGCTTCACTTCGATACGCTGTTCGTTCAGACGATCCTGAAGCTGCTTCATCAGCAGATCGACGATACCCATGATATCCTGTTTTGTCAGCGGCTTGTACAGCACGATTTCATCGATACGGTTCAGGAATTCCGGACGGAAGCTGGCCTTGAGGGTATTCATGACGGCGTCGCGCGTTTCGTCGAAGATATGCCCTTCTTCGTCAATCCCGTCAAGCAGGTATTCTGACCCGATATTGGACGTCATGATAATAATCGTGTTCTTAAAGTCCACGGTCCGGCCCTGAGAGTCGGTCACACGGCCGTCGTCGAGGATCTGAAGCAGGATGTTGAAGACATCCGGATGCGCCTTTTCGATTTCATCGAGCAGCAAAACACAGTACTGCTTTCTTCTGACAGCTTCGGTGAGCTGGCCGCCTTCTTCATATCCGACATATCCTGGAGGAGCCCCGATCAGACGGGATACGGAGAATTTTTCCATATATTCGGACATATCGATACGGATCATGTTGTCGACAGAGTCGAACAGCTGAGTTGCGACAGTCTTCGCAAGCTCGGTTTTCCCTGTGCCTGTAGGTCCGAGGAACAGGAAGGAGCCGATCGGACGGTTCGGGTCGTTGATGCCGGCGCGGCTTCTGATAATCGCGTCGGTAACCTTTTCGACCGCTTCATCCTGACCGATAACGTGTTCCTTGATTGCATCCGCCAGATGGAGCAGCTTTTCACGTTCGCCGGATACGAGCTTGCTTACCGGTATGCCGGTCTTCTGTGCGACGACTTCCGCGATTTCGTCTTCCGTAACTTCTTCTCTGACGAGAGACGGCGTATCGCCCTTCTGTTCCGCCTTGTCTTCGAGTTCCTTCTTCTTCTTTTCGAGTTCAGGCAGCGTGCCGTATTTGATCTGCGCGGCCTTGTTCAGGTCGGAGTTCTTTTCCGCAATACGAAGTTCGTTCTTCTGCGCGTCGATTTCTTCCTTTAATTCCTGGATCGTATCGATCGCTTTCTTTTCTTCGTCCCACTGAGCCTTCTGTTCCTTGAAGGTTTCCTTCAGATTCGCAAGATCCTGCTGGAGACGTTCGAGACGTTCCTTTGAGAAACGGTCGTCTTCATTCTTCAGCGCAGTTTCTTCGATCTGCATCTGGATAATCTTACGGTTAACCTGATCCATTTCTTCCGGCATCGAGTCAATTTCCGTACGGATCATCGCGCAGGCTTCATCAACGAGGTCGATCGCCTTGTCAGGCAGGAAACGGTCGGTAATATAACGGTTGGACAGTGTCGCCGCCGATATGATCGCGTTATCCTGAATCTTGACGCCGTGGAAGATTTCAAATCTTTCTTTAAGCCCTCTGAGGATGGAGATCGTATCTTCGACCGTCGGTTCGTTTGTCATAACCGGCTGGAAACGACGTTCGAGAGCCGGGTCTTTTTCAATATATTTGCGGTATTCGTCCAGTGTCGTCGCGCCGATGCAGTGGAGTTCGCCCCTTGCCAGCATAGGCTTTAAGAGGTTGCCTGCATCCATCGAGCCTTCGGTTTTTCCTGCGCCGACAATCGTATGCAGTTCATCGATAAAGAGGATGACCTTCCCGTCCGAATCCTTGACTTCCTTCAGAACCGCTTTGAGTCGTTCTTCAAATTCGCCTCTGAACTTCGCGCCTGCGATGAGCGCGCCCATGTCGAGGGCGATGATGCGCTTGTTTTTCAGATTGTCCGGGACGTCGCCGATGGCGATCCGCTGGGCAAGTCCTTCGACGATTGCCGTTTTACCGACGCCGGGTTCCCCGATCAGGACCGGGTTGTTTTTCGATTTTCTTGAAAGGATACGGATTACCGCTCGGATTTCCGCGTCACGTCCGATTACCGGGTCCAGCTTGTTGTCTTCGACATCCTGAATCAGATCGTGCCCGTACTGAAGCAGAGCTTCGAATGTGGATTCCGGATTATCGGTATTAACGGTCTGACCGCCGCGGATTTCATCCACAACCTTTGCTGTGTCGTCGCGCTTGATACCGAAACGCGCGAAAAGCTGCTGAACAGGATTGGATTTCGGCAGCGAGAAAAAGCCCATCAGTACCATTTCTACCGAAACATACTGATCGCCTTTTTTCTGTGCTTCCTTGTAAGCCGCATTGAGAACTTCCTCGGTTTCACGGCTGATATAAACCTTGCCCGCTTCCCTGCCGGGACCGCTTACGCTGGGCTTGCCTTCAACATCCGCCCGCAGTGCGGCGATGATCTGCTGATCGTCCTTGCCCATTTTCTTGAAGACGCGCGGAACGACTCCGCCCTCCTGTGTCATAAGCGCCAGGAGGAGGTGAGCCGGTTCAATTTCCATATGATCGTGGTCCAGAGCGATCCGTTCAGCCTCTTTGACTGCCTCAATAGACTTGACAGTCATTTTGTTCATATCCATAAACTCAATTCTCCTTTATGTCTCATATCTGAATTCTATCATATTCAGCGGGCGGAAGCCGTCCGCGTCAGCATCCTCGTATCAGCCGTTTTCGCAGGCGGCTGATGCTTGCTGTCAAGATAATTCTGATACAACTGCTTTATATCCCCTTCAACGTCGGAACCTTCATGTTCGAAATAAATATCCATGGCGGCATCGATCATCTTCAGATAATTCGTAAGCAGGCTGCTTACCTCCTTAACATCCCGGGAAACCGATCCCTCGTCCCGGAATTCGCGAACGAATTTGTGATTCGCAGAAGTTTCGTAAATAATCTCGTCTTTCGAAATATGCTTCGCTTCGAGCTCGCAGATAATTCTGAAAAACTCGTCGAAGTGATGATTCAGTTCGACGGATTTTGTTCGGGAGCTGATTTTCAAAACGGCATACTTCTGACCTCCGACTCCGACAAATTCGATACTGTACTTGACCTTCGGACGGTACTTGTATTTCAGACTTTTTCCAAACTGGATGCTGGAATTCTTATTGACCTGGCTGACCGAAAGCGTATCGCTGAAATTTTCTTTGAGCGTTTCCAGTATCGTCTGTATCTTTTGTTCCGGAGTGACCAGTCCAAGATGTTCTGCGAGAATCTCGTTGATGAGCTGAGAGCGATTCGTATAATTCACGTATGCCATCTGATCGATCTTCTCGACGATCTCGTCAAACAGCATCAAACTATATATACTCTTTTTCATGATTCTCCTTCACTCTATCTTAAATAATATCGCACGCATTTTAATAGTTTGCAAAGATTATTTAAGATTACAATAATCTCTTATTTCTTTTTACCCGATTAGTAAGTGTTCAACCGTTCAAAGTTGACCGTCAAACCCTTAAAATTTCTTTATTAATACATTTTCGTAATACTTCAGATATTTCGAAAAGAAATAATTAAGAACTTATTTACAAGGAGCTGCGCCTGATTTATACTGAGAGTAACTATTCAGGCTGGGATATTAGCATTATTATTGCCTGCGCAAATCGTTTAGATGAAATTCAGCAGTACAGTTTAAGATTTAAAGGCTTTATTTCTTAAGTATTCCTGATTTTCTGAAATGCATTTATTTTGGCGACTAATTCGTTAATATTCACAACAGCTTTATTAAACAAAGCAGCAAAGGAGCTTTCGATGCGGAAACTGAAAATTTTTCTGACAATGACCGCCATATTTACGGCGGCGGTCGGCTGGTATTTGATACAGCCGGATGTCGGACTACTGAAAGAAAGTCTGAGTCCGGCAAATCTGATGTCTTCTACACCTGCCTCCGAGTCGGTACCGATACTGATCACTCAGGATCAGACGGGCAGCGCGGTAGGCGGCGTAACCCTTGAACAGACCTATACAGACGCGGACGGGAAGAGCACGACAACGACCGTAACGACAGGATCGGACGGGAAACTCTCGACTCCGACTGAAGACGGAACCTACACCTATTCGCTTGACGAGGTTCCTGACGGATATGTGACCGGAAGCACGAAGGTAATCGCGAAGGTCACGGGCAGCAGCGTCAGCGCATCCAAAACGATGACAATCGTCAAATATACGGGTTCTGACAGAAGCGACGCCCAGCAGAACGCGGCATCCAGTACGCAGACCGATACCTCGACGGTGGCAGACAAGGCCGCAGGCGAAACAATCGTTACTGAAAAAGCATCCAATACGGATCAGAGCGCAGCCGATGCTGTCGCACTTAAGATCAAAAAACTCGGAAACGATATTACCAGCGACGACAAGGATCAGGTCGAAGCGGCTCGGAAGGCCTATAACGGCCTGACCGATTCGCAGAAGCTTTTAATCGAGTCGGATACCTACAAGCTGCTCACAAATGCAGAAGACGCCGTGGGCGCAGACAAGAGCGACCGGGAAGCGGCTGCGACAGTCTCCTCTCAGCTTGAAGCACTGGGTACGATCACAAAACTGGATCAGGCGGAATCAGTCGAAGCAGCCCAGAGCGCTTATGATGCGCTGACAGAGAATCAGAAGAGCTATGTTACCTCTTCCGGATACAGCACGCTGGTTAACGCTCAGTCTGCTCTGACCAAGCTTCGTAAGGACACCGCAAGCGTAGACAGCGTCAACAAAGCCATCAACGCACTCGGAGACATCACATCCCTTGACCAGAGCGCTTCTGTTACGGCTGCCAGAAACCTGTACGACGCTCTCGATACGCTTCAGCAGGCAAAGGTCTCGGACGATACCTACAAGAAGCTGCTGTCGGCAGAAACGAAGATCAGCGAGCTGAATACGGCTAAATCGAATGCCGATAAGGTTACCGCAAAAATCGCTACGATCGGCGACATCACCAGCGTCGATCAGAAGAGCGAGCTTGACGATATTCAGTCGGCCTACGACAAGCTTTCCGATCAGGAAAAAGCCTTCGTTCCAGATGAATCGAAGACGGTCCTCACCTCCGCGACAGCGCGAATGAAGAGCATACAGGAAGATCACGATACGGCGGAAGCCTTCAGCGACGCAGTCAGAAAGATCGGCAACGTGACGAAGCTCGACCAGAAGGATGCCGTCACGGCAGCCAGAACTCAGTACGATAAAATGACACAGACTCAGCAGTCCCTCGTCAGCAACGACATCTACAGCCAGCTGCAGACAGACGAATCGAAGATCGACCAGCTCCAGCAGCAGGCAGACGCACAGGCCCAGAAGGACGCGGCTTCAAGCAGCGCGGCAAG
>ERZ1645187.490-NODE-490-length-38881-cov-158.892984_pt1 | contig 38881 bp, 39 predicted proteins | sample MGYA00575352_ERZ1645187 | MGnify/ENA primary metagenome ERZ1645187 (study PRJEB40837, sample SAMN11349314) | freshwater sediment metagenome | isolation source: river sediment | host: Sediment | place: India: Wazaribad , New Delhi | collected 2017-02-21 ... | reverse complement strand
GGACATCGCCAACGGCATGTACGACATCCATTGGCTGGAGAAGTTCCTGGAGACCCGCCCCTTCGACTGAGCGGGTGCCGCTCGTCGACCGTGATACCGAGTTCGCGAAGTTTCGACCCGTTCGAAACTTCGTGAACGAAGGCAAGCCCGAACGGGCGTCGGCCGGTCGGGCCGTAACGCTCGTGAAATTCGGACGAGTCCGAATTTCACGAGCCCAGTATGAGACCATGACCCTCGGCCGGGCGACCCGTCCGGGGGTCTTCTCTTCGGAGCCGCCCGTGGCCGGTCCCTTCCAGCGGATCACCGCCGAGACCCTGATCCGGGCCTATTCGATCGGCATCTTCCCGATGGCCGAAACCGCCGACGATCCGGAGCTCTTCTGGGTCGAGCCGGAGAAGCGCGGCGTCCTGCCGCTCGATCGCTTCCACCTCTCCCGCCGCCTCGCCCGCACCGTCCGTGCCGACCGTTTCGCCGTCACCTGCGACACCGATTTCGATGCGGTGATCGCCGGCTGCGCCGAACCCGCACCCGGGCGCCACGGCACCTGGATCAATGCCGAGATCCGGCGCCTCTACGGCGAACTCTACGTCCGTGGCATGGTCCATACGGTGGAATGCCGCGTCGCCGGCGAGCTCGTCGGCGGTCTCTACGGCGTCGCGCTCGGCGGTGCCTTCTTCGGCGAGAGCATGTTCTCGCGGGTGACCGACGCCTCGAAGGTGGCGTTGGTCCATCTCATGGCGCGTCTGCGCGCCGGAGGCCACACGCTGCTCGACACCCAGTTCCTCACCGCCCATCTCGGGCGATTCGGTGCCGTCGAGATCCCGCGACGCAGCTATCGCGCCCGCCTCGCCGAGGCGCTCGTCGTCGCCGCCGATTTCCATCGTCTGGGGCGGCCGGGCGAAATCGTGCCCGGCGCACGCGTCACCGCGCTCCTCGCCGACGACCCACCGGACGACGACGAGTCACGTACCTGAGGTTCGGGCATCCTCACCTCGGACGCGGCGTTCGGCGGGGCCACGGGCCGGATCGCCGCGTTCACCGGCGGCGCCGTCTCAACGTAGAGGCGGAAGCTCGCTGCGCGTCGGCAACGGCGCCGCGGGCGCCGCTGGAGCCGCGGGCTTGGGAGCGGACGCCGTCGGCGCCGGGGCTGTCGCGGGAGCGGCGGGCGCCGCCGCGGGCGTCGTGGGTCTCGGAGGCGAGGCGATCGGCGCCGCCGGCGCCCCGGTCGTGGCCGGCGCGGGCGCCGCCGGCGCCCCGGTCGTGGCCGGCGCCGGCGTGGCCGGCGCGGCGGCGCTCGGCGCGGTGGCGGCGGGCGCAGAGGTGGCCGGTGCGGTGGCGGCGGGCTGAGGCTTCGCCACCGGCTTCGGCACCGCCGGAGCGGCGGACGGGACAGGATTCGCCGGCGCCGCGGCATCCGTCCCCGGCGTGGCCGGCTGGTCGATGGGGATCCCCGCCTTGGCGCGCGCCGCCGGGTCGTCGGACGACATTCGGCAGTCGGTCAGCCAGACGTCGTAGACGGCGTGTTCGACGGCGTGCAGGCCGGGGCTGTCGGCGAACATCCAGCCGGTGAAGATGCGGCGGATCTTGTTGTCGAGGGTGATCTCGTCGACCTCGACGAAGGTGGTGGTGAGCGGCGCCATCGTCTGCGGACGGGTGTAGCAGACCCGCGGCGTCACCTGCAGGGCGCCGAACTGCACCGTCTCGTCGATCGCCACGTCGAAGGAAATGATCCGCCCGGTGATCTTGTCGAGGCCGGAGAAGGCGGCGATCGGCGTGGCGATCTTGGTCCCGTCCTGCGACACCTGCGCCTGCTTGGGAGCCGCGGTGGCGGTGGCGAGCGAGACGACGAGAGCGGTCGTGGCAGCGAGACCGCACACACCGCGGCGGCGTCCGAATCGCGACGGGATCTTCGAGAGGATGGTCATCGACGCTCCGCAGAGATGGGCGGCATGGAAACGGCGGCGCGGCGGATCGGTCCGCCGTCACCGCCGATCGATGACCGCCACTCGTGGCGAGGAGATGGCGAAACCGATCGCGTCCCGCGATCCGGCCTCGTTCGTCTCACTTCGGCTGCCAAGCCTCGTAGCCGGCCGTGCCGGCCGCCTTGCCACTCGCCAGGATCGAGCCGGCGGGGCGATACGCCGCCGGTGTCCCGGTCGGATTGGGGCGATGCGGCTTCTGCCAGGGCCAGGGGGTGTAGCCCTTTTCTTCGCTCGGCGGCACGTCGGTCCGGTTGTGCATCCAACCGTGCCAACCCGGCGGAATGGCCGAGCCGTCGGCGTCGCCGGCATAGATCACCCAGCGGCGCTGGAATCCCAGGTTCGGATCGATCGCTCCGCCCTTGGTGCGGTAATAACGATTGCCGAACTCGTCCTCACCGACGAATTCGCCGTGGAACCGGGTGTGCCACCAGGTGCCGAAGGTCTGCCCCTTCCACCAGGTGAACAAGAAGAACCAGAACTGCTTCATCGACAGGCGCCCCGTTCGGAAGACGAGGCCGTTATGACGCCTGACGCGGCGACTGTCCAGTCGACGTTTCGACGGGGTCGACCCGCTTGATCGACGAACCGAAGCCGAAGGCGGAACGTCGTGTCGCCGCCTCGCGCGCCGCCGACCTCCGGCCGGAGACGGTCGCCTTGGTCGCAGGCGTCGGCTCGGCCGCCTTCTTCGGCGCCACCGCCACCGACTTGGCCGCCGCCATCTCGCGTTCCTCACGATCGCGGGACGACCGCAGCGTTCCCTCCTGCAACTCGCGCCAACGCTGGCGCTGACCGGCGAGCAATTCGTCGGCCCCCTGCAGGACGTAGTGACCGCGGACGTGATCGAACTCGAAACGGCGTTCGTCGAGGATGACGGCGTTGATGCGTTTCAGCACGTTGGCCGGTGACAGCGGCTTGGCGAGGACGAAATGGATGCCGGAGGCGATAGCCTTTTCCACCAGGTTGCGAGTCGCATGGCCGGTGATCAGGATCGCCGGCACGCCAGCGAGCGGCCCGGAGCGCGGATCGCGCAGCGATCGCACCAGCGACAGGCCGTCGGTATCGGGCAGATTCCAGTCGGTGACGAGGAGATGCGGCGGTTCCACCAGCATCGCCCGATAGGCGTCGCCGGCGTTGTCGAAGGTGCGGACCCGATGGACCCGGGCGGCGTTGAGCATCGACCGCACGATGGTCTGCATCGGCTTGGAATCGTCGACCACGACGACGTCGAGGTCTTCGAGCGCGACGCCGCGCGCACGGTTGATTCGGCTGTCCGACATGGACCGTCCCCCTTCGCGGCTCCCCCGACCGGCGCGTGCCGCGAGCGGTTCCCGAGCCTTCCCCTGGGGCACTCCGGTATCGTCCGGATGTGACCGTGCGATGCCGCGTGCCGCGCCGATTCCGCTCGCGTTCGGGCGCCCTTCGCCCGGTTCGCTGGAGATCGACACGAAGCCACCCTCGCACAGCCGCATGAAGGCCGCGTTCAATCGAACGTCTGCATTTTCAAGGCATTCGATTCGAATTTTAGAGATCGCCGCGAAGTCGCGCGTCGTCCCCGCGATCGTCCCCGTTTTCCACATCGCCGGCCACAACATTTAGCCGCCGTTCCGATCGACGCCCCAATCGCTTGACGCCTCTTCGGGACTCGGACTAGCCTCCGAGGGTAATCAGTACCGAGCGCGGCGACGGCTGGCCGAGCCCTTCGGATCCCCTGAGTGAAAGCTGGTCCATCGAGGTTCCCGTGTCGTGCCACCCGGTACGATGCAGGGCCGAAGAGAGGTCGTGTCCACGGCCGCCCCGGTGCCGCGCCTCGAGCCTTGTGGAAGGTGTCGTTAACGCTACATTTAGTGTTTGCGAGCACGCTCACCACAAGATATCCCGTCTGACAGGACGGAATCATCGAAACGAGGCGGCCACCGCCTCACGGATAAGACGGAATCGGGGAGGTGGCTCGCACGGCGCTCCCCGACGGGCTCGAGGATCGAAGGTCATGCGCATCGAACGTCGCTACACGACGGCAGGCCAGTCGCCCTATCAGGCGATCGAATTCCGCACCACCACGAGCGAGATCCGCAATCCGGACGGCTCGGTGGTGTTCAAGCTCGACGGCATCGAAGTGCCCGCGGCCTTCAGCCAGGTCGCCGCCGACATCCTCGCCCAGAAGTATTTCCGCAAGGCCGGCGTGCCGGCGCGTCTGAAGCGCATCGAGGAGCCGACCGTTCCGTCGTGGCTGTGGCGTTCGGTTCCGGACGACGCGGCGCTCGCCGATCTGCCGGAGAAGGAACGCTGGGGCTCGGAGAAGGACGCCCGTCAGGTCTTCGACCGTCTGGCGGGCACCTGGACCTACTGGGGCTGGAAGGGCGGCTATTTCGACACCGAGGCCGGCGCCCGCGCCTTCTTCGACGAGCTGCGTGCCCAGCTCGCCCTCCAACTCGTCGCCCCCAACAGCCCGCAGTGGTTCAACACCGGCCTGCACTGGGCCTACGGCATCGACGGCCCGAGCCAGGGTCATTTCTACGTCGACTTCAAGTCCGGTGAGCTGGTCCGCTCGGCCTCGGCCTACGAGCACCCGCAGCCGCACGCCTGCTTCATCCAGTCGGTCGCCGACGACCTCGTCAACGAGGGCGGCATCATGGATCTGTGGGTGCGCGAAGCGCGCCTGTTCAAGTACGGCTCCGGCACCGGCTCGAACTTCTCGCGCCTGCGCGGCGAGAGCGAGAAGCTCGCCGGCGGGGGCCGCTCGTCCGGCCTGATGAGTTTCCTCAAGATCGGCGACCGCGCCGCCGGTGCGATCAAGTCGGGCGGCACCACCCGCCGTGCCGCGAAGATGGTCGTCGTCGACGTCGACCACCCGGACATCGAGGACTACGTCAACTGGAAGGTCCGCGAGGAGCAGAAGGTAGCGGCACTCGTCACCGGTTCCAAGACCTGCGCCAAGCATCTCTCGGCGGTGATGAAGGCCTGCGTCAACTGCGAGGGCTCGGGCGACGACTGCTTCGATCCGACCAAGAACCCGGCACTGAAGCGCGAGATCCGCGCCGCCAAGAAGGCGGCGGTGCCGGAGAACTACATCAAGCGGGTCATCCAGTTCGCCCGCCAGGGCTACAAGGACATCGAGTTCCCGATCTTCGACACCGATTGGGATTCGGAGGCCTATCTGACCGTCTCCGGCCAGAACTCCAACAACTCGGTGCGCGTCACCGACGGCTTCCTGCGCGCCGTCGAGACCGGCGGCGCATGGGATCTCATCCGCCGCACCGACGGCAAGGTGAAGAAGACCATCGACGCCCGCGCCCTGTGGGAGGACATCGGCCACGCCGCCTGGGCCTCGGCCGATCCCGGCATCCAGTTCCACACCACCATCAACGACTGGCACACCTGCCCGGCGTCCGGTGAGATCCGCGCCTCCAATCCGTGCTCCGAGTACATGTTCCTCGACGACACGGCCTGCAATCTCGCCTCGATCAACCTGCTGCCCTATCGCACCGCCGACAACGGCTTCGACATCGCGGCCTACGAGCACACCTGCCGTCTGTGGACGATCGTGCTCGAGATCTCGGTGCTGATGGCGCAGTTCCCGTCGAAGGAGATCGCGGAGCTCTCCTACGAGTTCCGTACGCTCGGGCTCGGCTATGCCAACATCGGCGGCCTCTTGATGACCTCGGGCATCCCCTACGACAGCCCGGAAGGCCGTTCGATCTGCGGCGCGCTGTCGGCGGTGATGACCGGCGTCGCCTATGCCACCTCGGCCGAGATGGCCAAGGAGCTCGGCCCCTTCCCCGGCTATGCCGAGAACGCCGACGAGATGCTGCGCGTCGTCCGCAACCACGGCCGCGCCGCCCGCGGCGAGGCGAAGGGCTACGAGAAGCTGTCGATCGCCCCGGTGCCGCTCGACCACGCCTCGTGCTCGACCCCCGGCCTGATCGCCGCCGCCACCCGCGCCTGGGACGAGGCGCTGAGGCTCGGCGAGAAGTTCGGCTATCGCAACGCCCAGGTCTCGGTGGTGGCGCCCACCGGCACCATCGGCCTCGTCATGGACTGCGACACCACCGGCATCGAGCCCGACTTCGCCCTGGTGAAGTTCAAGAAGCTGGCCGGCGGCGGCTACTTCAAGATCATCAACCAGTCGGTCACCTCGGCGCTGCGCGTGCTCGGCTACCGCGAGAGCGAGATCGCCGAGATCGAGGCCTATGCCGTCGGCCACGGCTCGCTCGATCAGGCGCCGGGCATCAACCCGACCACGCTGCGTGCCCGCGGCTTCGGCGACGAGGCGCTGGCCAAGGTCGCGGCCGGCCTGAAGTCGGCTTTCGACATCAAGTTCGTCTTCAACAAGTGGACGCTCGGCGAGGAGTTCTGCACCAAGGCGCTCGGCTTCACCGCCGAACAGCTCGCCGACCCGGCCTTCGAGATGCTGCCGGCGCTCGGCTTCACCAAGGCCGAGATCGAGGCCGCCAACATCCACGTCTGCGGCGCCATGACGGTCGAGGGCGCGCCGTTCCTCAAGGCCGAGCATCTGCCGGTCTTCGACTGCGCCAACCCCTGCGGTCGCACCGGCAAGCGCTTCCTCTCGGTGGAGAGCCACATCCGCATGATGGCGGCGGCCCAGCCGTTCATCTCGGGGGCGATCTCCAAGACCATCAACATGCCCAACGAGGCCACCGTCGAGGACTGCAAGAACGCCTACCTGCTGTCCTGGCGGCTGGCGCTCAAGGCCAACGCCCTCTACCGCGACGGCTCGAAGCTGTCGCAGCCGCTGAACTCCCAGCTCGTCGCCGACGACGAGGACGAGGCGGAAGAGGCGATCGAGGCGATGCGGGCGACCGAGCCGGCGCAGGTGCGCGCCGCGGTGGCGGCCGAGCGGATCGTCGAGCGGATCATCGAGCGCGTCACCCGGTCGCGCGAGAAGCTCCCCAATCGCCGCAAGGGCTACACCCAGAAGGCGATCGTCGGCGGCCACAAGGTCTACCTGCGCACCGGCGAATACGACGACGGCCGCATCGGCGAGATCTTCATCGACATGCACAAGGAAGGCGCCGCCTTCCGCTCGCTGATGAACAACTTCGCCATCGCGGTGTCGCTCGGCCTGCAGTACGGCGTGCCGCTCGAGGAATACGTCGACGCCTTCACCTTCACCCGCTTCGAGCCGGCCGGCATGGTGATGGGCAACGAGGCGATCAAGAACGCCACCTCGATCCTCGACTACGTCTTCCGCGAGCTGGCGGTCTCCTATCTCGGCCGCCACGACCTCGCCCACGTCAAGCCCGAGGACATCGGCGCCACCGCCATGGGCTCCGGCGTCGAGGAGGGCTCGAAGCCGACGCCGGGACCGGAAGCGGTGGTCTCCCGCGGTCTCGTCCGCGGCAAGGTCGCGGAGCGTCTGAAGGTGGTGGAGGGCACGCGCGCCACCGGCACCGGTCAGCCGACCGGCTCGGTCTCGCACGCCCAGACCGCCGCCACCGCCATCGCCGCCGTCTTCGGCGCCACCGCGCTGAAGCAGGACGCGGCCTACGAGACCCGCGCCGTCGCCTCGGCCAAGGTCGAGGCCAAGACCGACAGCGTCGCCGAACGCCGCGCCGAGGCCCGCATGAAGGGTTACGAGGGCGAAGCCTGCACCGAGTGCGGCAACTTCACCATGGTCCGCAACGGCACCTGCCTGAAGTGCGACACCTGCGGCTCGACGAGTGGGTGTTCGTGAGGATGCGGGGAGGCCCCCTCCCCGTCTCTCCGCCGAGGATCTCCGGAACGCGCCCCGACGGGGCGCGTTCCGCGTTGTCGGGGCGCGTCTCGCGTTGTCCCTTCCCGAATTACCTACGCACTCGAGACGATGTCGGCCGCACGCGAACGGGTGTAGAAGCTCGCGCCCGGAAGGCAGGTCCCATGTACGTTCATCATGATCATTCGCGGCGCATCATCATCGCCGTCGGTCTCGCCGCAACGCTCGTCGCGGCACTCGCCCATCATCCGCTGCCGTCGGAAAATGCCGCGCACCCGCCCACCCAGATCGCCGTCGCGGCCCATTGACCGGGCCCGCTCCAGACCGCTCCTCGGCCACCGCGTGACGACGAGCGCCCACGCCCTCACGCCGCCGGCGCGGCGTCCTTCTTCTTGCCGATCTTCGGCTCCGTCCCCGCCAGCAGGCGGCGGATGTTCTCGTGGTGACGGATCCACACCAGCACGGCGAGCGCGATCAGCACGCCGGCGAGCGTCGTCGAGATCCACCCGCCGAGCCACATCGCCACCGGCACCACCGCACTCGCCGTCAGCGCCGCCAGTGACGAGATGCGGAAGATCCCCGCCATCGCCGCCCACACGCCGCAGAAGGCGAGCGCCGCCGGCCAGGACAGGCCGATGAGGCAGCCGATGTAGGTCGCCACCCCCTTGCCGCCCTTGAAGCCGAGCCACACCGGGAAGAGATGCCCGAGGAAGGCGCCGACGCCCGCCGCCATCGCCGCGCCCTCGCCGGCGAAATGACGGGCGATCAGGATCGCCACCGTGCCCTTGAACACGTCGCCGATGAGCGTCGCCGCGGCGAGCCCCTTGCGCCCGGTGCGCAACACGTTGGTGGCGCCGATGTTGCCCGAGCCGATGGCGCGGATGTCGCCGAGCCCGGCGGCGCGGGTCAGCACCAGGCCGAAGGGGATCGAGCCGAGGCCGTAGCCGAAGACGAGGGCGACGAGGATCGCGAGCATGAGGGGCTCCGACGCCGATCAGGAGATCGAATGGATCGTACGCCCACCGACCAGCGTGCGCACCACCCGGCCGGCGAATTTCGCATCCTCGAACGGCGTGTTCTTCGACCGCGACTTCAGCTCCGCCTTGTCGAGGAGCCACGGCCGCCCCGGATCGATCACCGCCAGATCGGCACGTGAGCCGGGGGTCAACCGCCCCGCCTCGAGCCCGAGCCGTTCGGCCGGCTTGGTCGACAGTGCCTCGACCATCCGCTTCCACGAGATCCGCTCGTCGTGGACGAGGCGCAGTGCCGCGGCGAGCAGCGTCTCGAGCCCGACCGCACCGTCGGCGGCTTCGGCGAAGGGATGGCGCTTGGTCTCGACGTCCTGCGGGTCGTGGCCGGAGACGACGATGTCGATGACGCCGGAGGCCAGCCCCTCGATCATCGCCTGCCGGTCGTCCTCGGATCTCAGCGGCGGCGAGAACTTGAGGAACGAGCGGTAGGTGCCGATGTCGAGCTCGTTGAGCGACAGGTGGTTGATCGAAACCGCGGCGGTGACGTCGAGGCCGCGCGCCTTGGCCGCCGCCAGGATCTCGACCGAATCCGCCGTCGACACCTGGCTGGCGTGGTAGCGGCCGCGGGTCAGCGCCACGAGGCGCATGTCGCGCTCCAGCATGATCGTCTCGGCCTCGCGCGGGATGCCGGGAAGGCCCATGCGGGTGGCGAATTCGCCCTCGGTCGCCACCCCGACCCCGGCGAGAGAGGGATCTTCGACGTGATGGACGATCAGCGCACCGAAATCGCGGGCGTAGGTCAGCGCTCGTCGCATCACCAGCGACGAGGCGACCGACCGGCGCGCGTCGGTGAAGGCGACCGCGCCGGCCTCCGAGAGCAGACCGAACTCGGTCGTCTCCTTGCCGCTCTGGCCCTTGGTCAGCGCCGCCATCGGATGGACGCGGACGTCGGCCTCCTCGCGCGCCCGGCGCAGTACGAAGTCGACCAGCGCCGGGTCGTCGATCACCGGATCGGTGTCGGGCATGGTGACGAGAGTGGTGACGCCGCCGGCCGCCGCCGCCCGGCTCGCCGAGGCGAAGCTCTCGCGATGCTCGTGGCCCGGCTCGCCGAGGAAGACGCGCATGTCGACGAGCCCCGGCACGATCACCTTGCCGCGCGCATCGACCACCTCCCAGCCCTCGGGCGAACCCTGGTTCAGCACCTCCGGCCCGGCGGCGAGGATGCGCCCCTCGGCGACGATCACCGAGCCGACGGCGTCGAGATCCCGGGCCGGATCGACGATACGGGCACCGGCGAAGACGGTGGGGTGATGCTCGGCGGAGCGGCGGTCGCCGGGGCGCGCGGCGGGAGATGTCGGCGTCATGGGCGGCCTCAGGCGTTGGGCAGGTGTTCGGCGAGGGCTTCCAGCACCGCCATGCGTACGGCGACGCCCATCTCGACCTGTTCGGCGATCAGCGACTGCGGCCCGTCGGCGACCTCCGGATCGATCTCGACACCACGGTTCATCGGGCCGGGATGCATGACCAGAGCGTCCGGTGCGGCGAAGGCGAGCTTCTCCTGATCGAGCCCCCAATAATGGAAGTACTCGCGCACGGAGGGCACGAAGGAACCGTTCATGCGCTCGCGCTGCAGGCGCAGCATCATCACGATGTCGGCCCCCTCCAGCCCCTTGCGCATGTCGGTGAAGGTCTCGACCCCGAGCCGCTCGGCCCCGGACGGCAGCAACGTCGACGGGCCGATCAACTTGACCCGGGCCCCGAGCGCGTTGAGCAGCAGGATGTTGGAGCGGGCGACGCGCGAATGGACGATGTCACCGCAGATGGCGACGGTGAGCCCCTCGATCCGCCCCTTGTGGCGGCGGATGGTCAGCGCGTCGAGCAGCGCCTGGGTCGGGTGCTCGTGGGCGCCGTCGCCGGCGTTGATCACCGAGCAGGAGACCTTGCGCGCCAGGAGATGCACCGCGCCGGCGGCGTGATGGCGCACCACCAGGATGTCGGGGCGCATGGCGTTCAGCGTCGCCGCGGTGTCGATCAGCGTCTCGCCCTTCTTCACCGAGGACGAGGCGACCGACATGTTCATCACGTCGGCGCCGAGCCGCTTGCCGGCGATCTCGAACGACGACTGGGTCCGGGTCGAGGCCTCGAAGAACAGGTTGATCTGCGTGCGGCCACGCAGAACGTTCTTCTTCTTCTCCACCTGCCGGGAGACGTGCACCGCCTCCTCCGCCTTGTCGAGCAGAGCCAGGATCTCGAGGTGCGACAGCCCCTCGATGCCGAGCAGATGGCGATGGGGAAAGGCGAAGGTGGGGTTCGATGGAGCGCTGGTCATCGAAGAGGAGGTCTTACGGTGTCCGGAGGCGGGAGACAAGGGCGGGGAGCCCGCGACGGACTGCGATCCAGAGGATTCGGTGAGAGGAACGACATACCCCCTCTCGAGGCGCCGCCTCCGCTACACTTCCTCCGGTCGAATCGGAGGAACACACATGTCGGCGACGAAGGGAAGAACGGGCGCGGCGGCGATACCGTCCTTCGCGCCACGCAATCTCTTCGACGACGATCCGATCCTGATCGGCGCTTTGGAGAGCGTGCTCACCGCCGAGGTCGAAACGGCGCTCTCGGAGCACGGTGCCTATTGGGGCTCGGCCGAGATCCGCGAACTCGCCCGCCTCGCCGAGTCGAACCCGCCGCGCCTCGTCGATCGGGATGCCTGGGGCGAACGCGTCGACATCGTCGAATACCACCCGGCCCGCCATGCCCTGGTCCGCCGCTCGGCGGAGACCGGGCTCGGCGTCGCCCTGCACGAGGACGACAGCCGTGAACCCGGCAAGCGCCACGTGCTACGCACCGCCCGTCTGTTCCTCGCCGCCCAGACCGAGGTCGCCCATCTCTCGGCGATGTCGACAACGTCCGCCGTGCTCGCCGCCCTCGGCGCCGCCGGTGACGTCGGGGCGGAATGGTTGATCCGCGCCTCGACCCGCCGCCACGATCATCGTCAAGTCCCGGTCTCGGCGAAAGCCGGTATCGCCCTCGGCTACGGCCTGATCGAGCGCGACGGAACCTTCCCGGCCGCACCCACCGCCAATCGGATCCGGGCGACCGACGCCGGCGATCTCCGCCTCGACGGCCGGGCGTGGTTCCTCGCAGCGCCGATGAACGACGCGGTCCTGGTGGCGGCGGCGGGCGAGGACGGCACCGGGCTCTTCCTGGTGCCACGCTTCCGCCGCGACGGATCGACCAACGGGTTCGAGATCGAACGACTGAAGCCGACACTCGGAGCGCGCGGCGAGGCGATCGCCGAGGTTCGCTTCGTCGACGCCGAGGTGGTGCCCGTCGGCCGGCCGGATCAGGCCGCCGACATCGCCGCCCGCAGCGCGTCGCTGCTGCGCCACGACGCTCTGACCATCGCAGCCGGCGTGATGCGCGGGACACTCGCCCGCGCCGTCCACCACGTCCGCCATCGCACCCTCGCCGGCGAACCGCTGTTCGACCAGCCGCTGATGGCGCGCGTCCTCGCCGATGCCGCCCTCGATGCCGCCGCAGCCACCGCGCTCGCCATCCGCATCGGCATCGCCCTCGACCGCGCCGAGGCCGACGAACGCGAGGCCGCCTATGCCCGGCTGGTGGTGCCGGCGGCGAAGTACTGGATCGCCAAGAGCGCGGTGTCGGTCGCGGCGGAAGCGCTCGAATGCCTGGGTGGCAACGGTTTCGCCGAAGACCACGACCTAGCGCGCTTCTACCGGGATGCCCCCCTCGCCGGTCTGACCGCCGGCGCCGGCAACGTTCTGGCACTGGAGATCCTGCGCCTCGCCGACGAGACGCCGGATGGATTCGCCGCCGCCATTTCCGCCATCGCCGTCGATCTCGACCACCGATCGAGCACGGAATCGGCCGAGACCATCCGCGCTGCGGCGGAAGCGTGCATCGCCGATCAGGGCTCGGCCCGCATCCTCACCGAACAGGTGGCACTGGTGGCGGCGGCAGCGGCGTTGCACCGCTTCGCCCCGCGGGTGATCACCGAAGCCTTCACCGACAGCCGCCTCGCCGGCCCGTGGCGGGCGAGCCACGGCATGCTCGACGGCCGCTTCGACGCCCACGGCATCGTCGATTACGTCTTCCCGCCGGCATGATCCGGCGGGCGCGCCGCGAGCAGGCTCACTCGCCCCGCATCCGCGGAGGTGAGGCCGCTTTGGAGGCGGCTTCCAACCGCGCCATGTCGATGAGGTAGGCGAGGAAGCCATAGCCCGAGTTCTGGGCGAGATCGCGCAACTGGGTGGCGACCTGCTCGATGTACTGAGCCGCTTCGTCCGGCTTCGTCGGAGATCGAACCGCGCCGATCATTCGGTCGCCTCGTCGTTCCGGGATACCACGCCGCCATCCCCTCCGGCCGATCCTCGATGTCACCCCGAGATCACGATCGGTTGCGGATGCGGGCGGGAACACGGCCGAACCTCCCGGGGATCCGGTGTCCATTCGCCCGTATCCAATCGTATTGATTGCTTTTTTTCCGTCTATCTACTAACGGTTGTATTTTCATCGAATGAGCACGAAAACCTCGCGCGCCCACTCCCGACCGGCGCCCCTCTTGACCGCCACTCCGGGAGGTCGCATTCAAGAGGGCCTTCGAAGCAGGCCACAGGCTGGCCGCTCGCTTCGGTTGAATAGAGTTGTATGCAACCTTTTCCGAGTATCTCACCCCTCGCCTCTCGGCACAACCGCCGATGCGGGGTCTTCCCTCGGGATCGCGCGGATACGGTAGCGGATGTGATGCGCCGCGACGGTCGAAGTGTGGAACGGCGCCCTCGGGGGTGGCAGATCCGGACCGCGACCGCCGAGGTGGATCGACAGGTCTCGTGATGCGATCGCCATCGGTCGCGGCGCGGGAACCCGGAGCGGCGGAAGCCATGAACGTCGTCATCGTCGAATCGCCTGCCAAGGCGAAGACCATCAACAAGTACCTCGGCCCCGGCTACACGGTGCTGGCCTCCTACGGCCATGTCCGCGATCTGCCGGCCAAGGACGGGTCGGTGCGCCCGGACGACGATTTCGCCATGGACTGGGAGGTCGACGGCAAATCGGCCAAGCGCCTCTCCGAGATCGCGCAGGCGGTGAGGACCTCCAACCGCCTGATCCTCGCCACCGACCCGGATCGCGAAGGCGAGGCGATCTCCTGGCACGTGTTGCAGGTGCTGAAGGAGAAACGGGCACTCAAGGCCCAGACGGTCGAGCGCGTCGTCTTCAACGCCATCACCAAGCAGTCGGTGTTGGAGGCGATGAAGGCGCCGCGCCAGATCGACGTCGCCCTGGTCGACGCCTATCTCGCCCGCCGAGCCCTCGACTATCTCGTCGGCTTCACCTTGTCGCCGGTGTTGTGGCGCAAGCTGCCCGGTGCCCGCTCGGCCGGTCGCGTCCAGTCGGTGGCGCTGCGCCTCGTCTGCGATCGCGAGCACGAGATCGAGACTTTCCGCCCGCAGGAATACTGGTCGATCGTCGCCCGTCTCTCGACGCCGCGCGGCGAGGAGTTCGACGCGCGCGTCGTCGGCTTCGAGGGGAAGAAACTCGGCCGTCTCGACGTCAGGACCGGCGGCGAAGCGACCCGGATTCGCGAAGTGCTGGAGAAGTCGGCGATCTCGGTCGCTTCGATCGAGTCGAAGCCGGTCAAGCGCCACCCGTTCCCGCCCTTCACCACCTCGACGCTGCAGCAATCGGCGAGCTATGCGCTGGGCATGAGTGCGGCGCGGACCATGCAGGTGGCGCAACGCCTGTACGAGGGCGTCGAGATCGGCGGCGAGACCGTCGGCCTCATCACCTACATGCGAACCGACGGCGTCGACATCGCGGCCGAGGGCATCGCCGGTATCCGCAAGGCGATCTCCCAGGATTTCGGCGCCGACTACCTGCCCGAGGTGCCACGCAAGTACACCGCCAAGGCGAAGAACGCCCAGGAGGCCCACGAGGCGATCCGCCCGACCGACCTCGCCCGTCGGCCGAAGGACGTGGCGCGATACCTCGAACCGGAGCAGGCCCGGCTCTACGAACTCATCTGGAAGCGCACCGTGGCGAGCCAGATGGAATCGGCCGTGCTCGATCGTACCACCGCGGACATCCGCGCCGTCTCCGGTCCCGAACTCGTCGATCTGCGTGCCACCGGTTCGGTCGTGCGCTTCGACGGCTTCCTCGCCCTCTATGCCGAAGGTCGCGACGACGAAGAGGACGAAGAGGCCCGGCGCCTGCCGGCGATGAGCCGTGGCGAGTTGCTGGCCCGCCGCAAGGTGACCGTCGACCAGCATTTCACCGAACCGCCGCCGCGCTTCACCGAGGCGACGCTGGTCAAGAAGATGGAGGAACTCGGCATCGGCCGACCCTCGACCTACGCCGCCACCCTCCAGGTGCTGCGCGACCGCGAATACGTCACCCTCGACAAGCGCCGCCTCATCCCCGAGGACAAGGGCCGCCTGGTCATCGCCTTCCTCGAGAGCTTCTTCCGCCGCTACGTCGAATACGACTTCACCGCCGATCTCGAGGAGAGCCTCGACAAGATCTCGGCCGACGAGGCGTCGTGGAAGGAGGTGCTGCGTGCCTTCTGGGCCGAGTTCTCCGCCGCCATCGAGCAGACCAAGGAGCTGCGCGTCGCCGACGTGCTGGAGGCGATCGACGCCCTGCTCGGCGCCCACATCTTCCCCGAGAAGGCCGACGGATCGGACCCGCGCGCCTGTCCGTCGTGCGGCTCCGGCCGTCTGTCGTTGAAGCTCGGCAAGTTCGGCGCCTTCATCGGCTGCTCGAACTACCCCGAGTGCCGCTTCACCCGCCAGATGCAGGCGGCCGGCGCCGACGGCGAGGGCGCCGAGGGCGCCGACGGCGACGGGACCCGGTTGCTCGGCACCGATCCCGAGACCGGGCTCGAGGTGACGTTGCGCGCCGGCCGGTTCGGCCCCTATGTCCAGCTCGGCGAGGGGGAAAAGCCCAAGCGATCGTCGCTGCCCAAGACGTGGACGCCGGCGGCGATGGACCTCGCCAAGGCGTTGGCGCTCCTGTCGCTGCCGCGCGAGGTCGGCCTCCACCCGGAGACCGGCAAGCCGATCACCGCCGGGCTCGGCCGGTTCGGCCCCTTCGTCCTCCACGACGGCACCTACGCCAACCTGCCCAATCCCGACGACGTCTTCGAAATCGGCCTCAACCGCGCCGTCACCCTCATCGCCGAAAAGCAGGCCGGCGGCCGCCGCGGACGCGGCACCCCGGCAGCGCTGAAGGATCTCGGCGAACATCCCGCGCTCGGTACCGGTTCGATCACAGTGCGCGACGGCCGCTTCGGCCCCTATGTCAATCACGGCAAACTCAACGCCACCCTGCCGAAAGGCATGGCTCCCGACACGGTGACACTCGAGATCGCGGTCGCGCTGCTCGCCGAAAAGGCCGCCAAGGCGCCGGTGAAGCCGACCCGCGGCGGAGCGGCGAAGAGCCCGCCGGCGGCGAAGAGCCCGGCGGCGACGAAGGGGTCGGCCCCGGCGAAGACGGCGACCACGACCAAGAGCCCGGCGGCCAAGAGCGCTTCCGCGACGAAAGGGCGCAAGTCCACGGCCAAGGCGGCGAAGACGCCGAAGGGGCGCTGACGCTGCGGTCGTGACGGGCGGGCGGGGCCTCCGTCCGTCCGGATCATCGCGATCGCCGTCCCGGCGCCCGCCGCCCTTCGCCGCGCGCTCCGGCCCTCCGCGGCCGGACGACCTCTCTGTCGGCGGTCACGCCCACCGACCCTCTTCCGGTCGCAGGCATCCGACCGCTGAAATCAGGGGTCGTCATTACCGGAGGTTATCGGGCTTTTTACGATGTCCGGAAAACCGGTGTTAGGACTTCATGGCGTAGGGTGATCCGGTTCGAGCGACCGATCTCTGGGGGAGGAGGCGCTCGTGGGGACGAGGAACTTTCGCCGTGGACGCGATCCGATCGCTTTCCCGCCTGGCAACGCGCCGCAGCATCCGCTGCCGGCGTGATCTCTGGTTCTTCGTCGCGCGGACGAACGGCTACATCGTCATCCTCGCGGTCGCCGCCGCCGTGGTCCAGAGTTGGCACACCGACATCGAGACGATCGTCACCACCGGCCTCGGTGTCGGCGTGATCGCCAGCCTCCTGACCCTGCCGATCCTGTGGGAATTCGGCAGCATGTATCTCGACCTGTGGAGATCCACGCGAGCGCTGCGCGATCTCGCCTCCAAGGATCAGCAGACCGGCCTGCTCAACAATCGTTCCTTCGTCACCGCCGTCGAAGAACGGCTCGCCGCACGTCGCCACGTCGCGCTGCTGGTCGGCGATCTCGATCGCTTCAAGTCGATCAACGACCGGCACGGCCATCTCGTCGGCGACGAGGTCATCGCCCGCGTCGGCGAGACGCTGCGCGACATCTTCGACGAGATCGGTGTCCTCGGCCGCATGGGCGGCGAGGAATACTCGGTGATGGTCGAGTGTCCCTTCGCCGACGTCGAGATCGCCCATGCTCACGCGTCGGCACTCGCCGAGGAGATGCGCCGCCGCATCGCCGCCATCTCGGTCTCGACCACCACCGAGACCTTCTCGCCGACCATTTCCATCGGTATCGCCTGGAGCCGTAGCGGCTCGTCGTTCTCCGATCTCTACGCCCGCGCCGACAAGGCTCTCTACATCGCCAAGGCGGCCGGTCGCGATCGCGTCGTCGCCGAATACGAGAGCGAAGCGGTCGATCCGGAGGCGATTCTCGCCCGACGCCAGGATCTCTTCTGGCGTCCGGCCGAAGCGGCGGCCGTCGTCGAGGACCGTCCGTCGATCGCCTGGGCCTGAGGCGAGATCGGACCGATCACCGGGAAACCCGCGAGACCGGCCGCGGCGTCCGCCGCGCGATCCGCCGCGACATCGCCCAGATGACGGTCTATCCTCGCGAAAATCGTCCGAGGAAGAAGACTCGATTTGGCCCGCCGTCCGAAAGCCCCCGCTCCTGCCCGTCCCGCCGCCCGCCGCAAATTCGGTGACGCACTCCCGAGCCGCGAGGAACTCCTCGCCTATCTCGCCGAGAACCCCGGCACCGCCGGCAAACGCGACATCGCCCGTGCCTTCGGCATCACCGGCGGCGCCAAGATCGCGCTGAAGCGGGTGCTGCGCGAGTTGCAGTCCGAAGGCGTGGTCGAGAAGCGGCGCAAGCACTTCACCCCCGCCGGCCAACTCACCCACGTCTTCGTCGCCGACGTCTCTCGCCGCGACGCCGACGGCGAACTGCTGGCGATCCCCGACGAGTGGGACGAGGAGGACCATGGCCCCGCCCCGCTCGTCCTGGTGTTGCCCGAGCCGAAGGGCCGGCGCGCCGGTCCGGCCCGTCCTGCCGCCGGCATCGGCGACCGGCTGCTCTTGAAACTCGTCGACGACTACGACGACCTGCCCGAGGGCGTCACCTACGCGGCGCGGATCCTGCGCGTCCTCGACAAGAAGCCGCCGGCGATGCTCGGCGTCGTCCGGCTCGTTCCCGGCGGCGCCCGCATCGTGCCGATCGACAAGAAGGGCCGCGAGATCGAAGTCGCGACCGCCGATCTGAACGATGCCCAGGAGGACGACCTCGTCGCCCTCGACCTGATCCGCTCCGGCGGACGGATCGGCCTCGCCCGCGCCAAGGTGCGCAGCGTCGTCGGCTCGATGGCTTCCGAGCGCGCCGTCTCCGAAATCGCGCTGCACGTCCACAACATCCCGCACGTCTTCCCGACCGCGGTGCTGGTCGAGGCCGAGAAATGCGAACCGGCATCGCAGGGCCGCCGCGAGGACTGGCGTGACCTGCCGCTCGTCACCATCGACCCGCCCGATGCCAAGGACCACGACGACGCCGTCCACGCCACCCCCGACACCGACCCGGAGAACCCCGGCGGTTGGGTGGTGACCGTCGCCATCGCCGACGTCGCCCATTATGTCCGCCCAGGTAGCCCGCTCGACCGCGAGGCCCTCCATCGCGGCAATTCGGTCTATTTCCCCGACCGCGTCGTGCCGATGCTGCCCGAGCGCATCTCCAACGACCTGTGCTCGCTGAAGGAGAAGGAGGATCGTCCGTCGATGGCAGTCCGCATGATCTTCGGCGCCGACGGCCGCAAGCGCAGCCACACCTTCCACCGCATCCTGATGCGTTCGGCCGCCAAGCTCTCCTACCAGCAGGCACAGGCGGCGATCGACGGCCGCCTCGACGCCAAGACCGAGACGCTGATCACCGGCGTGCTGAAGCCGCTGTGGGCGGCCTACGCGGTGTTGAAGAAGGGCCGCGACAACCGCGAGCCGCTGGAGCTCGATCTGCCCGAGCGCAAGATCCTCTTGAAGCCCGACGGTACCGTCGACAAGGTCATCGTCCCCGAACGCCTCGACGCCCACAAGCTGATCGAGGAGTTCATGATCCAGGCCAACGTCGCCGCCGCCGAGACGCTGGAGAAGCACCGCGTGCCGCTGGTCTACCGCATCCACGACGCCCCGTCGGAGGAGAAGGTGACGGCGCTGAAGGAGTTCCTCTCCACCCTCGACATCAAGCTCGCCTCGCGCGGCGGGCTGAAGCCCGCGATGTTCAATTCGATCCTCGCCAAGGTCGCCGACAGCCCGAAGGCCGGCCTCGTCAACGAGGTGGTGCTGCGCTCCCAGGCCCAGGCCGAGTACAACCCGCAGAACATCGGCCACTTCGGCCTGCATCTGAAGCGCTACGCCCACTTCACCTCGCCGATCCGCCGCTACGCCGATCTGATCGTCCACCGGGCGCTGATCCGGGCCCTCGACCTCGGCCCCGACGGCCTGCCGCCGGCGGTCGACGACAAGCTGGAGGCGATCGGCGCCGAGATCTCGGCGGCCGAGCGCCGCGCCATGGCGGCGGAGCGCGACACCATCGATCGTCTCATCGCCCGCTGGCTGATGGACAAGGTCGGCGCCACCTTCAGGGCCAAGATCTCCGGCGTCACCAAGTCGGGCCTCTTCGTCCGCCTCGACGACACCGGCGCCGACGGCTTCGTCCCGGCCGCCACCATCGGCGACGACTACTACGTCTACGACCAGGTCAGCCACGCGATGATCGGCAGCCGCACCGGCGAGACGTACCGGCTCGGCGACACCGTCGAGGTCAAGCTGGTCGAGGCCCAGCCCTTCGCCGGCGCGCTGCGCTTCGAACTGATGAGCGAAGGCACCATCGAGCGCGGCATGGGCAAGAAGCGCCTCGCCGGAGTGATGGCGCGCAACAAGGTGCGCGGCGGCCCGAGCCGGGGACGCAAGGGGCCGCGCCGCGGCTGAGGCTCGCTTCAGCGCCGCCGCTCCCGTCGAGCCAGTCGCCCGATGTCGCGGCTCGCGGCGAGATCCAGACACTTCAGCGTGTCGAAACGGACGTCGACCGAGCCGGTGAGCGGCTTCGCCAGTGCCGCCGCGATCGCCTTTTCTCCCGCCTCGTAGGCCTCCGCGGGGAGCGACCCCCGCTCGACATGGGCGCCGGCGCTCGCCGTCGCGTCCTTGCCGAAGACCGTGTCGCCAGCGGCGACGGCGATGCAGCGCGCCCGCACCCAATCGCGGAAGATGTCCACCTCGCCGGCGCATCCCGGTGCGGCACCGATGACGACGAACAGGACGGCTGTGGGCCCGAAAAGCGTGCGACACTGAGCGTTCATGCGGATCTCTCCGGGCGGCCGTGAAACGCGGATGCCCGAGAGTGCCGGTTTCCGCGCCGTCCGTCCACGCAGGCCTGGGCCTCACCCTACGCGCTTGCACGGATGCCGTGCCTCGGCGAAGCTCCCGGCGACGAAGGGAAACGTCCATGCTGAAGATCTGGGGCCGGGCCAATTCGGCCAACGTCAAGAAGGTGCTGTGGGCGGCCGAGGAACTCGGTCTTCCCTACGAGCGGATCGACGCCGGAGGTGCCTTCGGCATCGTCGGGACGCCCGAATACCGGGCGATGAACCCGATGGGGCAAGTGCCCGTGCTCCAGGACGGCGATCTCACGCTCTTCGAATCGAACGTCATCGTCCGCTATCTCGCGGCACGCCACGGCGCCGGCGCGCTGTGGATCGCCGAACCGGCGGACCGCGCGCTGGCGGAGATCTGGATGGACTGGAATCACGTCGTCGGCGGCGCCATTCGCGATGCCCTCGTCGGCCTGCTGCGCACCCCGCCGGAGAAACGTGACCCGGCCGCGATCGCGCGGAGCATCGGGGAGACCGCCCGTCTCGCCGCCATCGCCGATGCCGCGCTCGCCACACGACCGTGGTTGTCCGGGGCGCATTTCGGCGTCGGCGACATACCGTTCGGCTCGTATGCCCATGTCTGGCTCAACCTGCCGATAGAGCGCCCCGACCATCCGCATCTCGCCGACTGGTACGCGCGATTGCTTCGCCGCCCCGCCTACGCCAAGGTGGTCGCCACACCGCTGTCGTGACGAGACGACGGCGGAGGGGAAGGAGCCCGAGGTGAAGGTCCAGTTCGAGGACGGCGGCAGCGGTGGGCGCCGCGAGCCGCAACCGGCCGAAGTCCCGGTTCGACCGCTCGGGCGCTCGATCCGGCGTGGCCTGCGCGGACGTTGCCCGGTGTGCGGCACAGGTGCGGTCTTCGACGGATACCTCGCCGTCCGCCCGGCCTGCGCCGTCTGCGGCGAAGAACTGCATCATCACCGCGCCGACGACCTGCCGCCCTATCTCACCATCCTGATCGTCGGCCATCTGGTGGTCAGCGGCCTGCTCGTCTCGGAGCGGATGTTCCGCCCCGAGATCTGGGTACAGATGGCGATCTGGCTGCCGGCGACGGCGCTGCTGGCGCTCACCGTCATCCGGCCGATCAAAGGCGGGGTGGTCGGCCTGCAATGGGCGCTCCGTATGCACGGCTTCGGCCGGAAGGCCGCGCGAAGCGAAGGAACGACATGAGATCCGTCGATGCCATTCTCGAGGAACTGAACGCTCTCGATCGGTCCCTGGAGGCGCCCTATTGGCGCCCGCGAGACGCCGCCACCCTGCTCATTCTCGATCGCACCGCCGGCGCGCCCGTGCGCGTGTTGATGGGCCGGCGCCACATGCGTCACAAGTTCATGCCCGGCGCCTGGGTGTTTCCCGGCGGTCGCGTCGATGCCGCCGACAGCCGCATCCGCGCCGCCGACGACTATCATCCGGTCGAACTCGTCAAGCTGATGGTCGAGATGAAAGGACCGAAGACCGCCGCCCGGGCTCGCGCGATCGCCATCGCCGCCATCCGCGAGACCTACGAGGAGGCCGGTATCTTCGTCGCCACCTCCGCCGGCGGAGCCACAGCTCGCCCCACGGCCGATATCGAAGTCGATCCGCACGACGCCTTCGCCTCCTTCGCGACGCGCGGTCTGGCACCCTCCCTCGGCCGCATCCGCTTCGTCGCTCGGGCCATCACCCCGCCCGGCCGGCCGCGTCGCTTCGACACCCGCTTCCTGGCGATCCCAGCCGACGCGGTCGCCGGACGGCTGGAGAGCGGCGTCGGCCCCTCGGGCGAGCTCGAGGACGCCGCCTGGGTCACCTTCGAGGAGGCGCGCAACCGCCCGGAACTGCCGCCGATCACCCGCGCCGTGCTCGACGAGCTGGACAACCGCCTCGCCGGCGACCCGAAGCTCGCCGCCGACCATCCGGTGCCGTTCTATCGCTGGCAGCGCAGCGAATTCGTCCGCACCCTGATCGAAGGAACCTGAGGGGATGGAAACGACCGCCCTCCTCGTCTTCGCCGGTGCGCTCTTCCTCAATGCCGGCTCGCCCGGCCCGAGCATCGCCGTGTTGGTCTCGCAGGTGCTGACCCGCGGTGCCGCGACCGTCGTCCCCTTCGTCGCCGCCATGTGGATCGGCGAGGCCGCGTGGCTCGCCGCGGCGCTCGCCGGCCTGTCGGTGGTCGCCGAACGCCTCCACCTCGTCTTCGTCGTGGTGAAATGGGTCGGCCTCGCCTATCTCGTCCTCCTCGCGGTGCGCATGTGGCGCGCCCCGACCGATCCCGAGACCCGCGCCGAAGGCGTCCCCGGGGGCTCGACCCTCGCCCGCTTCGCCGCCGGCATGGCGCTGACCCTCGGCAACCCCAAGATCATGGTGTTCTACGTCGCGCTGCTGCCCTCGCTGGTCGACGTCGCGGCGGTCGGTGTCCGCGAATGGGCGCTGCTCACTGCGGTGCAGGTGGCGGTGATGGCGGTGACCGATCTCGGCTGGATCGGGCTCGCCACCCGCGTCCGCGGCCTCTTCCGTTCGCCGCGGGCGATGCGCCTCGCCAACCGTACCTCGGCGCTGGCCATGGGCGGCGCCGCGACGGTGATCGCCAGCCGGTCGTGACCATGCCGCCCTCCGACGACAGCGCCCGCCGGTTGGCGCTCGCCGCCATCCTCTGCACCGCCGCGGCGACCGCCACCGGCCTCGCCCTCGGCCTACCGCTGCTCGCCCTGATCCTCGAAGGGCGAGGTGTCTCCGGCACGGTGATCGGCCTCAACACCGCCGTCGCGGGCCTCGCCTCGCTGGTGGTGCCGTTGTTCGTCACGCCGCTCGCCCGGGCGCTCGGCACAGCGCGACTGCTGATCACCGCGCTGGCACTCGTCGCTGCCACCTTCTACGCTTTCCGGCTCGTCGACGATCTCGCCCTGTGGTTCGTCCTGCGCGCCCTCTTCCATGCCGCCCTCACCGTCGCCTTCGTCGTCTCCGAGTTCTGGCTGGTCGACATCAGCCCGGCGGAGAAGCGCGGCTTCATGGTCGGGGTCTACGCCACGGTGTTCTCGATCGGCCTGTCGGCAGGGCCGATGCTGCTCGCCGCCACCGGCTCGGAAGGCGCCCTGCCCTTCGTTCTCGGCACCGCCGTGCTCGCCGTGGCGGTGATACCGGCCTGGGCGGCGCGGGCCACCTGCCCCACCCTCGAACACGCCCCCGGCCGATCGCCCGCCGGCTACGTCGCCGCCGCGCCGATCGCCACCCTCGGCGTTCTCGCCTTCGGCGCGGTCGAATCCGGCGGCCTGTCGTTCCTGCCGCTGTGGGGCCTCGCCGCGGGCCTCGACGAAACCCACGCCGCCTGGCTGCTGACTTCGGTCGGCCTCGGCAACGTCCTGTTGCAGATCCCCATCGGCCTCCTCGCCGACCGCATCGACAAGACGCTGTTGCTCGGCCTAGTCTCGCTGGTCGGGGTCGTCGGGGCCGCCATCCTGCCGTTCGGCGCGGCGAACCTGCCGCTCACCCTGGCGGTGCTGTTCGTCTGGGGCGGCACCATCGCCGGGCTCTATACCGTCGGCCTCTCGGCACTGGCCGATCGTTTCCACGGTTCCGACCTCGCGGGTGCCAACGCCGCCTTCGTCGCCATGTACGGGGTCGGCATGCTCCTCGGCCCGGCGGCGATCGGCGTCGGTCTCGACCTCGCGCCGCAGACCGGAGCACCGGCGGTGATGGCCGCCTTCTTCGCCCTCCATCTCGTGGTCGTCGTCACCCTGGCACCACGCGGTCGCCTCTGACGAACTACGTATTACGGCGAGTTAACTGTCGGATCCGCCGGGCACATCGTAAGCTTCTCATATACCGAGCGAGGTCGGCACGGCATGGCACACGACAAAGTGCCGCCCTCCTCGCAGAACCAACGTCACAGATCCGTCGAGAGCCGCGCGAACGATGGGAAGCCGATGCTTCTCCGCGAGCGGACCCGTGCGCCGGATCGTGTTCGCAGGAGGACGTCATGACCCACGGATCGAAACGACTCACCATCGCCCTCGTCGTCGCGACCGCGACGGCGATCGCCGTCGGCCCGAGCTTCGCCCAGGGTCCGGGCGGCGGCCCGGGCATGGGAATGGGGATGGGGATGGGCCGCGGGATGGGAAACCCGGAAGCGCCCTGGCGTGCCCGCTTCGCCCAGATCGACGAGAACAAGGACGGGGTGATCGACCGGACCGAACTGCAGGCCCAGGCCGGCGGCGTCTTCGACGCCATGGACGCCGACAGCAGCGGCGCGATCACGCTCGAGGAATACAAGGCCGTCCGCATGGGGCCGCAGCGCGGCTGGAACCCGGCCCGCCAGGCGATGATGCAGAACCGCAAGATCGCCCGTTTCGCCCCGATGGACGCGAATCGGGACGGCAGCGTGACCCGAGCGGAGTTCGTCGCCTACCACGGTGACGTCATGTTCGCCCGGATGGACCGCAATGGTGACGGCCGGGTGACCCCGCTCGAATTCCGTCGCCACGGCTGGTGAACCCGGCTCGGCCGAAGGGCAGCCCGCGTTCTTGACATCGCCGGGCTCTTCGGTCAATTTGCGCCCGACTTCGAGATCGAAGCGCGGCCCGTGTGGACCTCACGCGGGCCGTCGCATTGAGAGCCGACGAATTCCGGAAGGACTGCCGCCATGGCCAAGGCGACCACCATCAAGATCAAGCTCGTGTCGACCGCCGACACCGGCTACTTCTACGTCACCAAGAAGAACTCCCGCACCATGACGGAGAAGTTCGCGGCGAAGAAGTACGACCCGATCGCGCGCAAGCACGTCGAGTTCAAGGAAGCCAAGATCAAGTGAGGCGCGCCTCCGATCGACCGCTTTCCAGCGAAAGCCGCCCACAGGGCGGCTTTTTCATTGAAACTTCGGCCGCGTCCGAAGAATTCGACCGGCGGAGCGGCTGCCGCGCTTCGCAAACCGGGTCGAGCGCGCTAGCCTCGTCCACATCCCATCGAACCTGAAAGCCCTCGCCGATGTCCGACGTCCGCACCAACTCGGGGTTCCGCTCCCTCGTCGAAAAGATCCAGGAGAACGACGGTGGGGTCGACGAACGGCAACGCGTGCCGCGTCGCCGTCTGACGCTGCCGTCCAACGGCCGCGAAGGCAGACCCGCGCCGACGATGGACGCCGCCCCGTCCGTGTCCGCCGCACCGGTTCGTCTGCTGCAGCGCCGCTGGCTCTGATCGCGGCGGCTCATCCGGCCGGTGCACGCCGATCGGCGAGCATCAGAGCGGCGAGCCGGTCCGCGACATCCGAGAGCCGGTGCACCACCCGGCCGGCGAGCGGTATCAGCGCCACGTGGACCGGGACGGCACCGACGACCCACAGCAGGTGGAACACGACGCCGGAGATCCCGGTCGTCGCCACTGCCGCACCGACCGGCCCGAGGAAGACGAGCGCGGCGCCGTTGAGCAGATAGAGAGTCAGGCTGGCGCGGCCCATCGCGGCGAGACGCGATCCGCCGATGGCGACGGCGAGCGACCATGCCCCGACCGCCCCGAGAAGAGCCGTCACCACGAAGAGCGGCAGATGGCCGTAGTCGCCGAAGACCATGCGCACGGCGGCATGACCGGCGAGGTCCGGCGCCGGGCAGATCTCGGTCAACGACCAGCGACAGCCACGATCGAGCATCGCCAGAGCGACCGCCGCCGCCAGGGCCGCCGCACCGATGGCAGGCCGCGGCAGGCGGCGCGGGTGATGCGCGAAAAAGATGCCGAGGGCGAAGAAAGCGCCCCCCGGAACCCAGGTGGCGACCTGGAACAGGGTCTCGCCGTCGGAGGCGACGAAGGCCAGGGCGCCGACGCCCATCGCCACCGCCGCCGTCCCGGTCGCCAGGATCGAACGGCGCACGAGGAGGGCATGGACCAGGACGCGGACGATCGCCAGGGACACCAGAAACCACAGTACCGACATCGACCAGCCGCGCCCGGTGACGAAGGGCATCAGCAGCGAATCGTATCCCGCGTCGGCCGGCAATCGCATCCAGCCGCTACCGATCCCGATCGCCGCGACCAGGGCATGACAGAACCAGGCGAGGAAGAGCAGCCGGATGCTGCCGCGTAGTACTTCGCCGAACGATTTCGCGGCGATGTCGCGGTTGGCTGCGCCCGAAACCAGGAAGAACAGCGGCATGTGGAAGGCATAGATCACCTGCCACGCCCGGAACGACGGGGAGAAGAAGACACCGTCGGGGCGACCGAGGAACTGCGCCTCGAGTGCATGGCCGACGATCACCAGGGCGATCCCCAGACCGCGTGCCGCATCGAGGCCGTCGTCGCGTCGCCGCGCTTCACCGTTCACCGTCACCCACTCCCGGTCCGCCGCGGTGCGGCTTTCGCCGACCCACGCCGCAGCATGACGGGGGAGTGGTTGTGTTTCCGTAACAGCGGGCCGGCCGGCCGCGGCGATCACCCGCGACCGCCGCGGCGAACCGACCTCAGTAACCGCCCTTGCGCCGGCTCTCCGGCAGCCCGGCGATGCGGCCGGCCTGCTTCGACGGATCGAGTGGGAAGAGATCGTAGAGCGAGCGCTGGTCGACGTCCTCGCCCCACTTCTCCGACATCGCCTTCATGATGGTGCGGGTGTTGGGCTGGGTGTTGTTGTCGAAGAACTCTTCGCGCAGGTAGTTCATGATGTCCCAGTGGCGCGGCGTCAGCTCGATCTGCTCCGTCGACGCGATGTGTTCGGCCAGGGCCTCGCTCCAGTCGGTCTGGTCGACGAGATAGCCGTTGGCGGTGGTCTCGATCTCGCGGCCTTCGAATTCGTAAGCCATGTCGTTTCCTCGTGTGTCTCGTTGTCGCCCGCTCGATCGCGGGCCCGGGTCTCGACCCGACGCACCGCCGGCCCTGCCGCAGCGAAGCGGAAACCCCATATTAGTAATTGAACATATTAGAGTTCAATAGGCCGCATGACGGATTCCACGCCGGACATCACAGAACCGGGAAAGCGGGCGCGCCGGGGCGAGAGGATCATCGACGAGGCGGCCGTGAGCCGCCGGTGGTCGGCCGGGTGCATGTTCCAACGAGGAGGCCACTCGAGGATGCGACCCGACCGACACGACCCGACGCATCGGGAGTTTGCGGCGGGCCCGATGCGCGGGCACCGCGTGCTTCCGCACCATCGCCGCATCCGGGCGGCCGGATCGACGACGACTTCGCGGAACGGAAGCGCGAGATGAACCCTAGCGAGCCGAATCGTGCCGGAACAGCGTTCACCGCGGTTCCGCGCCGCCTTTCGCCGGTCTTGATGAACGGTCAACCTTAATCGCCCGACAGGCGACGTTGCGTCATGCGACGAATCGGCTCCGAACCGGGACGAACATCTCACGCCGCCTTGGCGACGACCCGATTGCGGCCTCCGGTCTTGGCGTCGTAGAGCGCCGCGTCGGCTCGCTTCAGGATGGTCTCCACCGTGTCGCTCGGCGACTGGAGCGCGCCGATGCCGACCGAGACGGTGCGCTCGAGCGTCCGCCCGTCGGGCAACCGGAACGGATCGGCGGCGACGCGGGAACGGATCCGCTCGGCGACGACTCCGGCGGTGTCGAGATCGGTGTCCGGCAGGATCACCACGAATTCCTCACCACCGTAGCGGCAGACGAGATCGACGCCACGCACGCTGCCGCGCATCCGCTCGGCCAGTTCCTTCAGCACGGCGTCGCCGGCGTCGTGGCCGTAGGTGTCGTTCACCGACTTGAAGTGGTCCATGTCACAGATCAGCACCGCGAGCGACCGCTCCTGACGCTGCGCCTGATCGAGCGTCTGATCGAGATGGGTCGTCATGAAGCGGCGATTGTAGAGGCCGGTGAGGCCATCGGTGATCGCCATCTCCATCGTCTGCTGGACGCTGTCACGCAGGCTGTCGGCATAGCGCTTGCGCCGGATCTGGGTCTTCACCCGGGCGGCGAGCTCCTGGCGTTCGATCGGCCGCTGCAGGTAGTCGTTGACCCCCATGTCGAGGCCCCGCGACAGCCGCCCACGGTCGTCCTCGCCGACGATCAGCAGGATCGGCAGCATGCGGGTGCGATCGAGCGAGCGCAACTGTGAGACGAGCCGCAGGGCATCGAAATTGGCGAGGTCGAGGCTGACGATCACCAGATCCCAGTCGCCCTCGGTGGCACGGAACAGCGCCTGTTGCGGATCCGGCTCGACGATCAGGGAATGGCGGGCGCCGAGCGCCTGGGTGAGCCGTTCGGCGGAAGAGCGGCGATCGTCGACCACCAACACGCGACCGTGCAGTTCCTGAGTGAACAGCAGCGGATCGAAGGCGTCGTCCAGCCCCATCTCACGCCCGACGTTGGAGCGCATACGCAGCTCGTCGGTGAGCATCTTGAGGCGGATCAGACTCTTGACCCGGGTGATCAGCGCCGTGTCGTTGACCGGCTTGGTGAGGAAGTCGTCGGCCCCCGCCTCGAGCCCCTTGATCCGGTCGGCGATCTGATCGAGCGCCGTCACCATCACCACCGGCACGTGGGCGGTATGCGGATCGGACTTGAGCCGCCGACATACTTCGAACCCGTCCATCTCCGGCATCATCACGTCGAGCAGCACGATATCCGGCGTGGTCTGCCGGCAGGCCGCCAGCGCCTCGGCGCCGGAAAGTGCCGTGGTCACGTCGAAATAGTCGGCGGTGAGCCGCGCTTCGAGCAGTTTGACATTGGCGGGTATGTCGTCGACGACCAGAACTCGACCCGTCATCACTCACTCACCAACAAGAGGTCAGGCGTCACCGAGATAGGAGCGCACCGTCTCGAGAAACTTGGTCACCGAGATCGGCTTGGAGATGTAGGCCTCGCAACCGCCCTGGCGGATGCGCTCCTCGTCTCCCTTCATGGCGAAGGCGGTCACCGCGATCACCGGGATCGACTTCAGATCATCGTCTTCCTTCAACCACTTGGTCACCTCGAGACCGGAGACCTCCGGTAGCTGGATGTCCATCAGGATGAGGTCGGGCCGATCGGCGCGGGCGATCTCCATCGCGTCGAAGCCGTTGCGGCTCTGCAACGTCCGATAGCCGTGCGCTTCGAGAAGATCGTGGAAGAGCTTCATGTTCAGCTCGTTGTCCTCCACGATGAGGACGGTCTTCGCCATCTCAGTTCCCCCGACCACGATGGTGTGATCGCCCCGTCGAAATCGGCCGTTGCCGCACTCCCACTCGGCCCCGACACTAGCATCGATTCCTTTCCGAAAGGAAAAGGGGGCCGGACGAGCCGGAACATCAGATGTACACACGTTCAGATCGCATCGCCCGCGACGACGCCGAAACCCTCGCCGTCGACGCTCTCGCCTTCTTCGCCGAAGACCCCGAGACCCTCGGTCGCTTCCTCACGGCGACCGGCCTCGGACCCGAAACTCTGCGCGCGGCGGCGGCCGAACCCGGCTTCCTCGCCGCGGTGCTCGAGCATCTGATGGGCGACGAGACGCTGCTGCTGGTCTTCGCCGAACGCCGCCGCATCCGCCCGACGATGATCGCCGCCGCCCGTCACGTCCTCGACCCTCTGGTGGAGCGATGAGCGAACTCGCCGCCTTCACCCGCGACGCCCTCGATCGGCTCGATCTCGGCGACCGGCCGCTGGTGATCGTCGACGTCGACGAGGTGGTCCTGCGTTTCGTCTCGCATCTCGAGGCCTTCATCGGCCGCCAGGGCTACCGGCTCGAGGCGCGCTCCTTCGGCCTCACCGGCAACATCACCCGTCTCGGCTCCTGCCGCGCCGTCCCGGCCGGAGAGGTCGCAGCGCTGATCGCCGGTTTCTTCGCCGCCCATGTCCACGACCAGGAACCGGTCCCCGGCGCGGTCGCGGCGCTCGCCCGGTTGTCGATGCGGCTCGACGTGGTGCTGCTCACCAACGTGCCGGCCGAACATGCCGAGAGCCGGGCCGCCCGCCTCACCGCACTCGGCATGGCCTTTCCCGTCGTCGCCAACGACGGCCCCAAAGGTCCCGCCGTTGCCCGTCTGGCGCAGCGGGTCGCGCATCCGCTGTTCTTCGTCGACGACGGGCCGAACCATCTCGTCTCGGTACGCGATACGGGTGCCGCGGTGCGACTCGTCCATTTCATCGACGATCCACGCTACTACCGCCTCGCCCCCGATGTGCCGGGCACTTGGCTGAAGACCCGCGACTGGGGGGAGGTGGCGACGAGGATCGAGGCGGCACTCGTCTGAGCTGGCGCCGGTTCGGGTGCGTCTCGAGGGTCCTCGACATCGGTCACCACCACCGACCAGATCGTCATCGCCGCCGCGTTGCAGGTGACCCCGAGCGCCACGGCGAGCGGTAGCGACAGAGCGACGATCGCTGCCAGATCGCGGACGAAGGTGCGGATCGCGGCGACGCTCGCGAGGCAGGCGAGGGTCATGACGACGAAGGCGACGGTGTGATCGGCGCTCCCGCCGAAGAGGCCGAAGGTCGCCGACCCGGCGAAGGCGGCGACCGGGGCGACCGCGGCCACCGCGGCGGTGATCCGGGTGGCGCGATGGCGACGGTTCCGGTCGGCGCCGGCGAGTGTGCCGATCGCCGCGACGATGGCGGCGGCGACCACCGGCAGGAGGGTGACGAGGTACTGGCGCGCCGTGACGACGACCAACCAACGCCGGTGCGACGGCGTCTCGGCGACGAAGACGGCCACGACGGCGAGGACGAGAAGGCCGACGACGATCCGGCCGAGAGCCCTCGGTGTCATTTCGCCTCCCCTCGCCTCGGTTGGTACCGCCCCGGCCCGGGGCGGCGGGTACGGCTCCGACCCGGCCGGACCGGTCTCTTCGAGTTCGCTCCTGCGCCGGCAATGGCGCGCTCGCCGGGGTCACCACCGTCGTGCCGGCCGCCACGGCGCGGCGGGCACCGGGAACGGTCGATCCGCATCGCGGCGAGACGGAAGCCGGCCGAGCCGACGCACGGAGCGATCCTCCCGCGCGCGAGGCCCGCGTCGCCGGCTCCGGCGGATCGCTCGATCCTCGCCTCGGCGACCGGCCGGCGCAAGTCCGACCGTCACCGCATCGCGCTTCGCCACGCGCCGCCACGGCGCTATCATCGCGGCGATGAGCGATGCCCCCGCCCCTGTCGCCGTGCCGCGCCCGACCGCCTTCTGCCGCGACTGTCTCACCGCGGTCCGGCGGGGGGCGACGCGCTGCCCGAAATGCGGCGGGCCGCGCATCCTGGCGCACGCGGAACTCGGCGATCTCGCCCTCGCCCACATCGACTGTGACGCCTTCTATGCCTCGGTGGAGAAACGTGACGATCCCTCGCTCGTCGACCGGCCGGTGATCGTCGGGGGTGGAAAGCGCGGTGTCGTCTCGACCTGTTGCTACATCGCCCGCATCCACGGCGTGAGGTCGGCGATGCCGATGTGGCAGGCGCTGGAGCGCTGCCCCGAGGCGGTGGTCATCCGCCCGAACATGGAGAAATACGCCCGCGTCGGCCGCGAGATCCGCGACATGATGTTCGAGCTGACGCCGCTGGTCGAGCCGCTGTCGATCGACGAAGCCTTCCTCGACCTCGCCGGCACCGAACTCCTGCACCACGGTTCACCGGCGCTGACGCTGGCCCGTTTCGCCCGGCGGGTGGAGCGCGAGGTCGGCGTCACCGTGTCGGTCGGCCTGTCGCACAACAAGTTCCTCGCCAAGATCGCCTCGGATCTCGACAAGCCGCGCGGTTTCTCGGTCATCGGCCGCGCCGAGACGCTCGATTTCCTCGCGCCCCGCTCGGTCTCCACCATCTGGGGCGTCGGCAGGGCGACGGCGACGGCGCTGGAGGCGGAGGGCCTCCGCACCATCGCCGACCTGCGCAAGACCGACGAGGGCCGGTTGATGCGCCGCTTCGGCGTGCTCGGCCGGCGGCTCCGGCAACTCGCCTTCGGCGAGGACGCCCGCGTCGTCGAACCGGATCAGGAGATCAAGTCGATCTCCAACGAACTGACCCTCGACACCGACGTCTCCGACCTACGCGAGCTCGAGAAGATCCTCTTCCGCCTCGCCACCAAGGTCTCCGGCCGGCTGAAGGCCCATGCGATCGGCGGTTGGACCGTGCAACTGAAGCTCAAGACAGCCGATTTCAAGGGTCACACCCGCGCCCGCCGTCTCGGCGACCCGACGGCGCTCGCCGACCGCATCTTCCGCACCGGCCTCGATCTTCTCACCAGGGAATGCGACGGCCGTCGCTTCCGCCTGATCGGCATCGGCGTTTCCGACCTGGTGCCGATCGACTTCTGCGATCCGCCCGATCTCGTCGACGAGGGTGCCGGCCGCCGCGCCAAGGCGGAGGCCGCGATCGACGACCTGCGCCGTCGCTTCGGTGCCGACATCGTCGAACAGGGCCTGGTGTTCACCCCGCGCGCCAGGGCGACGGCGAAGCCGGCACCGGGCGAGGAACGTGCCGGTGAAGGGTCCGAGGAGGGCCCTCCGGTGGAGTGAACCCGTCGGGCCGTCGCGCCGCCCCGCTCCTCACAACAACCCCAGCCCGGCCAATTCGCGAAGGAATTCGACCGGCAGGTCGGCGACCGCTTCGCTCCTGAGGTCGCGGGGGGCGACTTCGGCATCGAGATAGCGCCAGCCCTGGAACGGCCGATAGGGCCGCGCCTCGACCTCGACCAGCTCGCCGGACAGCACGATGTCGCAATGCGGCACCCCGGCGGCGTCCTTGACCGCCCGCAGCTCGAGGATCGCCTCGCGCGCCCGGATCTGACCCTTGATCACCCAGTAGAGCGATCCGCCGGGCACGATCTCGTCGACGCGCTTCGGCATCATCCGGGTGCGGTGGATGTGGAGCGGATCGAGCCCGCGTCGCTTCTTCTCGGCGAGAGTGGCGGCGATCCAATGGGAGAGATCGTCGATCCCGTCGCAACCGACACAGAGTTTGATCAGGTTGAGTGCCATCGACGTCCCAGGTGACCGCGCGAACCGGCGGCGATCCTAACCCGCGCGCCGGAGCCGGACCACGGCCCGTACGCGGTGGTCCACCGCCGATCGCTCAGTCCTCGACCTCGTCGGCGGCGATGATCGCGGTCTCGGCGTCGGCCCCCGCCTTCCAGGCGAGGAAGGCGGAGTTGGTCAGAACCGCGTCCATGTAGGCGCGGGTATCCGCCGCTACCGGCCAGGAATAGGTGTCGAGCCGCGTCACGACCGGGGCGAACATGGCGTCGGCGGCCGAGAAGGCACCGAAGAGGTACGGCCCGCTCGCCCCGAACCGAGCCCGCGCGTCGCGCCAGGCGGCGACGATGCGGGCGACGTCGGCGGTCGCCGCCGGGCCGCGATCCTTGAAGGGGAATTGCCGCCGCAGGTTCATCGGGCAGGCCGATCGCAGCCCTTGGAAGCCGGCGTGCATCTCGTTCGACAGGGCGCGGGCGAGCGCCCGGGCGGCACGGTCGCGCGGCCAGATCGGCTTCTCGGGGAAGAGTTCGGCGAGGTATTCGACGATCGCCAGCGTCTCGTGGACGTGGATGTCGCCGTCGACGAGGCAGGGCACCTTGCCGGAGGGCGAGTAGGTCAGCACCGTCGGCTTGAACTCCGACGTGTCGAGCATCACCAGCACCTCCTCGAAGGGGATGCCGAAATGGGTCATCAACAGCCACGGCCGGAGCGACCACGACGAATACCGCTTGTTGCCGATGACGAGCTTCAGTCCGAACATGGTGCCCTCCCCTCCCGCTCATATCCGCGGCGGCGATCCGAGCGCCGCGCGGGGGTGCGGCGACCGTCGCATCGCTCGCCGATCGCGTCCAATGGATTGGATTGAAGAGGGTCTTCAACCGAGTTGATGGAACGTCGGCCGGTCAGGGCGCCGGGCGCAGTTCCGAGGCGCGGCCGGTCAGGCGATAGCCGAGGATGCCGAGCCATTCCTTGACGGCCATGTCGGCGCTCATCGCTCCCCACAGCATCGGCGGCCGTAGACCGACACGCCCCGTCGTGGCATAGGCCGCCGGCCGCGCCACGATGCCCGTCCAGCCGGCGGCGCGGAAGGATGCGATCGCGCGCGGCATGTGGAAAGCGGTCGTCACCAGCCACCACCGCGCTCCCGGCGCCGGTTTCACCAGATCGCGGGTGGCGACGGCGTTCTCCCAGGTGGTGCGCGAGCCGTCCTCGAGGATCAGCCGCTCGGGCGCCACGCCGACGGCGACGAAGAGCCGTTTCATCAGTTCCGCCTCGGAGGCGTCGGCCTTCGAGATGAGGGCGTTGGAGCCGCCGGAGAGCACGATCGGCACCTCGGGGAAGCGCTTCGCCAACTCCGCCACCTCGAAGACCGCCGATGCCCCCTCGCCGAGGCCGACGATGCCGCGCGCCGAAGCCATCCGGGCATCGGTGAAGCCACCGAGGACGACGATGCCGGCCGGCGCCGGGGCATCGGTGGCGGGGATCGGAAAGCGGTTCTCGAGTTCGATGAGGAGAAGCGGCCCGACCGGGGTCAAGGCGAGGACGAGGAGGAGCGTCAGGCCGATCCCGGACAGTACCCGCCCGGTCCGACGCAGGCCCGCGGCGAGCGCCAGGAGACCGGCGACGATCACCACCACCGTCAGCGTCGACGGCTGGGCGAGGAGAAAGGCGATCTTCGACGCCGTGAAGAACATCTCTCACCCCCCGCGGTTCGACGCCGATCCCGCGCCCCGGATTCCCGTTCCAAAGACAGAGGGCCTCTCACGAGGCCCTCGTCACGTCCGCCCGGCCGTTCCGTTTCAGCCGAGGTCGGCGATCGACCGGATCATCTTGCCGACCAGACCGTATTCGATCGCCTCGTCCGGACCCATCCAGAAGTCGCGATCGGTGTCCTTCTCGATGCGCGCCAGCGGCTGGCCGGTGGCATCGGCGAAGATCTGGTTGAGCCGGTCGCGCATCTTGATGATCTCGCGCGCCTGGATCTCGATGTCGGTGGCCGGACCCCCGGCACCACCGGACGGTTGATGCAGCAGGAAGCGGGTGTTGGGCAGGCAGAAACGCCGCTCCTTCGGCACCGAGGCGTAGATCAGCGCCCCGGCCGAGGCGACCCAGCCGACACCGATCATGCGCACCGGCGCCGGCACGAAGGCGATCATGTCGTGGATCATGTCGCCGGATTCGACGTGGCCGCCGGGCGAGCAGACGATGACGTTGATCGGGTCCTTCGACACGTGGGAGAGCGCCAGCAGGCGGGCGGTGACGTCGCGCGCCAGTTCCTGGGTGATCGAGCCGGTGATCAGGACCGTGCGGGCGTCGAAGAGGTGCTTGTCGACCGGCACCGACTGCGGCGTCTTGGTCTTCTCCTCGTCCTCCTCCTCGTCGTCGAGGCGGGTGAACCAGTAGGTCTTGGGGCTCTTGATCATGGCGCGTCCGGATGAGAAGCGGCGGGATGTGTGTGCCCAAGATGTAGTGGCCTCGCCGGGACGTGTCGACCCCGCTCGCGAAAGATGCTCAACGCTTCGTCGGGGCACTCGAGATCGCGGTTGCATAATTTCAGACATCCATTTGAATTCGATACCAGAACAGCTCTGGCTTCGATATCGCCGACCCGGATCGCACCGGGTCTCCGGGATCGCGCGATCGTGCTAGAATGAACACGAACACGGAAGTTCGCCGATGTGGTCCTTCTCGATTCTCCGTTCCCTGCGCCTCGTCCTCGCCACCTGGCCCTTCGTGCTTCTGCGCGTGCTGGTCCTCGGTGGCCTCGCACTCGCCTTCGTCGTCGCGGTGGCGAGTGGTGCCGGGCTGGGCTGGACCATCGGCCACATCGGCACCGCCGATTTTCGCGCCGGGGCGACGGTATGGGGCGGCGTCGTCGGCGGCGTCGGTGCGGCGGTGTGGGTGTGGACGCTGCGCGAGTACCTGCTCTATCTCGTCACCGCCGGCCATGTCGCGGCGATGGTCATGGCGCTCGACGGCCGGCCGCTTCCTTCCGGCCGAGCCCAGATCACCCATGCGGTCGCCACGGTGAAGGCGCGCTTCGGCGAGGTCCACCTGCTCTTCGTGCTCGACCAATTGGTCAAGGGCGCGGTCACGGCGGTGACCGGTCTCGTCGGTGCCGTCGGTCTCCTCTCGTTCGTGCCCGGCCTACAACCGTTGACCCGCCTCCTCGGCGCGGTGTTGCGCATGTCCACCAGCTTCCTCGACGAGGTGGTGCTCGCTCGCGAGATCCGAATCGCCTCCGAGGACCCGTGGACCACGGCGCGTCACGGCATCGTGCTCTACGCCCAGAACGCCAAGGCGATCCTGTGGAATGCGGTCTGGTTGACGCTGTTCCGTTGGGTGATGGGGGTGATCCTGTTCGTCGTCCTGCTCGCCCCGGTCGGCGTCGTCGCCCTGATCGTGCCGGGACCGACGACCGCCTGGGCGGTTCTGTTCACCGTCTTCTTCGCGCTGGCGGCGCAGCGTGCGGTGATCGACCCGTTCCTGATCGCCTCGACCATGCAGGTCTATTTCGCCCGCATCGAGGGTCAGCGTCCGGATCCCGATTGGGACACGAAACTCGCCGCCGCGTCGGCGCCGTTCCGCGATCTCATCGAGCGCGCGCGCGGCGCCTTCTCGGGTGCCGCCGGCGTCTGAGTCGCGCTCAGCGGCAGCCGAGGGCCGCTTCCGCGCGCTTGATCGTGGCGGCGTTCGCCCGCTCGATTCGGTTCATCGGCACCGAGCCCTCGTCCATGTAGCGGCAGCCGTCGTTGCCGAGGGTGGCGATGGCACGCGCGGTTTTGAAGCAGTAGCCGTTCTCCTGGTAGATGCGATTGCGCATCTGCCAGAGGAACTCGCAGTTCGGGCCGGAGACCAGCTCGCGATAGGCGAAGAGATCGCGGTTCGAACAGCCGAAGACGTCGTAGCAGTCGGCGAGTGCCGGGCCGGCGGTGGCCAGGGTCAGAACGGCGACGGCGGCGAAACGGGCGATCGCGGGCATGGGCCTCTTCCTCTTCGCGGCCGAGCGCAGGTCACTTCCGGCCGAAACAAACCTTGCGGAACGCCGCCAGCGGCCGGGCGATTCCGGCGCGCGGCGGCAGATCCTCGAGCGTCAGATCGACCGGTGTGCCGTTGCCGATCTGCAGCACCACCGGCCCCGGCGCGGTCAGCACCGGCATCAACTGAGCCGCGACCTTCTCCAGTTCGGCGGTGTCGGCGTCGAACTCGGCGTTGAAGGTCGGATGGCCGTCGTCGTCCTGGGCGATGTCGCCGTAGATCACATAATCGGCGTCCGGCACGGTCAACGTCAATCCGGCTCCGGGCCCGTCATCCGGCAATCCCTCGACCCCGGTCGAGGAAACGAAGAACTCGTCGACGTCGCGCAGGCAGCCGATGTGGAGGAGCCGCGGGCCACCGGCCTCGGCGACGTAGCGCAGAAATGCACGCTTCCTGGGGTCGGTCACCACCGACCAACCGGCAGGATCGCCCTCGTCGGCCGTCACCGGCGCCGGCAGGGGCAGGAGAGCCGCCAACGTCAGAGCGGCGAGAAGAAGACGCTGTGGGAACCCGATCGACATCGCAACCTCCTTCGTCGGAGGAACGGCGCGGGCACCGCCCACCGCCCGTGAGATCCTTCACTCAGTCGAGGAACGGCAGATTGGCGCAGACGATGCGGCCGGAGCGGCCGTCGATCACCAGCCAGCCGTCGATCGGCCCGCCGTCGTGATCCTCGGCGTCCTTCACCACCACGTGGAAGGCCCAGACCATGGAGGCGCCACCGCCGCAGACGGTCTCGCGGCGTGGGCGCCACTGCCGTTCGGTGATGTTGGCGGTGATCCGAGCGTCGGTGTCGCCATAGGGATCGCCCCGAAGAATGTTCACCGCCTTGGCGAGGGCCAGTCGCTCGGTGAGGTCGGCGGCGAGCGCCGGAGTGGTGAGAAGGAGAGCGGCGAGGAGAGTGGGGAAGACGATACGCATGGCCGATCTCCCGGCTCCGCGTCGGAGCCGCGCGCGCGGCCCCCGGACGCGCGGGAGTGTACCGCGGCCACACCACCGGTGCGTTGCGTTGGCGCATCGCGGCGGGCGGCGTCGGCGCGTCGCTTCGCCGCGCCGACGGAAAGGGTGGCTCAGGCGGTGCGGTCGAACAGCTGGCGGCCGATCAGCATGCGGCGGATCTCGCTCGTCCCGGCGCCGATCTCGTAGAGCTTGGCGTCGCGCAGCAGGCGCCCGGTCGGGCTCTCGTTGACGTAGCCCATGCCGCCGAGCAGCTGGATGGCGTCGAGCGCCGCCTTGGTGGCGCGTTCGGCGGCGAAGAGGATGGCGCCGGCAGAATCTTCGCGGGTGGTCTGGCCGCGGTCGCAGGCCTTGGCGACGGCGTAGACGTAGGCGCGCGAAGCGTTGAGCTCGACGTACATGTCGGCGACCTTGGCCTGGACGAGCTGGAAAGTACCGATCGGCGCGCCGAACTGCTTACGTTCGTGGATGTAGGGCAGGACGATGTCGAGGGCGGCCTGGGCGATGCCGAGCGGGCCGGCGGCGAGTACGGCGCGCTCGTAGTCGAGGCCGGACATCAGCACGGCGACACCCTTGCCGACGGCGCCGAGCACGTTCTCCTCCGGCACCTCGCAGTCCTCGAACACCAGTTCGCCGGTCTCCGAGCCGCGCATGCCGAGCTTGTCGAGCTTCTGGGCGAC
>ERZ1645187.489-NODE-489-length-38907-cov-6.633841_pt1 | contig 38907 bp, 34 predicted proteins | sample MGYA00575352_ERZ1645187 | MGnify/ENA primary metagenome ERZ1645187 (study PRJEB40837, sample SAMN11349314) | freshwater sediment metagenome | isolation source: river sediment | host: Sediment | place: India: Wazaribad , New Delhi | collected 2017-02-21 ... | reverse complement strand
GCGCTGGAAATGTATCGCCAGCACGCCGAAGACGATCTGGCCATGCCGGTGATCGCCGGTGAAAAGCCTGAGAACGAGCGTTTCCCCGGTGCGGTGGCGACCTATTCGATCGAGGCCATGATGCAGGACGGCAAGGCGCTGCAGGCCGGGACCTCGCACTACCTTGGCACCGGTTTTGCCGAGGCGGCAGGCATCCGCTACCAGAACAAGGAAGGCCAGCAGCAGCTGTGCCACACCACCAGCTGGGGCGTTTCGACCCGTCTGATCGGCGGCGTCATCATGACCCACGGGGACGACGACGGCCTGCGCGTACCGCCGCGCATTGCGCCGCACCAGATCGTGATCCTGCCAATGCTGCGCGAAGACGACGGCGACGATGCGCTGCTCGCTTACTGCGAGGAACTGCGCAAGGCGCTGGCCAGCCAGTCGGCGCTGGGCGAACCGATCCGCGTCCTGCTCGACAAGCGGGCCGGCAAGGCCACGCAAAAGCGCTGGGGCTGGGTCAAGAAGGGCGTGCCGATTGTCCTTGAAATCGGTGGCCGTGATGCCGCTGGCGGACAGGTTTCTGCCGTGCGCCGCGACCGCCTCTACCGCGAAGACGGCAAGGTCAACTTCGTCGGCCAAAGCAAGGAAGAGTTCGTGGCCAAGGCTGCGGCCGAACTGGAAGACATTCAGCGCACGCTGTTTGCCGAAGCTGCCGCTCGCCGCGATGCGCAGATTCACCGGGGCGTGACCGATCTGGCGGGCCTCGAAAAGTTCTTCGCCGAAGATCAGAAGTATCCCGGCTGGGTCGAACTGGGCTGGTCGCGTCCGACTGGCGCTGCGCTGGAAGAAGTCGTTGCCAAGCTCAAGGCGCTGAAGCTGACCATGCGCAACACGCCGCTGGGTGCACCGCCGGCCACCGGAACCTGCCCGTTCACGGGTCAGCCTGCGGTGGAAACCATCTACGTCGCGCGCGCGTATTGACCCGGTGAGCCGCTTCAAACCTCAGCCGGGCCTACCCACCCGCCAGCAGATTCTGGACTTTATCGCCAGCAGTGAAGAACCGGCGGGCAAGCGCGAAATCGCGCGGGCCTTTGGCCTGAAGGGGCAGGAGAAGATCCAGCTCAAGGCTCTGCTGAAGGACATGGCCGAGGAAGGCCTGATCGACGGCAACCGCACCGCGTTTCACCGCATGGGTGGCGTGGCCAAGGTCACGGTCCTGCGCGTAGTCGATACCGACGATGGTGAGGCGATTGCCGTTCCGGACAGCTGGACGCCCGATGACGCCACGCCGCCGCCGCGCTTGCGCCTCCGTGAAAAGGGCCGCGGTTCTGCCCTGCGCAAGGGTGACCGCGTGCTGGCCCGGACCGAGGAAACCGCAACTGGATGGATCGCCCATCCAATGAAGAAGCTGCCCAACGCCACGGAACAGGTGCTGGGCATCGTGGAGATTGACCGCAGCGGCAAGGGCTGGCTGGCTCCGGTCGACAAGCGGGTGCGCAATTCCACTCCCATTTCCGATCTGGGCGAAGCGGAAGAAGGCCAGCTGGTTCTGGCTGAACCGGCCGGGCGCAGTCCGCGCTCTGGGGTAAAGGTTACGGCCGTTCTGGGCGATCCGCTGGCGCCCAAGGCGTTCAGCCTGATCGCGATCCACAAGCACGGCATTCCCTACGCGTTCAGTTCAGAAACACTGGCCGAGGGTGAGCTTTCGGCAAAGCTGCCGGTCAGCGCCGAGCACCGCGAAGACCTGCGCCATCTGCCGATCGTCGCCATCGACCCAAGCGATGCGCGTGACCATGACGACGCGATCTGGGCGGAACCGGACGGGGCAGGGGGCTTCCGCGCGGTCGTCGCCATTGCAGACGTCAGTTTCTACGTGCGCCCGGGCAGCCAGCTTGACCGTGAGGCGCGCAAGCGTGGCAATTCGGTCTATTTCCCGGACCGCGTCGTGCCGATGCTGCCCGAAGTGTTGAGCGCCGATGTCTGCTCGCTGCGCGCCGGTGAAGACCGCGCGGCCATGGCCTGCCACATGCACATTTCGGCAGAGGGCAAGATCGTGGACTGGCGCTTTACCCGCGCTCTGGTCCGCATTCACGAAGTCATCGCCTATGAAGAGGCGCAGCGCCGCATCGACGAGGGCGAGGCGGGTGAGAACCTGGTGAACCTGTGGGCGGCATGGCGCGCGCTGGAAAAGGCGCGTCAGGGCCGCGATCCGCTGGAACTGGAACTGCCCGAGCGCCGGGTGGTGCTGGACGAGGCAGGCCGGATCAAGGAAATCGCCCTGCGCGAACGGCTTGATGCCCACCGTGTGGTCGAAGACTTCATGATCGCGGCCAATGTCGCTGCGGCCAAGGCGCTGGAATCCAAGGTCAGCCCGGTGGTCTATCGCATCCACGAACCGCCGAACCGGGAAAAACTGGTCGCGCTGAAGGACTATCTCGCCACGTTTGATCGCAAGCTGGCCCTTGGGCAGGTCATCACCCCCGGCCTGTTCAACCGCATGTTGAAGGACGTGGCGGATGACACCGAGAAGGCGCTGATCATGGAGGCGGTGCTGCGCAGCCAGACCCAGGCCTATTACGGGCCGCGCAATGCCGGCCACTTTGGCCTGGCGCTGGGTTCCTACGCGCACTTTACTTCGCCGATCCGCCGCTATGCCGATCTTCTGGTTCACCGCGGACTGGTCGATGCATTCGGGCTGGAGCAGCCGGCGCCCAAGGGCGATTTGCCCGCGCAGTCCGGCCTGTCAGACCGCGACCGGTCAGACCTGACCCGCGTTTCCGAGGCGATCAGCGCGGCAGAACGCCGGGCGATGGAGGCAGAGCGCGAAACCATCGACCGCTATGTTGCGGCATGGCTTTCGTCGCGCGTCGGTGAAGTGTTCGACTGCCGCGTTACCGGCGTCCAGCGCTTCGGGGTATTCGCTACGATCATCGGCCTTGGCGGAGACGGTCTTGTCCCGGTTTCCGTGCTGGGTGACGAACGCTTCTTCCATGACGAGAAGGCACAGGCGCTGGAAGGCGAACAGAGCGGCGACCGCTACACGCTGGGCATGATCCTGCGCCTGCGGCTTGCCGAAGCCAATCCGCTGACCGGCGCGTTGAAGTTTGAGCCGGAACATTCGGAAGGCCGGATCGAACCACGCGGGCGCCCGCTACAGCTCAAGAAAAAGGGCAAGCATTTCGCGGGCAAGCGCGGTCGCCCCGGCAATATCCGCCATCAGGGCAAGCGGCGCTGATGCTTGCTTAACTGAGCCGTTCAAGATCCTCGGCACTCAGCCCGCCCGGAATGACATAGACCGGGCAGGGCAACTGTCCCGATGCTCCGGCAAAGTGACTGACCAGCGGTCCCGGTCCGCCGCTGACCGCAGCGCCCAGGACCAGAGCGGACACTTCCGGATGTTCGGCCAGGTATTCGCGGATCACGGCCACACCTTCGCCCTGCCGCACGGCAATGGCCGGGGCCGCCACGCCGTCGCTCAGCAAGCTTCCTGCGGCTGATGTAACCAGTGCTTCGGCCCGGGCGCGTGCCTCTTCCTCGATGGTTGCCTGGATACCGCCAAAGGCGACGAACTGCTGGCGCGGAACCAGCGCAAGAAGGTGAACCTGCCCCCCGGTGCGCACCGCACGGCTGGCGGCAAAACGCAGCGCAGTGCTGGCCTCCTCCGTCTCATCCATGATCACTAGGTAAACGCGCATAAGGGTCCCCTTGGGCAAGCGGTATCCGACACAAACGTATTCTGCGCAAGCGTCTTGCCCTTTCGTGTAATTTCTGGCCAAGGACGTAGCGACAACGCACTCCCCAGCGAGGATCAAAAAGGCAAACCATGCCCATCGAAATCAAAATGCCCGCGCTTTCGCCGACGATGGAAGAAGGCACGCTTGCAAAGTGGTTGGTGAAGGAGGGCGACACCGTTTCCTCCGGCGACATCATGGCCGAGATCGAGACCGACAAGGCGACGATGGAATTTGAAGCGGTCGATGAAGGGACGATCGTTTCCATCTCCGTTCCGGAAGGAACCGAGGGTGTGAAGGTCGGCACGGTAATCGCGGTTCTGGCCATGGAAGGTGAGGATTCCTCAGCGAAACCAGCCGCTAAGCAGGTTGAGGTCAAGGCCGCTCCGGCTGCTCCCGCCGCAGTTCAAGCAGCAGCGGCTGCGCCGGTCGCAGTATCTGCCGTCCCGGCCAAGCAGGGCGACCGAGTGATCGCCTCGCCGCTTGCCAAGCGGATTGCCGAGCAGAAAGGCGTCGACCTGAAAGCGGTCAAGGGCAGCGGTCCGAATGGCCGGATCGTGAAGGCCGATGTCGAGGCTGCACAGCCTGGCGCGGCTCCGCTGACTGCTTCGACTGGTGCTGCGCCGCAGGCTGCTCCGGCTGCCGTTTCGGACTTTGGCATCCCTTACGAAGCCGAAAAACTGAACAATGTCCGGAAAACGATCGCCCGCCGCCTGACCGAGGCGAAGCAGACGATCCCGCACATTTACCTTACCGTCGACGTGCGCCTCGATGCCCTGCTCAAGCTGCGTGGCGACCTGAACAAGGCGCTGGAACCGGACGGAGTGAAGCTGTCGGTCAACGACCTGTTGATCAAGGCACTGGCCAAGGCGCTGATCCGCGTGCCCAAGTGCAATGTTAGCTTTGCTGGCGACGAACTGCGCAAGTTCAGCCGCGCTGATATCTCGGTTGCCGTGGCGGCTCCGTCTGGCCTGATCACCCCGATCATCGTCGATGCCGCGACCAAGGGCGTCGCCCAGATAAGCAGCGAGATGAAGGCGCTGGCGGACAAGGCCCGCGATGGCAAGCTGATGCCGCACGAATACCAGGGCGGCACCGCCAGCCTGTCCAACCTGGGCATGTTCGGGATCAAGCAGTTCGATGCCGTGATCAATCCGCCGCAAGCGATGATCATGGCTGTCGGGGCCGGTGAGCAGCGTCCTTACGTGGTCGATGGAGAATTGACCGTGGCCAGCGTGATGAGCGCGACCGGCAGCTTTGACCACCGCGCCATCGACGGTGCGGACGGTGCACAGTTGATGCAGGCCTTCAAGGACCTGATCGAAAACCCGCTGGGACTGGTGGCGTAACATGGCAGACCAATACGACGTTATCGTGCTCGGCTCTGGCCCGGGCGGCTATGTTGCAGCGATCCGCTGTGCGCAGCTGGGGCTGAAAACCGCGATTGTCGAACGCGAGAACCTGGGCGGCATCTGCCTCAACTGGGGCTGCATCCCGACCAAGGCGCTGCTGCGCTCGGCCGAGATTTTCCACTATATGAACCACGCCAAGGACTATGGTCTGGCCGCGGAAAAGATCAGCGCTGACCTGAACGCAGTCGTCGCCCGCAGCCGCGGCGTGGCCAAGCAGCTCAATCAGGGCGTCACGCACCTGATGAAGAAGAACAAGATCACCGTCCACATGGGCACCGGTACCCTGAAGGGCGCTGGCAAGCTGGAAGTGAAGGGCGAGAAGAGCACCGAAACCCTCTCCGCCAGACACATCATCGTGGCCACTGGCGCGCGGGCCCGCGACCTGCCGTTCGCTCCGGCTGATGGCAACCGCATCTGGACCTATCGCCATGCGATGACGCCCAAGGAAATGCCGAGCAAGCTTCTGGTCATCGGCTCTGGCGCAATTGGGATCGAGTTCGCCAGCTTCTATAACGACATGGGCGCGGATGTGACTGTCGTCGAGATGATGGACCGCATCGTCCCGGTCGAGGATGCAGACGTTTCCGCCTTCCTGGAAAAGGCGCTGACCAAGCAGGGCATGAAGATCATGACCGGGGCAGGCGTCGAAAGCATCGACGCCGGTGCGAAGGGTGTGAAGGCCAAGATCAAGGGCAAGGACGGCAAGGTCGTCGAAGGCGAATACAGCCATGTGATCGTTGCCGTCGGCATCGTCCCCAATACCGAGAACATCGGTCTGGAGGCGCTTGGCATCAAGGCCGAGCGCGGGATCATCGCGATTGACGATTTTGGCCGCACCAATGTCCCCGGCGTCTGGGCGATTGGCGATGTCACCCCCGGTCCGTGGCTGGCACACAAGGCGAGCCACGAAGGCGTGATTGCTGCGGAAAGCATTGCCAAGGAACTGGGCAACAAGGATGTCCACCCGCACGCGATGGATCGCCGCAACATTCCGGGCTGCACCTATTGCCACCCTCAGATCGCCAGCGTCGGCTTGACCGAGGCGAAGGCCAAGGAAGCCGGTTACGAAGTGAAGGCCGGAACCTTCCCCTTCATCGGCAACGGCAAGGCCATCGCGCTGGGCGAGGCGGAAGGCTTCGTAAAGACCGTGTTCGATGCCAAGACCGGCGAACTGCTGGGCGCGCACATGATCGGCGCGGAAGTGACCGAGCTGATCCAGGGCTATGTCGTGGGCAAGACGCTGGAAACGACCGAGGCCGAACTGATGGCCACGGTCTTCCCGCATCCGACGCTGTCAGAAATGATGCACGAAAGCGTCCTCGCCGCTTACGGGCGCGCGCTGCATATTTGATAGGAGAGAACTCCGCCAAGACCCCCTCGCAAACCGCGCGGGAGTTTTGGCGGACAGGGTGGGATTCGAACCCACGGTGAGCTTCCACCCACGGCGGTTTTCAAGACCGCTGCCTTAAACCACTCGGCCACCTGTCCTTGTGAAAACGCCGGTAGCGATAAACTGCGGGAATGTCACGCCCGATGCATTTCCGAAAACGATCTAGCTGTGGCAAACCCCGGCTCATGAAATTCCTGCGCAAGATTCGACTGTTGGCTCCACTGGGATTGGCCATGGCCTTGTTGTCGGCGCAGCCGGCCAGGCTGGGTGCGCAGGCAGAGCCGGCGGGCGGATTCGATGGCTATCTGCAGCTGGTCGCGGCCAAGGCGCGCGGCGAGGGAGTAAGCCAGCGGGCGATCGATTCGGTTCTTTCCGGCCTGACCTATAATCCGCGCGTGGTTTCGCTGGATCGGTCGCAACCGGGTTCGCGCCCCGGCTCTCCGCCTGCTTTTTCAAGCTACTATAACCGTCATATCGGGGCGGAGCGGATCAATCTGGGGCGTGCCGCGCTATCGAACAATGCCGAAATCGCCGCTCGGGCCGAGGCGCAATACGGTGTGCCGCGCCAGATGATCGTGGCGATCTGGGGCAAGGAAACCTTTTACGGGCGAATCAAGGGCGATTTCGATCTGGCCCGGTCGCTGGCCACGCTGGCCTATGAAGGGCGCCGCCGCGACCTGTTCGAAGGCGAACTGATCGCCTTGATGAAAATGGCGGATCGCGGCGTGCCACGCAGCCGGATGCTGGGCAGCTGGGCGGGTGCCTTTGGCAATCCGCAGTTCCTCCCCTCGGTCTATCTGCGGGTCGCCCGTGATGGGGATGGGGATGGCGATGCCGATATCTGGAACAGCCGCGCCGATACCTTTGCCTCGATTGCCAACTATTTCCGCGATGCAGGCTGGCGTCCGGGTGAGCCATGGGGCGTGCGCGCTTCTACTCCGGCCAATCTTGATCGTAGCCTGATCACCAACCGGCTGGAATCACCGGCCTGTCCGGCGGTTCACAACCGCCATTCGGTCTGGAAAACCGTGGCGGAGTGGAATGCGCTGGGCGTGGTTCCGCAGGCACCGATCCCCGGCCGGACCATGGCGACACTGTTTGAGCCGGACGGTCCGGGCAACGGCATCTACCTGCTGACCGGCAATTACCGCGTGATCCTGCAATACAATTGCTCAAACTATTACGCGCTGTCGGTTGCCCTGCTGGCAGACGAGATCGCTCGCTGAGGCGCGAGCATCCTTTCGCTTGATAGCTTGTCTGCGGCAATCGACAGGACGCGGGATCGCCTGCTAGGGCTGCGGTCATGACACGGGGCAAGTTCATCGCATTCGAAGGCGGGGAAGGGGCGGGCAAAAGCACCCAGGCCCGGCTTCTCGCGGCCACTTTGCAGCGGCGCGGGATCGAATGTGTTGTCACGCGTGAGCCGGGCGGCACTCCCGGTGCAGAGGCGATCCGCGCCCTGCTGCTTGGCACCGAAGGAGATGGGTGGAACCCGCGTGCAGAGGCGCTGCTCTTTGCTGCGGCCCGGTCCGACCATGTAGAGCGCCTGATCCGGCCTGCGCTGGAGGCTGGCAAATGGGTTATCTGCGACCGCTATGTCGATTCCAGCCGGGCCTATCAGGGCGGCGGGCTTGGTCTGTCCGATGCTGAAGTGCGGGAACTGCACCGCATCGGCAGTGGCGGCCTGCTGCCTGATGTAACGCTCTTGATCGAAGTCAGTCCTGAAGTGGCACGGCAGCGCGCCGCAGCTCGCGATGTGGATGGCGCTGACCGGATCGGTGGCCGTGACGAGGAATTTCACGCCAAGGTCGCTGCTGCGTTCCACCGCTTTGCCGAGGCAGAGCCGGTCCGTTTTGCGCGGATCGATGGGAACGGAGATGCCGATAGCGTGCATCAAGCCATCATGGCTGCACTGGAGCCGGCTTTGGCATCATGAACGATCTGGTTGGACATGATGCAGCATGGCGCGAGTTCCGGGCGGCGCTGGCCAGCCCGAGGATGCATCATGCCTGGATGCTGACCGGCCTGAAGGGACTGGGCAAGGGCAGCTTTGCCCGCGCCGCTGCGGCTGAACTGGTCGCGGAACCGGGAATTCCGCAGCCTCTACCCGAAGCGCACCCGGACATCCTGATCCCGGAACACCCGCCGGAGAACAAAGAAGAGGCCAAGAAGCGCGAGGACGGGGGCGACTATCGCCGCAAGCGGGCCATTCCGATCGAGGAAATCCGCACCCTGATTCAGCGGCTGCATACCCGCCCGACACTGGGGTCGCGCCGGGCAGTCATTATCGACCCTGCCGACGATCTTGAGCGCAATGCTGCCAACGCCCTGCTCAAGGCGCTGGAGGAACCGCCAGCGGGAACCTACTTCCTGCTGGTGACGCACCGGCCCGGGCGCCTGTTGCCGACTATCCGTTCGCGCTGCCGAGTGCTGCGGTTCAGCCCGCTTGATGCGGTCACGATGGAACGTGTTCTTCACCAAACAGCACCTCAGGCTGATGCGGCCGCCCGCGCCGCCGCCATTGCTGCAGCAGAAGGATCGCCCGGTACGGCGCTGGATTTTGTCGACCAGGACCTTGGCAAACTGCACCAGATCATGCGCCATCTGATCGCCGAAGGGGACGAACATTTCGCCTTACGCGGCGCTTTGGCCGAAGAGATCGGCGCGCGGCCTGACCGGGAACGGCAACAAGCCGCAGTCGACCTTGCCCGTGCCGTCGTGGCGGCAGAACTGGGCAAGGGCAGCTCTCTGCGCAATCAGGCCGTAATCCGGGTCCATGGCGACCTGGTACGCCTCTCTGGCCAGCTTCCGACCTACAATTTCGATCCTGCACTGGTCGTGATGGAAATCGGGGCCTTGCTGGCCTCCCTTGCCATGCCTAGAGAGGCAGCTTGATTTCCCGCTATTGAAAGATCAGCTGCGGCCATGGCCGAACCATTCTACATCACCACCGCAATTTCGTACCCCAATGGCAAGCCGCATATCGGCCATGCCTATGAAGCGATTGCTGCCGACGTCATTGCCCGCTTTCAGCGGCAGATGGGCCGCGACGTGCGGTTTCAGACGGGGACCGACGAACACGGGCTGAAAATGGCGCAAAAGGCCCGCGACCTGGGTATCACTCCGGCGCAACTTGCCGCTGAAATGTCTCAGCATTTCATTGATATGTGTGATGGCCTGAATGTGTCTTATGACGTATTCCTGCGCACGACCGAGCCACGCCATCACGCCTCGACCCAGGAACTGTGGCGGCGGATGGAAGCCAATGGCGACCTCTATCTCGATCGCTACGAAGGCTGGTACTCCGTCCGCGACGAAGCCTATTACGATGAAAGCGAGCTGACTGTCGGAGAGGGGGGCGAAAAGCTCTCGCCGCAGGGTACTCCGGTCGAATGGACGGTTGAGGAAAGCTGGTTCTTCCGTCTTTCCGCCTATGGCGAAAAGCTGCTCGCCCTGCTGGAAACTCCGGGTTTCCTGCGCCCGGAAAGCCGCCGCAACGAAATGATCGCCTTCGTGAAGTCGGGCCTGCGCGATCTATCCGTGTCGCGCACCAGCTTTGACTGGGGGATCAAGGTTCCGGGCAGCGAAGACCACGTGATGTACGTGTGGGTCGACGCGCTGACCAATTACCTCACCGGCATTGGCTTCCCTGACGAGAGCGGCGACTTTGCGAAATACTGGCCGGCCAACCTGCACCTGATCGGCAAGGACATCGTCCGCTTTCACACGATTTACTGGCCGGCCTTCCTGATGAGCGCCGGTTTGCCGGTGCCTAGCCAGGTGTTTGGCCACGGTTTCCTGCTCAATCGCGGGCAAAAGGAATCCAAGTCGCTGGGCAATGTCACCGATCCGATGGCCCTGGCCGATCAGTTCGGCGTGGATTCCCTGCGCTATTTCCTGATGCGCGAAGTGGCTTTCGGACAGGACGGGTCCTATTCGCCCGAAGCCATCGTGACCCGCTGCAATGCCGAACTGGCCAACAGCTTTGGCAATCTGGCCCAGCGCGTTTTGTCGATGATTTTCAAGAATCTCGATGGAGAACTTTCGGTCATTTCAATGCGGGATGCTGATACGGAACTGCTGTCTGCCGTGGGCAAGGCATGTAGCGACGAACTGGTGTCCGCCTTTGAAGCGCTCGACTTCTCGAACGGGATCGAAGCGTGGATGCGCGCCGTTTTTGCCTGCAACCAGTACGTTGACGAGCAGGCCCCCTGGACCCTGAAGAAGACCGATCCAGAGCGGATGAAGGCCGTGTTGCTCACTCTCTTCAAGGCGGTGCGCGATCTGGCGATTGCGATCCGTCCGGTCGTGCCGACTGCCGGGGACAAGCTGCTTGATCAACTGGGTATTCCGGCAGAAGAACGCAGCTTTGCGGCCCTTGCTGACGGCAGCTGGTATCAGCGCCTGATCGACAGCGGTTTCCGTCTGGAGCAGCCGGTCGGCGTGCTCCCGCGGCTTGAACTTCCTGCCGAGGAAGCCTGATGCTGATCGATTCCCACTGCCATCTGGAATACAAGGGCCTGGTTGAGGACCAGCAGGGCGTGCTCGCCAGGGCGCGGGCTGCTGGGGTAGGGGGCTTCCTCTCGATTTCGACCCGCCAGCGCGAATGGGCGCAGATAATCGCCACGGCAGAGCGGGAACAGGACGTTTGGGCCAGCGTCGGAATTCACCCCCATGAAGCTGATGCACACAGCGATATGGGGGAGGCTGCTTTGCTTGAGGCGGCAAGCCATCCGAAAGTGATCGCCATCGGCGAAACCGGGCTTGATTACTATTACGACCATTCCGACAGAGAGACGCAGAAGGAATTGTTCCGGCGTCATATTTCGGTTTCGCGTCAAACCGGCCTGCCGCTGATCGTGCACACCCGCGATGCGGAAGAGGATACTTACGCAATCATGGCGGAAGAGATGGAGAAGGGGGCCTATCCGGCGCTGATCCACTGCTTCACGGCCTCGGCCGATTTTGGGCGCAAGGTGCTGGATCTCGGTCTTACGATCTCGCTTTCCGGCATCGTAACCTTCAGGAATGCCAAGGACTTGCAGGCGATAGCTGCAGAGCTGCCGGAGGATCGCATTCTGGTTGAAACGGATGCGCCGTTCCTCGCGCCGGTGCCGCATCGCGGACAGGTGTGCGAACCGGCCTTTACCGCCGATACCGCGCGCTTCGTTGCGGATCTGCGTGGCATCAGTGCAGATGCCTTGGCTGAAGCGACGACCCGCAATTTCTTCAACCTGTTCCGGAAAGCAGCATGAAGCTGTTGGTTCTTGGCTGCGGCACCAGCACCGGCGTACCGCGCATCGGCAACGATTGGGGCCTGTGCGATCCCACGGAACCGAAGAACCGACGCAGCCGTGTCTCGATTCTGGTCGAAAATGATGAGGGCAGTCGCCTGCTGGTCGACACGTCGCCAGACCTGCGCAATCAGTTCCTGACCCACGGCATCGATCGGATCGACGCGGTTTTCTGGACCCACGACCACGCCGATCATTGCCATGGCATCGATGATCTGCGCGTCCTGCGCTATGGTCGGGCAGGGCCTATCCCAGCCTATGCCGATGATGAAACGGTGCGGCGCCTTCGCCAGCGGTTCGGTTATGTCTTTTCCGGGCAGGATGGCTATCCCACGATCCTGTCGCTCGACACGCTGGAGCGCGTGCGGATGTGCGCCGGGATCGGCATTCGCCATTGCACGATGCCGCACGGTGCCATGGATAGCACCGCCTTCCGCTTTGATTGCGACGGGAAATCAGTCGGCTACGCGGTAGACTTCAACAAGATTACCCGCGAAATGGTCGACCTGCTGAGCGGGGTCGACGTGCTTGCCGTGGATTGCCTGCGCCGCGAACCCCATCCGACGCATTCCCACGTGGCGATGTCGCTGGAATTGATCGAAGCCGTTCGCGCCAGGACCGGAATTTTGACGCACCTCGACAAGTCGCTGGATTACGCCAGCTTGCAGGCCGAAGTGCCACCGCATGTGCTGGTCGGTTACGACGGGCTTGAGGTTAAGGCGTGATTTCATTCTCGACCGAAAGCATGATCGTCGTGTCGATCTGCTGCTTGGTCCTGAACTGGTTTGCCTTTCGCGCCGATGCCGAACAGGCCGGGCATGACCGCAAACAGATGCTGAAGATGGCAGCAATCTGGTTCACGATCATCGTGGCGGTGGCTTTCGCTTTCAGCGTCGTTGGCGAATAATCCGTCGCACACTACGACTCATCATTTAACATAATATATATTATCAATCTTGGCGATTTGTAGGCGCAAGGCAGAAGGGCCACTCCTCTGGTCAGAGAAGCGGCCCTTAACAGTATCGTCGTTTAGGTTCGTCGGCAGCCGACGCAACTAACTGTTATTTCTTCTAACTGTTACTTCTTCGGCAGATTGCTGCAGCGAACCATCTTGTAAACGCGATTGGCATAGCCGGTGTAAGACAGAGTCTTTCCATCAGGCGAAAGGCGCAGGTTCAGGCGTCCCTTTGACCCCTCACCGCCGTAATAAAACTCACCATCTGCGGTCCAATTTTGCGGGTTGGCAATCAAGATCCGCTCTGGCGTAAAGGTCGTCTCCATGAAAACGGCTTCAGTTTCACGAACAACGACCCGTGTCTCGTTGTAATCCAATGAATTCTTGCAACGATTGGGCAAGTCCCAAACGCCACGCATGCTCACTGGCATAGTTAGATTTCCGAGGGATGCTGTAGCGGCAAGAGCGAGTGTGAATATCATTCGGCGCCGGTAGAGGCACAAGGACTTGCTTGGCAAGCGGCAATTGTTTGCCATGATCTTGGGCGCAAATCTATTGGAGTGACCATCGTCAAGCCGTTCGCCGATGACTTGTTGGCGTTGCGCAAAATGTCACTTTGCAGCATTGCACTAAACCTATGATGACACAGCCAAAGCCCGCTCTCGACCGATTGCTTGCGATCATGGCCCGTTTGCGCGATCCCCAGCACGGTTGTGACTGGGACAAGGCGCAGACCTTCGAAACGATTGCGCCCTACACGATCGAAGAAGCTTACGAAGTTGCCGATGCAATCGCGCGCAATGACATCGCGGCGCTGAAGGACGAACTGGGCGATCTTCTGCTTCAGGTCGTGTTCCATTCCCGCATTGCCGAGGAAGCCGGCCAATTCACTTTCACGGATGTTGCAGCAGCGATTTCAGACAAGATGGAAGCGCGTCACCCGCATATCTTTGGCGATGCGACTGGCGACGATCACTCCCGCGAAGAACGCTGGGAACGCATCAAGGCCGAAGAACGCGCTGCGAAGGGTGAAAGCAGTGCGCTGGACGGGGTCGCCCTCGCCCTTCCCGCATTGCTGCGCGCGGAAAAGTTGCAAAAGCGCGCGGTGCGGGTCGGGTTTGACTGGCCCGATGTGCAAGGTCCTACGGACAAGTTGGCCGAAGAAATCGTGGAATTGGCCGAGGCTGGAAACGAACGGGATCGGTTCGAGGAAGCCGGTGATCTGCTCTTTGCCGCGGTGAACCTGGTTCGGGCCTATGGCGTGCCTGCCGAGGAAGCCCTGCGCGCCGCGAACCTGAAGTTCGAGCGCCGGTTTCAGGGCATGGAGACTTTGGCCGCTGAGCGCGGACTGGACTTCAAGGCCCTCAAGCTTGAGGAACAGGACACACTGTGGAATGACGTCAAGGCGTCAGAGGCGCGTAAACCGGCCTAGTTCGCGGCCCTCAAGCCGCACTTCCAGACGCCGCAGCGGACCGCGCTCGTCCTCGCCCGCATCCTCGTCGGACAGGACTTCGCCGTGGGCATGAAGCCAGGCAAGGCGCTGCCCATCGCTGACAGGCAAAAGGAAGGAATGGACCCGCGCGCCTTGGGTTAGCAGCTTGCTGACTGCTTCGAGCAATTCCGTGCAGCCCAGCCCGGTCAGCGCGGATACCGGCACGATCACTTCATCGCTGCGCAGCTTAATCCGTTCGGAGAGGTTTGCGGCGCTCTCTGCATCGAGCAGATCCCATTTGTTCCAGGCCTCGACGATCGGAACCTTGGGCGCGGTGCCATCCTCTTCCACCAGACCAAGGTCGGCAAGGATGCTGAGCACCTCGGCCTTTTGCTGGCTGGTATCCGGGTTCGCTATATCGCGGACATGGACGATAACGTCAGCCGCCGTAACTTCTTCCAGCGTGGCGCGGAACGCGGCAACCAGCTGCGTTGGCAGGTCTGAAATGAAGCCCACCGTGTCAGACAGGATCGCCTTGTCCACACCGGGCAGGCGTATCCGCCGCATGGTTGGGTCGAGCGTGGCGAACAGCAGGTCTTCGGCCATGACCCCTGCCCCGGTCAGACGGTTGAACAGCGTGCTTTTGCCAGCATTGGTATAGCCGACCAGCGCGATGACCGGCCATGGCGCCTTTTCACGGCGGCTGCGGTGCAGGCCGCGCGTCCGGCGCACCTGATCGAGTTCGCGGCGCAGGCGGGCCATGCGGTCACGGATCATGCGACGGTCGGCCTCAATCTGGGTTTCCCCCGGACCGCCGAGGAAGCCAAAGCCGCCGCGCTGGCGTTCAAGGTGGGTCCAGCTGCGCACCAGCCGCCCCGCCTGATAATCGAGGTGGGCCAGTTCAACCTGCAGGCGTCCTTCCGCCGTAGCGGCACGCTCACCAAAGATTTCCAGGATCAGACCGGTGCGGTCGATCACCTTGCGCTTCAGCTTTTCTTCCAGATTGCGCTGCTGGATGGCGGAGAGCGAGCCATCGACAATGACCAGTTCGGCCTCGCCCTGATTGCAGGCGATGTCGATGTTCTGGATCTGCCCTTCCCCGAACAGCGTGCCAGCCCGAGCCTCGCGGATCGGGATGGCGACGGCATCGACCACTTCCAGACCGATCGCGAGAGCCAGGCCGCGCGCTTCTTCCAGACGCGCGGCCGTGTCGATCGAGGCGGCATTCCGGCCCCGAAATTCGGGATACACGATCAGCGCCCGCGCTCCGCGGGTTACGTCCTCGCGATTGTCGTCAAGAAAGCTCAGTCTTCGTCGCCTTCTTCACCGTCCCAGCCATCGCCGGTCAGGTCCACCGGAGTTACCGGCTGAATGGTGGAAACTGCATGCTTGTAAGCCAGCTGGACATAGCCTTCGCGTTCCAGCAGCATGCAGAACAGGTCAAACGCAGCGACGCGGCCCTGCAGCATCACGCCATTGACCAGGAACATCGTAACCTGAACTTCCGATGCGCGCAGGCTGGTCAGGAACACGTCCTGCAGCAGACGCACCTTCTTGCCATTCTCGCCGCCGCTGACGAACTGGCGCGCATCGACTGGCAGGCTGGGCATGATGGTGGAAATGGCGTGCTTGTAGACCAGCTGGCTCTGCCCGTCGCGGCGCAGCAGGATCGAGAAATTGTCGAACCAGGTCACGATGCCCTGCAGCTTCACGCCCTTGACCAGGAACATGGTCACCGGGGTCTTGTTCTTGCGCAGCAGGTTGAGGAACTGGTCCTGAAGATTCTGGCCCTTGGCACCGCCAGTGACTGGCGCGGGGGCTGGCGCGGCTTCGGGTTCGGCCTTGGCCGGACGCGGGCGCGCGGTAAGGGTCCGTGAGGTCATTGTCTGCTCCTTCTTTTTTGGCGGCTGCTGATGCAGTCCGCAATCTGGCCGGTTCGCCCGAACCGGCCGGTTACTGAAAATGGTATTAAGCCTTACTTGCCGGCCCGTAAACGCCCTTTTTGACAGGCCCGTTACAATCAGCTGGCCACTTCCTCTTCGTCCTCGCCTTCGCGGCGATCCACCATTCCCAGCAACTTCAGCTTGCGATGAAGGGCCGAGCGTTCCATCCCGATAAAGCTGGCGGTGCGTGAAATGTTACCGGAAAACCGCTTGATCTGGACGCGCAGGTATTCGCGCTCAAAGTTTTCACGCGCTTCACGCAGTGGGACGCCCATCAGATTGGGCAGGCCGCTGTCGTTGCTGATCCGGCCGGAAACAATTTCGCTGGGCAGCATATCCGCCTCGATCCGGGCCAGACGATCGCGCGGCGTAAGGATGATCATCCGTTCCACCACATTGCGCAACTGGCGCACGTTGCCGGGCCATTCATAGCTTTGCAGGGCAGCCATGGCCTCTGCCGAGACTTCCGGCGGCGGTACGCCCTGATCCGAAGCGAAACGGGCAAAGAAATGATCGACCAGCGTCGGAATATCGTCTCGTCTCTCTGCCAGACTGGGGATCGCGACCGGCACGACGTTGAGCCGGTAGAACAGGTCTTCACGGAACCGGCGGTCGGCGATTTCCTTTTCCAGATCGCGCGCGGTCGAGGAAACGACGCGAACATCGACCCGGATCTGGCGGTGACCGCCAACGCGGACAAATGCCTGTTCGGTCAGGACGCGCAGGATGCGGGCCTGGGTCGATTCCGGCATGTCGGCAACTTCGTCGAGATAGAGTGTGCCGCCATCGGCCATTTCCAGCAGGCCGGCACGCACCAGCTTGCCATCCACTTCCTCGCCAAACAGTTCCTGCTCGAACCGTTCCGGGGTGATGCGAGCGGAATTGACCGTGACGAACGCGTTGTCGGCGCGCGCGCTCCACGAATGAAGCAGGCGCGCTGCGACTTCCTTGCCTGACCCCGCCGGGCCGCTGATCAGCAGACGGCTGCCAGTGTTCGCCACGCGCTTAAGGGTGGCGCGTACAGCATTGATTGCAGGAGAATTTCCGGTGAATTCATCGGAAATGGCAAAACCTTCGCGCAGGCGGGCATTCTCGCGGCGCAAGCGTTCGGTTTCGGTGGCCCGGGCGACCAGCAGCAAAAGCCGCTCTGCCTCGAACGGCTTTTCGATGAAGTCCATCGCACCGCGGCTGATGGCGGAAACGGCCGTGTCGATATTGCCGTGGCCGGAGAAGATGATCACCGGCAGTTCCGGTTCGCGCGCCTTGATCGCATCGAGCACTTCCAGCCCGTCCATCGGGCTGCCGTGCAGCCAGACGTCGAGCAGGACCAGGCTTGGCCGCCGCTCGTCGATCATTTCCAGTGCGCTGGTGCTGTCTCCGGCGGTCCGGCATTGAAAGCCTTCGTCGCTAAGCACGCCAGCGACCAGGTCGCGGATGTCGCGTTCATCGTCAACAATCAGGATATCGAGCGCCATTGCCTACCTCAAAACCTATGCTGCTGCTTCCGGACCATGACGGCCGGAGCGGGGATCGCGGGCAAACCGCATTTTCACAACTGTTCCGTCAGTCTCACCAGCGGCGAAAGTCATCTCGCCGCCGTGTTCCTCGACGATCTTGTTCACGATGGCGAGGCCAAGGCCGGTGCCCTTCTCGCGCGTGGTGACATAAGGCTCGACGATGCGGTCCTTGTCCTGCGGCAGGCCGATGCCATTGTCGCTCACCGTCACGATAATCTCGTTGTCATTGCCCTTGAGCGAGACGGAAATTCGCCCGCGATAATCGGCTATGTCCAGTTTTTGCCGTGCCTCGATCGCTTCGGTCGCGTTTTTCAGCACGTTCGTCATGGCCTGGCCGAACTGATGCCGGTCGCAGGCGATGATGCCCAGATCGGTATCCGCGGCAAAGGCGAAGTTGATATCGGGCCGAGCCACTTCCTGCAGAAACAGTGCCTGCCGGGCGAGATCGACCGGATCTTCGTTGCGGAATACCGGTTTGGGCAGACGGGCAAAGGAAGAAAATTCATCGACCATACGGCGCAGATCGCCAACCTGCCGGATGATCGTGTTGGTCAGTTCCTCGAACAGTTCGACATCGGCGGAAACCAGCTTGGTATAACGCCGCTTGAGCCGTTCGGCAGCAAGCTGGATCGGGGTCAGCGGGTTCTTGATTTCGTGCGCGATGCGCCGCGCCACGTCGGACCATGCGGCCTGACGCTGGTCCAGCAGCTGGCGGGTAATATCCTCGAAAGTGACGACCGTGCCGGCGCTGCCCTTCTTTGCCTTTACCGCCAGGGTCAGCAGTTCGCTCCCCCGCGAATACTGCACCGCCCCACCCTCGCGTCCGCTTTCGGCCAGAGCATGGATTTCAGGCGCAATTGCTTCAAGTTTCTTCCCGATCGGCGGCTCTGCCGAACTGTCGAGCAAGAGCTTCATGGCCTGTCCGTTGATCAGGCTTATCCGCCCTTCCACGTCGGTCGAAATGATCCCGGCAGTCACCGATTCCAGAACGGTTTCAATGAATGCACGCCGTTCATCGAGCTGCTGGTTGGCACTGATCAGCGCCTGGGTCTGCCGGTCCAGCTGCTGGGTCATGCGGTTGAAAGCGCGGTTGAGCAGGCCGATTTCATCGCCGCTGGTGCGGCCTTCGACCCGCATGGCAAAGTTGCCCGCCCCGACCTCTCGCGCCGCGTCAACCAGATCGTAGAGCGGTTCCACCTGACGGTCGGCAAAGCGCAGCGCGAACCATACGGAAAGGCCGACCAGGGCAAGGCTGGCCACGAACAGCAGCACGTTGAACCGCAATTGCTGGATACGGGCGCGCTGGGTCAGCTCTTCATAGGAATGCAGCACATTTTGCGCATACCCAGTTGAAAGAAGGTCTGATTTTCGGGCAGTGTAAAGATATATGCCCGCACGCTGGTCGATCGGCGTAACCGCCTGGATCGAATTGCCGGTAGAACTGACCACGATCGGAGTACCGCCATCCAGTTGGCGCAATACCCCTGCGGAAACCTGTTCCGATAAAGGTTCGGGCCCGCGTGCAAGGGCGGCACGGCGCAAGGCCCCGTCGCTGCCTTTTTGCAGGATGGTGGATTCGCTGATCCGCCGCTGGTGGACCTGATAGGAATAGTATTCGGGAAAGGCCGAACTGTTCAGGCTCTCGTTGCTGAGGAAATCGCCAAGGTCTGCCGCCATGGCCAGCGATTCCAGTTCAAGGTCCCGCTCGGTCTGTTCGTAATAGGCCCGGGCCAGCTTGTTCGCATTTTCGATCAGCCCGCGCGACTTGTCCGAAAACCAGAATTCCACCCCGGTCTGGAACAGGAACGAGGCAAAGAGCACCACCATCATGGTGGAAACGGCCGAAGCCAGCGAGAACTGGAACACAAGCCGCACGTGCAACCGTCCGGTGCCCCCGCCAATGCGCTCAGCCGCGCGTTTCAGCGCCAGCCGGCGCCCCAGCAGGACGAGGATCGCCATGGCCGGCACCAGTGTGCCGATCAACAGGGTTGCAGTCAGTTCGGTCGGAAGCAGCTTTCCGGAATTGGCTGTAGATTCAAACTTGTACCAGGTCAGCCCCGTCATCGAGACGAAGGATAGAACTGAAAGCACTTCAAGGATGGCAATGAAGTTTGCGCGCCGCGCGGCAATTTGCACACGCCGCCACCAGTTAGGCCAGCTACGTGTTTGATTAAGAGAACTGCGGAATGCCATCGTTGCGTGATTACAACACTACTGTTGCCGCTATGCAAGGGCGCTGGAAGATTTTTCCTGAGATTAGCGCTGAATTTCCGCAGGGTCGATTTCAAGCTCGGTCAACCGCTTGCGCAAGGTATTGCGATTGATCCCCAGCAGGCTGGCAGCGCGCAGCTGATTGCCTTGGGTCTCACGCAGCGCCGCCAGAAACAGCGGTCGTTCGAATGCGGCCAGGGCCTCGTCATAGACTTTGCCGGGTGCAGGGCGCGACTGGTTGAGCCAGCTAACCACGGCATGGTCCAGGATTGCCACTTGGTCCGGAATTTCGGCCCGCGCCCCCTGCATCAACAGCGGCACAACGGCTTCGGCCTCGATCCGGTCTTCCCGGACCAACAGGGCAAGACGATAGATGAAGTTGCGCAGTTCGCGCACATTGCCGCGCCACGGCTGGCGGCTCAGCAGGCGTTCCGCTTCATCGCTCAGGCTGTGGCGGGGAAGCCCCTCACCCGCTGCCAGTTGCAGGAAATGCCGCGCAAGTGCGGGAATGTCGTCGCTCCGCTCACGCAAGGGGGGCAGATTGATCGGCACAACGTTGAGACGGTAAAACAGGTCTTCGCGGAAAGTCCCTGCGGCAATCATCGGCTCAAGGTCGCGGTTGGTTGCTGCGATGATCCGGACATCAACCGTAATTTCCTCACGCCCGCCAACCCGGCGTATCCGGCCTGACTGCAAGGCGCGGAGCAAGCGGGTCTGCGCATCGAGTGGCATGTCCCCGATTTCATCGAGGAACAGGGTGCCCCCGCTGGCCAGTTCGAACTTGCCCGCGTGGCGCGCGACGGCCCCGGTGAAGGCGCCCTTCTCGTGCCCGAACAGTTCGCTTTCGATCAGGTCGGCCGGGATCGCGGCGGTATTGACCGCGACGAACGGCCCCGACTTGCGATGGCCAAGCTGATGGATCGCTTCGGCCACCAGTTCCTTGCCGGTGCCGCTTTCGCCCAGGATCAGCACGCTCAGGTCATTGCGCAGGACCCGCGTGATCATGCGGTAGACCGCTTGCATCGCAGCGGACCTTCCAACCAGCGGCAGGCCGGCAACCGGACTTTCCTCGCCCTCGCCGCGCTTCGTTTCCGCGTTCCCCACCGCCTGCCGCACCGTGCGCGCCAGTTCGTCGATGTCGAACGGCTTGGGGAAGTATTCGAAGGCCCCGGTGTCGCTGGCGCGGACTGCCGTATCCAGCGTGTTCTGCGCTGACAGGATGATGATCGGCATTTGCGGAGCCGCATCCCGCACGGCCCCGATAGTTTCGATCCCGTCGCCGTCGGTCAGCATGACGTCGGTCACCAGTGCGGCATAGCTGTGCTGTGAGAGCAGGCGATCGCGTTCGGCAATGGAGTCGCAGCAATCGACGCTGAACCCCTCGGCCTCCAACGCCGCCGTGATGACCAGCGCAATTGAGGGATCGTCTTCGACCAGCAGGACGCTCATGCCGCTTCCTCTTGCAGAATTTTTTTGTCTTCGCGGGCTACGGGGAGGTGAATCCGGAAATGGGTCCAGCCTGCGCTTTCATCCCGATCATGATTGATCCGGCCATTCATGTCGCGCAGCAGGCGGCGCACCAGTGCAAGGCCAAGGCCCTGCCCGCTCTTCTTTGACGTCACGAAAGGTTCGAACACGTGCTCGCGCAGGTCCGGATCGATCCCCGGGCCATTGTCGCTGACCCGGAGTTCGATCGGCAGGCGCAGTGTCTTGCCCTCGCCCACAGTGTGTAATTGCAGTCCGCTGGCAAAGCGGGTGCGGACCACGATCTGTCGTCCCGGCACTTCCCGTGTCGCGTCTGCTGCATTGGCGAGAAGGTTGATCAGCACCTGAACCAGCGCATCGGCATTGCCCATGACCATCGGCAAGGAGGGGTCGAACTCCTCGACGATCAAAGGCGCATTGCCGCCAGCTTCGATCACGGCGCGGGCGCGGCGGACCGCTTCGTGCAGATTGCATGGGGCCAGTTCGAGCGCGGTCCGGCTGGACAGCGACTGCATCTGGTCGATAAGCTTGGCGATCCGGTCAACCTCGTCGGCGATCAGGCTGGTCAGAGCCAGGTCCTTGCCCTCCAGCTTGCGGCCTAGCAATTGCGCCGCACCGCGTATGCCGGCAAGCGGGTTCTTGATCTCATGTGCCAGGATTTCGGGCGCGCGCAGCACCCCGCCCTCACCCGCAACGGGGGCATCGCGCAGGGCCTGAGCGCCGCCAATGTCGATGAGGGTCAGCACCTGCCAGCCCGGCTGGTCGATCAACGGCGCAAGGGTGAGATCGACTGTGCGCGGTTGCTGGCCAATGGCGGTAACGCTGGTTGCCCGCGCCGACAATTGTCCGTCCGCATCGCGCAGCCGCTCGGCAATGTGGGGTTCTTCAAAGCGCAGCACCGTATCGAGCGGGCGCCCGTCGACCCGGCGAAAGCTTTGCCCCAACAGCTGTTCGGCTGCGGGATTGGCCCCGGCCAGCTTTTGCCCCGGTGCCAGCAGCAGCACCGCATAGGGCAGGCTGGCAAGCTGGCGCTGGGCCTGATCCATCAGGCAGCGGCCCGTTCCAGAAACGGATCGTAGAATTCCCGCATCAGGCGCATCACTTCATCAGCATCGTCGACGAAGTTGACCATGTTGCGGAACGAGGCCGAACCATGCAGGCCGCGCGTGTACCAGCCCAGGTGCTTGCGGGCCATCTTGACGCCCGTATCGGTGCCGTAATGGTCCAGCATGGCCTGATAATGTTCAAGGATCACGGCAAGCTGGATATCCAGCGTCGGATCGGCCAATTCCTGCCCCGTCTTCAGCCAGTGCATCACCTGCGCCAGCAGCCACGGACGGCCATAGGCCCCGCGACCGATCATCACGCCGTCCGCGCCCGACTGTTCCAGTGCGGCCGCGACGTCGGAAATCTCGCAGATATCGCCGTTGACAATCACCGGGATATTGACGGCTTCCTTGACCTTGCGGACAAACGACCAGTCGGCCGAGCCCTTGTACATCTGGTTGCGGGTGCGGCCATGGACGGTGACCATCTGCGCGCCAAGGTCTTCGGCAATGCGGGCCAGTTCCGGGGCGTTGAGGCTGTCATGACACCAGCCCATCCGCATCTTGACCGTGACCGGTACTTTCACCGCCTTGACCGTGGCTTCGATCAGGCGCGAAGCCAGTGGCACGTCGCGCATCAGGGCCGAACCGGCATCGCCATTCACGACCTTGCGCACCGGGCAGCCCATGTTGATGTCGATGATCGCTGCGCCGCGATCCTCGACCAGCTTGGCCGCTTCGCCCATCTGTACCGGATCGCAGCCGACCAGCTGCATCGACACCGGCTCTTCCGCCGGGTCCCACATCGCCTTTTGCACCGAAACCCGCGTTTCGCGGATTGCGGCGGGGCTGGCGATCATTTCCGTGACGTTCAGGCCCGAACCAAAGCGGCGGACCATGCGGCGGAACGGCAGATCGGTGACGCCGGTCATCGGCGCCAGGATCACCGGGCAGTCAACCGAGACTGGACCGACCTTGATCGGATCGAGGCCTGGAGAAGGAGGAAGCGCGCTCATATCAAAATGTGCCTAAAATTTGGGCAGCACATAGGGAATTGCCCGACAACCCGCAAGCCTTTACCGGGTGCGGCATGGTTCAGACCCCTTCCCGCCCCGGAATTGCCGCCGTTATCGTTGCCGCCGGTCAAGGACTGCGCGCAGGCCAACCGCTGCCGAAGCAATTCGCCCTGTGGCGCGGCAAACCCGTGGTGCGGCATTCGGCCGAGGCTCTTGCGGCAGCTGGAATCGCTCCGATTGTTGTCGCCATTCCCGAAGGCGCAGAGGAAGTTGCCGCCGCTGCTCTGGCCGGGATCGAGGGGATTCGCCTGGTGACTGGCGGCGCGACCCGTCAGCAGTCTGTACGCAAGGCGCTTGAAGCCTTGCAGGCCGATGCGCCAGAGCTTGTCCTGATCCACGATGCAGCGCGGCCGATCCTGCCCCTGGCGGTGATCGAACGGCTGATCGCGGCGCTTGAGGCGACGCCCGGCGCGATCCCGGTCTTGCCAGTGGTCGACAGCCTGACTTCTGCCGATGGCACGCTGATGGGCGCGCCCGCCCGCCGTGAAGACCTGCGCCGGGTCCAGACCCCGCAGGCGTTTCGTTATGCCGACATTCTTGCCGCACATCAGGGCTGGAGCGCGGCACCAGAGGCTGGCGACGACGCCCAGGTCGCCCGTGCTGCCAGTCTTGCCGTATCTCTCGTTGATGGAGACGAAGCCTTGCACAAATTGACTTTCGCCAGCGACTTTTCCGCCCCCCTCGCCCCGATCCGGGTCGGCACCGGCTTTGACGTCCACCAGTTTGCAGCTGGCGAGGAAATGTGGCTGTGCGGCGTGAAGATCGAACATGCCATGGGCCTGTCCGGACACAGCGATGCCGCTGTGGCGATTCATGCGCTGGTTGACGCGATCCTTGGCGCGATTGGCAATGGCGACATCGGCAGCCATTTTCCGCCCAGCGATCCGCAATGGAAAGGGGCGCGTTCCGACCAGTTCCTGCGCCACGCGGTGAAGCTGGCCACGGAAGCGGGCTATCGCATCGGTAACATCGACCTGACCATCATCTGCGAAGCGCCCAAGATTGGTCCTCACCGTCCGGCCATGCGGGCGCGATTGGCCGAGATCATGGGCACCGGCATCGAAGCGGTCAGCGTTAAGGCAACTACTACGGAAAAGCTGGGTTTTACCGGGCGCGGCGAAGGGATTGCGGTGCAGGCAGCAGCCACCCTGATTGCACTTTGATTGAAACCGGGCTGGATTTTCCCCGTTAACAGGACCATGGCGCCCTCCGCGATTCGCTAAGGGAAGTTCCGAAGGTGAGTATCCTGTCCGAAGACCTGATTGAGCTGGCTGCCAAGGTTGTGGCCGCAAACCGTGATAGCGGACGGGTAGTCGCGCTGGCGGAAAGCTGCACTGGCGGCCTTGTTGCCGCTGCCATCACCGAGATTGCCGGTTCCTCCGCCGTGCTGGACCGGGGCTTTGTCACCTACTCCAACGAATCAAAGCAGGAATCGCTGGGCGTTCCGCGCGAAATCATCGAAACCTTTGGCGCGGTTTCCATCGCCTGTGCCTGGTCGATGGCCCAGGGCGCGCTCAATCACAGCAAGGCGGACGTGGCTGTGGCGATCAGCGGTATCGCCGGGCCGGATGGCGGTACGCCGCAAAAGCCGGTCGGCACCGTTGTCTTTGCCCGCGCGGTGCGCGGCAGCGACGAACTGGTTGCCGAGGAGCGCCACCTTGAAGGGCAGACCCGGTCGGAAATTCGCCGTCAGGCCGCGCTGGTCGCGCTGGAACTGCTGCTGCCGTAAAGCTTGTCGGCCCGTTCCTCGAACGCGGTCACCATCTTGCGGAAGGCGCGGTCGAAATACTGGCCGGCCAGCTTTTCGAACATGGCATTGCGGAAGGTGAATTCGACCTTGAAGTCGATTTCGCAGCCGCCACCCTCGGCCTCGCGAAACTCCCAGACATTGTCCAGGTCGCGCATCGGCCCGTCGACGTAGATCACCTCGATCCGGTGTGGACGGGTCTTGAGCACGCGCGAGGTGAACTTTTCCCGCAGCGCCTTGAAGCCGACCAGCATGTCGGCGACCATTTCCGTATCGCTGTCCGAACGGACGCGGGTTGCGACCACCCAGGGCAAGAACTCGCCATAACGGCCCACGTCGGCCACCAGATCGAACATCTGTTCGACCGAGTACGGCAAACGGCGGATTTCGCGGCTGCCGGGCATCAGCGGCGAGCGCTGCCGATCTTGGCCTGACGGGCGGCGCGCATCTGCTTGAAATCGTCCCCGGCGTGATAGCTGGAACGGGTCAGCGGGCTGGCCGCGACCTGCAGAAAGCCCTTAGCCCGGGCAATCGCACCATAGGCGTCAAAAGTCTGCGGAGTGACGAATTCCATCACCTTGGTATGCTTGGGCGTGGGCTGAAGGTATTGGCCCATGGTGATGAAATTGATCCCGGCACTGCGCATGTCGTCCATCACCTGATGGACCTCGAGCCGCTCTTCACCGAGCCCCAGCATGATCCCGCTCTTGGTAAAGACCAGCGGATCGTGGTTCTTCACCTCTTCCAGCAGGCGGAGCGAGGCATAGTAACGCGCGCCGGGCCGGATCGTCGGATAAAGGCGCGGAACGGTTTCCAGGTTGTGGTTGTAAACGTCCGGACCGGCCGCAACAATGGCTTCGACTGCGGGGCGCATCTTGCCGCGGAAATCGGGCGTCAGGATCTCGATGGTCGTATCCGGAGTCGCGGCGCGCAGAGCCTTGATCACCTTGACGAACTGGCTGGCGCCGCCGTCGGGCAGGTCATCCCGGTCGACCGAAGTGATGACGATATGTTCCAGCCCCATCTTGGCTGCAGCAATTGCGACGTGTTCCGGTTCCAGCGGATCGACTGCGCGCGGCATCCCGGTCTTGACGTTGCAGAACGCGCAGGCCCGGGTGCACACATCACCCAGAATCATCACCGTTGCGTGTTTTTTGGTCCAGCATTCACCGATATTCGGACAGGCTGCTTCCTCGCACACGGTGTTGAGCTTCAAGTCGCGCATCAGCTGGCGAGTTTCGCCATAACCCTTACTTGTCGGGGCCTTAACGCGGATCCAGTCAGGCTTGCGCTGACGCTCAGGTGCGGGCGGCGGGGAAAGATCGTTCATGGGGCCCAAATAGGCGCAGGAAGCAAGGGTTGCCAGTGCGAATTTATGGTTCCATTAGCGCTGCTCATGAATACTGAATCACCCGCAGTTCTTGGCCGTTTGATTGATGGCTACCGGCGTTTTCGTTCCAGTGGATGGGCTCCCAACCGGGAACGATGGGAATCCTTGCGCGAAGGGCAGCAGCCCGAAGTGATGGTGATTGCCTGCTCGGACAGCCGGGTTGATCCAGCCCAGATTTTCGACGTTCACCCCGGCGAGATTTTCGTTGTCCGCAATGTCGCCGCCATGGTGCCGCCATTCGAAACCACACCCGGTCATCACGGCGTTTCGGCCGCGCTGGAATTCGCGGTTCAGGTGTTGAAGGTGAAGGAAATCGTGGTCATGGGCCACGGCATGTGCGGGGGGTGCAAGGCAGCCCTGACCCGCGAAATGCACGGTACCGAGCCGGGCGAAGGTGGTTTCATTGCGGACTGGATCGGCCTGCTTGATGATGCCCGCGAAGAAGTGGCGCACAAGCACGGCACCGAAGGCCGCGCTGCCGAACGCGCGATGGAAGAAGCCGGGGTTCAGGTCAGCCTGAACAACCTGCGCACCTTCCCCTGCATCCGGCGTAAGGAACGCGATGGCGAACTGAAACTGACCGGTGCCTTCTTTGCGATTTCCGACGGCATTCTGCACGTGCTGGACGAAACCAGCAGCGAATTCAGCCCGGTTCAGTAAGGGCGTTGCAGCCGGGCCGATCGGTCCGATTTCACAGCAGCAGATACAAGAAAGGGCGGTCCTTCCAGACCGCCCTTTCCTTTTTCAGTTCCTGACCAGAGCTTACTGCGCCGGCGCAGCCTTGCTCTTGGCATAGGCCGACCACAGCGCAGCAATCGGAGCGCGCAGGCCGGTCACCTTGGCAAAGGTGGCCTGGGCTTCGGCAGTCTTGCCGAGGTCGGTCTGGGCAATGCCCAGACGGGTGAGCAGACGCGGCGCATCGGCACCCGGCTTCGTCAGGGCGATCTGGTACAGTTCTTCTGCCTTGGCGGCCTGACCATAGCTCAGGTAAGCGTCACCGCCGGCCATTGCAGTCGCTGCCGTGGCGTTTGCGGCGCGGGCATCGCGCTCCAGACCGGCCAGCGAGGCCTTGTCCGCAGCAAGGCGGCTTGAAGCAACAGTGCGCGCGTCCGAAACGCTGACGTCGCTGGTCTGCAGCTTGCCTGCAGCCACGCCCAGATCAATGATCTTCAGCGCTTCAGCCGGCAGACGGCGCGGGTCGGCAGCCTGGATATATTCGAAGTAGTCGCGCGCTTCCGACCAGCTGCCGGTACGCTCCATCAGGCGCATCAGGTCCAGCTGTTCCTGGTTCTGGAACTGCACCATGTCACGCACCACGGCGATGGACAGCGCCCAGTTATCCTTGCCCGGATAGCCCTGCACCAGCTTGGTCGAGAAGCTGACAGCTTCGTTGGCCAGCTTCGCCCGATACGCCGTGACGATACCCTTGCGGATCCAGTCTTCCGGAGCAGAGGCACCGCGCTTGGCGATGGCGGCATCCAGCACCTTCAGGCCTTCGGCAGCCTGATTGTCGCTGATGTAGGCATCGGCCAGCAGGGCATCGACCCCGCCTTCGGTGTAGCCGGCAGCAATGGCCGCCTGGAAGGCCGCACGCGCACCGGCATAGTCGCGCATGTCAAAGGCCAGACCACCGACGTAATAGTTATACTTGCCCACATCGGCAGCCGGAACCTTGCCGCTGTCGATCATGGCCTGAAGGCCGCGACGCTGGAACTTCTTGTCGAACGAGAGCTGACCGAGGTTCAGGGCAAGCTGGCCAGCGACAAACTTGTCGTCCGGCGAAGTCGCAGCGGCAAATGCGGCTTCGACCAGCTGGGCTTCACCGGCAACGACGCCGCCCAGAGCGGCGATATCGGCGTCATACTTGGCGCGGGCGGCATCGCGGGCAGTCTTGCCCTGGGCGCTGCGATAGGCGTTTTCCGCTGCCGTCACGGCTGCGCGGCCATCGACCACGTTCTGGCGCTTGGCTGCGGCATCGAGCCCGCCCTTGGCGGCCTGGTAGGCCGACATGAAACCCTTGGACAGGGTGATCTTGGGGGCAGCTTCCTTCTTCTGGGCCATGGCCGGAGCAGCAACGCCGCCAGCGGCAACGCCCATAGCCAGGGCCAGGCCCAGCGCAGTGCGGGCGAAAAACTTGGCACGAACCATACGAACTCTTCTCCTTCGCAGCCCCCTGTCGCGCACAACTGCGCTTTGGCAGGCAACTTCCTCTGCTCTGCCATAGGGCGTCGGACGCCCGCTTGGCAACAGGTCAGCGAACTAGCCGCGCCCGGTTGAACGGGGATTGAATGACGGCAGGCGCTGCGGTTCAGAAATGTTCCCCAAAGTGTGGAAAAAACGCCCTTGCATTCCCCTTTGACCATGGTTGCGCTGGCCTTGTCCGGGGCATTGGCCTAGGGCCATTGGCACGTTTGCAGTGCCAACAGAACAAGTGACAGAACCGCGTGAGCGACGACACCGAAATCCTTGAACCTTCATCCGAACCGATCGGCCCGCTTGGCGAATTCCAGCGGATCGACATCGTTGAGGAGATGAAGACCAGCTACCTCGACTACGCGATGAGCGTAATCGTGAGCCGCGCCCTGCCTGACGTGCGCGACGGGTTGAAGCCGGTTCACCGCCGTATTCTCTTCGCCAGCCAGGAAGGCGGCTTCGTCGCAGGGCGGCCCTATCGCAAGAGCGCCAAGATCGTCGGTGACGTGATGGGTAACTATCACCCGCACGGCGACTCCGCGATCTATGACGCACTGGCCCGCATGACGCAGGACTGGTCGATGCGTCTGCCGCTGGTCGACGGTCAGGGCAACTTCGGCTCGATGGACCCCGATCCGCCAGCCTCGATGCGTTACACCGAAGCGCGTTTGGCCCGTGTGGCCAATTCGCTGCTTGAAGACCTCGACAAGGATACGGTCGATTTCGTCGACAACTATGACGGCTCGCGCAAGGAACCGTCGGTCCTTCCCGCCCGCTTCCCGAACCTGCTGGTCAACGGCGCAGGCGGCATTGCTGTCGGCATGGCGACAAACATTCCGCCCCATAACCTGGGCGAAGTGATCGACGCTTGCCTTGCGACAATCGAAAACCCCGCGATCAGCAATGATGAACTGATCGCCTTTGTACCGGGACCCGACTTCCCCACTGCCCCGCTGATCCTTGGCACATCAGGCGCACGCAAGGCCTATACCGAAGGGCGCGGCTCGATCATCATGCGCTGCCGGCACGAGATCGAGGAAGGCCGCGGCGACCGCCGCTCGATCGTCCTCACCTCGATCCCCTATCAGGTCGGCAAGTCCAACCTGGTCGAGAAAATCGCCGAAGCCGCGAAGGAAAAGCGGATCGAAGGCATTTCCGACATCCGCGACGAATCCAGCCGTCTGGGTATGCGCGTGGTGATTGACCTGAAGCGCGATGCCACGCCTGAAGTCGTGCTCAACCAGTTGTGGCGCAATACTCCGGCGCAAAGTTCGTTCCCGGCAAACATGCTGGCAATCCGGGGCGGCCGTCCGGAAGTGCTGACGCTGCGCGACATCATCACCAGCTTCATTTCCTTCCGCGAGGAAGTGATCACCCGCCGCACCAAGTTCGAACTGAGCAAGGCGCGTGACCGGGCGCACATCTTGCTGGGTCTGGTGGTTGCCGTCACCAACCTTGACGAGGTGGTGAAGATCATCCGTGGCGCGTCCAATCCCGCCGCTGCGCGCGAAGCCTTGCTGCGCCGCGAATGGCCGATTGGCGACATCGCCCCCTACATCAAGCTGGTCGAAGCCATCGAGCCGAGCGCCGAGCAGGAAGGCGGCACCTATCGTCTTTCCGAAATTCAGGTGAAGGCGATCCTCGACCTGCGCCTGCATCGCCTGACCGCGCTGGGCCGCGACGAAATCGGCGACGAGCTGAAGGAACTGGCCGCCGCGATCGAGGAATACCTCTCGATTCTGGCCGACCGGGTAAAGCTCTATGGCGTGATGCGTGACGAGCTTGTCCTGATCCGCGAGGCCTATGCCACGCCGCGCATGTCGGAAATCACCGCCGCTGCCGACGGGATCGACGATGAAGACCTGATCGAACGTGACGAGATGGTCGTTACCGTCACCATGGACGGCTATATCAAGCGCACCCCGCTCTCCACCTTCCGCGCGCAGAACCGTGGGGGCAAGGGCCGCGCCGGCATGGCGACGAAGGACGAAGACGTGGTCACGACCATGTTCGTCACCAGCACCCACAATCCGGTGCTGTTCTTCTCGACCGCAGGCAAGGTTTACCGGCTCAAGGTGTGGAAGCTGCCCGAAGGCGGACCGGCCACGCGCGGCCGTCCGATCGTCAACCTGCTGCCCGCACTCGATCAGGGCGAGACGATCCAGACCGTGCTGCCCCTGCCCGAGGACGAGGCCGAATGGGGCAAGCTCTCGGTCGTCTTTGCCACGGCCAAGGGCAATGTCCGTCGTAACTCGATGGATGCCTTCGCCAACATCCCGTCGAACGGCAAGTTCGCCATACGCTTTGACGAAGACAGCGAGGACCGCCTGATCGGCGTCGCCCTGCTGGAATCGAGCGACGACGTGCTGCTCGCCACCCGCGCGGGCAAGGCGATCCGCTTTGCCGCCGATGAAGTGCGCGAATTCACCAGTCGCACGTCCACCGGCGTGCGCGGCATGACGCTGAAGGGCGACGACGAGGTGATCAGCCTCTCGATCCTGCACCGTGTCGGCACCTCCAGCGAAGAGCGCGAGGAATACGTCAAGTTCGCCCCTTGGAAGGGAGAACGCGAAGGCGAACCGACCATGTCGCCGGAACGCATGGCCGAACTGACCGAGCACGAGCAGTTCATCCTTACCGTCTGCGCCAATGGCTATGGCAAGCTCAGCTCTGCCTATGAATATCGCCGCACCGGTCGCGGCGGCCAGGGCATTACCAATATCGACAATATCGCCCGCAACGGTCCGGTTGTCGCCAGCTTCCCGGCCACCCAGGCCGACCAGCTGATGCTGGTGACCGATCAGGCCAAGCTGATCCGCCTGCCGCTGGAAAGTTTGCGCGTGATCGGTCGCGGCAGCGCCGGGGTACGGCTGTTCAACGTCGCCAATGACGAACTGGTCGTCTCCGCCGTGCGCCTGACCGACGATGGCGAGGATGAGGGCGAAGCAGTCGAGACTGGTGAACCCGCAGATCTCGATTCCACCGAGAATTGAAACCCTGACCTCAGCATCCTGAGCTTGTCGAAGGTGTCTTCGAGAGGCTCAGGATGATCGGGATACGCGGGAGCGGCCTATCGCCTGTCAGCCGGTTGCACTGCGGCGATGCAGTTCTCCAACCACGCCGGTGCAGATCAGGAACTGACCGAAATAATAGAGCGGCCAGATCAGCAGATCCGGCAGCGCGCTATGATCCAGTGGTCCCATGCGCGAAAAGATCAGCAGGTCAGACAAGGCGAACATGACCGCACCGATCCCGACGCGGTAGCGTGAAAAGCTGCTGGTCCATGCCGCTGCTGTCATGACACCAAGGCCGAGGGCGTAAAGCGCCACGCCCGGAGCCGCCGAGCGGTCGGTCGGAAGCAGGAAGCTGATCAGCGGGATCAGTACGGCAAAGGCCACCGCAGCGAGTTTCTGGCTGGGTTCCAATCGGGCGCGGCGGTGCCGCCAATAGAGCCGGATCGCAATCAGGTGCCCGATCAGAAAGGCAATCGCGCCCCATTCCAGCACCAGTTCGATCAGCACGTCGCCCAGCGCGCCAAAGGCCATGACGGCGCCAATCTGCCGCGAATCCGCGCCCTTGTGCCGGGCCAGAGCATAGGCGGCCAGCAGGGCCACCCCCGCCCCTTTCCACGCCATCAGGTAAAGTCCCGGAATCTCGCCATTGCGGACGAAATAATAGCTGATCCCCGCCAGCAGGCTGGCCAGCAACCAGGGCCGCTTATCCGCCAATGCACGTTCAGGCATGAACTTCCCCCTCCTTTTCACGCATGCTGGCGTTGGAATTTTCCGCGCGCAAGGCTAACCGCTGGTCATGGCTTACGATGTGCACATTATCGGCGGCGGCATGGCCGGCAGCGAAGCGGCGTGGCAACTCGCCCGCCGGGGTATCAAGGTCCGCCTTTCTGAAATGCGTGGCGGTGGAGACACCACACCCGCGCACCAGGGTACGGGTCTGGCCGAACTGGTCTGCTCCAACTCGTTCCGCTCTGACGACCATGAGAATAACGCCGTTGGCCTGCTCCATCAGGAAATGCGCGAACTGGACTCGCTGATCATGGGCGCAGCCGAAGTGGCCAAGGTGCCCGCCGGTTCTGCGCTAGCTGTCGACCGCGATGTCTTCTCCGCCGAAGTCGAAAAGCGCCTATCCAGCCTCCCCAATGTGGAAATCGTGCGGGAGCGGGTCGATCAATTGCCCGCAGCCGGTCTGACCATCGTCGCTACCGGTCCGCTGACTGCGGCTGCCCTGGCCGAAAGCATCGGCAAGGCAACCGGAGCCGATAGCCTCGCCTTCTTCGATGCCATTGCACCGATCGTGCATCACGACACGATCAATATGGACGTGGCCTGGCGCGCGGCGCGTTGGGACAAGGGCGGCAAGGATTACATCAACTGCCCGCTCAACCGCGATCAGTACGTCGCCTTCCGCGAAGGCCTGCTGGCCGGGGAAAAGACCGAATTCCGAGAATGGGAAGCCAATACCCCATACTTCGAAGGTTGCATGCCGATCGAAGTCATGGCTGAACGTGGTGAGGATACCCTGCGCTTTGGCCCGATGAAGCCGGTCGGGCTGGACAATCCGCACTGGGCGACGCCGGAACATCCCAATGGCCGCTGGCCCTATGCCGTGGTCCAGCTGCGCCAGGATAACAAACTGGGCACGCTGTGGAACATGGTCGGGTTCCAGACCAAGCTGAAATATGCCGAGCAGGTCCGCTTGTTCCGCACCATTCCAGGGCTGGAGAATGCGGAATTTGCCCGGCTGGGCGGTTTGCACCGCAACACCTTCCTCAATTCCCCGATCCTGCTGGACCGGCAATTGCGCCTGAAGTCAGCGCCGCATGTCCGCTTTGCCGGACAGATCACCGGCTGCGAAGGCTATGTTGAAAGTGCGGCGGTTGGCTTGCTGGGCGGGCTGATGACGGCGGCAGAAGTGGCCGGACGCGAGTGGACTTCGCCGCCGCGCACGACGGCACTGGGGGCGCTGCTTTCACACATCACCGGCGATGCCGAGGCCGAGAGCTATCAGCCGATGAACGTGAACTTTGGCCTGTTCCCGCCGGTCGATCCCGCAGTGAAGAAGAAGCAGCGCAAGCTTGCCTATACCGAACGCGCCAAACATGACCTGCAAGGTTGGCTCAAGACGGCCTGACGAGGGTCAGCACTTGCAGGCCGGTTTCTTGACCGGCTTTGGCTTGGTCGTGGCAAATTCGCTGCGGGTCAGGTTGCCGTTGCCATCGGTATCGGCCTTGCGAAAGCGGTTGCTTGAAACAACCGCCCATTCCTCAAAGCTGAGCAGGTTGTTGCCATCCTTGTCTAGCTTGCGGAAGGCGGCGACGCGGGGCTGCAGGGCTTCGGCCCGACTAACCAGATTGTCGCGGTTGCGATCCATGCGGTTGAAACGGCGTTCCTCCCGCGTTGCCTCATCAACCTGAGGCAGGTCTGCCCCCTGCATGCCTTCGCCATCTTCATCCGGAATTTCCAGCAGGTCATCAGGGCGTTCGGCAAGGATGGGCGGCGGCGGCGGAGCATTGGCTTCAACGGCGGCCCTGCCCTGCCACCAGAACAGTCCGGCAGCGGCCAATAACAACGCCGAAACCGCACCAAGGATCACCCGGTTCATCGAAAGCCCCTTCAAGTCATTGAAAGGGCTATAAACTATCGCCCAAGCAAACCAAGCCGGATAGCCGCCAGTCCGTCGCCAATTCCTTCCAGAAGAGCGCCATTGCCACGTTTGCGAGCAGCGAGACCATGCAGGACGGTTAGCGGGCGCAGACTGGCTGGCAGACCGGGCCGCGCCCAATCGCGCTCCGCGGCAAGCCTTTGCACCTGCGCCACTTCCTCCGCATCTGATGTGCGCGATGCCAAATCGGCCAAGGCCCAGTTGAACCCGGCCCGATGCGCTTCCTCCGCCAGGCCATTCGTGCCGAGCTGCCTGGCCAGAGCGGCAAAGGCGCTGCCGCGTCCGTCCGCAAAGGTCATGATGGCGCTATCGTTGATGGGCGGGTCGGTCAGCAAGGCTTCCCAACCATCGACCAGAGCGGTCAATTGCGATTTGCCCTGCCCCCAGTCGGAAAGCAGCGCCAGAACCGGCTCGTCATGGTGAAACCCGCTTGCTTCCTCGCGCAGCCGATCGCGCCACCAGGCCAGACGCATCTGGGTCAGCAAGGGTTCGCGGCCCTGCGCAATCAGGCGGGACAGCCGCAGGTCGAGCAGCAACACCGCCAGAATATCGCGGCGGACTGCCGCTGAAGCATAGGCCAGGGCAAGCCGGCGATCCGCAGGCAGTTCATCCAGCAGAGGGGCAAGTTCCATGGCTGCGCTCTAGTGCGCTGGGTTTGCTCTGACTAGCCGATAAACCAATGGAGCGGCCTATGGCCCGTTACCTGCGCGTTAACCCTTATCCTTTGGGTAATGGTCACCAAGGTTGCCCTAGCTGGACGGCAAGATTCCAACCGGGGGGCCTATGCTCGAATCGATACGTCGCAGGTTCAGCCAGCTTAAAACCAGCACCAGCGGCAATGCCACAATGCTGGTCGCACTGGGAATGCCGGTTCTGATCGGTGCGTCCGGCCTCGCGGTGGACACGGCGCAATGGTACATGTGGAAGCGCGAGATCCAGTATGCGGCTGACCAGGCGGCGCTTGCCGGTGCCTGGGCGCGGAGCAACGAGGATTCACGCGGCACCTACATCGAGCGCGCCCGGCAAGAGTTCAAAGCCAACGTCTCGGTCACCAGGACGATCAATACCGAACCGGAAGTCCGCCTCGCCGATTACAACGGCGGTGACGATAACAGCGTCGTAGTAACAGTAACGGCCTCGCAGGCACTGCCATTCTCAAGCTTTCTGATCGGTGAAGCGGCTGAAGTCAGCGTCTATTCCCAGGCCAGCTTTACCGACGGGAAAAAGTACACCGCCTGCCTGATCGCAGTCGACGAAGACGATAGCGGTGCCATCACGATCGGCGGTAACGCCACAATGACCGCCGCTTGCGGTCTGGCAGCTCTGTCCACTTCGGACAGCGCGGTGGTCATCAACGGTAACCCTACTCTGGAGCCGGGCTGGGTCGTATCGGCCGGCGGCATCGATGATTGGCTGACCGAATATACCGATGCCGAAATCCGCGAATACATGTCGGGCCTGACTGACCCGTTTGAGGGACTGAACACCCCAACCCCGAATCCAAATCCCGCGCAGACCTATACTTGTGTCCAGTCGTCACTGTCGACCACCGGGGATCGCCGCACCAAGACGGACACGCTGTATACGTATTGGCAGGGCTCAAACTCCAACAAGGCCGTGCAGCTGCCAAGCTATTCCGGCAGCGGATATATGGCTGACTCAATCGGCAGCTGGACCGCCTGGAGCTATGGCGTAGTGTTACCGGCCAATACGCAGAATGGCGTTTCGACCGCTGATGCCACGCCGACCTGGACCAGCATTGGCGGGAAGGGATCTAGCACGATCTGGCGGAAGACCGTGGTGCGCACCACAACAGAAATCGCTCAGGCGGTGACCGTTGCGGCCAAGAACCAGGCAACGCTTGGCCAGGGGACCTATCGCGGGGGCTTTGATGTCAGTTGCACCACCGTGCTCAATCCCGGCATCTATGTGATTGACGGCGGGCGCATCAAAATCACTGGCCAGTATCAAGTCACAGGCGCGGGGATTCTCATCATCCTGAAGAACGGCGCCTATATCGACATCGCCGGCGGCGGGAACATCAACCTGACGGCGGCTACTGCCGGGCAATTGAGCGCGGCAGGTCTGAGCAACACCCAGGCGGAGGAATTCGCCGGGATGCTGGTATACGAAGACCGCAACTCTCCTGGAAGCAACAACCGGAATACACTGAACGGCAATGCCGAAACGGTGCTGAACGGAAAGATCTATCTCCCCAAAAGCGACATCCGCTTCAGCGGAACGGCCACTGTCACCAGCGCCTGCCTGTTGATCGCCGCCGCCAACATCACGCTGGAAGGTACGACCAACATGAGCAGCTTCTGCCCGCCGGGAATGATCAACGATGACGAGGTCTCCAGCGAGCGCGCCAAAGTCAGGCTTGTGGCATGATGCCAGGGCTTCACAATCTCAAGCGGCTGCGCGACAATGCAGATGGCGCGATGCTGATCGAAACGGCCATCGTTGCGCCGCTGCTCCTGCTTCTTGCCCTGGGAGCCTATCAAGTGAGCAGTATTGTCGCGCGGCAAACAGAGCTGCAGAACGCAGCAGCCGAAGCCGCAGCAATTGCCTTGGCCGCCGCTCCGGATACCGTGGCAAAGCGCACCACCGTGGAACAGATTATCGAAACATCCAGCGGTCTGGCGCCAGAAAAGGTCACGCTGACGGCCGCATATCGCTGCGACAATAGTCAGAACTATGTCACCGCCCCTGAACAGTGCGCCTCTGCCGAGGTTGTGTCATCCTTTGTGAAGATCACGCTGAACGATACCTACACTCCGCTCTGGGCCGAATTCGGTGTGGGCAGTGCGTTGGAATACAACGTAACGCGCTATGTTCAGTACCAGCAGGACGAAGTCTGATGCGCGGCCTGTTCAAACGCTTGCGGGACGAGCGGCAAGGCTCTGTCATCGTAGAATTTGCGCTGATTGCGCCGGTATTTATCGGAATGCTGCTTGGCGTAATTCACATCGGTATCGCCATGCAGAACTACAATGCCTTGCGCGGCATTTCAGGCGATGTCGCGCGGTATGCCGTGGTCAACTATCAGACCAACAACCGGCTTAGCAAAAGTCAGCTTGAAGACTATGCCAATGGTCTTGCTACGAACGCCCCATATGGCCTGTCGGGTGACCGCTTTGAGGCCGAGATGAGCCCTGCGACTACCCAGCGGGTCGCCGGCGCAGTCGAATATACTCTGTCGCTGACCTACCAGGTCCCGACAATGCTGAACGTGCTGGGGATCGACGAAGTGCCGATCAGCTTTTCCCGCCCGGTGTTCGTCATCGCTTCAACCACCTGATTGAAAGCACCCCACCCCGGCCCCAGTCCCGTGCTGCGCGCGACAGGACCGGGACCAGGGGGGCGCTTTGACCTTAGCGGTAGCAGACCTTGCGCACGGCAGCGACAATGCGCGGCACGTCGATGATCGCAGCCTTTTCAAGATTGGCTGCATAGGGCAGCGGCACGTCTTCGTCGCAGACCCGCAGAACGGGGGCGTCGAGGTGGTCGAAGCCGTCTTCCATGCAGATCGCCATCACTTCTGAAGCGATCGAGCAGGCCGGCCAGCCTTCCTCGGCAATGACCAGGCGGTTGGTCTTGGCCAGTGAGGTCAGGATCGCTTCACGATCAAGCGGGCGAAGCGTACGCAGGTCGAGCACTTCAGCCTCGATCCCTTCCTCAGCCAGCTTTTCAGCCGCTTCGAGGGCAAGACCGACGCCAATCGAGTAGGACACGATGGTCACGTCGCGGCCTTCGCGCATGATCCGGGCCTTGCCGATCGGCAGGACGTGGTCGTCCAGTTCAGGCAATTCGAAGCTGCGGCCATAGACCAGTTCGTTTTCAAGGAAGACGACCGGGTCTTCGCTGCGGATCGCGGCCTTGAGCAGGCCCTTGGCATCCGCCGCGTCATAGGGCGCGATCACGATCAGGCCCGGAACGCTCGCATACCACGGCGCATAGTTCTGGCTGTGCTGCGCGCCAACGCGGCTTGCCGCCGCATTGGGGCCGCGGAACACGACCGGGCAACGCATCTGGCCACCCGACATGTAATTGGTCTTGGCTGCCGAATTGATGATGTGGTCAATCGCCTGCATGGCGAAGTTGAAGGTCATGAATTCGACGATCGGACGCAGGCCGCCCATGGCCGCGCCAACGCCAATCCCGGCAAAGCCATATTCGGTGATCGGGGTATCGATCACCCGCTTCGGACCGAATTCGTCGAGCAGGCCCTGGGTGACCTTATAGGCTCCCTGATACTGCGCGACTTCCTCGCCCATCACGAAGACGCGTTCGTCACGGCGCATTTCCTCGGCCATGGCATCGCGCAGGGCTTCGCGCACGGTCGAAGTCTTCATGTTGGTGCCGACCGGAATCGCCGGATCGTCAGCACGCGGACGCGGCGCGGGCGGCGTAATCGCAGG
>ERZ1645187.486-NODE-486-length-39102-cov-18.473353_pt1 | contig 39102 bp, 30 predicted proteins | sample MGYA00575352_ERZ1645187 | MGnify/ENA primary metagenome ERZ1645187 (study PRJEB40837, sample SAMN11349314) | freshwater sediment metagenome | isolation source: river sediment | host: Sediment | place: India: Wazaribad , New Delhi | collected 2017-02-21 ... | reverse complement strand
GCCGACCGGTGCCGCGGCCGCCAGCCTCGCACATCATTCGACTGATTCTAATATCGTTTCGGTGCTGCGCAATGTGATGGCCACGAGAAGCCGGCACTTCTGCCACCACCGCGCCAATGTGCAGCGTCGTTCAGCCAAAACATCTGGCCAGCTTGACCGCTCCTCGCGGGATGCCCTACGAGCACGACCGGAAGAGCCGGGATCGGGGGGCAGGGTCGGGCGCCTCTCATGCTGTTCGCGACGGGTACGGATGTCCCCGGGCCGACAGCAGGTTGCAGGGAATTCGGGGAACGACGAGGCAGCTATCGACACCGCATTGCGACAGGCAACCGCGCACGCTGCGCCGGCCCCGCCAAAGCGCGAGACCGGGGCTGATCGCGCGTTCTACATGCCGCATGTCGATGGCTTGCGCGCCGTCGCCATTGCGACCGTCGTCGTATTCCATGCGTTTCCCAATCTGCTCCCCGGCGGCTATGTCGGCGTCGACGTATTCTTCGTCATCTCGGGCTTTCTCATCACGCGGCTGATCCTCGCCGAGATGCAGGCGGGCACGTTCTCGTTGCCCGTGTTCTTCGCCCGCCGCGTGCGCCGCCTGCTGCCGGCAGCGACCGTCACCATCGCCGCCGTGCTGGTTGCGGGCGCGCTGCTGCTGTCGCCGGAGACCTATCGCGAGACGGGGCGCAGCGCTGTCGCGGCTGCATTGATGTTCGCGAATTTCCTGTTCTACCGGACGGCTGGATACTTCTCGGCGCCACCGGACGAGAAGCCGCTGCTGCACACGTGGTCGCTCTCCGTCGAGGATCAGTTCTATCTGACATGGCCGCTGCTGTTGCTGCTGCTGGCGCCGCGCCTGTCACGGGTTGCGCTCGGTGCGCTGACGGCGCTGCTGCTCGCCGCGTCGCTCGCTTATGCCGAGGTGAAGCTCTCCGCTAATCCCGACGCCGCCTTCTATCTGCTGCTGCCGCGCGCGTGGGAGCTGCTGGCGGGATGCCTGCTGGCGATCGTCGCCGCGAACGTGTCGCCGGGCCGCGGCCTTGCCGAGGTGCTTGCTGTCGTCGGGCTTGCCGCGATCGTTGCGAGTGCGGTGTTGCTCACGCCCGCGTCGCGGTTTCCCGGGCTCTCGGCGCTGCCGAGTGTCGCCGGCACGCTGCTGCTGATCGCGGCCGGGCTCGGTGCGGGTGACGGCAAGCCCGCGCCACTCGTCGTGCGGGCGCTGGCGTGGCGGCCGGTCGTCTTCCTCGGCCTGATCTCGTACTCACTCTACCTCTGGCACTGGCCGATCCTGTCGCTGGCGCAGTTCGCGCTGAGCCGTCATCTGGCGGTGATCGAAACGCTGTCGGCCGTGGCGCTTGCCGTGGTCGCGGCCGTGCTGTCGTGGCGCTACGTGGAAAAGCCGTTCCGGGTGCACGGCCCACTGGCCTCACGCGAGGCGTGGCGAACCTTGCTCGTGGGCGGCGCTGTGATGGGATCGATCGCGCTCACGGGTGGAGCGATCCGCGCGCTCGACGGTCTGCCGCAGCGTTTCGACGGGCAGGTCGGCAAGGTGTACGAGGACATCGCGCACGGCAATCCGCTGCGCTCCGCGTGCGATGGCTCCGAGAATGCGTTCGTGCGCGACGACATCTGCAACTTCGGCCGGCCGAAGCCGATCGGCTCGAGCTACGAGGTTGCCGTGTTCGGGGATTCCAACGCCGATCATCTGGTGCCGATGCTGACGAAATGGGCCGCGGCGCAGGGCGTGTCGGGGCGGCAGGTGACGAATAGTGCCTGCGCGCCGCTGTTCGACGTGGTGGTGAAAACGCGTAGCGAGCGCGACCAGCGAGCGTGCACGACGTATCACGATGTCGCGCGCCGCTTTGTCGACGCCAATCCGGGGCTGAAGCTGGTCGTTCTGTCAGGCGTGTGGGCCAACTATCACGGCAACATCGACTGGCGGTCCGACGGCGCGCGGGTGCCGGCAGGGATGCCGCAGCTCGCCGACGCGCTCGCACGATCCGTGGCGTTCTTCCGCAGCCGCGGCATCCGCGTGCACATCGTCGCGCAGATCCCGCACTTCAAGGTGATGCCGTCGCGCTGCACGGTGCGGGCGCTGACGGCGGGGAAGGATGTCGCCGCGTGCGGCCGCCCGACGAAAGAAGTGAAGGCAGTGCTGGCCGCCAGCAACCGCGCCATTGCCGCTGTTGCGGCCGGCGATCCGGGCGTGACCGTGACATGGCCGGTGGACATCCTGTGCGGTCCCGACTGGTGCTCGCCGATGAAGGACGGGGTCTATCTCTACCGCGACTCGGTGCATCTCAATGCCGCCGGTTCGCGCGCGCTTCTCAGCCATTTCGCGCTGCCGGAGCTGCGCTGAGCCGCGCCGCGTGCCCATCCGTCTCGCGCCGCGAGGCCGCTATCCACGGCTGTTTGGCCGGGCTGCCCGGTCGGTTGCGCGCTCGCGCGAGGTGACGCTTGACGCATCCGGCAGCGGGTGGTCTTGCTGTGCCGCGCCGCCGGCCGGGAGCCGGATGACCGCCCATTGCAAGCACGGGACCGCCGCATGACCGACACCGTCCTCATCATCGACTTCGGCAGCCAGGTGACGCAGCTGATCGCGCGGCGCGTGCGCGAAGCGGGCGTCTATTCCGAGATCGTGCCGTTCAATCGCGCCGAGGACGCCATGCAGCGGCTCAACCCGCGCGCCGTGATCCTGTCGGGTGGGCCGGCGAGCGTCACCGAAATGGGCACGCCGCGTGCGCCGGACTGGGTGTTCGAGGCGGGGCTGCCGGTGCTCGGCATCTGCTATGGCGAGCAGACCATGGTGGCGCAGCTCGGCGGCGGCGTCGAAAGCGGCCATCACCGCGAATTCGGCCGCGCCGATCTCGAGATCCAGAAGCCGTGCGCGCTTTTCGACGGCGTCTGGAAGCCGGGCGAGAAGCATCAGGTCTGGATGAGCCACGGCGATCGCGTGACGCGCCTGCCGGAGGGATTCGAAGTGGTGGCGGTGTCGCGCGGCGCGCCGTTTGCCGCGGTCGCCGACGAGGCTCGCAGGCTCTATGCGGTGCAGTTCCACCCGGAAGTCGTGCATACGCCCGACGGCGCACGGCTGATCTCGAATTTCGTGCACCGCATCGCGCGCATATCCGGCGACTGGACCATGGCGCACTTCCGCTCGAGCGAGATCGAGAAGATCCGCGCGCAGGTCGGCAAGGGCCGCGTCATCTCGGGGCTTTCGGGCGGTGTCGACAGCGCGGTTGCCTCGGTGCTGATCCACGAAGCGATCGGCGACCAGCTCACCTGCATTTTCGTCGATCACGGCCTCTTGCGCATGAACGAGGCGGAAGAGGTCGTGTCGCTGTTCCGCGACGCCTACAACATCCCGCTGGTGCACGTCGATGCGCGCGAGAAGTTCCTGACCGCGCTGGCGGGCGTCTCCGATCCCGAGAAGAAGCGCAAGATCATCGGCGGGCTTTTCATCGACGTGTTCGAGGAGGAGGCGAGGAAGGTCGGTCGTGCCGAAGGCGCGCAAGGAGGGGGTGCCGAGTATCTCGCGCAGGGGACGCTGTATCCCGACGTCATCGAGAGCGTGTCGTTTACCGGCGGCCCCTCGGTCACCATCAAGTCGCACCACAACGTCGGTGGTTTGCCGGAGCGCATGAACCTGAAGTTGATCGAGCCTTTGCGCGAGCTGTTCAAGGACGAGGTCCGTGCGCTCGGTCGCGAGCTTGGCTTGCCGGCGCATTTCATCGGCCGCCATCCGTTCCCCGGGCCGGGGCTCGCCATCCGCATGCCGGGCGAAATTACGAGCGAGAAGCTTGAAATCCTGCGCAAGGCCGACGCGATCTATCTCGAGGAGATCCGCGCGGCGGGCCTCTACGACATCATCTGGCAGGCGTTTGCGGTACTGCTGCCCGTGCGCACCGTCGGCGTGATGGGCGACGCGCGCACCTACGATCACGTCTGCGCGCTACGCGCGGTGACATCGACCGACGGCATGACGGCCGACAGCTTCGGCTTCAGCCACGAGTTCCTGACGCGCACGGCGACGCGCATCATCAACGAGGTCAAGGGCATCAACCGCGTCGTCTACGACGTGACGTCGAAGCCCCCGGGCACCATCGAGTGGGAGTGAGATGCGGTTGCGCGGGCTCGGTGCCGCGCCGCTGTTGAGTGGTGGTTCATGCGCGTCAATCCCGGTCCGGGGCGCCGAGGGGGAAGTAGGAGCGGAAGGGGCGCGCTTCGTCGACGGCGCGGGCGAATGACGGGCGCGCGAGCAGGCGGCTGCGATAGGCGCGCAGAACGGGAAAGCCCTCCGAGATCGGGTGCGTCCAGTCTGCATAGAACAGTGACGGCGCGGCGGCGCAGTCGGCGAGTGTGAAGTCGTCGCCCGCTGCCCACCTCTTGCCGGCGAGGTGCTCTTCGAGCCAGCCGTAGGCCCTCTCGAGCCGTTCGCTGGCGATGGTCTGGCCGTCCTCGCGCGTCATCGGCAATCGCTTCAGCGCGACGGCCACCGCGAACTGAACCGGGTCCATGACGTGCAGATCGAAAAAGCGATCCAGGAATCGCACGTCGAGCGCCGCCATCGGATCGGGCGGCAGTAAACGCACCGGCCCCGGATGAGCCAGCTGCAGATACTCGATGATGACGCTGCTTTCGACGATCTGGCGGTCGCCGTCCAGAAGCAGCGGGAACTTGGCGAGGGGCCAGCGCCGCAGCCATTCGCTGGTATGCTCGGGCTGCTCCGGGGCGATACAGCGATACTCGAACGGCGTGGCGTTCTCGTAGAGCGCGATCAGCACCTTCTGCGTGTACGACGAGAAGGGATGACCGTAGAGCGCAAGCATCATGCCGGACCTCCGTGCGCGAACCTGCGTGCACGGCCTCCCGGCCCACTCTCGCGCCTGTGGATCATAGCAAAATACGACGCCGAGACCGGAGTTCCGGCTGGAGCCCAGGCGATCGCACGAGCGCGATCGGGCGGCACCGCGCTGCGCGCCGCCCGCTCGTGTTCACGTCGCAGCCGCTTGCATTACCAGCTGCGCCGCGCGCCGGTATCGATGTGGAACAGGCCGCCACCGTAGTGCTTGAGTCCGCCGACGCTGCCGTTCGAGCGCAGGAACGCGGCGACGGCTCCCGTATTGGCGAAGACGCGGAAGTCGACGGCGTTGCCGGTCAAGTGGTGCGAGCGATGGGCGCCGCCGGCGCGGCGGTTCTGCCCGCGGCTGCGGCAGGTGGAGTTGACGCGCACGCTGCCGAACTGCGCCGCGACCTGATGCACGACGGCACGCAGCGAGGAGTCGAGGCAGCTCGAGCTGGCGCTCCACGAGACGCCACCTGAACGCCCGGCATGGGCGCCGTAGGAAGCCGCTGCGGCGGTGGCGCCGAGGCCCATGCGGTGGCTGCGGTAGGAGGCGCTGCGGGCGTAACGCCGCTGAGCGCTGCGGGTGTGGCGCCGCTCTGCACTGCGGCGGTAGCCGGAACGGTGGGCCGTGCTCCGCTTGTGCACGCGATGGCGATGCACATGGCCGGTCCTGGCGTGGGACGAACTGGCGTAGCCGCGGGCCAGCGCCTCGCCCGACGGAGCGGCGACGCCCGTGCCGAGCACGAGCAAAGCCGCAGTGGCGATCGCTGCCGCCGTTTTCAGAATCCTCATACGAAAACTCACTCTCTCTTGGTTAACCGCTCTGCCCTCGGCCTTTTTCAGACGTCCCCATACCCTGGACGTGGGCAAGCTACGCAGTGAGAGTGGCTGTACAACAGGCAATCTGCCGCATGCCGGTGCGCGGCAGTCGGGTATCGAGAAAAACGCTTTAGATTCTTATGGGTATCTAACCAGGGTGCGGCTATTTTGCCAGTCGGTGAGGCCCGGCGTCCACACCCGACCCCCATCCGAAGCGTCACCGACCGACGGGATCAACGCGCCGGCTTGTCGATCTCGCGCCGGCCGCTGAGTGTGCGTTCACAGCTTTGTCGCCAGGACTCTTGCGACATGTGCGTCGAGGCATCCCACATCGCCATGCACTCGCTCAACGTGCCGCCTGCCGCCTCTCGCCTGGTTTCGGTGCGTGCTGTGCCGCCGCCGGCGCCACCGGTTTGCGTTCGGTTGTCACTCGGGCGATCGACGCCGCTCGGCTCCTCCCCGGTCGGTGAGTTGGGATTTCGACGTGTGGTGGTGTCGCCCGGCGGGACGGACGTCGGTCCGGTGCGAGTGCCTGGGGCTGTGGTAGCCGCTCCCGGAGTTCCGTTTGGCAGGCCAGCGGCCGGGGCTCGCGGGATCGACGTGCCGGCACCCGGTGGGGGAAGCTGCCCCGGCGGCGAACCGAGACCGGGCGTACCCGCCTGAGGGTTGGCAGGGCGCGCGGGCACGGTGGCTCCAGGCTGAGACGGACCGGCGCCCGCTCTCGGCAGACCTGTAGACGGCGCGGCCGCGCCCGGAGCAGAGCCTCCCGCGCTGCCCCCGCTCGAACCGCTTCCGCCGCTACTGCCTCCGGCACCGCCGGAGGACCCGCCACCACCCCCACCGCCTTGGGCGCTGGCTGCCGCGGCGGCGAGCAGGCTGGCGAGCACCATGGACGTCAGCCATGTCGGCGAACTGCGCCGTTGCGGTCGCGTGATGTCGAGAGCAGTTGTGGTCCGTTGCATGGGCGATCTCCTGCGCCCGTCCCGCCATCACAACCCGCTGCAAAGCCGGTCGTTCCCGCGCGCCTCAGCCAATGGCGCGTTGCAAAAAGTCGATTCGCGGAAGCGGAATTGAGCAAATGGCGATAGGATGAACGGGCGTTCCTGTCCCGATGAGGTCCCGCATGGACCAGAAGACGAGTTCCGCCGAACTGGGCCCCGATGACCTGGGCGAGCCCGTCATCTTTTCCGCCGCCGAGCTCGGAGCCATCGCCCACCTCTATCGCGGCGAGGTCTACCGCTCGACCATCTGGCGCACCCGCCTCGACGCGACGACGAACTGGGCGGTCGCGACCCTCGGCATCGCGCTGTCGGTGACCTTTTCGAGTCCCGACTCGTCCCCCTTGCCGCTGCTTCTCGTCGGCCTGCTGTGCATCGTGTTCCTGATTTTCGAAGCCCGCCGCTATCGCTATTTCAACGTCTGGCGTGCCCGCGCGCGCTGGATGGAGAAGCACCTCTATGCGCCGATGCTGCGCGGCCATGGCGTCAGCACCGCCAACGGCTGGAACGAGACGCTCGCGAAGGATTATCTGCTGCCGCATCACCACGTCAGCATGGCGCGTGCGGTCGGGCGGCGCTTGCGTCGCAACTACGTCTGGATCCTCGGCATCCAGGCGGTCGCCTATTACGGCAAGGTGGCGATCCACCCGACGCCTCTGGCCAGCATCGATCAGCTCTGGCAGCGGACCGCGATCGGTCCGATCCCGGGCGAAGTTGTCGTCGCGGCGGGCGTTCTGTTCAATCTCGGCTGGGTGGCGTTCGCCATCTGGCAATTGCAGCTCGACATGCGCCGCAACCGTGGCCGTGAGCGTGCCGAGGCCATGGGCTGAGCAGTTCACTGCGGCAGCCGTTCTGCTCCATTCTTCAAAACAAAACGCCCCCGGTGGAGGAGCCGGGGGCGAGGGGCCCGGTGCGGGGCCGCGTGCACGGGGGGTGGGGGGAGCAGGGCGGCGCTCCGGCACCGGGCTGGGGAGAGAGGGGAGTCGCTTGCAGTGCAGTCGGGCTGGTCTCCTTCGCGCTGTTGGCTCTCGGTGGCTTCGGCTTGCATCTCGCCGTGGCCGTTCCGATGAACCGACAATGCCAGCGCCTGCGATCGCTCGCTGTCTCGCACGATACAGGGACCAGTTTCTTTCGGCGCCCTTCACATGGCGGGGCTTTGCAACGACACCCGCCGCAGAAATGAAGCGCGCTCCACGGCCGGAGCCGGGAGCGCGCCAGTTCGATCCTGCAAACGCAATCAGGAGACGCAGTTGTAGTACTTTGCCTTCCAGTAGTACGAGCCGGTCCACTTCCACTTGTTCCAGTAGTAGCCGCAGCCGCCGCCGCCGATGACGATGCGCGGGCCGTAGAAGTGGCGATGATGGAAGTGGTGGTGGTGCTTGTGGAAGCCACCACCACCGAACTTCAGACCGAAACCGCCGTGGCGGCGGCCGGCTTCTGCCGAGCCGACGGCGCCGAGCAGGGCGACGGTCGCGGCGAGCGAGGCGACGACGAGTTTGCGTGCGATCATGTGGAGTGTCCTTCTCATCGGGCGGGGTTCGCGTTCGGGCGTTGCCCCGCGGTTGGCCGGCGAATTGCCGATGAGAAGACAGTGAGCGATGCGGGTGCCCGGCTCAGTTCCAGCGGGCACAGGCGTTGGAACAATCGCGGAGCGAAGCGGCGGCGTCAGCCGTCAGTCGGCGACGGCATGGCGGGTGAGCAGATCGACCACGTCGGTCGCCGGTATCTCGTGCGGCATGCGGTGAAATTCGCCATGCACCTTGAGGGCATCGTCGAGCAGCAGCTGGAAATCGCCGCGCTCCACCTCGACGGCGCCGAACTGGCGCAGGTGCTCGGTGACGAATTGCGTGTCGAGCAGCTTGAAGCCGCCCGCGATGAGCCGCGCGATCAGGTGCATCAGCGCGATCTTCGACGTATCGCGCTCGTAGGAGAACATGCTCTCGCCGAAGAAAGCCCCGCCGAGCGCGACACCGTAAAGACCACCGACGAGACGCGCGCCGTCCCAGACCTCGACGGTGTGGCAGTGGCCGAGATCGAACAGCTCGCGGTAGAGATTGCGAATGCGCCCGTTGATCCACGTCGAGCGGCGGCCGGGCCGCGAGGCGGCGCAACCGGCGATGACACCTTCGTAATCGGTATCGACGCGAACGTGGAGCGTGGTGGTGCGCAACGTGCGCGCCAGCCGGCGCGGCAGATGGAAAGAGTCGAGCGGAAGGATGCCGCGGTGCTGCGGCTCGATCCAGTAGAGGGCGGCGTCGTCGGCGCTCTCCGCCATCGGGAAGATACCGCAGCTATAGGCCTTCAGCAGGACCTGCGGCGTGATCTCGATGACGATGTCGTCGCGGGACGTCACGGACCTCGTGCTCCTCGGCAGTGCGGCGGGCGCGCTTGAGAGATGTGGCACCGCGCGAGAACGCGGCCGCCCATCATCCTCGCGCGCATTTCGCCGACCTTATGACTTTCCGAGGAATTTTTCGAGCCAGTGGATGTCGTACAGCCCGTTGGCGATGTCCGGCTGGCGGATCAGCTCGTTGAACAGCGGAATCGTCGTCTCGATGCCGTCGATCACGAACTCGCCGAGGGCGCGCTTCAGGCGCATCATGCACTCGTTGCGGGTCTTGCCGTGCACGATCAGCTTGCCGATCAGGCTGTCGTAGTAGGGCGGGATCGAATAGCCCTGATAGACGCCGGAATCGACGCGCACGCCGAGTCCGCCGGGCGGGTGCCAGTAGGTGATCTTGCCGGGCGAGGGACGGAAGGTGCGCGCGTTCTCGGCGTTGATGCGGCACTCGATGGCGTGGCCGGAGAACGTCACGTCCTCCTGCTTCAGCGTCAATTGCGCACCCGAGGCGACGCGCAATTGCTCGAGCACCAGATCGATACCGGTGATGGCTTCGGTGACCGGGTGCTCGACCTGCAGGCGCGTGTTCATCTCGATGAAGTAGAACTCGCCGTCCTCGAACAGGAACTCGACCGTGCCGGCGCCGCGATATTTGAGCTTGCGCATGGCGACCGCGACCGTCTCGCCGATCTTGGCGCGTGAGGCGGCGTTCAGCGCGGGCGAGGGCGCTTCCTCCCAGACCTTCTGGTGGCGGCGCTGCAGCGAGCAATCGCGCTCGCCGAGATGGATGGCATTGCCCTGTCCGTCGCCGAACACCTGGATTTCGATGTGGCGCGGCCTGGTCAGGTACTTCTCGATGTAGACGCTGTCGTTGCCGAACGCGGCCTTGGCCTCGGAGCGCGCTGTCGACAGGGCAACGGAGAGATCCTGCGCGGAGTGCGCGACCTTCATGCCGCGCCCGCCGCCGCCGGCGGTCGCCTTGATGAGGACGGGGAAGCCCATCTCCTTGGCGACCTTGAGCGCCTGCGTTTCGCTGGTCACTTCGCCGTGGGAGCCGGGCACAACCGGAATGCCGAGCTTCTTCGCCGTTTCCTTGGCGGTGATCTTGTCGCCCATGATCCGGATGTGCTCGGAGGTCGGGCCGATGAAGGTGATGTTGTGCTCCTCGAGAATCTCGGCGAAGCGCGCGTTTTCCGACAGGAAGCCGTAGCCTGGATGCACGGCATCGGCGCCGGTGATCTCGCAGGCGGCGAGAAGGCGCGGGATGTTGAGGTAGCTCTCGGAAGCCGGCGGCGGGCCGATGCAGACGCTTTCGTCGGCGAGGCGCACGTGCATGGCGTCGGCGTCGGCCGTCGAATGCACCGCGACGGTGGAAATGCCGAGTTCCTTGCACGCGCGCTGGATGCGCAGTGCGATCTCACCTCGGTTGGCGATCAGGACTTTGTCGAACATTTGCTTGGGCGCTCGGCTTGAATGGGGGACGCCGAGGGAGTGGGGAATTGGGAGTAGGGAGTAGGGGTGAAAAAAGCTCGATCCCTATTCCCTATTCGCTGCTCCCTCGTCCCTCACTCAACGATCACCAGCGGTTCGCCGAATTCGACCGGCTGGCCGTTCTCGAACAGGATCGCCGTGACGGTGCCGGACTTCGGTGCCGGAATCTGGTTCATGGTCTTCATGGCTTCGATGATGAGCAGCGTGTCGCCGACGTTGACGCGCTTGCCGATCTCGATGAACGCGGCCGCGCCCGGCTCCGGCGCGCGATAGGCGGTGCCGACCATCGGCGACTTCACGGCGCCCGGATGCTTGGCCGGATCGGCGGGAGCTGCTGCCGCCGGAGCCGCTGCAGGCGCGGCCGCAGCTGTCGCCGCGTGCGATGCGACCGCGAGCGGGGCCGCGGCAGTGACGGCGAGCTGGCGGGCGACACGAATGCGCAGGCCGCTCTTCTCGATCTCGATTTCGGACAGCCCGGTCTCGTTCAACAGCTCCGCGAGTTCGCGGATCATCTCTCGCTCTGGGGAGCCTTTGGTGTCCGAGGTCTTGGCAGTCATCCCGGTCTTTCCCTTGTTGCGTGCGCCCGCGGTCTGGCGCTTCGTCATGATGTCTTACCCGCGCCTGCGCTCGCGAGAATGTCGGCCATCGCCTCCACCGCGAGTTCGTACCCCTTGGCGCCGAGGCCGCAGATGACTCCCTTCGCCGCCAGCGACACATACGAGTGATGGCGGAAGGCCTCGCGGCGGAAAATGTTGGAGAGATGCACCTCGATCACCGGCAGCTCCGCCGCCTGCAGCGCATCGAGCAGCGCGATCGAGGTATGCGTAAGGCCGCCGGCATTGACGATGAGGCCGGCGCCGTGATCGCGTGCCTCGTGCACCCAGTCGATCAGCTGGCCTTCATGATTGGACTGGCGGAATTCTATGGTCACGCCGGCGCGGGCGGCGGCCGTTTCGGCGCGGCGGCGCACGTCGGCCAGCGTCTCGCGGCCGTAGACTGCCGGCTCGCGCGCGCCGAGCAGATTGAGATTTGGCCCGTTGAGAATGTACACGGGCTTCGACTTGAGCGTCGCCATGCCTGTCCGATGAAACGCTGCGCCGACGGACTCGTCCCGGGGCCGGCGTCGACCGCCGGAAACACGAGCCTGCACCGCTGCACAGAGAACAACCAAGCAGCCCGTGTATCAGCTTTCCGGTGGCGACGAAAGAGAGCGCCACAGTTCGCTGTTGACATAGAACCACAGTCGCGAACGCCGCCCCGTGCGCCCTCGCAGGAGGAAAAAAACAACGGCCCGGCAACGGACTAGGCCATTGCCGGGCGCACTCATATTCAGACTTCGCGATATTCCGGGCGATTACCTCAGCAGGACGTGCAGCCCGACTTGCGGATCGCCGCCACGTCGGCCTTCAGCTGTTCGTAGAGATCCTGCGGCGCGCCAGGAATCGAGCGGTCGCCGACGATGAAGTGCGGCGTGCCGTTGATGCCGAGCGTCTGTGCCAGCTCGCGCACCTTCTTGATTTCCTCGTCGATCGAGGGCGAGGCGAGGTCGGCCTTCAGCTTGGCCATGTCCAGTCCGGCCTTCTCTGCCACTTTCAGAGAGGACGCCATGTCGGCCTGACCCTTGGAATTGAGCATCGCCGAGTGGAACTCCCAATACTTGCCCTGCATGCGCGCGGCGAGCGCCACACGTGCAGCTTCCTCCGAACCCTTCGACAGGATCGGCAATTCACGGAAGACGACGCGGACCTTGGGATCGTCCTTGATGAACTTCGCAAGGTCGGCGAAGCCGCGCTTGCAGTAGCCGCAGTTGTAATCGAAGAACTCGACCACGGTGACGTCCCCCTTGGGGTTGCCGGCGACCGGTGCGTTCGGGTCGCGGAACAGCGCGTCGGCGTGGGCGGCGAGCGCGAGCTTCATCTTCTCGGCCTGCGCCTGCTCCATCTTGGCTTCGAGGGCCTGCTGCACCTCGAGGAACACTTCCGGATTGGCGACGAGATAGTCCTTGATGATCCGCTGGATCTCCGCCTTCTGATCGGCCGAGAAGGAGCTGGCCGGAGCGGCTGCAGGCGCCGCCGCGGGAGCGGGCGTGGCGGCCTTGTCCTGTGCGACCAGCGCACCCGGTCCGAGCAGGGCGCCAGCCACCAGGGCGGTACCGGCAACAGCTGCCAGCCGGATCGATCGAATAAGGCTCATCTCGCTCTCTTTCAGTTTGCGGGAGGGGCTGCGCAGCCTCGGTCCCGTCTCAGGTTTCGGGCTTGTAGTTGATGATGTCGTCGTTGCGCAACCACTCGGGCGTACCCTGCTTGAGGACGCGCTGGGCGCGCTTGGCGAAGATCTGCGCCTGCTTGACATCGCCTTCGAGGAAGTAGGCCTGCGCGGTTTCCGCGTCGGCGAGGGGAAGCTTGTTCTGCTTGTAGTAGGCGGTCGCGAGCAGGCGATGGGCGCGCGGGTTGGTGTCGTTGATGACGGCCTTGCGCAACAGCGAGATCGACTCGTCGATGGCCGCCGGGGTGGCGACGCTCTGCAGGGCGGTGGCCAGCTCGACCTGGATCAGCGGCGGGCTGTCGGCGAGCTTCAGCGCCCGGCGCAGCGGTTCGATGGCTTCGGCGTTACGCCCGGAACGCATCAGCAGATCGCCCTTGAGTTCGTGGAAGTAGGCATAGTCGGGCCGCTCGCGGATCAGGCCGTCGATGTCGGTGATGGCTTGCTGCACGCCCTGCGCACCGCCCTGGAAGTAGCGTGCGATAGCGCGGGCATAGCGGGCCGGCAGGGTCTTGTTGCTCTCGGGGTAGCGATTGAAGACCACGCGCGGGCTTTCGAGATAGCCGGAGAGTTTCGCCCGCATCAGGTCGTGCTTGAGCTGCAACTCGGGTGAATCTTTCTTGGCGTAGTGCGGGCTGGTCTGCACCAGCTGGCGCAGCCGCGCGAGGCGGTCGGTAGCGACCGGGTGGCTTCGCACGAAGGCGTCCTTGTGCGCGTCGGAGATGTACTCCTGCTGCGCGAAGCGCTCGAACGTCTCGAGCATGCCGGCGCCGGACTGCTCGGTCGCGTTGAGGTACTTGAGGCCGGCCTGATCGGCGGCGGATTCCTGCGAGCGCCGCTCCGCCAGCATGGAGCGCATGACGAGTTCCGAACCGCCCTGCATGACGGCCTGTCCGGCGCCGCCGATGTCGCGGCCGGCATCGCCGCCGGTGGCCGCGGCGCCACCGATGAGCAGGATGCCGAGCACCTGCGCCAGCAGGATCTTGGTCTGGTCGCGGGCAATGCGGCCGCGCAGCGCCGCCATGTGGCCGCCGGCGATGTGCCCGGTCTCGTGCGCGATGACGCCGATGATCTGGTTCGGCGTCTCCGACTGCATGATCGAACCGGTGTGCACGAACACGTTGCGCCCGTCGACGACGAAGGCGTTGAAGGCGTCATTCTTGACGATGCGCATGGCGATACGTCCCGAGCCGAGACCGGCTGCACGGAAGATCGGCTTGGCGTAGTCGTTGAGCAGCGTCTCGATCTCGGCATCGCGGATCAGCGGCAGGCCCTGCGCGTCGGCCGTCGACGGCGGCAGCAGCGCGGCAAGAAACGTGGCGCAGGCCGTCACGCAGGCGATGGCACGCTGCGGCCAGCGACGGAAGCGCGAGGCGGTCTCAGGTGTCATGATGCCGTGATGCCCTCGTTTGATCAGCGGGTCCGCAGCTTTCGACGCACCCCGCGCGCCCCGGCAAGACACAAGGTAGGAAGCCGGGCGCACAGGGTCAACGCGGGTCGGACCGGGCGGCTGCGGCAAGACGACCGGGTTCAGAGACGCATGCTGTTCCAAGGGCCGTTCCAAAGGGCCGCCCCAAGGATACGCAACGACACGGCGGCCAGACTATGGCCGCGCCGGCCCCGAAGCGACTATAACCGCCAATCGCGGCCGATCGCCTACCATTGGTGACAATGGGGCGGCAGCATGGCGCCGTCCCGAAAGCGCGCGGCGACGTACGGGTATAGGCCGGGATGCGCCGCGGTGAACGCGACAGACAGCATACGTCGGCACGGGGTGCCGGCACCGGGGAGAGCGCATGCAGGTGAGCGAAGGTTCCAGGTCCGAGGGTCTCGATGGCGGAGCCGATCCGGAGCGTGCCTTGCGGCGTGCCGCGTCGGCGCGGAGCGCCATCGACAGTTTCATCGTCATGGATGTCATGAGCCGGGCGGCGGCGCGCGAGGCCGCGGGCGCGCACGTCATTCACATGGAGGTCGGCCAGCCCGGAACGCCGGCGCCGCTCTCCGCTCGCGAAGCCGCCAAGCGGGCGATCGACGAAGGGGCTCTCGGTTACACCCTGGCGCTGGGAACGGCGCCGCTCAGGCAGCGGATCGGCTGCCATTATCGCGAAACCTACGGCGTGGAGGTGGCACCGGAGCGCGTCGTGGTGACGACCGGCTCATCCGCAGGCTTCGTTCTGGCGTTCCTCGCCCTGTTCGATGCCGGCGCCCGCGTAGCGCTGCCGGAACCCGGCTATCCCTGCTACCGCCATATCCTGTCGGCGCTGGGCCAGGTGTCGGTCGGTATCGAAACGGGGCCCCAATCGCGCTGGATGCCGACGGCGGATGCCATAGCCGCGCTCGCTGATGCGCCGGGTGGGCTCGACGGCGTCCTGATCGCCAGCCCGGCCAATCCGACCGGCACCATGCTCGAGCCGGAGCGCCTCGCCGAAATCGCGACGCTGTGCGAGCGGCGCGGCCTCTGGTTCATTTCCGACGAGATCTATCACGGCCTGACCTACGACGTGCCGGCCGAGACGGCGCTCCGCTACAGCGACGAGGCGATCGTCATCAACAGCCTGTCGAAGTACTTCTCGATGACCGGATGGCGCGTTGGCTGGATGATCGTGCCGGAGCGGCTGGTGCGTCCGATCGAACGGCTGGCGCAGAACCTCTACATCGCTCCGCCGGCGATTTCGCAGGTGGCGGCACTGGCAGCGTTCGAGGCGCGCGACGAACTGGAAGCGAACATCGCCGTCTACCGGCGCAACCGCGCCCTGCTGCTCGAAGCGCTGCCACGTTGCGGCTTCACGAGCATCGTTCCCGCCGACGGCGCCTTCTACCTCTATTGCGATGTCTCGCACTGGACCGACGACAGCCTTGCCTTCGCCGGTGAAATGCTGGATGCGATCGGCGTCGCAGTGACGCCGGGCATCGATTTCGATCCCGTGCGCGGTCGTCATTTCATCCGCTTCTCCTATGCCGGTGCGACCGCGGACATGGAGGAAGCCGTGCGCCGCCTTTCGCAATGGGAGCGGCTGCGCTCCTGATACGAGCGAACGCAGCGTCGTCGCAGGTTCTATTCGCCCGCTGGTTCCAGTTGACCATGTGCCGCTTCGTTGCGCGGCCCGGCGGACATGGTCAGTGGCACCGTGAATGCGAAGGTCGAGCCCGCGCTGCTCGTCGCCGCGACCCAGATGCGTCCGCCGAACTGCGTCACGATGCGCTCGGAGATGGCGAGGCCGAGGCCGGTCCCCGCCATGCCGAGCGGGTTGGCGTCGAGCTGGTTGTTGGCGCGCACCTGATAGAACTTGTCGAAGATGGCTTCCTTCTCGGCCTCGGGGATTCCGGGGCCGTTGTCGATGACGCTGACCCGCGCCATGGCACCGTCGCGTTGCACGTCGATGACGACGCGGCCGCCGGGCTTCGGGCAGAACTTTTCGGCGTTCGAGACGAGGTTGATGATGACCTGGATGAGCCGGTCGGCATCGGCGCGCACCGGTCCGAGGCCCGGCTCGATGCGGATCACCATCTCGACCTCGTCGCGGTCGAAGATAGGAGCGAGCGAAGCGGCGGCGTCACGCACGACCTGATCGAGGTCGAGATCGCGGATATGCCACTGCATGCGCCCGGCCTCGATCTTGGCGAGGTCGAGGACCTGATTGATGAGGCGCGTCAGGCGCTCGCTTTCCGAGACGATGATGCCGAGGAAGGCGCTCCTCTGCTCGGCGTCCATGTCGGGATCGTCCTGCAGGATTTCCGAGAACGAGCGGATCGATGTCAGCGGGGTTCTGAGTTCGTGGCTGACGGTGCTCATGAACTCGTCCTTGAGCCGGTCGGCCTCTCGCAGTTGCTGGTTGGCCGCCTCGATCTCGCGGCTCGCGGCCTCGAGCGCCCGCGACTTCTCCTCGAGCTGGCGCGAATACTCGAGCACGTGCTGGGTTTCGTCGAGAATCTGGATGATCTCGTCGAGGCTGACGCGCTCGCCCTTGACGGCCGAGGCGACGGCAACGCGCGCGGAGGCCGCGCCGATGCTGCCGGCGACGAGGCGCTCGACGAGCCGCATGAGGCCGCTGTCCCATTCGGGAGGCTCGCCCGCGTCGAGGCCCTGGCTGCGGGCATAGTTCGCGAAGGCGGCTTCAGCGCGCTCCCTGCCGACATAGCGGGTGGCCAGTTCGCGCAGCGACTGCACGCTGGCGCGCCCGTCGTCGCGCGACAGCGCGAACTCGGCGGCGGCGGCGGGCGCTTGCTGGCTGAAGGCTTCGACGAACAGGGTGGCCTGGATCTGCTCGATGCGCGACTGGCGCTGACTGAGCGAGACGACGAGGAAGCTGCCGATGTTGAACAGCATGCTCCAGAACAGCGAGTGCGAGATGTTGTCGAGGCCCTCGAGGCCGAACAGCGCGTAGGGCTTCAGCAGCGCGATGCCGAACAGTCCCTCGGTGATGAAGCTTTCCGGCAGGAACCCGGAGCGGGCGAACGAGGGCAGCAGCAGCGTGTACATCCAGACCGCGAATCCGCTGGCGAGACCGGCGAAGGCGGCGTGGCGCGTGCCCTCGCGCCAGTAGATCGCGAACAGAACGGCCGGCGCCAGCTGGGCGGCGGCGCAGAACGAGACGAGGCCGATGGTGACGAGGTGATACGTGTTGCCGACCACCGCCAGATACCAGTAGCCGAGCAGCAGGATGGCGACGATCGCCACGCGGCGGATGTTGAGCAGCAGTGTGGTGAGATCGCGGCTCGCCTCGATGCGCTGGCGCGAGAATTTCAGGAGCGCCGGCATGACGAGATCGTTGCAGACCATGGTCGAGAGCGCGATCGTCTCCACGATCACCATGGCAGCCGCGGCAGAGAGGCCACCGACCAGGACCACCAGCGTCAGCAGCGGCTGGTTCTCCGCGAGCGGCAGTGCGAGCACGAACGTATCGGCGTCCGAGCTGCCCTTGGGCAGCCACATGAGGCCGCCGAGCGCGATCGGCAGCACGAAGATGTTGATGACGAACAGGTACAGCGGAAACAGCCACAGCGCGCGATTGAGATGCGTCTCGTTGGTGTTCTCGACGAAGGTGACGTGGAACTGGCGCGGCAGGCAGATGATCGCCGCCATCGACAGCAGCGTCAGCGTCGCCCAGTTGCCCGCAGACTTCTCCATGCTGACGAGGCGGGCAATCTCCGGATCGGCGGCGGCGCGCGCGAAGATGTCGCCGAAGCCGTCGTAGAGGCCCCAGACCACGAATGCGCCGACGGCGAGGAACGCGACGATCTTGACGACGGATTCGGCGGCAATCGCAACGACCATGCCGGCGTGATGCTCGGTCGCCTCGATGTGGCGCGTGCCGAACAGCACGGCGAACGCGGCGAGCACCAGCGTCACGGCGAACGCCATGTTGTCGGGTGTCAGCGTGCTCGCCAGCGCGTCGTGGTCCTTGGCCAGCACGACGCCGAAGCTCATCGACACGGCTTTGAGCTGCAGCGCGATGTAGGGCACGATGCCGACCACGGCGATCACGGTGACGAGGCTGCCGATCAACTGGCTCTTGCCATAGCGCGACGAGATGAAGTCGGCGATCGAGGTGATGCGCTGCGTCTTGCAGATCCGGAGAATCTTGCGCAGCACGAACCAGCCGAGCGTGAAGACGATGGTCGGACCGAGATAGATCGGGAGGAAACCGAAGCCGGACGTCGCAGCCCGCCCGACGCTGCCATAATAGGTCCAGCTGGTGCAGTAGATGGCGATCGACAGCGAGAAGATATACGGGTTCGAGACGAGATGCTGGCCGGCCGGGTCACTGGCGCGGCGGTCGCCGTACCAGGCGAGCGCGAACAGAGCCAGCAGGTAGCCGAGAGACGTCGCCAGGATCACCCACGCCGGCAGCATCGTCTTATTCCCCCGCCGTTGGTGGCGCCCGGGACGGCTCGCCGGAAGCGGAATCTTCGGCTTTGCGGTTGCTCCCGCCTGATTGGTCGCGCAGTTCGACGATGGTGATCATGAGCGCGATGACGAGCGCCCAGGCTGCGAACAGATAGACGTAGATGACGGGTAGACCGAAGACGGTCGTTTTAGCGCCGTGATCGAAGACGCGCAGCAGTGGCTGGTTGAACAGCACGACGGCCAGCAGCGCGACCGCGATCGTGCGCTGCGGCCGCTTCGGCGGCGCGAACCGCTGTCCGATGGTGATGATGGATCGGTGCGGCATGGCGGCGTGACGTGCCTCCGAAAGCGCGGGGCGCAGGCGCGACAAAGTCCGCGCCATCTAAGCTCAGAACGGCGCCTCAGGCACGCTCCATCTCCAGCATCTCCTTGACACGTTGGGCGAGAGCTCGTGTCGAGAACGGCTTCGTTTCGTAGCCGTCAGCGCCGAGCGCGAGGCCCTTCTCGATTTCCACCTCGCGGCCCTTCGCGGTCAGCATGAGAATGCGGACCGACTTGAAGCGGTCGTCGGCGCGGATCGCCTGACAGACTTCGTAGCCGTTGCGTTTGGGGATGTTGATGTCGAGAAGGACGAGATCGGGCGGATTGGCGGCGACGGCGGCGAGCGCCTCCTCGCCGTCGCGCGCGAGGCGGACCTGATAGCCGGCCTGCTTCATCAGATACTGCAGCGACAGCATGATGTTCGGCTCGTCATCGACGACGAGCACGGATTTCGCCGTAGCAACCATGGTCTTCCTCCGCTGTCCGAGAGCTCGTTTGAATTCCGGCGGCGTCGCCGGGGCCCTCGTGGCAGGAAAACGAGGATAGCACGGTCGGCGCGACCGGCCAGTCTAGCCGGTGGTCGGGGTCGGAGTGCTTTGTCCGGCTACAGATCGTGGCGAAAATGTGAAAAGTTGTGGAGCCATGGCCGGGACCGTGTGACAACCGTCATTGACAGGTTTTCCCGGCATTTTGGGTATGAAATTCTATGGTAGCGCCACGAAACGGAAACGTACACCGTGTTTGTGCGGCGCACTCGTGTCATTTTTGCACGTGTGTCAGGATTGATGGTCGCCTAATCCGAAAGTCAAACTTGCACAACAGTCTATACCCACTAGCATTGCACGCTGGGGGAAGGGCTGCCGACACCTGCGTCTCATCGCGAGCGCATGTAAAAACAAATAAAAACAACAACGTCGCCAGTAATTTTCCGGTGATTGTTGCCAAGGGAGGAAGTATCTGATGCAACAAGTGAATGCCGAGAGGCATTGGTCGCGAACCAGTGCGCTCATGTGGATCATGCTGATCCTGTGGGCGACCTTCAGTTTCTTCATCCACATGTTCGTGGAGCAGCTTAATACCATCACTATTCTTGGCTTCCCGCTCGGCTTCTACATGGCCGCGCAGGGGTCGCTCCTGGCCTTCGTGATCATGCTCTTCATCTTCGCGAAGCGGCAGGACACGATCGATCGCCAGGAAGGCGTGGCCGAGGACTGAGGGACGCATCATGGCAAAAGAATATACGGTTGGAGGCCGCGGCTTCCTCGACAACCTGGGCAAGATCTACGCGATCTATACGGGTGGCTTCTTCGGTTTCGTCATCGTGCTCGGTATCCTCGAGCAGCTCGGTGTTCCGAACCGCTACATCGGCTACGGCTTCGTGTTCCTGACCATCGCGGTCTACGCCGCGATCGGCATTCTCTCGCGCACCTCGGAGGTCGGTGAATACTACGTCGCCGGCCGCTCGGTGCCGTCCGTCTACAACGGCATGGCGACCGGCGCCGACTGGATGTCCGGCGCTTCGTTCGTCGGCATGGCCGGCACGCTGTTCCTGCTCGGCTACGACGGCCTCGCCTTCGTGCTCGGCTGGACCGGCGGCTACGTGCTGGTGGCGGTGCTGATCGCGCCGTTCCTGCGCAAGTTCGGCGCCTACACCGTTCCGGACTTCTTCTCGGAGCGCTACGGCGGCGCCTTTGCCCGCCTGCTGGCCGTGATCGTGCTGATCTCGTGCTCGTTCACCTACGTCGTCGCGCAGATCTACGCCACCGGCCTGATCGCCTCGCGCTTCCTCGATCTGGACTTCCAGGTCGCCGTTTACGCGGGTCTCGTCGGCATCCTGCTCTGCTCGATGCTCGGCGGCATGAAGGCCGTCACCTGGACGCAGGTCGCTCAGTACATCGTGCTGATCGTGGCGTACCTGCTCCCGGTCGTGATCCTGTCGGCCAAGAAGTACGGCATTCCGGTGCCGCAGCTCACCTACGGTCAGGCGATCCAGGACATCACCAATCTCGAGCAGTCGATGATCTCGAAGGGGTTGGCCGATGCCAAGACGCTGAAGCCGCACATCAAGCCCTTCACCACTTACGATCCGCTCAACTTCTTCGCGCTGATCTTCTGCTTGATGGTCGGTACGGCGTCGCTGCCGCACATCCTGATGCGCTACTTCACCACCCCGTCGGTGCGTGAGGCCCGCTCGTCGGTGGCGTGGTCGCTGTTCTTCATCTTCCTGCTCTACTTCACGGCGCCGGCCTACGCGGCGTTCTCGAAGCTCGAGGTGTACTCGCTCATCAACAAGGGTACGAACCTCACCGACCTGCCGCAGTGGATTTACACCTACGGCAAGATCGGCCTCATCAAACTCTGCGGCAAGGATGCCGTGGACGCGGCTGCAGTCGCCGCAGCGTGCGCCGGCAAGGCTACGCAGCTTCGCCTGCAGGATCTCACCATCAACACCGACGTGATCGTGCTCTCGACTCCCGAGATCGCGGGCATGCCCTACGTCATCGCCGGCCTTGTCGCCGCCGGTGGTCTTGCCGCCGCTCTGTCGACGGCCGACGGCCTCCTGCTCGCCATCGCCAACGCGCTGTCGCACGACATCTACTACAAGCTGGTCGATCCGAACGCTCCGACGGCCCGCCGTCTGATCGTCTCGCGTATCTTCCTTCTCGTGGTGGCCGTGGTCGCCGCCTACGTGGCGTCGACCAAGCCGGCAGACATCCTGTCGATGGTCGCCTGGGCGTTCTCGCTGGCAGCAGCGGGCATCTTCCCGGCGCTCACGCTCGGTGTGTGGTGGAAGCGTGCGAACACGCCGGGCGCTGTGCTCGGCATGATCCTCGGCTTCGGCACCACGCTCTACTACCTCGTCGGCACGCGCTACTTCGCACCCTCGTTCTACGAGATGTGGAGCTGGCTCGGCACCGCGACGCCCGCGGCCGCGCAGAAGTACGCGGACCTCAAGGCAGCGTGGATGGCGGCAGCTCCGGGCGATGCCCAGGCCGCGGCCTGGAAGGCGTTCGATACGCATGCGCAGTCGGTCGCCAGCTGGTGGGGCGTGAAGAACATCTCGGCGGCGCTGTTCGGCCTGCCGGTGGGCTTCCTCACCATCATCATCGTCTCGCTGCTGACGCCGGCGCCGTCGCGCCGCGTGCAGGACATGGTCGACGCGACCCGTCGTCCGGCCGGCGATCTGATCATGGCGGACAAGGGTGCCGGTGGCATGGTGGGCGGACACTGATCGCCGCTCGACCAAATCGACATGGAGGGCGGGGCCTTGCGCCCCGCCCTCTTTTTTGGAAAGACGCATCTCGTGGCGGCCCCGTCCGCCTCCCGTCGTCTCTGCTCGCCTCGAGGGACCCTGTGAATCCGACCGAGAGTTTCGCCACCTACTGGTGGTTTCACATTCCGAACCTGCTGATGGCGGCGATGATCTACACGTTGATCGGCCGCTACCTGCTCGAGCTGTTCTTCGCGAAGAAGCAGGATGCCGTCATTCTCAAGGTGTTCCGATCGGTCACCGATCCCGTCGTCAAGCTGGTGCGTCTGGTCACCCCGGCCATCGTGCCCGACGGTCTCGTCGTCGTGGCGGCGATCCTCTGGCTGATGGCGGCGCGGCTGTTCTGGTTCCTGACGGCCCTGACCTACGGCATGAAGCTCAGCGCAGGGGTATGACCATGAACGAGATGGACAAACGCCAGGAGACCATGCAGCGCGACGTGAGCCTGGTCGCGACCGCGGGCCTCAGCCTCGTCAACGGCATGCACTTCTCGCCCTGGTTCGATCCCGTCGCCATCCTGCTCAAGCCGTTCCTCGCCGGCACCTTTTTCGGAACGCCGCTGGTTTCGCTCTACATCACGTCGTTCTTCATCTCGGCCATGACGCTGCTGATCGCGGGCGTTCCGGCCGCGCTCTACGAGCGCTGGCGCGGCCAGGGTGAATCGTCGCCGACGTCGCTCTACATCTGGCTCGTGGCGACCATCATGTTCACGGCGCACGCCCTGCTCGCCGCCGCCAGCGGTTGAAGCACGGCCCCTGCGGCGGGGACTTGCCAAGCCGATCCATCCGATCGAGATTTGTAGCGCGCGGGCTCCTGTATGAGGCCCGCCGCGGGACTCGAAACCGGGTGGGCGTTCATGCTGGATCGGATCGAGACTTTGGCGACGCGCTCGGTCGGGCGCGGATGTGCTTTCGCCATGCTGGCCATCGGCACCATGATGGTCGGCCTCTCCTACGAGCCGGCACTGGCATTCGAGATGGGCGGTGTTTTTTCGCTCATCGTATCGCTGGTGCTGCTGGCCTTCGCCGCGCATGCGCCGCGCAAACGCTACGACGAGACCGAGCTGTGGCTGATGCTCAAGCCCGCCGAGCGCCCGCCGCAGCAGATCGCGCAGTCGATCGTCTCGCGCCTGCTGAAGTCGGCGTATCTGAGCTTCGCCTACTACTTCGCCAACGGCAGCTGCGTGCTGATCGTGATGTCGATCGTCGTCGCCAGCGCCAGCCGTTGAGCGCTCGCGTCCGCGACCACGCGCTCAAACGCCGAGACGTACGGGCAGTTCGTTGCGGAAGCGCTCGATCTCGCGCAGCGCCCGCTTGAGCCGCGTGCGATCGCGTGCCGACAGTTTCTCCACCACGACGTAGTCGGTGATGGGCCGGTCTGCGCGCGCATCCTCGATCTGGCGTATCAGGATGAGACCGACAATGACGCGGAAGCAATCGACGAGCGTCTCGACCTCGTCCTTCTGCAGCGCTCCCGCCTCCGTCAATGCCGCAAGGCGGCCGGTTGTCGACGTCGCGTCGATGCCGGCCATGAGCGACAGCAGGCGCGCGCCTTCGACCAGCGGCAGCGTTCCGCGCATTTTCAGGTTGATGACGCCCTCGACTTCGTACTCGCTGGTTTCGCGCTTCAGGAAGCCGAACCAGTTGAGGGCGACGGTGTGGTCCTGCTCGATGCCATAGAGTTCGCGCACGAACTGCGGCGTCTGGCGCATGGCCGCGATCATGTGACGGCGCAGATCGCTGACCAGCGTCTCGTCCCCGGCGACGCACGCCACGTCGAGCAGCACGTCGCTGTTCAGCAGGTGGATCGGCTGGCGCCGCTGCGCCCAGATCGCCACCTGCTCGCGCCATTCGCCGAGCGACTTGCGCCACACCGGATTGGTGGCCATGACGTTGCCCTTGCACAGCGCGAAGCCGATGCGGTCGAGCGTCATGGTCAGCCGCTCGGCCAGCGCGATGAAATAGCTCTCGACGGCGGGGTAGCTGGCGGGGTCATGATCGGCGATGACGAGGCCGTTGTCCTGGTCGGGATCGATCAGGCTCTCGCGGCGCGCGGCCGACCCCATGACGATGAGCGCGAACTCGGCCGGTGGCTTACCCCAGCCGTCGGCGGCGAGATCGGCGAGCGCGATGTCGAGCGCGCGCCGGTGCAGCTCGGCATTGACGTCGGAGAGCGTGGCGATGATCTGCTCTTCGGGCACGCCCTCTGCGAGCATGCGGGCGGCAGTTGTGGCAGCGGCGGAGCGAATGCGCGCGAGCGACGCGACGCTGGACGCCTCGGCGAGCTGGCTCGCGATCTCGAAGGCGGGCGTGGCGCCCGCGAGCAGGACATCGGTGAGTGTGACGAGGCCGAGAAAGCGGCCGCGCACGTCGGTGACCGGCAATGCCGAAAGACGCTCGCGGCGCAACGCCACCACCGCATCGAGCAGCGGGCGATCGCCGGAAATCGCGGAGCGCCGCTCGGCGGTGAGTTTGGCGATGCCGTCGTTGGGCTTCACGCCGCGCTCGATCCACTCGAGCACGTCATTGGCTGTGAAGGCGCCGAGCAGCCGACCGTCAGAGGCGACGATGGCCGCGACGCCGCGAGTGGCGCGCAGGCGCTCGATCGCATCGGCGAGCGTCGCATCGGCGGGAAGGATGGCTGCCGCGGCCGTCACATGGTCGCGCACCTTGGCCTGGAACAGTCGTGTCGGCTCGTGAATGGCGGGCACGTTCTCGATCCCCGGCGTCGGAAGCTGAACTTCGGTGCAGTGCTGGTGACGATCCTCGCCGCGCGTCTCCCTTCCGATGTCGGCCGCGCAAAGGCGGGTCAGAACTTGTCGCCGAGGCGGCGCTCCTTGAGCATGCGGTCCGAGATCGTCACCGCCTCGCCGAACGTCTTGATGCCGCGATCCTCCATGACGTCGAGCAGGCGCACCCAGAGCGCCGCTGTCGCCAACGCGTCGCCGAGCGCCGTATGGCGGCCCGAGATGTCGATGCCGAGGAAGTCGGCGACGCCATTGAGTGAATGATCGGGCAGCTCGGGGTGAAGGTAGATCGACAGCAGCAGCGCGTCGAGCACGGGATTGTCGAAATTGACGCCGGCCTCCTCCTGCTTGAGCGACAGGAACTTCATGTCGAAGGAGATGTTGTAGGCGACCAGCACGGCGTCGCCGACGAAGCGGCGGAACTGCGGCAACACGATGCGCGCCGGCGGCTTGCCCTTGACCATGTCGGCGGTGATGCCGTGGATCTTGGTCGAGATCTCCGGGATGTCGCGGCACGGGTCGATCAGCCGCTCGAACGTCTCGCTGGTGAGCAGGCGGCCGTTGACCACCTGCACGGCGCCGATCGACAGCAACTCGTCGCCGTCCGACGGTCTGAGGCCGGTCGTCTCGGTGTCGAACACCACATAGCGCAGCGCGCGCAGCGGCGTCGAGGCGATGTTGCCGTGCGTCGCCTTGAACAGGTCGAAGTCGTAATACTCGGGACGCGGTGCGAACGATGCCGATTTCATTTCCGGCTGCGGGTTCTCGGCGGGGCGCAGCGGGATGCGCAGCATGGCGATGCCATCGTCGCCGCTGGTGCTCCACACCTCGCCGCCGTGCCGCTCGATGATCTGGCGCGGCGTACGGCTGGCGATGGCGCCCTCGAGCGAGGCATCGAGCCACGATTCGAGCACGTCGGCAGAGACCGGGGCACCCGGCCACGAGATCTCGAAGTAGGCGTAGGTTTCGCCGCGCGTGACGCCGGCATCGAAACTCTTGTGCCCCGTTGCCTCGGACAGCTTGCGCACCAGATACTCGAGCGCCAGCATCAGCGCATGACTGTCGGCCCGCACCCACACCGGCAATCCGACCGGCGTGATGGCGATGCCGTGGGCGTCGCCGACATGCTTCTCGACGGCGCGGATGAGATCGAGCGAGCGCACGTCGGTCAGCGCCCACGGCCCGACGTCGAGACGATCGTAACGCCTGGAGGCGTCGACGAAGCGCGCGTTGATGGTGTCGAGTTCCTTGACGATGATGTCCTGGAAGGCGTGGCGCTCGGCGGGCTCCATGGCGTCGCTGATGGTCAGCATCTCGGCCGCGGCGGTCAGGTTGGCGAGCGGACGGCGCCACTCGACCATGAACTCGCGCAGCAGCGCGTCACGCGCCGACAGACTTTCGACCTCGCTGCCGATGTCCTGGAACGACAGCACATAGCCCGACATCTCGCCCGACTGATCGACGACGAGGCGCATGCGCGTCTCGACCAGCGTGCCGAGGTCCACCGTCGAGGCCATGAAGCGGCGGATCATGGTGGCGTCGTCATCGGCGCCTTCGCCCGCGCGCGCGGTCGGGCGGCGCGCCAGCGCATCGAGCGCGTGCAGGATCGGCTCGCGCGTCAGGACACCGAACACGGTGCGGCCGAGACCGGTCAACTCCCGCATCTGCAGGATGCGCTGCGCGGCGTCGTTGTAGAGAATGATCCGGTGGTCGCGATTGCAGACGATCACGCCCTCGGTGAGATCGAGCAGGATCGTTTCGAGCTGGCTGCGCTGCTGGTCGGCGGTGCGTGTCGCCTGTGAGATGGCCTCGCCGATCTCGCTCTTGGATTTGAACAGGGCGCGGCCGAGCGCGCCGATCGAGCCGGCCAAGCCCTCGACGAGCTGCGGCCGGGCGATGTCGACGTCGCGATCCTGGGGCGTGAGCATCATGGCGCGGGCTTCGCGCTGCAGGCCTGCCAGCGGTACGACCAGATAGCGCAGCAGGAACAGCCAGCCGACCAGCACGGCGACCATGCCGAGTGTGAAGCCTATGGCGATGACGCCGTTGGCGCTCGCGGCCTGATCGGGCGTGAGTTCGCCGAGACGCGAGATCGACCGCAACAGATACGCCGGGAGGACGAACCCCGGCAGCGCGACGACGAACAGGATCAAAGGGATGACGACGCGGAGCTGCATGAGGGTCTCGCCTGGATGGGTCTTGCCATCCGCGCCAGGGTCCAGGCACCCCGGCACGGCCGGCACCGCGTGCGTGGAACGGCACCAACCTCGACCGCACGACCCGGCGCACGCAGTCCCAGGATTTGGCCCGGACGCGACGATCATAAGTGTAGTGGTCAGGCGATCAAGGACACGCCGCTTACGCTCTTTGTCTACGTTGGGACGAGCCGCGCGGCATGGGGCAAGATCAATGCTGCTGCGCGAAAAGATGCTGCATCGCAGCAGGTGGTCGGGCCATCACGAACGACAGAGGCGCGCGGAGGGCATCCGCGCGCCTTGGGTTCTGCAGAGGTCTGCGGTGCGGGTCAGAGGCGGCCTTCCGACACCAGGTCGATGGCGGTGCGAACCTGATTGATGGCCTTCTTCAGCTCGCTGCGCTGCTCGCCGTCGAGACGTGCGATCTCGATCTTGGGCGACAGTGCGATGCCCTTCTCGGCGTCGGCAAGCTGCTGCGCCAGGACATGGCCGAGCAGGATGCGGTGCGCCTCGACGACGTTCTCGATGTCCTGCGCCGATCCGATCCCGCGCGCCGCCACGTTGAGCAGGCGGCCGGGCGTCGATCGCTCGCGGATGGCGTGACGGATGGCCAGCACGCGCGCGACCGTGAAGATCGGCATCAGGCCGAACTTCTTGAGGTCGATGCGACCGGTCTCGTCGGTCTTGAAACCGCCGATGATGGAGAACGGTGCCGACCACTTGCGCGCAAGCTCGGTGAGCAGCGCCTGGAAGTCCGGAGCCTTGTTACCGAGTTCGAGCGCGTAGTTGCGCACGCCGTCACCGAGGCTGCGGTCGCCGTGCACGGTGACGCCGTCGAAGAAGATGTCGACGTTGAGCAGGTCCTCGGGCCGCTGACGGCGGATCCAGCCGTTGATGACGCCGCGCCAGCCTTCGACGCTGTGACGCCACGCGGCGTTCTTGGCCATGACGCCGCCCTTGCACAGCGGAATGCCGGCTTCGTCGAGGGTCTTCGACATGCGCGTGCCGAGTTCCTCGAACCAGCGATCCTCGCTGCCGCCGGGCTCACCCTTCTCGAAGACGATGGCATTGTCCTGGTCGGCCGCGAGCAGGCTTTCGCCGCGCCCGGCCGAGCCCATGACGAGCACCGCGTAGGGCACCGGCGGCGTGCCCCAGCCATCGCTTGCCATCGACGCCTCGGCCAGTTCCGCGGCGCGGCGGGTCGCGGCGCAGAGTTCCGCGCTGATGACGCTGGCGATGAGGCGCGGCTCGCTGCCTTCCTCGTTGAGCGAACGTGACACGCGCGTCAGCCGGCTCCACGCCGCGCCGAGGTCGGCCGAGCCGTCGGCGGTGTCGATGTCCTCGCCGAGAATGAGGGCGGCAGTGGCGCGTTGATGCAGCAGATTACGGGGTGTCAGGGCACCGACCACTTCGCCATCGGCATTGGTCACGGCGAGGTGGCGGATGGCGAGCTTCTCGATGCGCGCGATGGCGCGATAGAGGAACGAATCCTCGTCGACGGTCGCGAGCGGCTTGCTCATGATCGACTGCACGGTGGCAGAGAGTCCGCCGGCGCCGCGTTCGTTGATGATCTTCAGCAGGTCACGCTCGGTGACGATACCGGTCTCGCCGCGTGCATCCTTGGCGAACACCGAGCTGGTGCGCTTGTCGAGGATCAGCGCGAGGGCTTCCTGAACGGTTGCGTCGCCGCGGATGAACAGCGGCGGCTTGGCCATGACGTCGGAGACGCGGTGGCTGTAGGGGTAGCTGTCGATCGAGGCGATGCGGTGCGTCTCCGCGTCGCCGAACGACGGCACGAGGCCAGACGCGGTCTCGCCGAAGTCCTGCGCCATGAGATCGCGGCAGGCGGCGGCCGCCTCGGCGATGGTGCGGATCTCCTTCTCGCGCAGGCGTGGCACGAGTGATTCGAAGATGCGGGCGGTGGCCATGGCGGTAGCTCCGGCGGAGTTGAGGTCGGAGCTCGGCAGCTCCAGCCATTTGCAGTAGTCGGCGAGTCCGTCGCTCGCGAGAGCGGGGGCGACGAGGCGTGCGAGACGGCGCACGTCGATCGCCGCGAGGTCGGGCCAGTGGCGGTTCTGGCGCTGGTACTCGGAGCGCAACACGAAGATGTCGAAAGCGATGTTGTGGCCGACCAGCAGTTCGTCGCCGACGTAGGCTTCGAAAGCTGCCAGCAGCTTGTCCGGCGATGTGAAGCTGTCACGCTTCAGGCGACCCAGGCCCGTGAACTCGGCGACATCCGGAGGCGGCGTCTCGCCGGGCGCGATGAGGCGCAACGATTGTGCCTCGGGCACCAGCTTGCCCTTGCGGATGCGGGCAAGGCCGATGCGGGTGATCCGCGCCGTGGTCGCATCTTCGGAGGTGGTATCGAGATCGAAAGCGACTCCGTCGAGAGCGATCAACGGCGTGGCAGCGAGCAGGGCCGACATGGGCAGGCTCCAAGGCTTCATGGGATTGCAATGCGCGCGAGGCCCCCGGCAGACCTTGACCGTCGTCAAAAGTTTGGGTGCGGTGCAGCAATTTTTTGATGGCGTGTCTGACGTGGCGCGCGGGTGCGTCAGGTTGGCACGGCCGCGGGCGAGGCTTCAAGCATTGGGGCGCGGAACACCGGTTTCACGGCCTGCTGGGGCGGACCGGTTCAGGATGGCTCCCAGCCTTAGGCGTTCCTCTCCTGAGCCGACCTACGATGCAAGGTTGCAACATTAACCAAATTACAACCATCAATACGCATAACACAACAACACAACTCTTGATTGCATGGCCTGTGCGGCCTTATCCAAGGTTGTCCCTGGGCCAGATCCCAGTGCTTCGGCAGGCACGTTCTCCCCTGCCGGTGTGCGTCGCTCATCGCGTTTCCTCCATGCATTGGCAAAAAAGGATTTGGCGATGGCGCTTCGTCGTCTGGCGTGGATGCTTGCTGTTACGACGGCAATGTCGACCTCTCTCGTGGGAGGCTGCGCGATTTCTCCGCTCGAGCTGTCGCAGGACGAGCTTTCGGTGATCGCCAGCGAAAAGCTGGCCAGCGTCACGGCTGGCCAGGAAGCCGTTTCGGGCCCCGTCGACCTCTATGAGGCGATGGCGCGGGCGCTCAAGTACAACCTCGACCATCAGGTGGAACTGGCCGAGCAGGCGGTGCGGGAGCGTGAGCTTCACCTGTCCCACTTCAGCCTGCTGCCGACGGCCGTCGCCGGTTCCGGCTATGCCGCCCGCGACAGGTACAGCGCTTCGAACAGCGTCAACGTCATCACGGGGACGCAGAGCCTTGCAACCTCGACCAGCCAGGACAAGCGCCTGCGCACGTCCGACATCGAATTCAGCTGGAACGTGCTGGACTTCGGGCTCTCCTACGTCAAGGCGCGGCAGGCCGCCGACAAGGTGCTCATCCAGAACGAGCTGCGCCGCAAGATCGCGTTGCGCATCATGGAAGATACGCGCGCCGCATTCTGGCGTGCCGTCAGTGCGCAGCGTCTGCTCGGCAAGCTGCAGCGGGTGGAGGCGGATGCGCGCGCCGTAGAGGCCGAGGCGCGACGCCTCGCCACCGACCAGCAGACGTCGCAGATAACGGCTCTGACCTACGAGCGCGAGATCGTCGAAATCCAGCGCACCATCGGCGAGTTGACGCGGGAGCTGAATACCGCGCTCGCCGAGCTTGGCGCCCTCATGAATGTGGCGCCGGGGACGGTCTATCGGGTGACGGGCACAGCCCGGCCCTTGCCGCGCCTGCCCGGCTCGAACATGGCGGAGCTGGTGCACATGGCGGTCATGAACCGGCCGGAGTTGAAGGAGGTCCAGTACCGTCGCCGCATCAACGAGCATGAGGCGCACGCCGCGCTGCTCGAGATGTTGCCGGGCGTAAGCCTCGTCGCCGGCTCCAACTACGACAGCAACTCGTTCCTGCTCCACAACGACTGGACCAACTGGGGTGCGCGGGCGAGCTGGAACCTGCTCAAGGTGTTCGCCTACCCGGCGCGCCGCGAGGTGATCGAGGAGCAGGACGCGATGCTGCAGACCAAATCCCTCGCCGTCACCATGGCGATCATGACCCAGGTCTATGTCAGTCGTATCCGCTTCGCCCACGCCATCAAGGAGCATCGCATCGCGCGCAAGTTCCGCGACGTGCAGAACGATCTGCTGACTCAGATACGCACCGAAGCAAACGCGGGCCGAGTCGCACGCCAGACGCTGGTACGCGAAGAACTCAATGCCGTCGTTGCCGAGGCCAAACTCGACATCGCCTATGCCGCCGTGCAAAGCGCCTATGCCAACATCGAGACATCTCTGGGGCTCGATCCCTTCGGTGGCTTCGCGCCCGGTGAGGCGGATGTCAAAGGCATCGCCGCAACGCTGCGAGAAGCCAGGCAGGGCCGCATGACCACGGCGAGTGCGGGCCAGTAAGCGGGACGGGTCAGGACATGCTCGGTCGCCGCATCAAGAGCCCCGCCGTTCAGGTCCGGGATATGGCGGGAGGGCGTGCTGGTGCGGCCTGCGGTCATGCCGGTTGGCTCGCGATGGGCATCGCGCTGTTGGCGGCCGGTGCATGCGGTGCTGCGGCTGGCGAGGCTCACAACCCGGTTGGTGACACGCAGCCGTTCCGCGGCATCGTCAAGGCGGTGCATCAGGCGGCGATCTCGTCCGATCTGGCGACCCCGGTCGCGGCCCTCAGCTTTCGTGAGGGTGAGCGATTCCGGCAAGGCGATCTCCTCGTCGAGTTCGATTGTGCCCGTCACCGCCATGATCTGGAGGCGCTCGCCGCGCAGGCGCGCGAGATGCACGTCGCGGTGGAAGCAAACGCGCATCTCGCCAAAAGCGGCGCAGCCAATCGCAACGAGGTGCGCACCTCCGAAGCGCGCTACGAACGCGCCAAGGCTGAGCACGCGAGCGTGGCGCAGAGGCTGCAGCGCTGCCGGATCCTGGCGCCGTTCGACGGCGTTGTGACGGAGCTGACGATCCATGCGCACGAGATGCCGGCGGCGAATCAACCGTTCATCACCATCGTCAGCGACACCGTGCTCGAAATGGAGATCATCGCGCCATCACGCATGGTGTCGGTATTGAACGTTGGCAGCGTGCTCCACTTCACGGTCGATGAAACCGGCAAGAGCTATCCCGGCTCGGTTCTCCGGACCGGCGGTGCTGTCGATCCGGTGAGCCAGACTGTCAAGCTCTACGCCGGCTTCACGACCGTCGACGCGATGGTGTTGCCGGGCATGAGCGGCACCGCCAGTTTCGTATCGGCGGGGATGCGCTGACATGGCGGCGACCAGGAGGGATGATGCGAAGAAAGGGCGGGAGACGAGCGAGGCGGCGCGGCTATCCGGCGAGGCGGTGCAGACGCGGGCCACTGTGACGAAGCGCATCGAGGCGGCAACGATCCAGCCGGCGGTGCCGCCGCCAATGGAGCCGCGATCCGTCGCGAGCGTCCGCATCAGCGACGAGACCAGTGCGGCGCTGGAGCTTCTGCTGCGTATCGAACAGATGGCGCGCGGTGCCGCCGATCTCGCTGAACTGCATCAAGTGATGACGAACGAAACGCGCAAGCTCAACCGCGCGCGTCAGATCTTCGTTATCTCGCTGCGCGAGCGAGGCTCGTTCAAGGTAGTCGGCGCTTCCGGAGTCGCCGTCATCGATTCGCATTCGACGCTTGCGGGGGCGATCGGCAAGCTGGTCGCCACCATGGCAGCGGAGAAGGGGGCGGCAGATGCCGTCGAGTTCACGCTTCCCGCATTCTGCGCTGCCGACTCGGAACTCGCGCTGGCGTACCCGTTTCGCGAGATGGTCTGGCTGCCGCTCCTCGATCGCCACTCTGTCCCTTTTGCCGGACTTCTGCTGGCGCGTGAAAGCATCTGGACCAAGGACGACATCAGGATCACGCGTCGACTGACCGATGCCTACGCGCATGCCTGGCGCGAACTGGCGACCGCGAAGCATTTCGCTTCACGGGTCCGGCCGCGCATCAAGTATGGGCTGATGGTGGCGATCGCGGCCATGGTCGCACTCGGCGTTCCGGTGCCGATGACGGCGCTGGCTCCCGCCGAGATCGTCGCTGCGACTCCGTTCGTGGTCGCGGCGCCGATCGACGCGGTCGTCGACGAGATTGCTATCGAGCCGGGCGCCGCGGTCAGGAAGGGCGACGTGCTGGTGCGCTTCTCGGATACCGTGTTGCGCAACCGGCTGGCGGTGGCGGAACGCGAAGTCGCGGTTGCCGAAGCGCGCGTCAAACAGGCGACGCTGCTGGCCTTCAGCGACGCGAAGGCGCGCCACGAACTTGGCATCGCCGCGGCCGAACTGGACCTGAAGCGGGCCGAGCGCGACTATGCCGCCGATCTCATGCAGAGATCCGTGTTGCGCGCCGAGCGCGACGGCCTCGCCGTCTACGCCGATCGCAAGTCGCTGATCGGGCGGCCCGTGTCGACGGGCGAGAGAATCATGGAAATCGCCGATACGGCGCACGTCGAGGTGCGCATCGATCTTGCGGCACCCGACGCGGCGGCACTCGAGGCGCAAAGCCCGGTCAAGCTGTTTCTCGATGTCGATCCGCTGCGCCCGTGGAGCGGAGCTGTGACGCGCTCCGACTATCGTGCGCGCCCGAGCGACGCGGATGTGCTGAGTTTCCGTACCTTTGCAACGCTGGAGCGCTCCACGCGCGAGCTGCCGCGCATAGGATTGCGAGGTACCGCGCAGGTGTACGGCGCGAGCACGCCTCTCGGGCTCTACCTGTTCCGCCGCCCGCTCTCCTCCGCGCGGCAATGGCTGGGTCTCTGACATGGGTGCCGCGGCGGCCGCGCCTTCGTCCGCCAGCGATATCCGGCTGCCGCGCTTGCGGGCCGAGATCGAGCTGCTTTCCGGCCATGACGGACGCGACGGTGCGGTTCTGTTCGATCCCTTGCGCATGCGTTACTTCCGCATCGATCGTCGGGCCGCGCACATGTTGTCGCTGTGGATGCGATGCGCGACCGCTGGCGATCTCGTACTCGCGATGGATGAACGCTTCGGCGCATTCGTTACGGCCGACGAAATCGAGGCGCTGGCGGCGTTCCTGTCGCAGAACCAGTTGATCGTCCCGGCCTCGGAGAAGGACTGGCGGCTGCTGCTGTCCAGTGCGCGGCGCGAGCGCCGGAGCTGGCTCTCGTCTGCAATTCACAACTACCTGTTTGCCAAGTTTCCGCTGGTCAGGCCGCAGCGGGCGCTCGAATGGCTGGCCGTGCGTCTGGCGTGGCTCTATACGCCGGCAGCCGCTTTGACCGTCGTCGCCATGGGCCTCGTCGGGCTCTATCTGGTGTCGCGGCAATGGGACGCGTTTCTGGCGACGTTCTCGAATCTGATGTCGCTCCAGGGCGCCCTTCATTACGCGATCGCCATCATCATCGTGAAATCCCTGCACGAACTCGGCCATGCGGTGACGGCAGCACGTTACGGCTGTCGCGTCCCCTCGATGGGGATCTGTTTCATGGTGCTGGTGCCGATGCTCTATACCGACGTAACCGACGCGTGGCGTTTGCCGTCGGCCCGCCAGAGGCTGGCGATCGATGCCGGTGGTGTGATCGTCGAACTGGCACTCGCCTGCATCGCCACGCTGCTTTGGGCGTTTCTGCCGGACGGAACCGCGCGTTCGATCGCCTTCGCGACGGCGACGACCGGCTGGGTGCTCAGTCTCGTCATGAACCTCAATCCGCTCATGAGGTTCGACGGCTACTACATCCTTTCGGATCTGACCCGAACCGAGAACCTGCAGCCGCGAGCGTTTGCCATGGGGACGTGGTGGCTGCGTGAGGCCCTGTTCGCGCTTGGCGCGCCACCGCCCGAACGCCTCGCCCCGCGCACACGCCGGTGGCTCATCGTCTACGCCTACGCCGTCTGGCTCTATCGCGTCGTCTTGTTCACGGGCATCGCCCTGCTGGTCTACTACATGACCTTCAAGGTGCTCGGCATCGCGTTGTTCGTCATCGAAATCGCAGTGTTCATCGCGCTGCCGATCTGGCGCGAATTCCTGGAGTGGCATCGCATGCGAGCCCGCATCTTCGCTTCGCGTCGTTTCCTCCTTACCGCCTGCTTCTCCGTTGCGGCGCTCGGGGCTGCGCTGGTGCCGTGGTCGTCGAGCATCGCCATTCCCGCGGTTATGGACTCCGATGACCTCCAGCAAGCGTTTCCCGCGCGTCCGGCCGTGGTGCGGGAGTTCCACGTCGACATAGGCCGGACGGTCGCAGCGGGCGACGTTCTGGCTCTGCTCGAATCACCCGAACTCGAGCATGATCTGTTGTTGACCGAGCGGCGGCTGCGGCTCGTCGAAGGGCGACTTGCGCGGCGCGCCGGCGATCAGCGTGAGCGAGCGGAGACGCTGGTGCTCGAGGATATGCGCGCGAGCCTCGAGGCTCGCCGGCGCGGGCTGCAGGAACAACGCTCGGAGCTGCGAATCGTCAGCGATCGTGCCGGTACGATCGTCGAGGCGGAGCCGCACCTGCACGCCGGGCGCTGGCTGAAGTCGACCGACATTGTCGCGCTCGTGCGAGGGCCCGGCGCGGATGTCGTGCGCGGCTACATCGCCGAGGATCGCGTCGCGCTGGTCGACGTGACGCGTCCGGCCCGCTTCGTTCCCGAGGATCCGCTGGCGCCGTCACGCAGCGTTACGCTGACGCGCATCGCCGATACCGGAACATCCGCCATGCAGCTTCCTGAGCTTGCCTCGCACTATGGAGGCGGCGTCGAGGCGCGACGCAAGCCTGGCAGTGGCACCCACGCAGGCACGGCGGCCGAGCACATCCCGACGACCGGCCAGTTCATGGTCGTCGGGTATGTGAGCGATCGGACTGGTGGTACCACCTCACGCGTCGAACGCGGTACGCTCCACGCACAGGGCAAGGGCGAGAGTCTGGCCGCCCGGGTCTGGCGCCAGGTTCTCAAGGTTCTGGTTCGCGAGAGCGGCTTCTGAGCCAGTTGGGGCGCTGCGTTAATAGCCGTTGCACGTCGCCGCGCGCGCTTCTCCCAGTCGTGCGTGACAGCGCAGGGACGAATCACAAAAGCGCCGGTCCACCTTCGAATAGGTGAGGATTCCCGCACGATCCCCGCATCGCACCACAAGTTCAACAATGAGGCCTTTGTCGACCATGGCCTCGACCGGAGAGCGCCGCGAAAGGGCGCCCGGGTAATCGGAATACGTGACCGTGGTGGCCGCTGCGGCGGCAAGAATGAAATTGAGCATACGCGACTCCTCGTCTCGATCTGGCACAGTCCAGCGATACAAGCGAGGGTTGCAAGCGCCGTGCCGTATCAAACGGTCTGATCCGATGCAGGCTCGGGAGTTTTTGTGCGCACGACGCCGGGTTGCAGGCCGTCGCAATTATCGCAAGTCGCCCATAAAACACAGATATTTTGATTCTTCTATATCCCGTCATTCAGTTCTCAATTCGAGTGCGAGGTTTCAATCCCGAAACACGTTTAGCGCTATTGTTATTGCTTTCTAAACCAATCACTGGAATTCTCTGAACAATCCATGGTTGCGGCGTGGTGTCTGCAACCTGGCACCCCTTGAAAGACGGCGAGGCCAATTGTCATGAAGAAATTCATTCCTGCGCGCGCAAATCCGGTCATTCCCAAAAAGGCCGACGAGGTATCGGCGCTCAGGGCCGAATTGTCAGCTTCGCCAAGTTACCGTGCGCTCGAGCAGCGTATCGCCTTCGATGCGGCAGCGGTTGCGACGGCTGACAGCGTTCTCGATCATGCCGCCGAGTCTGCGCCGGACGCGAGCCCGGACAGCGCGCACGCGGCGATCGACGTGCCTCTCGCCGCCGGTGACATTCGCGGGCTCGCCGAAGCCGTCGCAGGTGCCGCAGCATTTCCCGCCGCCGTGGACGAGGCGATCGGCGTCGCGATCGTATTCATCGATTCGCGCGTGCAGGACGCCGGTGTCATCGCGAACGCTATTCCTGACGGCGCCGAGATCGTTCTCGTCGATGCCTCGTCGGATGGCCTTGCGCAGATCGCAGCGGCTCTCGAGGGTCGCACCGATGTCGGTTCCATCCACATCGTTTCGCACGGCCGCCCGGGCGAACTGATCCTCGGCAGCGGCATCGTCGACGCTGCGACGCTGGCGGGCGATCAAAGTGGCAGCGTTGCCGCCATCCGCGACGCCCTCGCCGACGACGCGGACGTCCTTCTTTACGGTTGCGATGTCGCCGAAGGCGCAAGCGGTGCTGCCTTCGTCACGGCTCTCGCAGAGGCGACCGGCGCCGATGTTGCGGCCTCGACGGACGATACCGGCTCGGCCGAGGCCGGTGGTGATTGGGAGCTCGAGCACACGTACGGCAGTGTTGCCGCCGCTTCGATTGGTCCGGCGGATCATGTGGATCTGCTCTCGGCGACCAATACCGGGGCGTGGTCGATCGCCGGAAGCACGGCCTCGACGACGATCAGCGGCATCACGACCACGGTGACGTTCACGGCGAGCAGCGCAAACTCGGCCTTCACATCCATTTCGAATGCGGCTTTCAATACGATTCCGGTGTTCTCTAACGGAGCTGATGGCGATCCCTCGCTGTCGTTCGTGTTTGCCTGGGATACGACTCCGGAGCCGATCGTCACGCTGCCGCAGCCGCAGGCATCGACCGACAGCGGCATCGGTACGATCACCATCACGTTCTCGCAACCCGTCACCAACCCGATCATCAATCTCGATCGCCTCGGCGGCAATTCGGCCTATGACCCCAACACGTCCGTCACCGGCGATGAGCAGAACTTCTCCAACGGTGCCATGTGGACGGTGACGACGCCCGGCGCCACGTTGACCGAGGTCTCCGGTACCAGTCATTTTGACGTGACGTCGACGACGATCGTTCGCACGCCGAATCAGGCGATGCCCTTCTCGGGCACATCGTCGGAGTCGGGAACCAATCCGCTGACGAACACGGCCGCGGGCTCCGTTCGGGTCAACGGAACTTTCACGACCATCACCTTCCAGCTCTCCGGCGTGGGCGTCGAAGGCGGCGGTCAGGACGGCATCGAGATCGGCTTCATCCTCGATCCGTTGCCGAACGCCAACAACGACACCTTCAACGTCAATGAGGACGCCACACTCGCTGGCAACCTTTTCGCCAACAACGGCTCGGGTACCGATGCCGATCCGCAGGGCGATGCGATCACGGTCACACACATCAACGGCGTCGCGGTGACTGTCGGCGCGCCGGTCACTCTGGCGAACGGAACGCTGACGCTGACCAATGCGTCCACGGGTGCGTTCACGTTCGTTCCGAACGCCGAGTACTCCGGCACGCAGGCCTTCAACTACACGATTGCCGATCCGGCCGGCGGAAGCGACACGGCGACCGCGACCATCAACATCGTCGCCGTCAACGATCCGCCGGATGCGGTCAACGACAGCTACACGGTGGCGGAGGATTCCGGCGCGACCACCTTCGCGGTGCTCGGCAATGACAGCTTCGCTCCGGACACCGGCGAGACGCTGACCATCACGGGCGTGACGCAGCCGGCCGGCGGCACGGTGACGTTCACGGCGACGGGCGTAACGTTCACGCCGAACGCCAACTTCAACGGCACCACCAGCTTCACCTATACGATCTCCGACGGCAACGGCGGCAGCGATACCGCGACGGTGACGGTCAATGTGACGCCGGTGAACGATCCGCCGTCGGGTTCGGACGCGACGCGCAGCATCCTCGAGGGGACCTCGTACGCGTTCGGTATCTCGGACTTCGCCTTTTCCGACGTCGACGGCGACACGCTGCAGGCCGTGACCATCACCACACTGCCGGCGAACGGTACGCTGGCGCTCGGCGGCGCGCCGGTGACGGTCGGGCAGGTCATCCCGGCCGCAAGTCTCAACAGCCTGACATGGACGCCGGCGCCGAATGCCAGCGGCACGCCGCTGGCGAGCTTCACCTTCCAGGTCGGTGACGGCACGACCTTCGATCCGACGCCGAACACCTTCACCTTCAACGTCACGCCGGTCAACGACGCGCCCGT
>ERZ1645187.485-NODE-485-length-39194-cov-17.470911_pt1 | contig 39194 bp, 42 predicted proteins | sample MGYA00575352_ERZ1645187 | MGnify/ENA primary metagenome ERZ1645187 (study PRJEB40837, sample SAMN11349314) | freshwater sediment metagenome | isolation source: river sediment | host: Sediment | place: India: Wazaribad , New Delhi | collected 2017-02-21 ... | reverse complement strand
TCGGCCCGCCGTCAGGGCGCCGTACGCGTCCTTCTCGGGGTGTTCTCGCGAAGGCGACCAGGACTCGGCCATGACGAACGCACGACGCTTCTCGCTCCTGGCGACCGCTACCGCGGTGGCGATCGCAATGGGAGGTTGTGCCTCCGACGGCAATGATCCGGAGGCGACCCCGACCCCCACCTCGAGTTCGAGCTCGCCCGCCCCGACCACCACTTCCCCGACGCCGCAGTCCGACAGCGATATCGCATCAGAGGCGGCGTCGGCGCTTGTCGCGAAGTACTACGCCACCGTGGACCGGCTTGGACAGCAGCCGAGCGAATCACTCGGCGCGCTCTCTACGGTCGCGACCGGAGTGCAGCTGTCTGCCCAGCAGACCGCCTTGAAGAGTCAGCGCGAGGCCAACCAGAAGCAGGTCGGCGACACCAAGATCACCAAGCTCGACGTCCAATCGGTCAACCTCGACAACTCCGATCCGAAGGCGGGCAAGGTTCCCACGGTCCAGATCGATGTCTGCTGGGACGTCAGCCAGGTTGACGTGGTCGATGCGACCGGCAAGTCCATCGTCAGCAGCAGCCGCCCCGACACCGGCTGGACCCGTCTAACCGTCGCCAACTACCACTACGCCGCCAACCCGACCGGGGGCTGGCGGGTGGCCACCGGTCAAGACCTCAAGAAGGACCCATGCGACGCCTCGTGATCCGGATCGTCGCGATCCTGATCACCACCGGCGGAATCGTCGCCGGGGGACAGATCCGCGCGCAGGCGGACACGGTCTGCCAGCAGACCAACCCGACTACGGGCGAGTGTCTGATCTGGGTCGAGGTACCGGGAAATCCGTCGGATCCGGGCAACGGCGGAGGTGACGGCCCGACGGACACCGGCACGGGCTCTGCCTGCTACTGGGACGGCACAGACCAAGGGATCTCGAAGCCACCGCCCGGTCCGGTCCCCTGCTCAAGCGAGGCGGGCTACTGGTCGAACGCCTACAACTGCTACATCGCGGCGGTCGATCCCCAACCGCCGGCAGGCGACCCGAGTTGGCAGGGCCACGAGCCCGGGGATGGCGCGGTCTACAACTGCTACCAACCTCAGACCGACCTACTGATCCTGGTGTGGGCGGCCGATCCACCGCCGAACTCCGGCACCGGCCCAACACCCCGTGAGGTCGCTCAGCTCGCGATCGAGCAGATGGCGTTGCGCGCCATCGACATCGGCATCACACCTGAGCCAGGTGAGGACAGCATCGGGATCGTCGGCATGCCGGTCTGGCTCTGGGTCGCCGCGCCGAACGAGCACACCTGGGGACCGATCACCGAGTCCGCGACAGCCGGAGGCATCACCGTCACGGCGACGGCACAGGTCCGCCAGGTCACTTGGAGCATGGGCGACGGCACCGAGGTCGTGTGCACGACCGCCGGCACGCCGTACAAGGCGGCGTACGGCGACAAGTCGTCCCCGGACTGCGGGCACACCTATGAGAAGTCCAGCTCGTCGCAGTCGGACGGGAAGTACACCGTGACCGCCACCTCGGACTGGGTCATCACCTGGGAAGGCGCCGGACAGACAGGAACCATCCTGCTGAACGGCCTCACACGGACGACCGCGATCTCGGTCGGGGAAGCGCAGGTGCTCGTGCAGTAGCGGGCGCGGAGAGGCAGTGAGTATGAGTACAGCCACCGGAGTCGACGGGACTCTCAGCACGCAGGGTCCGGCCGCGACACCGCTCGCGCCGCCGCCGAAGCTGCGCCGACGTCCCGCCCTCGTGGCCGCCGCGATCGGCGCCATCTGTATCGGCGCCCTGCTCGCCGGCTGGGCCTGGACAGCGACCACGAACACCCAAGAGGTCCTCGTCGCCCGGCACAGCATCGAGCGCGGCTCGGTAATCGAGGCAGACGACCTCGCCCGCGTGCGGCTCAGCGCCGACCCGGCTCTCAAGCCGGTCGCCGGCTCGGAGCTCGACCAGGTCGTCGGCCAACGCGCAGCCGTGGACATCGCCGAGGGCGGGATGCTGACCCCCGGATCGTTCACCGACACGGTCGTCCCAGGTGAGGGCCAGTCAGTGGTGGGCGTGGCACTGACGCCAGCACAGGCTCCAGGCCTCGACCTCCAGTACGGCGACAAGGTCCGCGTCGTCGCCACACCGGCGCAGGGCGACGACCTTCCCGCCGGCGCACCGCTCACCAGCGACGCCACGGTCGTCGGCGTCCACATCTCCGACGAGACCGGCCAGACCGTGGTCGACCTCCTCGTCGCGAAGACCGACGCCGCCGTGCTCGCCACCCGCATCGCCACCGGCAACATCGCCCTCATCCTGGACTCCAGGGAGCGTTGATGGCCGTCGTCACCCTCTCTTCTGCTTCCGGGTCCCCCGGCGTGACCACCACGGCACTCGGACTCGCGTTGCTGTGGCCACGCCCCGTGCTGCTGGTCGAGGCCGATCCAACCGGTGGCTCGAACCTGCTTGCGGGCTACTTCCGCGGCACGCGCGAGTACGACGCGGGACTGATCGAGCTGGCTCTCACCGCCAGCGACCTCGGCGAGGCTCTTGCGGACGTCGCCCAATCCCTCGACGACACGACCGTCTCGTTCGTCGCCGGGACACGGTCACATACCCAGGCCGGTGCACTGAGGGATCTGTGGGAGCCGCTCGCCCACGCGCTCGGCGACCTTGAGTCCACGGGGCAGGACGTCATCGTGGACGCCGGCCGCCTCGGCCTCCACGGCTCCCCGCAACCGCTGCTCGACGCCGCCGACCTTGCCCTACTCGTCAGCGGCACAACGCTGCCCAACCTGTCGGCCCTGCGGTCCTGGGCCGAGGCATTCCAGCGCCCGGCACTGGACTGGCACCAGTCGGGCATCGTGCTCGTCGGCGAGGGCCAGCCCTACAACGCACGCGACGTCGCCGGCGCCGTCAGCCTGCCCGTCATCGCGGCGCTTCCCGACGATCCCGAGACGGCCGCGGTGTTCTCGCGAGGGGCACAGCCGCCGAAACGTCACGAGTCCAGTCCCCTCATCCGCGGGCTCAACTCAGCGATCGCCTCGATCCACTCGACGATCACCCGCCGTCGTACCGAGCTCCTCGAAGGAGCCCGATCATGACCACGGAACGCTCTGAGGACCTCAAGACTCCGCTTACGGGACTGCCGCTCTTCGTCCAGACAGTTCCGCCCGTGGGCGAACCGAACGGTGTCAGCCGCCCGGTGGGGACGGTGGCACACCTGACGGCTGTGGGCACCACACCTCTCGGCAGCACCGTCGACTGGTCACTGGTCTCGGCGTTGCGGGCGCAGGCATCCGAGCAGCTGAGTCAGGCGGTCGCGGCCGACCGTGGACGCATGGACAAGATCGCCCAAGAGGAGCTGGGACGCACGATCGTGCTCGACCTGATCGAGGGCACCGTCTCCGACCGGGTGAACGCCGGAATGACGACCCTGCCCGGGTCCGATCAAGACGCGCTGGCCCGAGCGGTGTTCGATTCGCTGTTCCGACTCGGCCGGCTCCAACCGCTCGTCGACGACGACCGGGTCGAGAACATCATCATCACCGGCCACGACAACGTCCTGCTCGAACTCGTCGACGGCAGCCTGGTCGATGGGCCGCCCGTGGCTGACTCCGATGATGAGCTGATCGACTTCCTGGTCTTCATCGCCTCCCGCTCCGAGGTCAATGCCCGCGGATTCTCCGAAGCACAACCGCGCCTCCACCTGCGGCTCGACGGTGGCTCGCGCCTGGCGGCCGCAGCGTGGGTGACTCCTCGCCCGTCGGTGGTCATCAGGCGGCACCGACTCATGGAGATCACCCTCGACGATCTCGTCGACCGCCAGATGCTCACTCCCGTCGCCGCGTCGTTCCTCCGGGCGGCGGTGCGGGCTCGCAAGTCGATCGTGGTCTCCGGCTCTCAGGGTGCGGGGAAGACGACCCTGGTCCGGGCGTTGTGCGCCGAGATCGACCCGCTGGAGGCCATCGGCACCTTCGAGACCGAGTACGAGCTGCACCTGCACGAGCTCGGTCGGCACCGGATCGTGCACCCGTGGGAGGCCCGTCCGGGCTCCGGCGAACGCGGGGTCGACGGCCGGATGGCGGGTGAGTTCACCCTCGATGACGCCCTGGTCGACTCCTTCCGCTTCAACCTCGCCCGCCAGATCGTCGGCGAGGTCCGGGGCAAGGAGGTCTGGGCGATGATCAAGGCGATGGAGTCCGGCACCGGCTCGATCTCCACCACCCACGCCTCCGACGCGGTCGCAGCGATCCGCAAGCTGGTCACCTGCGCGATGGAGGCCGGGCCGCACGTCACCCACGGGTTGGCCACCAGCAAGCTCGCCTCCACCGTCGACGTGATCGTCCACCTCGACATGCGCACCCTCACCGAGGGCGGGCGCCCGACCCGACGACGCAGAGTCGCCGAGATCATCGCCCTGGACCCCGGCGAGCGCGAGACCGGATACGCCACCACGCACGTCTTCTCCCCCGGTCCCGACGGCACCGCAGTCCCGACGGTGCTGCCCGACGCCTACCGCGCACTCACTGGGTACGGATTCGACCTCAACACCTACTTGGCGCAGCAGGAGGTGCGGTCGTGATCGTTGTCGTCCCGGCTCTGGCCGGCGCCCTGGTCGTGGGCGGCCTCATCGCGCTCGTGGTCGGGCTGCACCCCTCCCCCGTGGTCGAGCGCCCCTCCCGCCCGCACCGAGTCCGGAAGCTGACCAAACAGACCCGCATGCTCCTCCTCGCCGGGGTCGCCGCGGGGGTCGTGGCGTTCCTGGTCACCGGGTGGGTGCTCGCCCTGGCCGTCGTGCCGGTGGCCTTCGTGGGCCTTCCGGTCCTGCTGTCCTCGTCCTCGGCCGCGCAGCGGATCCAACGGTTGGAGGCGATGGAGGAATGGACCCGATCACTCTCCGGTGTCCTCACCGTCGGGGTCGGTCTGGAGCAAGCCTTGGTCGCCACGCTCCGCTCAACCCCAGCCGCGATCTCCCCCGAGGTTACCCGCCTGGTCGCCCGTCTGCGGGCCCGCTGGAACACCGAGGACGCGTTGCGTGCGTTCGCCGACGAGCTCGACGACGCCACCGGCGACCTGGTCGCCGCGAACCTGATCCTGGGTGCACGCAGGAGGGGCGCAGGGCTGGCCAGCGTCCTGGAAGGACTGGCTGAATCGGTCGCCGCCGACGTGCGCGCCCGCCGTCAGGTCGAGGCCGACCGCGCCAAGCCACGCGCGACCGCACGATGGGTGACCCTCATCAGCGTGGGGGTGCTGGTGATCCTCGCCGTGTCAGGAACCTACGTCGAGCCGTACCAGAGCCCACTGGGCCAAGTCATCCTCGTCGCGTTGTTGGCGATGTACGTCGCGACGCTCGTGTGGATGAAGCGGATGGCGATAGGACGGGCGATGCCCAGATTCCTATCGCCCGTCCCCACCGCGACCAGGGAGGGCGCAGCATGACCACCGGACTCCAGCTCGCCCTGCTCGCCGGCGCGCTTCTGGGTCTCGGCGTCGTGCTGCTGGTTGCTCGGCTCCTGCCGGCCGAGCCGGATCTCGCCGAAGCGCTGGGCCGCCTCACGCCCGCCCGAGCACGGACAACCAGCATCGGACCCGTTACGACCACCACGGGTAAGGAACGGATCGGCGTGTGGGCGATCAAGGTTCTGCCGCCAGCCATGTGGATTAGGACCCCGACCCGGGAGCTGGCGCTACTGCGGATCCCGCTCGCCCGGTTCTACGGCGACAAGATCGTGATGGCTCTCATGGGCCTGGTCATCCCGCCGCTGCTCGCGTTCTTCTTCGCGACCATCGGCCTCGGCTTCCCGGTGGCGGTCCCGGCCATCGCCTCGCTCGGACTCGCGGTGGTGATGTTCTTCCTCCCCAACTACAACGCCGTCGACGACGCCCGCAAGGCACGGCTCGAGTTCGCGCGCGCACTCGGGGCCTACATCGACCTGGTCGCCCTGGAGCGAAACAACGGCTCCGGGGTTCGCCAAGCCATGGAGTCGGCCGCCGAGGTCGGTGACTCGTGGGTCTTCACCCGACTCTCCGAAGAGCTGACCCGCTCCCGCTGGTCCGGCCAACCACCCTGGGACGCCCTGCACGCGTTGGCCGACGAACTGGGGCTGCCCGAGCTCGACGACTTCGCCGACATCATGAGGCTCTCCGGAGAAGAGGGCGCCTCGGTCTACACCAACCTGCGTGCCCGCTCCGCGGCGATGCGCACGGCGATGCTCAACGACGAGATCGCCGAAGCCAACGCGGTCGGTGAGCGCATGACCATCCCCGGCTCGTTGCTCGGGGTCATCTTCATGGCGCTCCTGGTCGCCCCGTCCGTGCTGCGGATGTTCAGCAACACCTAACAACCACCACCCCTACGAAAGGGAACCCATCGAGGAAAGGGAAACATCTATGAACCGACTGCTCGCACTTCTGCTGACGCTGCATCTCAGTGCCGACGACTGGGCCGACGCGCGTCTGCGTCCCCGCGACGAGCGTGGCTCGGTCACGACCGAGCATGTGCTGTGGGCGGTGGCTGTCATCGCCATCGTGGGCATCGTGGTCGCCGCCCTGAAGGCGTACGTCTCCAGCCAGGCCGGCAACATCAAGTAGCCGGCCCCATGCGCACGAGGGACGAACGCGGCTCGGCCACGATCGAGCTCGTCATCCTGCTGCCCGCCCTGTTCGCGGTGATGTTCCTGGGGATGCAGGCCGCGTTGTTTTACCACGCCCGGACTGTGGCCATCGCTGCCGCGACCGAGGGCGCGAAAGCTGCCGGCGGGGAGACGGGCAAGGAGACCGACGGCGTCTCGGCCGCCAACGCCTTCATCGACGAAGCCGGCGGTGACGACGTGCTGAAAGGCGCGAGCTCGACCGCCAACCGGACCGCCACCACGGTCACGGTGACTGTCACCGGACACAGCCTCAGCGTTATCCCGGGGTGGAATCCGGTGATCATCCAGTCTGCGTCGTTGCCGGTGGAGAGGCTGACCGCACCGTGAGGACGTGGACCAGGAGGCACGACGAGCGAGGATCGGCGGCGATCGAGGCCATCATCGGCGTACCCGCGTTCGTGTTGTTCGTCGGGTTGATCATCTTCGGCGGGCGCACCGCCACCACCCACGCGGCAGTCGAGGCCGCTGCCGCCGACGCTGCCCGCACGGCCTCGATCGCCCGCTCCAGCTCCGAGGCGAGACAGGAAGCGGTCGCTGCCGCAGAGGCGAGCCTGGCCAACCAAGACATCCACTGCCTGAACGTGCAGGTGGTCGTGGACGTCGGCGACTTCAGCAAGCCCGTCGGAACAGCCGGAACGGTCACGGCAACCGTCGAATGCCTCCTCGACCTGGCCGACCTGTCGGTACCGGGCGTCCCAGGCAGTCGCATGGTCAAAGCCGCGAGCACCTCCCCACTGGACACATGGAGGGAACGCGAATGAAGCGCCCTCCTCGCGATGAGCGTGGCTCCATTAGCATCTGGCTGGCGTTGTCCGCGTTCGTGATGATGATGCTGGTCGGGATCGCGGTCGATCTCGGTGGGCAGGTCCACGCCAAGCAACGAGCACACGACATCGCGGCCGAGGCAGCCCGGACCGGCGGCGAACAGGTGCAGGCCGCCCCCGCCATCCAAGGCGACTACGTCGCGGTGAACCCGATCGCCGCACGCCACGCAGCAGAGGCCTACCTCGCGACATCAGGTGTCTCCGGGACCGTCACCATCACAGGCGGCGACACGATCACCGTCCACGTGACCGACACCTACCGGCCGAAGTTCCTCAGCTTCATCGGCATCGGCGACCTGAGCGTCAGCAGCCAAGCCTCGGCCCGATTGATCCGAAGCCTCGGAGGCAACGAACGATGACCCAACCCACCCTTGGCCAGCGGCTGCGAGGTCTCGCGGCCACGCTCGTCATCCTGCTCCTCGTCGCCGGTGTGCCCTTCCTGCTCGTCGCCATCGGCGCCGCGCCGTGGAACGCCAACCTGAGCGAGCTCGGCACCCTGCTGGCCAGCCCCGACGACGGCACCCTCGCTATGGCCGTCATCGCCGCGGTCGCTTGGATCGCATGGCTCGTGGTCGCCGTCTCGGTGGTGCTCGAAGTCATCTCCCAGATTCGGGGGCTGCCTGCTCCTTCGCTCCCCGGCCTTGGTGGACCGCAAAGGGTGGCCGGTCAGCTCGTCGCCGTCGCGGCCCTGCTCTTCGTCGCCGCCCCGACCATCCTCGGCGCCTTCCCGACCCCGCCCGCCCACGCGACAGCGGCTGCTACGCCCGTCCCCGACGAGGCTCCGCATCCCGCGATCGTCGAGGCTGCGCCCGTCCTCCCCCACGCTGCGCCCGTCCTGGTCAAGACCCCGACCAACCACACCTCGACCATCGACTACACGGTCAAACGTGGCGACAGCCTGTGGAAGATCGCCGAACGGCTGCTCGGCGACGGCACCCGGTTCCCAGAGATCGTCGAGTTGAACCAGTCCGTGCTCAACGGGCGACCCGACTTCATCCTCGCCGGCACCGTGCTGAAGGTGCCCCACGAAGCCACCGAGCCCGTTCCGGATAGTCGAGCGGGCGTGTACGTCGTCCAGCCCGCAGACACCCTGTCGGAAATCGCCGAGGCCGAACTCGGCGACCCCCTGCGCTACCCCGAGCTCTTCGAAGCCTCCCGGGCCACTGTGCAGCCCGACGGCGCGCGATTGACCGATCCCGACCTCATCCGGCCCGGCTGGCGGATCACAATCCCCGGGCAGGCCAAGCACAAGGCCGGGGTTCCCACTGAGCCGCCCGCCACCGTCGATCCACCGGCGCACCAACCACCCGGTGACACGCCATCCGAGGAGCCGACACCCGAGCCGACCGCGACCGCCGATCCACAACTGTCGCAAGCTACCGAATCGCACGACGCAGGGGACACCGAAGTCGACCCGTCCTCCCCCGGCTGGCTGCTACCTGGGCTGACGGGCGGTGGCGCAGCGCTGGCCGCGCTTGTCCTGCTCACCGTCCGCGCCCACCGCAACACCCAACTCCGCTACCGCCGACCCGGACAGACCATCGCCCCTCCTCCACCCGAGCTCCGAGCGGTCGAGAAGACAGCCTTCGTCTCCGGCGCTCCGCTGACCACCACCGTCGGAGATCTCGACCGGGCACTGCGGCACCTCGCCGGCGAATGCGCCGACTCCGGCACCGCGTTGCCCCAGGTCGTCACCGCGACGCTCACCAAAGGCACCGTGACCCTCCATCTGGCCGCAGGTGCCGACCTCCCCGAACCGTGGACGGGCACAGACACCGAGTGGTCTCTCGACCTCAGCGAAGCGCTGCGGGATCGAGGTGACGTCTTGCCGCCCTATCCGCTGCTCGTCACCGTCGGCCAGAACGACGACGGCCTCCAGCTGGTGAACCTGGAACACCTCGGCGTCGTGACGCTCGCCGGCGACCCGGAGCGCACAAGGGCGCTCTCCCGCCACCTCGCCGCCGAACTGGCACTCAACCCGTGGTCGACCATCGTCGAAGTCGACATCATCGGCCTCGGGGAAGAACTCGCCGAGCTCGACACGCTCCGGCTGCGCCACCAGCCAGACGGGGAGCAGGTGGTGCCAGCGATCGCCCGAGAGGTCGCGGTATCGTTGGAGAACGGGTGGGGCGACCCAGACCCCTACCGCGTAGTCATCACGACCGGCGATGGGTCGGCCGAACTCGCGCCCCTCCTCCTCTCACCCTCGTCCCCGATCGGGACAGCCCTGGTGTCACTGGCTGCGCCCGTCCCTGAATCCACGATCTTCGACGTCGACCAGTCCGGCCTGCTGTGCGCGCCCGCCATCGGACTCGAGCTCCAGTCCGCTGGACTCACCAGCGAGGAGGCGAAGGCGTGCGCCGCCATCGTCGACCTCACCCGCGAGAGCGAGCCCGTGAAGATCCCGGTCTTCGAGCAGGCTGCCGACGGGTGGCGAGCACTCGCCGACCAAGCCGGAGCACTGCGTGAAGCGCTGACCGACGTACGCGAGGAAGGATCGGCCGGCGAAGGCTCACTCCTGCCTGGTTCGGCCGAGGAGTACGTCGATGCCGCCGCCACCACCGTCGAGGACATCGAGACTCTCGCCCCGGTCGTTCCGGAGCAGGTTCGCCACACCGTCGAGGAAGCCGACCCCACGCTCGACGAGGACATTGCCGACTGGTTTGACCCCGAGTGCAGCCGGCCCCGCCTGACGCTCTTCGGCGCGGTGAGCGCCGAGGCGCACGGGGTGGTCGGTACCGCCATCACGAAGCGCAAACCGTACTTCGTGGAGATGCTCGCCTACCTCGTGCTCCACCCCAAGGGAGCCACCGGCGCCGCGGTTGCGGACGCCTTCGCGGTGGCTCCCTCCCGTGCGCGAACCGACCTCGGGACGCTGCGCGACTGGCTGGGTATGAACCCCCGATCGGGACAGGAGTACCTGCCCCAGGCGTACAGGTCGCCGGCATTCAAGGAGACCGGAGTTCGGACCTATCAGGTCCAGGACGTGTTGTGCGATGTCGACCTGTTCCGTCGGCTGCGCACCCGTGGGCAGGCGCGCGGAGCTGATGGCCTCACGGACCTCAGGACCGCTGTGAGCCTGGTCGCGGGCGTCCCGTTCGGCAACCTCCGCGAGAAGGGCTGGAGTTGGCTGCTCGACACTGAGCGACTTCACGAGACCGTCGGCCATGCGATCGTGGACGCCGCGCACATCATCGTTGTCGATGCCATGGCGCGGGGTGATCTTGTGGTTGCGCGACAAGCTGCTGAGTCCGCCTGCACGGCAGCGCCGTACGACGACATCTGCCGACTCGATCTGGTGAAGGTCGCCGCGGCCGAGGGGCACGGCGAGGCCGCCGATCAGCTGCTCAAAGACAACATCTTCAATCGCACCGACGACTACCTGCCGCCGATCGGCCTCCCTGAGAGGACGGGCGATGTGGTCGGCAAGGAGGGCTGGGGCACCAACAGGCGTCGCCCGTCCGCCTGATCCCAGACAGTCGCAGCACCGCCCCAATATTCTTTCAACTTTCGGACGGGCGATGCACACACGGCCCGTGACCTGCACAAACGACCCCTGAAGCGCTACGCCCGTCCTTCGCCCGTCCCGTGAAGACGCCATCAGGACGGGCGAGAATTGGTGCTTTGCCTGAGGACAGTCGGGTGCATGAACAACGTGCACCAATCGGCGGCCCCAACAGCACGGTGGAGTCCGCAGCTCCTGAGCGACGTCGCCGGCGCGCCGGACCTCGCGACCGCGGCCGAGCTTCTCGGGAGCGGTGCCATCCCGGTCTTCCCATGCGTCCCAGGTGGCAAGCGCCCGCTCACGCCGCACGGCTTCCAGGACGCCAGTGCTGACCTCGGCGTCATCGACTCATGGTGGCGGCGCCAACCCGATGCGAACATCGGCGTCCCGACCGGAGCAGTCGGTGGGATCGACGTGGTCGACGTCGATGTCCACGACACCGGTTCCGGGTACGCCGCATTCGAGCATGCGCGGCGTGCCGGGTTCGTCGAGGGATGGGCGTGGATGGTGCGGACTCCGTCCGGCGGTCTCCACGCCTACTTTCTTCGCACCGACCATCGCCAGCAGCGCTCCTGGCAAGTACCCGGAAAGCACATCGACTTCCGAGGCGACGGCGGCTACATCATCGTGCCGCCCTCCCAGGTCACCGGCGACGACGGCATCAGTCGCAGCTACCAGCAGATAGCCGTCGCGGAAGATCGCCGCCCCGGGCCGGTCGACGCCGCCGGCCTGCGTGGCTTCCTCGATCCGCCCCGGCCGATGCGCCCGCCGCCAGACCTCCCCGCCGTCGGAGCCCGCCCCGACAAGCTGGCCGCCTGGGTCGCCTCACGACCGGAGGGTGCCCGCAACGGTGGGTTGTTCTGGGCCGCCTGTCGGATGGCCGAGGAAGGCCACGACCTCAGCGCCACGACGTCGCTCCTCGGCGAGGCGGCGTACACCGCGGGCCTGCCGGAGCGGGAAGCGCTGGCGACAATCAGGTCGGCGTACCGGATCGCGAGGCGGCTCGGTCCGGTGACCGATCCGCGCCCTACGAATGCGGTTGAGGCGGTGGGGCTGTGAACACGCCGGACCTCTACGAGCGCCGCCTCGACCGCACGCTTCCCGAACCCGCTCCTACGCCCGAAGCCGACACGGCCCTCGAAGCTCTGGCCGTCCACCGCGATCCGTCCGTGCCGTCCGTTGAAGCCAACCAGGACCCCGACCGCTCGCAGCCGAGTGTGGCGTGGGTCAGGCCCAGCGAAGTGCCGACCTTGCTCGGCTCCAAGTTCGTCCGCCGCGGCATCGACCTCCAGGCCGAGCTCACCCGCCGCGCATGGCGTACCCCCGGCGCCGCCGTCTCGAAGGCGTCGCGCCGCATCACTCGCACCTCGATCGCTCGACCTGATCCGGCGAGCCCCACCATCACCGAGCAGGAAGGACTCGGGCTATGAACCTGCCCGCCTTTGCAACCGCCGAGGGGCTGAGGCTCCTCCTGCTCGACCTCGCCTACGCCGGACCGCGCGCGTGGCAGACCAGCCCCGACGCGGCCGAGCTGATGACCTACACGATGGACAAGTACGCCGGCCTTGCCAACAAGTACGGCATGGAGCCCACCGACGCCGCCTCGGCCGCCTTCGAGGTGATGCGGATGCGCGCCACACGCGTTGCCGAGGACCCGTGGGCGGTCGTCACGCACGCAGTCGAGCTGACGCTCATCTACGAATCGCGCGCCGAGGGCCTGCTCTGCTCGTCCGGGCAAGCACGTAAGACGGCCGGCCACGACTACCACGACGCCGAGCGATTCGCGGATCGCGAATCGGAGATCGCGGACTATCACCCGGCGTTCCACTTCTTCGCCACGATGACCGACCCGTTCGCGCCCGCCCCGAAGGACCCGCCGGACGGTGAGCCGACCAACGCGTTCTTCGCGCTCGACACCGTCGTGGAGTTCTTCGTCGACCTCGGTTGGCCGCCCGCCAGTGCGCGGCTCGCGATGGAGTACATCGCCGCTCGGCTCAGTCGCTGCGGCAAGCCCGAGATCGCCTACAAGTCGCTGCTCCGAGAAGGCGACGGCCCGGGCTTCCTAGACATCGGGCAGGACGCGTGGATCGACGTGCTACGCGCCGTACTCGGTGACTCACACCCCGACTTCGAGGGCACCACGCGGAGCCACGGACTCCTCAAGCAAGCAGCAATGGGCTTCCCCGTCACCGAGCTCTTCGACGATCGCGGGCTCGTCCAGATCGTCGAGGCGGCGGCACCGGACTTCGACAACGAGCCAGGTGAAAGCTATGTCTGAACGCGGACACATCGAGCTCGACCGCTCCGTCGGGTCCATCGTCGTGGGCGAACGTCACCGCCGAGACCCGGGCGACCTCACTCCGCTCATGGATTCGCTGAAACGCGTCGGACTGCTCCAGCCCGTCACCATCACCCCCGACGGCTACCTCATCTGCGGCTACCGCCGCCTGCAAGCGGCCAAGAAGCTCGGCTGGCACACCTTGCGGGTGTGGGTGCGGTCCGGAATCAGCGACGAGCTGACCCGGCTCCTCGCAGAGCGGGACGAGAACACCACGCACAAGCCGCTAGCCGCTGATGAGGCAGCGAAGCTCTACGCCGAACTGCGAGTGCTGATCGACGAGGACGCCCAGCGGCGGATGAGGGCCACGCAGTTCGGTTCCAAAACCGACGAAACCGCAGGTCAGCACGGCCCCGCTGATTCAGCGGGGCCGGAGACGTGTGGCCTCGGAGACGCCCGCCGGCGGGCTGCCGAAATGGTCACAGGCAAAGCGTCGTACGCCCGTCTGGAGCAGATCCTGGCGATGGAGCGCGTGGCGGCCGACCGCGACCTCCCGCAGCACGTCCGCAAGGTCGCCGACGTCGAACTGGCTGCGATCCGTAACGGCGGTCCGGTCGATCCTGGCTACCAACGCGTGATGGCCGCCAAGAGCATCGCGGCGATGATGGCTCCGGGAGCCGAGGACGAGCTCAACGAGGAAGCCGAGAAGGCCCTCCAGCAAGCCAAGGCGGACCGGCGCCGCCGCATCCAAGAGAAGAAGCGGCGGCGCGAGGAAGAGGCCGCCAATCACAAGCGCTCCACGCGCTCCTTCAACCTCAAGTGGGCCGAGATGGACGGCTGGTCCAAGAAGTACGACGTCGACCAGATCGCCCGCGAGATCAAGCCCGACGACTGGGCGCTCTTCCTCCGCGTCATCGACGAGACCAAGTCGTTCGCCGACGCGGTCGCTCTCGCGCGCGAGTCCGGCGACACACCTGAGTCGTGACCCCACCGACTCACCGAAGGCCCCGCCGATGCTCTACCCGAGAACTCCCGACGACCTCCGCCAGCGTCGTCTGATCGTCGCCGGCATCACGACGGCGTTACTCCTGATCGCGGTCGTCACCTACGCGGTGCTCGTCCACCGGGGCCACACGCCGAGCCCTCCCCGCCCCGAGACCCAGTCAGCGGGCTCCGTCGAGCCAACACCCGTCGAGGAGGCCATTGGCGCCACCCAGCTCCCGACGCTGCGCGCGACGTCAGACCCGGAGTCCTTCGCTCGCCAGGTCGCCGAGGCGCTCTTCGCGTGGGACACCGCGACCCTCATCGGCCGTGGCGACCACATCGAGCAGCTCATCAGGCTCGGCGACCCGACCGGCGAGTCCACCGTCGGGCTCCTCTCCGATCTCGGCAACTACCTGCCGACACCGGACGCCTGGGCCGAGCTGACGAAGTACGCCACCCGCCAGTGGCTCTCCCTCGACACGGTCTCGGTCCCCACCAAGTGGGCCGAGGCCGAAGCGCAGGCCGGCGACGCACTCTTGCCCGGAACGACCGCCTACACGATCCACGGCACCCGTCACCGCGCAGGGGTATGGGCAGGCGAACCGGTGAGCTCCGAACACAGCGTCGCCTTCACCGTCTTCATCGTCTGCGGCCCGTCCTATCCGACGTGCCGCCTGCTCCGACTCTCCGAGCTCGACAACCCGCTGAACTGAACATGGGCAAGATCGTCGCCGCCGCACTGGTCGCCGTCTTGCTCGGCCCAGCAAGCCTGCTGCTCGGACTCGGCGCCCTCATGAACCCTGCCGCCCAAGCCTCGTGTCTCCCGTCGAGTCCCGTGGTCGAACAGACCCCCGACCACCTGACCGCGACCCGGACCGATGGAATCACGGTCACCCTCGGCCAGGCACAGCTCACTCGCGCCGCCACCATCGTCAGCGTCGGTTCGGGCACCAAGGACGTCGGCCGCGACGGCATCGTCATCGCGCTGATGGCCGCGCTGACCGAGTCGAGCCTGCGAATGCTCTCCAACACCAGTGCCTACCCAGCCTCGGCCACCTACCCGAACGATGGCGACGGCGGCGACCACGACTCACTGGGCCTGTTCCAGATGCGGCCCAGCACCGGCTGGGGCAGCGTCGCCGACCTCATGGACGCCGAGTACCAGGCCCGGGCGTTCTTCGGCGGCCCCGCCGGACCCAACCACGGCTCACCCCGCGGACTGCTCGACATCCCAGACTGGAAGCTGCTGCCCAAGGGCGCAGCCGCTCAGGCCGTCGAGGTCTCCGCCTTCCCCGACAGGTACGCCGCCTACGAGCCCGTCGCCGCAGCGATCGTGGACTCGCTGGCATCAGGCTCCGCGTCCGGCTCGTGTGGAGACGAACAGGACGGAGGCGTTCCCCTGGCGTCAGGGTTCGCCGGCGCGCTGATCGCCGCAGCGAAGACGCAACTCGGGAAGCCCTACGTGTGGGGCGGCGGCACCTACACCGGGCCCTCCGGAGTCGGCTCAGACGGTCGCGGCCCGGGCTTCGACTGCTCCGGACTCGTCATGTACGCCGCCTACCACGCATCCGACGGGAAGCTCCGGCTGCCGCACTACTCCGGGGCCCAGATCACCTTCGGTCGCTCGGTCGGTTGGGACGACAAGCAGCCCGGCGACCTCATCTTCTTCACCCATCCCGGATCGTCCGCGCCACATCACGTCGCGATCTATGTCGGGGACGGCAGGATCCTCCAGGCACCGCACACCGGCGACAACGTGCGGTTCGGCACCGTCTCGGAGTTCGTCGGCGAGACCATGACTCTGCGGCGGTTGGGTGCGTGAGAGACACCTGTAGACCATGACCAGGCGTGTACTCCCGCTCGTCGGACCCGACTTCGGTGCGGTCGGTGGCTCCAGCCAGCTCCGTTCGATCATCGGCGCACTGCTCACCTACGGCCTCATCATCTCCGCGCTCATGGTCATCGTGTGCGCAGCCGCCTGGGCCATCGGCTCGTCGAACGGCAGCTGGCAGACCGCGAGCAAAGCCAAGACCGGCCTCTTCGTCGCGCTCGGCGGAGCCGTCCTCACCGGCGGCGCGCTCGCCTGGGCAAGCTGGCTCCTCGAACTCGGAGCAAGGCTCTGAACGGCGCCGAGCTCGATCCAGGCCTTGTCAGCCGAAGAAGATCGGGTCCTTGCTGTCGCGGATGTAGTCGAGGAGCGACTGGACGTTCTTCGAGGGTCGCTGGTGCTGGTACTCGTGGAACTTCAGGTTGCGGTCGCGCCAGTAGATGGCCCACTGGCCGGTGGTCTTCGTGTACCGCAGCCGAGCGATCGGGAACCTTGTCGACTCCGGGCCGCCCCGCCAGTCCGGCCGCACCTCCACGATAGTGACATGCGTCGGCGCGACGTCGGCCTCGACCTTCGCCTGGTCCCACATGTGCTTGGGCCAGATGGAGTCGCACCACTTCTTGGTCCGTGCCAGGTCTGTCTCGGGTAGCGCCACAACCACAACGCTATCGAGGTCACCGCGAACCGGGCGTGGACCGCACACCTGACCGAGTGAACCCGCTACTCACTCCGGAGGAATCGTGATCAACCTCGGTCTGCCCACCACGGTCGTCACCCTGCTGCCGCAGGACATCAACATCGGCCCGAACTCCAACGGCCTGCCCGGCATCAGCCAGCTCAAAAGCATCGTCGGCGCCTCCATGACGATCGGCCTGATCCTCGCTGTGCTCGGGCTCATCGTCTCTGCAGTCGTGTGGGCGCTTGGCGCGAACTCGTCCAACCCTCACCTCGCCGGACGCGGCAAGTTCGGCGTCCTCGTGGGCTTGGGTGCGGCGATCGTGACCGGGGCCTCGGTGGCGCTGGTCAACTTCTTCTGGAACGTCGGCCAGTCGGTCTGAGGACCGCGAGAGCGCGAGGACAGGGCGATGGTTGACGTCTGCGGAGTACCGGTCATCTCCAGCGTGTGCGACGTCGCAGGAGACGCCGCCGGCTCTCTGGTCGCGGCACCCTTCGATTGGCTCGCCCAAGGCATGGGCCACGCAGCCGGGTGGATGTTCGAGGCGGTCTGGACGGTCTTCGACTCGACCACGATGGTCGACGTCACCAGCGGCCAATACACGAAGGTCTACAACATCCTCTTCGGCGTCGCCGTCTTCGTGATGCTCGGCTTCTTCATGCTCCAGGTCATCGGCGGCATGATCCGACGAGAACCAGCCGCCCTGTCGCGCGCGGCCCTCGGGCTGGCCAAGTCGATCCTCGGCTCCTTCGTCGCTCTCGCACTCCTCGCCACCGCCTTGGAGGTCACCGACCAGCTTTGCATCGGCATCGTCAACGCTGCCGGGACCAACATGGAGCAGATGGGCGACCGCATCGCCCTGCTGACCACCGGCCTGGTCGGGCTCAACATCGCCGCCCCCGGCGCCGGCGCGGTCATCACCATGTTCATCGCCGGGCTCGCTATCGGTGCTGCGGCGATCGTGTGGATCAGCCTGCTGATCCGCAAGGCGCTGCTACTGATCGCGATCGTGTTCGCCCCGATCGCTCTGGCCGGGTCGAGCTGGGACCACACCCGCGGCTGGGTGAGCAAGTGGGCGTCGTTCGTGATCGCCCTGATCTTGTCAAAGGTCGTCCTGGTGGTGATCTTCCTGCTCGCAACCGCCCAGGTCTCAGCACCCATCGACAGCGACATCCAATCGGTGAGTGAACCGATCGCGGGCGTCGTGCTCATGCTCATGGCGGGGTTCGCGCCGTACATGACCTACAAGGCCATCAGCTTCATGGGGTTCGACATGTACCACGCGATGTCGGCCGAACAAGAAGGCAAGTCCGCCCTCAACCGGCCCCTTCCGATTCCGATGAACCGCGCACCGGGCTCGCAGCCGAGCAAGGTTCTCGACGGCGGCTCAGCACAAGGTTCGGGTGGCGGCTCCTCGGCTCACCCGGCGCCGGCGGGCTCGGGACCATCGACCGGTAGCACTGGTGCATCACCGGGTGGCGGCGCGGTCTCGGGCGGGGGCTCCGCCGGAAGCGGGGCGGGTGCCGGCGGGGGCGCGGCTGCGGGTGGCGTCGCCGCAGGCATCGTCGTGGCGAAGGAGGCCGCCGCCGCAGGAGTGCGGACCGGAAAGGCCGTCGGCGGAGCCGTCTCCCAGCAGACCGACGCAGCACAGCAGACGCCGGCATCTACCTCCGGGGCGCCGCTCCCCCAGCACGTGCCGGACTCGGTTCCCTCCCAACCCAGCCGCACGAGGCACTGACCCATGAGCAGCCCATCGACGACGAACGACCATGAACTCGCCACGGTGAAGTTCTCCCGCCTCACACGCCGAGGGGTGCTCCTGGGGCTCTCGGGGTCGCAGCTCGTCGTCGTCGGCTTCGGCGCGATCGCCCTCGTGTTCGCCTTGTACTTCGGCGGCGGGCCATCCCTGATCTACGTCGTCCCAGTGCTCCTGGCATGCGCGGCACTTGCGTTCATCGGCATCGGCGGTCGCAAGTTCATCGAATGGCTCCCGATCGTGAGCCGCTGGATCTGGCGATCCACCGGCGGGCAACTGCTGTTCCGCCGCCACATCGTCAGGCCCCGCCCTGCGGGCACCCTCTCACTGCCGGGCGACGCGGCCCGCCTGCGGCAGTGGTTCGATCCGGAGAGCGGCGCGGTCATGGTCCACGATCCGCACGCCGCGACCCTGACCGCGATTGTCGGCGTCACGCATCCAGCGTTCATCCTGCTCGATCCGGTCGAGCAGCAGCGTCGCGTCACGAGCTGGGGCCGAGTGCTCGCCACCGCCTGCCGCTCTGGTCGCGTCGCCGCGTTGCAGGTGATGGAGCGGACCCTGCCCGACTCCGGCAAGGGCCTGGCGGACTGGTGGGACCAGCACGGCCACCACGACGACTCCTGGACATCGACGACGTACGACGAGCTCATCGACCGCGCCGGACCAGCCGGCGAGCGTCACGCCAGCACCGTCTCGATCTCACTCGACATGAAGGCAGCCGGTCGGGCGATCCGCGCTGCCGGTGGCGGCAACCGCGGTGCCGCGGCCGTGCTGCGCCAAGAGATGTCCACAATGACTGCCGCGCTGCGGGCCGCCGACCTCGCACCGGCAGGATGGTTGGATCCCGGCGACCTCGCCGTCATCCTGCGTTCCGCGTACGACCCCGTCGTCGCGGGTGCTCTCGAACGACACGGCGAACTGGGCCGCGATCTCGCCACCGCGGGACCGGTCGCCGTCACCGAGACCTGGTCGAGCGTGCGCTCCGACTCCGCTCACCACTGCGTGCTCTGGATCAGCGAGTGGCCGCGGTCCCTCGTCTACCCGGGCTTCCTCGCACCCGTGCTCCTCTCGTCGGGCGTGCGCCGCACCTTCACGCTGCTCTACACACCCATGCGGACCGACCAAGCCGCCCGCGACATCCGCAAGAAGAAGACCGAGTACGTCTCCGACGCCGCCCAGCGCCAGCGCATCGGGCAGATCGAGGACGCCCAACAGTCGGCCGAGTACAACGACGTCCTCCAACAGGAAGCGGAACTCACCGCCGGTCACGGCATCCTTCGCACCACCGGGCTCATCGCCGTTAGCGCCCAAGATCCCGACGAACTCGAACGCGCCGTGGCCGACATCGAACAGGCAGCGATTCAAGCCTCCTGCGAGACGCGGCGTCTGTGGGGCCAGCAGGCCCAGGCATTCAGCGCTGCGGCGCTCCCACTCTGCCGCGCTCTCTGAGCCGAATCTGCACACCTCCTTCTCGATCGTGTCGCTCGAGAAGGAGCTTGCCATGCCAACGTTCGAGAACCCGGCGGCCGACGCCGACGAAGTACAGACCGCACTGCGGGCCCTTGCGCACGCAACCCGCTCGATCGACGACCCGCGCCAGATCTACTCGGTCCTTGGCTCGCTCACCTCGGCCGTCGCGTCGCTGAGCCAGTCGCTCCATCAGATCGCGCAGTACCACGACGGACGTCAGCGCAATGCGCCGTGGGCGCCGACTGACTCGCCGAAGGCTCGCTCGGCCGCCTACCGAGTCTCGTGGGATCTCCATCGAGCTGGCGAGATGCTCGGTCAGGTCGGCGTCGTCATCGGGAACGCACACGAGGCGGAGGCGATGCTCACCTACCACCGCGAGTTCCCAGAGCCACAGGTGTCTGGCTCCCCGGTCGACCGCGGGCTGTCGCTGTGAAGGACTTCGACGAGAGCCGTCTGCACAGTGCGGTGCTCGTGTCGCCTCGTCGTGAGCGTCGACGTGACCGACGCGCACGCAAGGCGGCAGCGAAGTCCCGGCTCGCCGAGGACCGCGACGCGCGCAGAACACTCGCGAAGGCGAAGTCCGACGAGCTGGCGGCCGAGCGCCGCGCGACCGTCGTGTTGCCGAAGGCTGGCGAGCATGGTGCCGCCGCCCTGCGTACGCCCGGCCGCCTTCGGTTGCCTCGTCACCAGGACACGTCCGCCACCCTGGCCGGCGCGTACCCGTTCCTCGCTGAGGGCGGCCTCGGCAGTGACGGAGTCTTCGTCGGGCAGGACCTCTACTCAGGCAGCTCGTTTGTCTACGACCCATGGGTTCTCTATGCGCGCGGCCTGATCACCGCGCCCAACCTCGTGCTCGCGGGGATCGTCGGGGCCGGCAAGTCGGCCCTGGCCAAGAGCCTCTACACCCGCTCGATCCCCTTCGGCCGCCGTGTCTACGTTCCTGGCGACCCCAAGGGTGAACACACCGCTGTCGCCGTAGCCGTCGGCGGCAGAGCCATCGCACTCGGGCACGGGATGCCAAACCGCCTCAACCCGCTCGACGAGGGCCACCGGCCTGCCGGGCTCGATGACATCCAGTGGGCGGCTCAGGTCACCTCGCGGCGCCGCGACCTCCTCGGTGCCCTGGCCGAGACGGTCCTCGACCGCCGGCTCACCCCGTTGGAGCACACGGCCATCGACGTCGCGCTCGCGGACGCGGTCCGCTCGACCGACGTACCGGTACTTCCGATGGTGGTCGAACGATTGCTCACACCCGAACAGAGGACGGACACCGACGGTCGACTGGCCGAGGACGGCCGCCTGGTTGGTCACGCGTTGCGCCGCCTCGTCGCCGGCGACCTCGCCGGGCTCTTCGACGGCCCCAGCACGGTCCGATTCGACCCCACGCTGCCGATGATCTCCCTCGACCTGTCGCGGGTGACCGAGAACGCGACCCTCATCTCGGTGTTGATGACCTGCGCGTCAGCATGGATGGAATCGGCCCTCCTCGACCCCGACGGCGGTCAACGGTGGGTCGTGTACGACGAGGCGTGGCGGCTGATGTCCCATCCCGCGCTCCTGCGGCGCATGGACGCGCACTGGCGGCTGGCCCGGCACTACGGGATCGCGAACATGCTGATCTTCCACAAGCTCTCCGACCTCGACAACGTCGGCGACCAGGGCTCCGCCATGCGGGCGCTCGCCTCATCGTTGTTGGCCAACGCCGAGACCCGGGTGGTCTACCGGCAAGAGTCCGACCAGCTCGGTACAACGGCCGCCGCGCTCGGGCTAACTCGCACCGAACAGTCGCTCCTCCCGACACTCGGCACCGGACAGGGCCTGTGGCGGATCAAGCACAGGTCGTTCGTTGTCCAGCATCAGCTCCACCCTGCCGAGCTGGAGCTCTTCGACACAACGGGCCGGATGAACCTGGCAGGTTAGAAGTTCGCATGAAGATTGACCGTTTCGAGGCGAACCTGAGCATGCATGGTGCTCCGAGCGTACGTGGATGCTCAGGTTCGCGGAACCTGATTCAGGAGTCGCCGCGCCTCAGCCGCGCCCAGGACTTGATCGGGATGCCGAGGGGCGGGTTGCAGCGCACTTCGGTGACCACGTCAGGTGTCGTAGCCCAGGGACTTGAACCAGAGCCGGCTGAAGCCGTCGATGGTGGGGAGCTCCATTCGCGTGCAGGACAGGGTCTCTCGTGTGGTGAGCACGCGCAGTCCGTCGCCGTCGGCGGGACCGGCGAGCACGCCCTTGGTGGGGTGGTTGCCGACGAAGTCCCTCAGAGCGTCGATGTCGGGATCGGCGAGGTCGCTGGGGTAGAGGATGACCACGAAGCCGTCGCCGAGGGAGTGGCCGAAGTCGGCGAGTGGGGCGTCCTCGGTGGGTTCGTAGAACCGCTTGTCGGTGTGTTCGCCGGTGGCGGGCATGTCGACGGTGCGCGGGCCGAGTTCGCAGCTGCTGTCGGCGGCGAGCTCGAAGCCGGTGGGGCTGCCGGGCTGGGCGGTGAACGCGTTGAAGGCCATCACGGGTGCGGCGATGGCGCCGAGGTTGAACAGGACGACCGCGCCGGCCTTGATTGCGGTCTGTTCGCGGGCTTGGCCGATCGCCATGGCCACGATTGCGGCGAGGCCGAGCATGCCGACGATGGCGGTGACCTGGCCGATCTCGACGCCGATGTTGAAGCAGATGACCTTCCAGATGAGCCCGTCATCGGGCAGTCCCAGCGTTTGCAGGCGGGTGGCCAGTCCCAGGCCGTGGATGAGGCCGAACCCGAAGATGGCGGCGCCGAGGAGGTCCCACCGTTTGGGTTGTCCGAAGAGCCCGACGCCGCCGACGAACGCGACGCTGAGCACGATGACGACGTCGACGAGGTCGGCGTTGACATGCCAGCCGGCGAGGGTGGCGCAGATCAGGGTGAGGCTGTGGCCGAGGGCGAAGATGCTGATCAGCTTGGCCGCCCTGCGCATCTGGCGGGCCAGCAGCAGGACGCCGGCGATGAAGAGCAGGTGGTCCCAGCCGAGCATCATGTGCTCGATCCCGACGGAGATGAATCCCAGGGTGGAGCGTTCGGTGGCGTCCCCGCTGATGCCGTGCGCGGCCGCCGGAGCGGCGGTGAGCAGCGACAGGGCGACTGCCGCGGTCGCCCCGAGCAGCATGCGCCGGCGCAACGTGGGTCGTCGGTCGTGGTCGGTGTTCAGCATGGATGTTCCTGGCTCGTGTCTGGCCGTGGCGGGCTCGTGGTGGGGTCAGTCGCGGGGCGAGACGTGGTGGTGGGCCAGCACCTGGTGCGGGTCGCCGTTCTCGTCGCTGGGACTGACGTGCACGGTGGCGCCGACGAGCTTGGGGATCGCGTGGAGCAGCCGGTGGTGGGCATCGGTGGCGATCGCGTGCGCTGCGACGATATCCAGGCCGCTGTCCACGACGATCCCGGCCTCGGCGCGCAGGCGGTGCCCGATCCAGCGCAGCCGTACCTGCTCGATGTCGCGGACGCCGTCGGTGTCGCGGAGGGTGGCCTCGGCGGTGGTGGTGAGTTCGGGGTCGACGGCGTCCATGAGCCGCCGGTAGACGTCGCGGGCAGCGTCGCGCAACACGAGCAGGATCGCGACGGTGATCAGCAGCCCGACGATCGGGTCGGCCAGCGGGAAACCGAGCAGCACTCCGAAGGCGCCGAGCACGACGGCCAGCGAGGTGAACCCATCGGTGCGGGCGTGCAGCCCGTCGGCAACCAGTGCCGCGGAGCCGATCTGCCGACCGACCCGGATCCGGTAAAGCGCGACGAGCTCGTTGCCAGCGAAGCCGATCAGCCCGGCGACGACCACGACCCACGGATACGAGATGGGCTGGGGATCGATGAGTTTGCGTACCGACTCATAGCCAGCGACCACCGCGGACAGGGCGATCATCGCGACGATGAAGATCCCGGCCAGGTCTTCCGCGCGACCGTAGCCATAGGTGTACGCCTTGGTCGGTCGCCGGCGGCCGAGGACGAAGGCGATCCACAACGGGATCGCCGTCAGCGCGTCGGAAAAGTTGTGGATCGTGTCGGCCAGGAGCGCTACCGATCCGGTCAGCACCACGATGACCGCCTGCGCGATGGCGGTAACACCAAGCGCCAGCAGACTGATCTTCACCGCTCGGATTCCCAGCGCGCTGGACTCCAGGGCGGAGTCGACCGAGTCGGCGCTGTCATGACTGTGCGCTCGGAACGTCTCGGCGAGGAAACCTCGGACCCCACCGCGGTGCTCATGACCGTGGCCATGCCCGTGCCCGTGGCCGTGGGTGCCGCCGGTGTGGGCGGCCTCGTGCGCCGCCAACGCTTCGGCGAGTTCGGGGTCCATCTCGTGGTCGCCGGGCTGGGGCTCGCGGCTCATCGGGCTTCCTTGAGATCGACGGCGGCGCCGCGGTGGTGGGCCGGGACACCGGGGCCGGCATGTTCCGCGTGATGCACCGCGTCGGCCACCAGTTGGCGTACGTGGTCGTTGGCGACACGGTAGAAGACCTGGCTGCCCTCCTTGCGCGGCAGCACCAAGCGGGCAAGGCGCAGCTTGGCCAGGTGCTGGGAGACCGCGCTCTGCGGCTTGCCGAGGATCTCGACAATCGCGTTCACCGCTCGCTCGGTATCGAGCAGCACCCACAGGATCCGTACCCGCGTGGGGTCGGCGAGCATCCGGAACACCTCGACCGCCAGATCCACCTGCTCGTCGCCCGGCAGCAACTCCTCACCCACACGTGCACGCATGCGCATATGATCACACACTTGGTCCGGTGCCCACTTCTTGGGTCACGAACCTGGACTGGATGCCCGCTCGCCCCCGTTGGCGAGGTCGGGGTGCTCCAGGGTCTTCAGGTAGCGGGTGGCGCCTTCGACGCCGAGGCCGAACAAGTCGCAGATGCGGCGGACGTCGCCGCCGGTGGCATGGATCTCGTGCAGGATGCGGTCTTCACGCAGCGCCTGCGGACGAAGGGTGATGCCCTTCCAGGGGAAGCTGTGGCCCACGGGCACCAGGCGTGGTGCGGTGCGCCTGCTGACCAGCAGGTGGGGGTTGATGCAGCCCGGCCAGCGACGGTTGCGATGGTCGAGCCAGGCCGCGAGTCGGGTCCGGACGGGCGCAGCCAACGGAATCTCACGATCGCCGATCGTGAGCCGGCCATCGACGATGTCGGTCAGCAGGACTGCTCGCAACTGCTTTCCGGTCAGAGCGTGGAACGCGACGAGCGCGACGGCGAGTGCGACCACCGGGTCGGGATGGTTGAGCTCGGCACGGATCACGGCGGGGTCCAGCGCGAGCGGGATGGTGCCCGCGACCGGCGTGTGCTTCATCCCGCGCATGGGGTTGGCGAAGATCAGGCGCCGGCCCTTGAGGGTCTTGAACAGCGACCTCAACGCAAGCTCGGCAGCGTGACGCCGTCCCGGGGCCAGCGGCGCCAAGGCACTTTCGATGTCAATGCGGGTGACCTGGGCGAAGGACTCATAACCGGCCTCGACCCACGCGTCGACCACGGTGACCAGGCCCATGATCTGGACCCGGACGGTCTGGGGATCGCGGGGCACCTGCCGGGGTGCGAGTCGGGAGCCGTCGAGCATGACCTGCAGCCACAGCTCGAGGTGCTCGCGCATCAGCGGCGGAAGGCTGGCAGTCCTGGCGGCGAAGTAGACCTCAACCCGGCTGGGGCGGTCCTCGATGAGCAGCTCGGCTTCGGCGAGGACGTCGATGGTGGAGATGATGTTGCCGTCGTAGCGCGGCAGCTGCATGACGTCGCTGGCGCGGATCTTCGCGGTCGGGGTTTCGCGCAGCGTCTGCAGCAGCCGCAGCGAGCGGGTCACGTCGTTGCGTTGCCGTACCGACCACCCGTAGCGCTCGGCGTGCTCGTCGACGATCGCGGCGCAGAAGCGAGTCAGTTCGCTGTCCGCGATCAGGACACGTCGGCGGACGGCTTCGTAGTCGGGGGCCATGTCGAACAGGGCCAGCTGCACCGATGCCTCGTCGTCGAAGCCGGTCCCGGCGGGATAGGGCAACTGGTTCTTGTAGCGGCTCTTCCACGGCTCGGTGCCGGTTCGAACGCTCGCCGTGCTCGCCTGTCGACCACGCGGTCCAGGTCGCAGGCTGGGCTCGGGTGCCAGGCGTGGGGTGATGCGCTTCTTGAACAGCATGTTGGCCAAGAAGAGCTGCTGGCTGTGCCGGTTGGCGCCGGCGTAGTCGAGGGCCCGCCCGGGTTCTTGGGTGATCTGGGCCTGCTCGACACACAATCGACAAGCCCCGGAGTTCCCGATCCGCGCCAGCCGTCCGCAGAAGTCGCACACCCCTTCGGGGTAGTGGGTGCGCCACCAGCGGCACGGCCAGCAGGTCCAGTTGTAGCGCGGGTAGACACCCCAGGCCATGCAGCCCTTGCAGGCCCCGGGCCGTTGCGGGCTACGGGGATGGCACAAGATGCACAGCCCCTGGCTGAAGTAGCTCTTCGCCGTCCCGCACCACCGGCACGGCGGAGCGGGAAACGGGCCACCGGGCAGGCACTGGTAGCAGAAGTCGACCCGCGGACTGGTCCACGCGACCGGGTTGGCCTGGCACCTGTTGCACCGCGGCGGCAGCCGCAACGACGCGTCAGGTCCCGGCGCCGGCACGCAGTCCTCGTCTCATCTGTGGTCAACGTCGTCGGTATCGCAGAGAGCGTCTACAGCGGCGGGGTCGAGCGCGGCTTACTGAACCGCGGGCTCACCGCCGGGCTGTTCCCGCCACCGTTCGGCTTGTCATCGCCGTTCCCGTTGCCCCCGTTGACTGTGTCGGCGTCGCGCACGCGGCGGGCGGCGACCTTGTCGGGCTCGGGGGTCATCAGGTCGTTGGGCGTGCAGTCGAGCACCGCGCACAGCACGTCGAGCTCCTCCAGCCGCATCGTGGGCGGGGTGCCCGCCCACCACGACGACATCTTCCCGGCGCTGATCTCAAGGCCCGCGTCGGCCAGCATCCGGCGCAGCTGCGCCGACTTCCAGATCCCTCGCTCGGCGGCCCGAAGCCGCAGGCTCCACTGCATCTTGATCCTCTCCTTGGGTCGTCGGGATTCAGTCGGTCTGGAGTCCCAGGCGGGCTTCGACACGAAGGTTGGCGCTGTTCCATGCGTGGACGATGTGCTCGCTGCGTACGTGGATGTAGCCCGAGGTGGTGGCCAGCCACTGGTGGCCCAGCAGCTCCTGGATCGCCTTGATGTCCATGCCGACCGCGTAGAGCGACGAGGCGCAGTAGTGCCGAAGGACATGCGGCGTCATCCGGTCCGACCAGGCCGGCAGCCACTGGTCGACGTGGATAGCCAGGCCACGCCGCAACGCGTTGGTGCCCACGCGGCCGCACCGACCCAGGTCGCGGTCGAACCGCTCGGAGGGAAGCATCGGCGCGTCCGGCTGGTCCCAGTCCGTGCCGTACTGGTGGCGGACCTCGGCCAGCCACCAGTCGATCAGCAGGTCGGCGCCGTTGATCGCGGGCACCAGCCGTGGCTTGTGCCCGCGGCCGCGGCTGCCCTTGCCGAAGCGGACATGAAGCTTGCCGAACTCGCCCAGATCGGGACGCCAGTCGCGGATGTCGAGCATGACGGTCTCGTTGATCCGCAACCCGAGCCGACGCCACAGCGATGCCGCGAAGTAGTCCCGGGCCGCGGGCAGGTACTTGCGGGCCTGTGGGATCGAGCCACGCCAGGCGGTGAACAACGAGTCGATCTCCTGATCCGAGGGCGGGACGCGAACCTTCGCCAGCGATGCCCCGGACTGGCGGTTGAACTCATCGATCGGCTGCTCGACGAGCACGCCGGTCGCACGGCGGATCGTGCCCTCGTAACGGGCGATCACGAACTCGTAGAACAGCGACAACGTCCCGGCCTTGCCTGCCCTCGTCGCCACGGTGTGCCCCAGCCGGCGCTGCTCGGCCATGAACTCGTCCGCGTCCGCACAGGTCGCCTCCCACACCGGCTTCGTCAACGACCGGGCGAACTCGATCACCACCGCCCGGGTCTGCCGGATGTGCCCGTCACTCAGGCCCGCCGCCGACATCGCCAGCGCGTACTGGTCGACGACCTCCTGCTCGAAGTCCTCGGCCGCCTGCGCACTCGACAACACCAGATCCCCGGCGCCGCCACCCGGCAGCGCCACCAGACCCATCAGTCACCGACTTCAGAGGAGCCGACCATGCGTCGATGCTACAGCGAAACCGTCATTCAGGGTGAAGGTTCATCACTCGACGCCCAAGAGGGTGGGGAACTGACGTCACCTGCACAAACGCGATTCGAGGCCGCAAATGCCGCGGACCGAACCTGAGTGCCTAGAGACAGCAGGTTAGAAGCTCGCATGAAAATCGACGGTTTCATGCGGACCTGAGTGCCGACGACGCTCAGAGCGTACGTGGGAGGTCAGGTTCGGGGAACCTGGATCCGCGGGTGACGGCCACGGGCAGTGCTTGCTCGGGTCGGCTCGGGTCGGCCTTCAGCGGAGTGGCCTGCTCACCATGTGACCTCGTGGCACTGCTTTGTTGGGGTGGCTTCGACCTGCAGGGTCGCGTGCTCGATCCGGTGTTGAACCGCCAGTACCGACTGGGCGCTGGTCAGTACCGTCTGGGCGTCCGCCCCGTCGTCAACGACGAGGTGGGCGGTGGCGACGTTCATGCCCGAAGTCAGGGTCCAGACGTGGAGGTCATGGACTCCGCCGACTCCGGGGACGCCTTCGAGGTCGGCGGTGACCCGCTCAATTTCGATGTCGTGGGGCACGTGCTGTCCAAGGACGGAGAGGACCTGCCGGCCGAGCACGACAGCACGTACGGCGACGAACACACCGATGGCAACCGCGACGAGGGTGTCCCACCACGACTGCTCGGTCCAGGCGACCAGCAGGCCCGCAACGATCACGCCGACGCTTCCGGCGGCGTCGGCCACGACCTCGAAGTAGGCGCCCTTGACGTTGAGCGACTCGGTGGAGCCCTGACGCAGGAGCATCATCGAGGCTATGTTGACGCCCAGGCCGATGCTGCCGACGACCAGCATCGCCCCGGTCTGGACCTGCGGCTCCTCACCGATGCGGCCGATCGCTTCGACCACGACATAGACGGCCACGCCGAGCATGATCAGAACGGTGAGCCCAGAGGCGAACACCTCGGCCCGGTAGGACCCGTAGGAGCGCCGGCCCGTGGTGTCGGGGCGGGTCGCGATCTTGGTGGCCACCAGGGCGGCCCCGAGGGCGACGACATCAGCTGTCATGTGGCCGGCGTCGGAGATCAGTGCGAGCGAGCCGGACAGCAGCCCGGCGACCAGCTCGACAACCAGGAAGACGGCGACCATCGCGAAGGTGACCGCCAGCCGCCAGCGGTGGCGTCCGCCTGCGTGTGCCGACGGGGTTGCATGCCCATGTCCGTGTCCGGCACCCATCAGTCAGGCACCTTCCCGGCGTCCGGCTACAGCATCGCCGCAGCAGCCATCCGCGCAGGTTTCGTCCGTGGGGGTGTCCGCGCGAGGGTCATCGACCAAGGATGGGCCGCAGGCGCAGCCGTCGCCGCGCCAGGCCTCAAGTCCTTCGCGGACGGCGACGGCGGCGATGACCAGACCGGCGATCGGGTCGGCCCAGGACCAGCCCAGGGTCGCGTCAAGTACCAGACCGACCAGCAGGACGGCGGAGAGGTAGGTACACAGCAAGGTCTGGGCGGAGTCGGCAACCACCGCGTTGGAGCCGAGGCTTCTGCCGGTGCGGCGCTGGGCCCAGGACAGGAACGGCATGATCAGCAGCGACGCGATCGCCAGCCCGATACCCACCGGCGAGGGATCTGGATCGTGTCCGGTGGACAGCGCGCGAATCGATTCGAAGGTGACGTAGGCGGCCAGCGCGAAGAAGGACAACGCCATCAGCCGCAGCGCTTGCCGTTCGCGGGACTCGGGCAGTGGGTTGCGGAACTGCCACAAGATGATCAGTCCGCTGCTGACCTCGACGATGGAGTCCAGCCCGAACCCGACGAGCGCGATCGACCCGGCGATCAAACCGGCCGTGATCGCGATGACGGCCTCGATCACGTTGTAGGAGACCGAGGCGGCGGCGAGCAGTTGGGCACGGCGGCCGAGCTGCCGGCGTCGGGCCGGGTCCTCGACGTAGGTGGCGGCGTGGGCATGGCCGTCGGTATGGATGGTCATGTCAGGCGGTTCGCTCGCCGTAGTTGGGGCACAGCACCACGGCGTCGCCGGTGGCGGCGAGCAGCTCTTCGGCGGCGGCGAACACCTTCAGCACCGCGTCGGGGTGGGTCAGCGAGAACACCGACGCGCGACCGGCGGGACGGGAGTCCACGAGCCCACAGTCGCGCAAGCAGGCCAAGTGCTTGGAGACCGTCGACTGGGCCAGCCCCAGGTGAGCGGTCAGTTCGGCCACGTTGTGCTCACCGCGCAGCAGGTGGCGCAGGATCGCTACCCGAGACGGGTCGCTCATCCCGCGGAACAGGCAGGCTGCTGCCCGCCCGGCCGCCGCTTCGTCGAGGCCGTCGATGCCTGTGGACACCGCCTTTGCTGTCATCGCCATATAGCGATGTTAGCGCCAGTCGCGGTGAGAATGTCAACTCGTTCAGCGGGACCGGTTCGGTTCTGGGGCTGGCTGCTGGTTGTCCGCCCGAGGGGAGCGCTGCGGAGATCAGCCGGAGCGAAGTTTCCGGCGCCGACTGGCACCACCTGACCTCGTCCGGATGCTTGCTGGCATAGGCGCCGTCCCGGTGGACCTCACCCATGGATTCACCTCGGCGAATCAGTGCTCGAGCGCATGGATCAGGTCCCAGGTGGAGCCGTCGTCCGCGGACCGGTAAAGGCCGGTGCTCGTTGCGGCAAACCATTCGTCGTCGGAGACCTCAAGGGCCGACGGTTCCCCCGGGACTCGGCCGCCGGTTGTCCAGGAGCGGCCTTGGTCGGGGCTCAGGTAGACGCGGCCATCGGGGGCCAGGCCGACGAGGGTGTCGGCACGTGGCCAGTCGAGAAACGCCAGGGCTGGCGCGTCGAGCGTGGACGAGGTCGCGTTCGAGGTGTCCACGAGAGCGATGCCGTCGGGGGTGGTGGCCATGAGTCGCGTCGGGTCGGTGGGGTCGGCGGCGAGGTCGAAGGCGTTGAAGCGTCCGACTCTGCGGAAGGTGGTCCAGTCCTCGGAGGCGTAGATCTCCCCGCTTTGGGAGTCGAAGCCGTAGAGGACGCCGTCGGCTGGTTCGAGGGCGTGGAAGTCCGCGTCGCCCTGCAGCGCACGAGGGGTCCAGGTCTCGCCGGCGTCGGTGGACTCGATCAGGCCGAGATGGGTGGGGAGGTCCTCGTCGAGGGCGGGGTGGCCGCTGGCGAGGAAGTGGTTCTCGCCGACGACCGTGAAGCTCATGGTGTCCTGCCAGCGGTCGGCGATCCGGGTGGCGGTGTCCCCGTCGAGGCGGAAGACCCCGTAGTGGGCGCCCACGTAGACCGTGTCGTCGGCGGGATCGACGCCGATGCCGTGGATGTGGCCCATCAGCTCGGCGTCGGGAGGGCCCTGCTCCGCGGTGTCGGCGGCGCCGCATCCCGCGAGGACCGCCGTGGCGGCGAGCACGGGGAAGGCCCTAACGAGTCTTCGGGCCCGCGGCGACGTCGTACGGGATGGGACGGTCGTCGGCTCGGTCGGGGCGGGCTGCACGGGGATCTCCTTGACGGGTGGGGTTCGCTCCGTGGTCAGGACGACGGCTCGGGGTCAGGGAGTTGGAGTCGTTTGAGCAGCAGGGCGTTCACGGCGACGAGGAAGCTCGACCCGGACATGGACAGGGCGGCGATCTCGGGTCGCAGGACCAGCCCGAAGGCGGGCTCGAAGACGCCAGCCGCGATGGGGAGGGCGATGGTGTTGTAGCCGACGGCCCAGCCGAGGTTCTGCCGCATCTTGCGAAGGGTGCCGCGTCCGATGGCGATGGCGGTGGCGACGTCGAGGGGGTCGGAACGCATCAGGACGAGGTCTGCGGTCTCGATGGCGACGTCGGTCCCGGTGCCGATGGCGATGCCGAGGTCGGCGGCGGCTAGCGCGGGGGCGTCGTTGACGCCATCGCCGACCATCGCGACGGTATGCCCGGCGGACTGGAGCTCGCTGACCTTGCTGGCCTTGTCCTCGGGGAGGACCTCGGCGATGACCTGGTCGATGCCGAGCTCGGCGGCGATCCGGTCGGCGGTGGCCTGGTTGTCGCCGGTGAGCATGACCACGGTGACTCCGGCGTCGTGCAGGGCGCGGACGGCGGCGGCGGAGGTGGGCCGGACGGCATCCGCGATCCCGATCACGGCGACGGCGCGGCCGTCGACGGCTACGAGCACGGCGGTCTTGCCCTCGGCGGCGATCGCGTCGCGACGTGGGCCGAGCCGGCCGAGGTCGATGCCCTCGCGTTCGAGCAGGCGACGGTTGCCGACGGCGACGACCGTGCCCTCGACCTCAGCGAGCGCGCCGTGCCCGGCGACGTTACGGAACCCGGTGGCGGTAAGCGCGGCGGCGCCTACAGCCTCGGCGTGCTGGACCACGGCCCGCGCGAGTGGGTGCTCGGATTCGCGTTCCACGGCGGCGACCAGGGCGAGGAGGCGGTCGGGTTCGATACCGTCGACCTCCAGGTCTGTGACCTCGGGCTCGCCCTTGGTGAGGGTGCCGGTCTTGTCCATCACGACGGTGTCGACGCGGGCGGAGGTCTCCAGTGCGGTGGCGTTCTTGAACAGGATCCCGCGTTGGGCGCCGAGGCCGGAGCCGACCATGATCGCGGTCGGGGTGGCCAGTCCGAGGGCGTCGGGGCAGGTGATCACCACGACCGTGATCGCGAAGAGCAGTGCCTCGTTGACAGCTAGGCCGGCGGCGAGCCACGCCAAGAATGTCACGGTGCCGCCGATGAGGGCGACCAGCACCAGCCAGAAGGCGGCCTTGTCGGCCAGGCGTTGCCCGGGTGCCTTGGAGTTCTGGGCCTGCTGGACCAGCGACACGATCTGGGCCAGGGCGGTGTCGGCGCCGACTTTGCTGGCACGGATGCGCAGCGTGCCGGAGCTGTTCACCGTGGCACCGATGACGGGGTCGCCGGGGGACTTGTGGACCGGCAGGCTCTCGCCGGTGACCATGGACTCGTCGACCTCGGACTCGCCGTCCTCGACGACGCCGTCGGTGGCGATCTTGGTCCCGGGGCGGACCAGCAGCAGGTCCCCGACGGTGACCTCGGCGGTGGGGATCTCGACCGGTTTCCCGTCCCGCAGCACCACGGCCTGGGGTGGGGCGAGGTCGAGCAGCGTGCGGATGGCGTCGTTGGCTCCGCCGCGCGCCCGCATCTCGAACCAGTGCCCGAGCAGCACGAAGGCGGTGAGGACGGTGGCGGCCTCGTAGAAGACCTCGCCGCCGCCGGTGAGGGTGACGCCGAGGGAGAACAGCCAGCCGGCGCCCACGGCGACTGCGACCAGCACCATCATGTCCAGGGTCCGTGCCCGCAGTGCGCGGTAGCCGCCGTCGAAGAAGATCCAGGCGGAGTAGAAGACCACGGGCAAAGACAGCAGCAGGCTGAACGCGTCGTCGCGCAGCCCGAACGGGGCCGCGGCGTCGTAGCCGATGACGTCGCGGCCGATCGGGGAGTACAGCAGGATCGGGACCGAGAGCACCGCGGCCACCAGGAACCGGCGGCGCATGTCGGCGACCATGTCGGCCATCGACATCGACCCGTGTCCGCCGTGCCCCATCGCGTCGTGCGGCGACATTGCCGGGGCACCCGCGTCGTGGCCGGTGTGCTCGGCCATCTCGGTTGCCTCACCGGACCCGTGGCTCGCGTGCTGACCAGCCTCGTGCCCCGGCTGCACGTGGCCGTGGTGTTGCGGCTCGGCGAGCGGGTCGCAGAGGTGCCGTGGCACGGACTGGCCAGCGCAGTGGTAGCCACAGTCCCGGACCCAGCCGGCGAGCTCGCCGACGCTGGTGCGGGATGGGTCGTAGGTGAGCGTCGCCGTCTGGGCGACCGGGTTCGCCTCCACCGCGAGGACGCCGTCCCGCCGAGCCAGGACCGCCTCCGCGGTGGCCTTGCTGCTGGACCACGAGACCCCGGCCAGCTCCAGCACGACCGTCTGGCCTTCGGCCGGGCTGTGGCCGGGGTGGTGGGCGTGACCGTGCTGTTCCCGGTGCTGGTCCATCTGGTGTCTCCTCGTCTCAGGTCGCGAGGGGCAGGCGGAGGGTGAACATCGCGCCGGCGCCGGGTCCGTCGCTGGCAGCGGTGAGGCTGCCGTCGAGGGACTCGACCAGCGCGCGGGCGATGCTGAGCCCGATCCCTGAGCCGCCATGATCGCGGTCACGGGCGGTGTCAGTGCGGTAGAAGCGCTCGAAGACATGGTCGAGGTGCTCGGCGGCGATGCCGTCCCCGTCGTCAGCCACGGCGATGGTGACCTCGGCACCGTCGCGCTCCACCGTCACCGTGACGCGCCCGCCAGCCGGGGTGTGCCGCAGCGCATTGTCGAGCAGGTTGCCCAAGACCTGGCCAACGCGCTCGGTGTCTACCTGCACGCGGGCGTCGGTGGAGGCCGCAAGGGTGAGTTCGACGTCGGCGGCGCGGAACCTCTCTGCGGCCGCGGCAATTCCCGCCTCGGCGAGCGAGCGGGCGGTCACGACGTGAACGTCGAGGGGGAGCCCGCCCTCTTCGGCCCGGGAGAGGGCGCTGAGGTCCTCGGCCAGCCGTCGGATCCTGCGGGTGCTGGAGCGGATCACCCCAAGGGTGTCGTGATCGGCTTGGCGAACACCGTCCTCGATGGCCTCCACGTGCGCGTCGATCGTCGTCAACGGTGTGCGCAGCTCGTGGGCGAGGTTGGACAGCAGCCGTCGGCGGGTGGTCTCGGTGGCCCCGAGGCGTTCGGCGAGCTGGTTGTACGAGGCAGCGAGGGTCGTGAACTCCGCCCCAAGACCCGGGTCGGGCACGCGGGCGTCGTACCGGCCCGCTGCGATCCCCGATGCGCCCTGGCTGACCGCGGCGATCGAGCCACGGACGCGGCGGGTGAAGTACCAGGACACCAGCAGCGCAGCCGCGACCGAGGTCACCACCGCCACCGAGATCGACAGCAGTAGCGCCGAGTTGAACGCCTGCTCGACGTGGCGTGCCTCGGCGTCGGTGTGGGGCACCTGCGCGCGGCGCAGGTGGGTGTGAAAGATGGCCGGTCCAACTGCGGTGGCGACCGCCCACGTCGTCGCGGCGCCCGCGCCGAGGACCAGCGCTTGGGCCAGCAGCAGCCGACCCGCGAAGCCGGAGCCTCGACGGACGTCGCCCTGATGAGGACCGGGGGTCACCGGCCGGTCCCCATCCGATACCCGACACCGCGGATGGTGCGGACGTATCGGCCCGTGATGGCGTCGTCCCCCAGCTTGCGGCGAAGATGCCCGATGTGGACGTCGACCAGGTGCTCGTCGCCGACCCACGCCTCGTCCCAGACCGCGTCGATGAGCTGGCGGCGAGAGAACGCCATGCGTGGCTGGGCCGACAGCGTCGCCAACAACTCGAACTCGGTGCGGGTCAGCGCGACCGGCTCCCCGCTGAGCCACACGTCCCGCCCGAGGGGGTCCACGACCAGGTCGCCGAACACGCGGTGCTCCCGTGGCGCAGCGGCGGCATCGGGCCTTTGACTGGGTTCATGAAGCGGACGGGGACGGCGCAGCATCGCCTGGATACGGGCCAACACCTCCCGCGGGCTGAACGGCTTGGTGACGTAGTCGTCCGCGCCGACCGACAGGCCGATCAGCGTGTCGACTTCGTCGGTGCGTGCGGTCACCATGACCACGTAGGCATCGGAGAACGTCCGCACCTGCCGGCAGACCTCCACCCCGTCCAACCCGGGAAGTCCGAGGTCGAGCAGGATCACGTCCGGGTCCACCTGGCGCGCTAGACCGACCGCCTCGGCGCCGTTGCCGGTGACGGTGACTTCGAAGCCGTCGCGCTCCAAGTAGCTCGCGACCAGCTCGGCGAGCTGCGTCTCGTCCTCGACCACCAGGGCGCGCAGACCCGCGCCGAACCCAACATGGGCGGCTGTGGACGTCTGGCTTGGAATGGGGGTGGTCATGCGCCGTGCCTGTGGCCGTCTCGCGTGCTCGACCGTGGCGGGGCCTGGCGGTCGTCGTTGTTGGTGTGGCTGCCCATCATGACCACCATCATGACGGGGCAAATGGACACCGCAGCCACGTAGACCGCGACCGAAGTGGATGCACCGAGCGACACCGCGGCCAGGACCGCCCCCGCGGCGACGACCATCCAGCGCGGATGCTGCATCGCGTTCATCGCAACCACCTGTCCATGTCTCTTTCCCCGCAATCGTCCTGCGGCCCGATCAAGGTCCCCCACGGAAAGGATGAAGATCCGATGAAGCCCTCGTCGCCGGCTACGGTCCAAAGACCTTCATCGAACCTTCGTCAACCGACCACGCAACCACCATGACCGCCTCGCAGTCTGGGAGATGAGAACGGAGTCGATCGGCGGGCGATCGGCGGACACCGAGGAGATGACCACGATGATGGATGGGTACTACGACGGTTCCCCCGGGTGGGGCGGCTGGGTCCTCATGATCCTGATGATGGTGGGCTTGTGGGCCCTTGTCGCCGCGGCGGTCGTGGCCGTCGTGCGGCGCTCTGGTGGCAGCACGCGGAAGGACCCCGGCGGCTCCGCTGGTGCCCCGGGCAGGATCCTCGACGAGCGGTTCGCCCGCGGCGAGATCGACGCCGATGAGTACCAGGCCCGCAAGGCCGTGCTCGCCGCGGAGCGACGCCGGTGACCCCGCCTCCGCTCGGCCACCGCGCCCTCTCCCGGCGATCCCTGCTGGCCGGAGGGCTCGCCGTGGCCGCCACCGGCACCCTGGCTGCCTGCTCAGGCTCCGCCACGACCCGGACCGCCGGTGGGTTCCCCGCCGCCCCGACGCTCGCCCCGAGCCCCGGGCAGCGAGTCGTCGAGAAGACGCTGACCCCCCGCCCGGTGACCCTCGACCTCGGCGGGGTCGAGGTCGGGACCTGGGCCTACGGAGAGAACCTCCCGGGCCCGCTGCTGCGGGCCACCGCTGGTGACCTGATGCGGATACACGTCGACAACCAGCTCCCCACCGAGACCACCGTGCACTGGCACGGCATCCGGCTACGTAACGTCGCCGACGGCGTCCCCGGCCTCACCCAGGACCCGATCGCCGCCGGCGCGACGTACACCTACGAGTTCACCGTCCCCGACCCCGGCACCTACTTCTTCCACCCCCACGTCGGAGTCCAGCTCGACCGCGGCCTCTACGGGCCCCTGATCGTCGACGACCCCAACGAGCCCGGCGACTACGACGCCGAATGGATCGTCGTCCTCGACGACTGGCTCGACGGCACCGGCACCACCCCCGACGACGTCCTCGCCGCCCTCACCGGGGACAGCAGCGGCAACGGCGGGTCCATGGACGGGATGGGCTCCATGGGCGGCATGGATCACGGCGGCATGGGGATGGGCGGCGGGTCCGCGCCGTTCGGCGACGCCGGCGACGTCGAGTACCCCCACTTCCTCATCAACGGCCGCATCCCCGCGTCCCCCGACGTCCTGCGCGCCAAGCCAGGACAGAGGGTCCGGATCAGGATCATCAACGCCGCCTCGGACACAATCTTCGCCGTCGCCCTCGGCGGGCACCGGCTCACCGTCACCCACACCGACGGGTACGCCGTCAAGCCGCGGGAGGTCGGCGCACTCTACCTCGGCATGGGAGAGCGATATGACGCCACCGTCACCCTCGACGACGGCGTCTTCCCCCTCGTCGCCGAGCCCTTCGGCAAGGACGGCCAGGCGCTCGCGCTCGTCCGCACCGGAGCCGGCGCGGGGCCCCCTTCCGACGTCCGCCCGGGCGAGCTCGACGGCCCGATCCTTCTCGGCTCGACCCTCGAACCAGCCGAATCCACGCTCCTGCCGTCCAGGGCTGTCGACACAGACTTGGGGCTCCACCTCAACGGGCAGATGTCCCCCTACGCCTGGGGCATCAACGGCGCCCCCTACGGCAAGAACGACCCCCTACCCATCGACCAGGGCCAGCGGGTCCGCCTCTCGATCATGAACATGACGGCCATGACCCACCCCATGCACGTCCACGGCCACACCTTCGCCCTGCCCAGCGGACTCCGGAAGGACACCGTGCTCGTGCCCCCGATGCGATCCACCGCCCTGGACCTCGACGCCGACAACCCCGGCAGCTGGATGGTGCACTGCCACAACATCTACCACGCCGAAGCGGGCATGATGATCGCGATGAACTACCGGTCGTGACTCCGTGCGCCGCATGAGAGTCGTCTTCCGGAATGCCCCAACACCTGAGTGTGTGACCACGCGCGGGCCGTTGGGATTCCTGGGCGACCTTGAGCCGACGGCCAACTCCGGGCTCTGGGAGCGCCTCCGCCGCACCTGGCCCTCGTCTCCGTCCTTCGCCTAGCGACATCTACGCCCGCGACGGCGGCCCGGGCGTTAGAAGAACGCTGCCTGCACACCTGTCCCCCGACAACCACTGTCAGGAGGATCGGCGATGCGACCACAGGCCCGGAACCTCGCGGCTCGCGAGGAGAAGCTCCAAGCACTCCAGCAGAAGCTCACCGAGTCAGTGGGAGCGCTAGTGAGCGGCGAGGATTGGAAGCGTGCGCTGGAGTTCGCTGCGAAGTTCCGCGGACGCAGCTTCGGGAACACGATGCTAATCGCGGTCCAGCACTACGCCGCCTTCCAAGAAGGCCGGGTGCCCGACCCGATGCCGACCTACGTCGCCGGCTTCCGCCAGTGGCAAAGTCTCAACCGCGCGGTGATGAAGGGACAGTCCGGGTACGCGATCCTCGCCCCCGTCACGGCACGGTTTGCCTCCCGAACCCCTGCAGAGCCCGAGTCGTGGAGGCGTCTGGCCCGAGGCGAGAAGCCGAGCCCCGGGGAGGCAGTCCGGTCGAAGCTGGTCGGCCTCAAGCCCGCTCACGTCTGGGACGTCTATCAGACCGACGGCGAACCGATCCCCGAGCCGCCTCGGCCGACGCTGCTGCAAGGCCAGGCTCCCGAGGGCCTGTGGGATGGACTGGCCGATCAGATCACTGCCCACGGCTTCGAGCTGCGACTTGTCTCCGATGCGAGAACGATCGGTGGCGCCAACGGACTCACCGACTACCTGACCCGCGAGGTCTCGGTGCGCATGGACATGGACGACGCTGCCCAGGTCAAGACACTCGCTCACGATCTATTGACCGCACCAACTGGAGCGTCCTGAGCCCTCCCCCGGCGACACG